>Ga0307372_10007413_pt1 | contig 15718 bp, 13 predicted proteins | sample OX1MG_FD_202533 | JGI IMG/M metagenome (GOLD analysis project Ga0307372, IMG submission 202533) | Soil microbial communities from Risofladan, Vaasa, Finland - OX-1 | ecosystem: Environmental > Terrestrial > Soil > Coastal area > Acid sulfate soil | place: Finland: Risofladan, Vaasa | collected... | reverse complement strand
CCGAGAAAGCTCTGCAGCGGAGCGTGGTTCAGCCCGAAATCGTGCTTGAGCTGGCGGATTGCCTCCTCTGGAGCACCACCGCGGAGACGGTGGTGGTGCTCGATCGTCGCGATGTCACAGAAGATCGCGGGGATGTTCGTCACGATCGCATGAAAGCGCCATCCACCGAGGTCGTCGAAGCTGAGCTGGGAGCCGACGCTCTTTCTCTGCCGCCGGACGATCATGCGAAGCTCTCGTCCCCCAAGTGAGTAGCGACACTCGGCGAGCTCGGAGCCCGCGAGCTCGCCCTCGGCCCTCAGTGCCGGCACCCAGATCGTTGCCGGGTCCGTCGCCAGCGCGTAGATCGCGGCACGGACCCGCTTGTCCTGCACACAGGTGATCGAGAACGCCGCCGAGTGTGCCGTGACAGCGTCGATCACCGCGCGCGAGTAGCCGGCAGAGTCGATCCGGATCCAGAGCTGGCGAGACGAACGCCAGGGCTCAGGGATCGCAGCCACGCACTCGTCGACGAAGCTCGCGAGCTTCTTTCGTGGGCTCGCGTTGGCACCCCGGGCGCGTATCGCGAGCACGTCACCGGTCTCGCCCACCACCCCGACGAGCGGGGACATCTGCACCTCGCCCTTGTAGGAGAACCTCGAGCCCTCCTTCTGTTTGCCGTAGGTGTCGACGTAGGTGGCGTCGGGATCGATCGTGATGATCCCCGGTCCTGGCCCTGCTCCCATTGCCCAGGCCCGGCGCAGCATCGTCGCGTTCACTGCCTGGGCTTTCTTGACCCGGCCGAGATCAGTGCCGGCGAGGAAGCGGAACAGCGTCGTCCCCGAGGGCAGTGCATGAGCTCCCCGAAGGCGTCGCGTCGCCTCGCCCGCGAGCAGCGACCGGTCGGAGATGAAGTCACCCCCGGCGAGCTGGGTCTCGACGACGGCCCGGTAGCACTCGCCGCCGGAGTAGCCACCGGGACCGATCGGGCGCAGCACCCGGCGGTCGGATTCTCCGACGAGGCCGAGGCAGTCGAGCAGCTCACCCCAGAGCGCCACCCCGGCGATGCCGGTGAGATCATCCTCGGTGGCAGCGATCACCGGATGGGCGACCTGGCGCCGTGGCCGGGCGATGACCTTGTCTTCTATCTCGAACAATGGGGCGGTAGTCTGCACCGGACAGGTGCTCCTCTCCTCGGCGATTGCTAGGTCTCGACAACCAGCATTCTCCCAGGTGGCGGAGCATTTGTCGCGTCATTCGGGCGCGCGTTTCCCTACTTCACTGAAATATCAGGGTCTGACGCCGCAGGTCGAAAAGGTCCTGGCACCGCCAGAGCGTGTCGTCGCCGTCCACCCCGACGAGGCGCACGGGCCCCACGACCACCTCCGATCGCGGCGTGCGAGCGGGCGGCAACCGGCCCGCACCGCAGCGCGGGATGCCTTGCTAGGTCCGACCCCGTGGACCTCCGATCACTCCTCGGCGACGTCGACGACCGTGGCTGAGGTCGCTCGCGGGAGGTCGGTCGGCGTGATCGATAAGACCGTCCTCGGTGTCCCTGCCGCGGCCCATATGACCGGGCGGGCGAGCCGGAAGAGTCCGGTCGCACGCTCGACGTCGCGCGAGAAGGGACTGACCGTGCTCTCGCTCGTGACGGGGCTGTCCTCCTCGGGCCGCGTGGGCGCGATCGCGAAGCTGTGACGCTCACGATCGCGGAGCAGAGCGAGGACCGAGTGGTCGATCGTCCCGGCGCATCCAATTGGCCGGACGGATCCAACGGGCCGGGACGGCTAACCTGCATCGTGATCTTCATAGGTGTGCTGTTAGCCGTGGCCGCGGAGATCGCTGCGTTCGTGGTCGTCGCCAATGAGGTCGGGTTCCTGTGGGCCGTGACGATCCTCGTGGTCGTGAGCGCGCTCGGGCCCTTCGTCGTCCGGCGCGTCGGCTTCGGAATCCTGGCCCACACACGGGAGCGGCTGACGCGAGGAGAGCTTCCTACCCGTGAGCTGTTCGATGGGCTCGTCGTCCTCGTCGGCGGCCTGATGATCTGCGTGCCGGGATTCATCGGCGATGCGCTCGGCCTCCTGCTCATGATCGGCTGGGTCCGCGACCTCGTCATCCGATCGTCCGGCCACCGGCTCGCCCGGCGAGTTCAGCAGAGCCGCACTGGGCCCCGACGGGTGGTCGACGCACGGTCGCGACCCGTGTACGGCGACCCTCGTCCTCTGCCGCGGCCTCCTCGAGGCCGGTCCGGACCCGAAGACAGCGCTACCGGCTGACCGCGACGACTGGTTCCTCACCGGCGGAGGTGCACACGTCGCTGGTCGTCGCACCGCAGGTGTGCGCGTCCGGGCCGACCGCTGGCCGGGACCGGTGGGACTCGGCGAGCCGGGAGAGCGGGTGACCGGGATCGAACCGGCATGGCCAGCTTGGAAGGTCGTACTTGACCGAACGCGCCGCCTCGGACTTTCACTTCTACGGCATTTGCACTGGTGTTTTGTGATAGCAGTGCCCAGCTCCAGCCCGTATAGGCCAGTAGGATCGCGCCCGGATCGCGCCCGGATCGCGCCCGGAGTGGGGCGCGCGGCTCGACCTCGATCGTCATGGAACGTTCGGTCGCGCCTGCGGCGCACAGCGCGCATGCGTCCACGAGATAGCAGCACGTAACTGGCATCTCGGCGCCACCGATGGGCGGGGGAGGGTCGATGCGCATTTGTCGGAGGGTGCGTGGGGGTGGAGTCGGCCTTTTGGTGGGTCGAACGTGTGCTCGAGGGACTGTTCGGGAAGGACGTCGCACGCGCCGTCAGGCGGCTCTTCCGTGGCGTGTTCCTGCTCGCCTCGGTGTGGAACTATCCGGCTGGATGGTTACGGCAGGAGGTGGTCACCTGCCAGACCCTCGAATCTGCCGGGCTATTGTCGGACCTACTCCGCAATCTCAAGCTGACAGGGCACCTCCACCGTTGCGGGCGACGGCACTCCGGTTTCCCGGGTGCCGAGTACGTCCTGGCCTCTGGCGATTATGGTTATTGCCGGGCATCTTCGGGTGGCTGCGGCGTCGACCCGTATTGAGTGTGCGCACGATAAATCGTGCGCCAAGTGTTCCGAGGACCGCACGCAATGACGCTCGCGTTGATTCCCCCGCTGACGACCGTGCCGACGATCTGCGCGGCGAGCCTTCGTGTGCCCTGCCGATGTTCACTGCAGAGATCTCCGAATACGACCGAGTGGCGAGATTGTCAGGCTGGACGCAAATCTCACGGCGGCCGTGCACTTACCTGACCACAGCGTCCGTCGCCCTACGGCTTGCCGGCCCCGGTCCACTCCTTGACCCGTGCATCGCCGATTCGGCGAGCGTTCGGCATGTCCGCCCAGACCCGGAATCGTTCCTTCTCGTCCTCACTCAGCCGCGAGAACAGCGTCTTCGCGGGCTGTTCGCTCGTTGTCGTGCGGGTTTGACGCAGGGCGCTAGCTTCGATCGTTCACGAGAATGACCGTGCCGGTCGCTCGGCCATTCTCTGATCGCGGATCGGGCGATTCTGGGAGATCCGCCGACCTTGCAAGGCACAGATCGACCGAGTCGGCCGGCGAAGGGCGCCGCGGACCGGTCTCGGGGCGTGGCAGGGCCAATCCCTCGCCGATCTGCCCAGGTTCGGGTGTGCTCAGGTGATGAGTGCGATGCGCCTGTAAGCGGTGAGAAGCGCCTCGGCACTCGGCCAGCCGTCGAGGATGCGGACGAACTCCCGCCGGGCCGAGCGCACGAGCCGTCCCGGCGCGTGGAAGACCGACCAGCGCAGCTGCTTCGGGCGGGCGCGGCTGAGCGCTCCGTCGAGACAGAGGAGCTGGAACCACCGGACGAGATCCGCGGCTGCGGCGAGCACCATCAGCCAGTTCCGGTTCGCCTCGAGGTTCGAGATCGGGAAGCGGCAGAGCCCGGAGTCCTTCAAGCGGCTGATGTGCTCCTCGACGTGCGCGTGGGCGCGGATGAACGCATCGAGGGCGACCGGGTCGCCGTCTTGGTCGGTGTAGCGACCCCAGTAGCGGTAGTCGAGGGAGGGGAAGAGGCTCTGCTGGGCACCGGGGTGCAGCGGCTCGCGACGTACGATGAGCCGCGTGCCTTCCGGGAAGCTTGCGAGGTCGACGAGCTCGGTGAGCTCCATGACTGCGGCACCCTCACGCAGCTCACCGTCCTGGCGAACAGCCGGCACCGAGAGCTCCTCGTGGCCGAGCGTCGAAAAGATCGCCTCGGTGATCTGGCGCGTCGAACGCGCGACGACGGCGAAGCCGACGTTGCGCGCCCGCAGGCCGGCGAGGAAGCCCGCCGTGCAGCCGGCCGAGTCGGCTCGGATGACGACGTCGCGACGAACGAGCGACGCTTCGTCACCGACCCCATGTCCGTGGGCGATCTCGCCTGGCAGCTGGGCGAGCGCCTCGTCGAGCACGACGATGTGGTCCGCGACGTCATTCGCGCCCGCATTGCCCGGTCGCAGCATCGCGGACAGCAGCTCGACGGTCGCGTCCGCGAAGCACAAGAGCGGATGGAAGCCATAGCCGTCCTTGTTCGGACCGGTGCCGGCCTTATGCTCGGTGTGGATCTCGACGAAGCTCGCGTCGACGTCGAGCACGACCGGCTCGCTCCCCGTCGTCGCGGAGCTGCGGCGCCAGACCTCGGCGCGCACGTTCGCGATCGCGCGCTTGACCTCGTCCCGCGTCGCCGGCGTGATCTCGTGGAAGGTCCGCCACAGCGTCGAGTCCGAGGGAACGAACCCGAAGAGGCTCTGCTCGGAGCGCAGGAACTCGATGTCGCTGCACGCCTCGCCACCGCCGGCGAGCATCGCCATCGCGTGCACGAGCACCTTGCCCCGGTCGTGCAGCGGGGCACGCTCGCGAGGCCTCGGGATCGCGGACGAGAGCTCGTCGCCGAGACCCAGGCGGTCCGCGAACGCGCACAGCGCGTGGAGCCCGACGTGGGCGGCGACCCCGGTCCCTCCGGGTCCGACAACGACGGGACGCGCGCTGGTAGTTTCCATCTCGGAGATGCCCTTCTGGCAGGAGTGACTGGAGTCTCGACAACCCCAGTATTCCCTACTGGAAGGGCATTTTCGCGGACACGCGCAGGTCAGCTCACGTGGACTCGTGAATGATCGGAGCTAGACGTTCGGGGCTTGCGGCCTTCGGGGGTGGCAAGCTCGCTCAGGCGCTGGAGCTCGTCGCGGATCGGACCGATGTGCTTCTCGCAGACGAGGAGGAAATCGCGATCCTGCAAGGCAAGTTGGAGTCGGTCCGTGGCGGCTACATCTTTGCCGTTCTGCTCGGCGAAGCAGACGTCGCAGAGGTCCTGAACGATCGTACGCGTGGGCATGTATCTGCAATGCGATGTCGTGCGCGGGGGCTGGTGGCAAGTACGACCCGTCCGCCCCTGAAAGGGCAATCAGGGCCATCCACTCCTTTTGGTTCCTCCTAGGTGGTTGCGCTGTCAACGGACCTGCCAATCTCCGTCCTGAGGCATTTCTATTGGCAGCGATCGACCAGTATCCTGGACCTCAGGCCTGTGTAGACTCCAACGAACAAGACTGCTTCAAGGCGGGAGGAAATCGATGTCGCGATCGCACAGGTTCGTTCTATTCCCTCGCTGCTGCATCGGGGTCATCGCAGCCGCTGCTCTGGTCGCGTCTACGGCGGCTGCTTCTGTCGCGCTTGCTGCCACTCATCCGATACCTGGCACTCGTCCAATACCTGGAGCGAAGTACAGCGGTACTTCTGTCTTCGACCGAAGATATCCTGGGCCAAACCTCTCGTTCAGGGTATCTGGCGATGGCCACTCCATTTTGGCCTTCAAGAACGCTCACTCACCGAACGCCCCCGATGGCTTCGGCGAACCTGGTTACTGCGGGGGGATATGGTTCGGCCAACCACACAACGTCGCGGCGCCGTTGATAAACGTCAACTCCAATGGCACGTTCTTCGGCAAGAAGGTGGACGGGTCTTTCACTAAGGAGACAACGATCGTGCGAGGCCATTTCACCCAGGGTGGACATGGAGCGGTTGGACGCATCGTCTACCGCCAACCGGCCGGCAGCCATACGAGTCACTGCAACTTCAATGCGACATTCACCGTACACACTGGCTGAGTCCGCTCGTCCTTAGCAACCTCGAGCCATACGGTGCGACGACGATTGGCTCGCCGCACCACTTCGCGGCGATGCCGCCGCTGGTTCGAGGCGATCGAGGCACTCCTACTCGACCAGCACGGGTGCGTCGGGACACGCCGAGGGTGCACCGCGTTGTCGACCACCCCGAGATGTTCGCCTACCGGGCCTCACCGAGGTCCGCCTCGCTGTGTTGAAGGTCGGGCGTAGCTCGCCCACCCACGGTGGCTCTCGACAGAGGTCGCCTCTCGGCCGCTACTGGTGCTCGAGAAACGGGACTCTTCGGATATGCGGGCGCGGACGATCTGGTTCCGCTTGGCCTGTTCGGTGGCACGCAAAGGCAGATCCACCCCGGCAACGGCCGCATCGGACCGCCGGAGCGGGGCTACAGTGCTCATTCGGCGCCAGCGCCGTCCGAACCGGCGCGGGCGACAGCAAGGCGCGGGGTGCCTTGATGCGCTCCACACCCACCCCGATCCCGATTTCTGCCCGACCGGAACCGGCGGAAAGTCAGGATTCAATTCTGTGTATCCAGGCCGTTCCTCCGTGAAAGTTGGCCATGGTGCCGCAGTGGTAGCAGGCGTAGGCCCAGAGCGTCTCGGCCGAGCTGCCTCGATCGAAGTACCACCCGAGCTGCCGGATGAAATACCTCCAAGCTACGCCTTGGGACTCGAAGCTCGCTGTGTCTGGCACCGCGAGGTGCATCCGGTCCCCCTGTTGGAACATGACCGCCATCGGGCCGGCGCTAGTATCGGGCTGGCCGGCTCGTTTCTGAGGGTAAACCTCGATGACGTCCGCGTCGGGCGGTGGCTCCTGCCCAACGGAAATGCCGACTTCGGCGGCGATACGCGCCAGATCCCCTATTGTGTCGCGGCTGCGGTTGGTCACGCCCTCAGATCGTAAGGCCAGATAGCGCCTCACATAGTGCACCGCCTCCGACAGCGCTTGTGATCTCCCTGCTGACTTGAGCGGCGGTTCGTGGAGCCGATGATCTAGAGTGCGCGTGCGATGAGAACAGGCGAGGGGCGTGCTGCCATATCCCGCTACGCCGCGGTCCTGCACGGCGTGACCGGCGATTCTCATCACGTGGTGTCGCCGCTCGGGGCGTGGATGCTGCTCTCCTACTGTTCGACAGCAGCCAGGGGCGATCTTCGCCGCCGACTGGCGGAGGTGTTGGGCGCAGAGCCATCTGAGGCGTTGAGATGGTGCACCGGACTGATGTCCCGTCCGCATCCCCTTGTTGGCCTGGCGCAGGGGGTCTGGCAGCGAGGAGGTGACACTGCCGAGCTGGCGAACTGGAAGGCCGATCTGCCGCCGGAGATAGGGACCGGGCTCATCCCTTCTCCGGTGGAGCTCGACGCCTGGGCGGCGCGCCACACATTAGGCCTCATCGAGAAGTTTCCGGCGGCCGTGAGTCCGATCACTGTGTTGCTGTTGGCGAGTGTGGTCAGCACGGATATCACCTGGACGACACCGTTCGAGACCGTCTCGGCCACCGAGCTGGGCCCACGAAGCCCTTGGCGAATGCAACTACACCGAGCGCTTCGGTCACCGAAGCGGTCGGATGCCCAGATGTTCATCGCAGACACCGCCCGGGCCGGCCGGGTGGCTGTATTCGAGACCCGGACCAATGGGATGAGGCTCATCTCAGTGATCGCGGCCGACGAGATCGCGGCGACAGACGTCATAGCTGCCGCCTACCAGGTCGCAGCGGGAGCGATGGGCAACGAAGCGTCCGGGTGCAGCGTTCGCTCTCTGTTTGACCTGCCCTTAGGAGACGAGCCGACGTGGGTCATCGAGGAGGAGCACGTAATGACTACCGACCCGGCGGGTCGTGAGGAGACCTACACGGCTACAGTCCCGGCTTGGTCGGCATTAACCGAGCTTGAACTCACAGAGCAGCTGGCGACCGGATACCCCCTGGCTGCCGCCGCGCTCGCCGACGCGTTGGCGATGAACGGCGCCCCGTCTGTCGCCAAGCAGGCCACCGCGGCGAACTACACCGCCACCGGATTCCAGGCCGCCTCGATCACGTCAATGACATTGGTGACGGGCCCGGCGCCGAAAACGCGCCGGGGACGGCGACGCCATTGCCATTTGCGCTTTGGTCACCCACACGCGGTCGTTGCTATCGCTGAGGCGCCAGCCGGGGAGGTAAGCCCCTGGCACGGCTTGCCGGTGTTCTCGGCCTGGGTGGCTGAACCAAAAGATCCAGAAGCGGCCCCCAAGCCGAGAGACTGACCGCGTCCCGAGCGTTCGCCTTGGTCGGTCGAGGATCGAGAGTCGACGTAGTCGGGCGACTGGCTCCGGCCGTGCCGAGCTTGGCGGCGAACATGCCCCGCCGATCTCCACCCGGCCGAGCGAGGTCGGTGCGTCGGCGACAGCTACGCGCGAGACTTCCACCACCGGCTCGGGCTCGTTCAGACGTGAACGTTCAACCAAGGAGGCACGCGATGTTGGCACGCAGAGTCGTCGGCGTCGTAACGGCGGCATGTGCTGTCATGTTGGCCGGCTGCGGCGGCTCGCCGACGAAGTTGACCGTCTCGACCACGACTGCTCCGGCCTCGACCACGACTGCTCCGGCCTCGACCACGACTGCTCCGGCCTCGACCACGACTGCTCCGGCCTCGACCACGACTGCTTCGGCCTCGACCACGACTGGCGGGCGCCAGGGCAACGGCGTTGGCATCCTGTCGACTGTGGCAGTGACAGAAGCTGATGGCTTCGTGTTCCACGTGAGGGCCGCGGGCGCCCCGTCGTTGAGCGCCCAACAGGGAGGCGGCTCGGACCCGAACTACCCTTCCGCTCCACCCGGCGAGGACTGGCTCCTCGCCCCGATTTTGGTGCATAGCGGGCAATCGGACCGATCGACGCCTCTCGCCGACTTCATTGCTCCGCTCGGATCCGGCGCCGCCCTGTTGGGTGTCGCCTTTCCGCTATCCGATCGTCCCGACATCAAGGGCCAGTGTCTGTTGCCAGGCCAGATTGCGGGCGTGTCGCCGCCAGCTGGGTATTGCTATACCGACGTGGCTGGTACGGTTCTGGGTGCAAGTGCCGACCTCGAGTTCTCTGATGGTTCCTTCTACAACCCAGCGCTCGGGGGGGCCCCCACGCTTCCGCCTGGGGGGAACGCAATTCTCAACTTCTACGCTGGGCCCGTGACCGCCGGATTGTCCATCAGCGGAGTGAAGCTGTGGGTCACGAATGGGACGTCGCGGGTGATCTTGATCGCGCTTGGATCGTGAGATCGTCGGCTGACGATGAGAGGAGGCCTCGTGCCTCACGCCGAGGCGATCTGCCGAGAAAGGAGTGGTGGATCCGGGCGCGCGGATGTCGCATGGGCGATGCGGGCGCCGCCGGCAACCTTCGCGAGAGGCTCGCCCTCTGTCTGTCCGGGTGAGGTGAGACACCGCCAGTAGTCAACGATCACAACAGGGTGAGGCCCTCACAGTGATGCGGTTCGGGATCCCGCCGACGCTCGCACGCGCACTGCGCGCGACGAGCGCTGTCGAGTCGATGATCGAGATCGCCGGTAGCGCCACTCGACGAACGTGAAGCCTTGACGCGATAGTCAGATCGCTGTGCTGGTGTGCGGCGGGCATGGGCGACGCGAAGGCGCAGTTCCGCGAAGTGAACGGCCTAAGCTTTCAATTAAACCTTCGGTGCATCATTCTGCTCCCCGAGGGTGAGAGCGATCACCTCCTGAGCAACGCTGTGCATCTCGTCGACGAGGGCGCGTAGCCGTCGGTCATTGGCGATCCACTCCTTGTAACGTCCGGCCTCCTCCTCGCTCAAGCGGCGGTTCATCGTCTTGCCGTTCACCTTGGAGGTGAGATGCCAGTACGGGCCGTGCAGGCGCGCTGGGTCGCCGGTGCAGCAGCAGCCCGTCTTGCCACAGCGGTGCGAGCGCAAGGCAAGGCTTCCACGGGCGATGAGGCCGATCCTCGAGAGCTCGGCGGCCAGCTCCTCATAGCGCGCTAGCTGGTCTTCGAGCCGGGTCCTCGAGCGCCGTCGTGGCACGCCCCCATCCTTGCTCGCTCCCGCCTTGTGCATGGATCCACCACCTCCGTGGCGAGAGTAGCAATACTCTCGACGTGCTGACGGCGAGGACCCTGGATGAACTGTTGGACTTTCGTGACGCGCTGTACTCCTGCCTCACCCGCTGGGGGGACGCCCTGTTCGAGCTCACCGACGCGCTTCTGTGAGCGCCGGGCGCGGTGCGCTCTATCCCGGCGCTCTCCTTGGAGCCGGAGTTCACCCGCGGCCACGGCAGCCTCTACAAAGCCCTGCAGCAGGGCGAGGTCGACGAGGAGGCGCTGCGGGAGCTGCTCGTCGAGCACCGCAATGCTGACTGGCCGCTTGTCTTCGCCGTCGACGCCTCGACCTGGGCGAGCTGTGACGCCGAGTGCAGTCCGGGCCGCGGCTTCTACTACTCGGCCTCCAAGCACTCGGCTAGTCAGCCGGCCGATCGTGGCGGGCTGGTCGTATCAGTGGATCAGCCAGCTCTCCTTCAGCCCCGACAGCTGGTCAGCGCCGATGGACCTGATGCGGCTTCCGCTCGAGACCGATGCCACCACGGCCACGATCTCTCAGGTGAAACGGCTCGTCGGCCTCCTTCCTGACGAGGGTGAGGTGCCGCTGTTCGTCTTCGACGCCGGCTATGACGCCGCCGGGCTGGCCGACGGGCTGAAAGACGTCCGGGCCGATGTGCTCGTGCGGATCGCCGAGACCCGCGTCTTCCATCCCGATCCGCCCGAACGCGGCCCCGGCGCCATGGGCCGGCCGCGCCGACACGGGGCGCGCCTCCCGCTCGCAGACCAGAGCACCTGGACCGCCCCGGATGCCACCGCACGGCTGTCCGACCGCCGCTACGGCGCGATCACCGTCAGCGCCTGGCACAAGCTCCATCCGAAGCTGCACGGGCACGGGCGCTGGAAGGGGGAGGACGAGTTGCCAATCGTGCGCGGCAGCGTTCTGCGGGTGGAGGTTGAGCACCTCCCCAAGGCAACGGCCCGAGGCAAGAAGACGCTGTGGCTGTGGTGGTCCGGAGCGGGCAAGCCCGACGTCGAGCGCTGCGTCATCGCCTACCTCCGGCGCTTCGACATCAAGCACGGCTTCCGCTTCAAGAAGGGCACGCTCGCCTGGACGACACCGGCGGTGTGCACGCCCCAGCAGGCGGACCGCTGGACCTGGCTCGTGGCGGCCGCCTAACAACCAGCTTCGACTCGCCCGCGGGCTCGTCGACGACCTCCGCCTGCCCTGGGAGCGACCCTGCGACCCGGCGCGACTCACCCCCCACCGCGTCCGCAGGGGGTTTCGACGACTGCAACTTGGCCATTGACAGACGACTGTGTACACACCTCGGCACGCCCGCCCTTCCACCGAAAAGCACCACGCCAGGTCCTGGACGGCCGAAAGGCTCCAATAGACCGCCGTGAACCCGCTATACGGCGGTCAAACGAGCGGCGTGAGCTGATATCGAAGGTTTAATTGTAAGCTAAGGCGAGAGGCGCGAATTCCCGACGTAGAGCGGCACCGGTACTGCCCTAGGTGCGGCACCAAGGCCGTCACGGGGGCATTGTTCTGCGGGTCCTGCGGGCGATCATTGCTGGCGAAGGACTCGCAGCCGAGCGCCCGACGTGACAGCCATCTGCTTCGGCGCTCGGCCTCGGTCAGCTCGGAGGACTGCATGAGCCAAGCGTCGAACCGCAACACGAGCTCAAGGGCACCACTCGACCGGAGCGAGTCCACGAGCCACGGCCGCTGGGCCTGGTGGTTTGCCATCGGGACCGCTCTCACTGTGGGGCGGTACTCAACTGGTCGGAGACGAAATCGCACCACGTGCACTCGTACCTTGGTGACGCAGCTGCGATCTGGATAGCCGTGTCACTCACCTTCGCAGCCATTCGTTGGTGCTGGCGGATAGCGAAGGGCCTCAGCAGGCAGATCGACACGGCTACGACGCCCCTGCCAAGCCCCGTCTACACCGCGGCGTATGCTTGCCCTCGGTGGGGCGAGTGCTCTGCTCTGAACCGCGATCACATTGACGTTGAGCGTCGCACCATCTCGATCACGTGCCAGGCGCAGCGAGTGCCTGGCCGCGCGGGTGATTACCACGCCATAATCGGACGCTGGGCGCCGCACGATCGCGATTCCAGAGATTCTCGCTGATGTGCTCGTGGCTCACCTCGAGAAGTTCGTACCGCCCGATCCAGGGCAGCTCGCGTTCACCGGGGAAAAGGGGCGGACCTGTCGAGCGCTCGAACTGGAGTGCTCGCATCGCAGTCGCACGCGCGAGTGCGGGTGGCGAGGGTGTGCGCATCCATGATCTGCGCCATTTCGCAGGTACGATGGCGGCTCGGACCGGAGCGACGACCCGCGAGCTCATGGCGCGGCTCGGCCACGCGAGCGTCGTTGGTCAATCGGCACGCCACGGCAGAGCGTGATCACGCCATCGCAGCTGAAATCGATGCGCTGATCACCGCGCGCCCCTGATGACCATTGGGCCCGTGACCCTTCGACTTCACGATCGCGGTCGTGGATGCGTGCGGAGCTGAGAGCAACTAGCGCACGTGGCGCGCACGGTCGCGGAGTGACTCAGTGACATTGGCGCCTTCCACGTGCGCTACCAGGCAATACTGTTGGAGCGGGCGACCGGGATCGAACCGGCATGGCCAGCTTGGAAGGCTGGAGCTCTACCATTGAGCTACGCCCGCGAGAAGCGCAGGCACGAAGTCTAGCGGACCGCCCGAACACTCCTGAGCTGGGACTTCGACCCGAGAGGGGTACAGACCTACACTCGTCCCGGCCAGCGAGGGGGTCTCCGACGTGCCGTATGTGTTCGATTTCGACCATCCACACGAGGTCGCGCCGCGCGATCTGCGGGCATTGCTCGGCGGCAAGGGGGCGAACCTCGCCGAGATGACCACGGTGCTCAGCCTCCCTGTCCCGCCCGGCTTCACGATCTCGACGGGGGCGTGCCGGCACTACCTCGTCGACGGATGGCCGGACGACCTCGACGGCGAGATCGCCGCGCACCTCGATCGGCTCGAGACGACCTTCGGCAGGCGCCTCGGTGACGGCGGCGACCCGCTCCTCGTCTCGGTGCGGTCGGGCGCACAGTTCTCCATGCCCGGGATGATGGACACCGTCCTCGACCTCGGCCTCAACGATCGGTCCGTCGAAGGCCTCGCGGCTCAGACGGGAGACGAGCGCTTCGCGTACGATTCCTACCGGCGCTTCGTCGCGATGTACGCGCGGATCGTGCTCGGCCTCGACCCCGCGCGCTTCGATGCCGCGTTCGACGAGGAGAAGGTGGCCGCGGGCGTCGAGAGCGACGCGCAGGTGCCGACCACGGCGCTGCGCCGGCTCGTCGACGTGTCGAAGTCCTTCGTCGAGCACTCGACTGGCGCGCCGTTCCCCGAGGATCCCGGGGCACAGCTGCGTGGCGCGATCGCAGCCGTGTTCTCCTCGTGGCTCGGACCGCGAGCCCGTGCGTACCGCGAGCGCGAGCAGATCCCTCACGACCTCGGGACCGCGGTGACCGTGCAGGCCATGGTCTTCGGCAATCGGGACGACGACTCGGGAACCGGCGTCGCGTTCACCCGTGACCCGGCGACGGGTGAACGGCGCCCCTACGGCGACTTTCTCGTGAACGCCCAGGGCGAGGACGTCGTCGCCGGCATTCGCAACACTCTCCCGCTCGCTGCGCTCGCCGACCGGTTCCCGGACGTCCATCGGGAGCTCCTGTCCATCTTCGGGCGACTCGAGGCGCACTTTCGCGACATGTGCGACATCGAGTTCACGATCGAGCAGGGTCGGCTGTGGATGCTTCAGACCCGCGTCGGCAAGCGCACAGGTCGCGCGGCGCTGCGCATGGCCGTCGACATGGTCGACGAGCCGGTAATCGCGCTGAGCCACGCGGAGGCGATATCCCGCGTCCGTCCGGAGCAGATCGACGGCGTGCTCCACCCTCAGTTCGCCGGAGGAGACGTCGTCGTCGCGACCCGTGGTCTCGGCGCGTCCCCGGGGGCTGCGGTGGGGAAGGTCGTCCTGAGCTCCGGCGCAGCGGTCGACGCCGCTGCGCGAGGCGAGAGCGTCGTGCTCGTGACCAACGAGACGTCGCCCGAAGACGTCCGTGGCATGCTCGCCGCGTCCGGCATCCTCACGCGCCGCGGTGGCCTCGTGAGCCATGCCGCGGTCGTGGCCCGCGGGTGGGGGAAGCCCGCCGTCGTCGGAGCCGAGCGTGTCGAGATCGCCGGCAGCGAGCTGCGCATCGCAGGTCAGATCGTTCGCGAGGGCGACATGATCTCGATCGACGGCAGCTCTGGCGTCGTCGTCGTCGGCGCGGTCGAGCTCGCGGCTGCCGAGCCGCCGGAGACGCTCGAGACCGTGCTCGCGTGGGCCGACGAGATCCGCGCCGGTCGGCTCGGGGTCCGCGCGAACGCCGACAACGGACCGGACGCGGCCAACGCGCGGCGGCTCGGCGCGGAGGGCATCGGACTGTGCCGCACCGAGCACATGTTCCTCGCGGAGGACCGGCTCCCGATCGTGCGGCGGATGATCCTCGCGACCGATCCTGCAGAGGAGGCGGCCGCGCTCGACGCGTTGCGCGAGGTCCAGCGCGAGGACTTCGCGTTGATCCTCGCGGCGATGGACGGTCTCCCCGTGACCGTGCGGCTGCTCGACCCGCCGCTGCACGAGTTCCTACCGGACGTCTCTGCGCTCGCGCTCAAAGCGGCGATGGAGGGTCTGAGCCCGATCGAGGAGCGCCTCTACGACGCGGCCCGCTCGTGGCACGAGCTCAACCCGATGCTCGGCACGCGCGGCGTGCGACTCGGCATCGTCAAGCCGGGCCTGTACGCGATGCAGGTGAAGGCACTCGTCGACGCGGCAGTCGAACGACTGGCGCTCGGAGGCCGGCCGATCATCGAGGTCATGATCCCCCTAACCGTCTCGCGAGAGGAACTCGCGCTCGCGCGCAGCTGGGTCGAGGACGCGATCAACGAGTCGCGTGCACGCTCCGTCGGACTGGACGTCCGTATCGGCACGATGGTCGAGACGCCGAGGGCAGCGCTGCGGGCAGGGGAGCTCGCCCAGGCCGCCGACTTTTTCTCGTTCGGGACGAACGACCTCACGCAGATGACGTTCGGCTTCTCCCGCGACGATGTCGAGGCGCGGATGATGGCGATCTACCTCGAGCGCGGGCTCATCCCGGCGAACCCTTTTGAGCGGATCGATGCGGACGGAGTCGGGGAGCTCGTGCGCACCGCGGTTGAACGCGGCCGCGCCGCGAACCCTACGATCAAGCTCGGCATCTGCGGCGAGCACGGCGGCGACCCCGAGTCCATCGCGTTCTTCGCGGAGGTCGGCCTCGACTACGTGAGCTGCTCGCCTTTCCGTATCCCGGTCGCCCGACTGGCCTCGGCTCAGGCGCTGCTCGCGCTCGACGCGCGGCGCGGCGCATAAAGCGTCGTCGGGCCGACGCGTCTCGTCTAGCTCTGCCCGCCTGCCCGCCTGCCCGCCTGCCCGCCTGCCCGCCTGCCCGCCTGCCCGCCTGCCCGCCTGCCCGCCTGCCCGCCTGCCCGCCCGCCGGCCCG
>Ga0307372_10007412_pt1 | contig 15718 bp, 15 predicted proteins | sample OX1MG_FD_202533 | JGI IMG/M metagenome (GOLD analysis project Ga0307372, IMG submission 202533) | Soil microbial communities from Risofladan, Vaasa, Finland - OX-1 | ecosystem: Environmental > Terrestrial > Soil > Coastal area > Acid sulfate soil | place: Finland: Risofladan, Vaasa | collected... | reverse complement strand
GCACTCGGCGTATCACTCCCGATTTTCTCCTCCGGCGTTGTCACACCCGTCAGTAGCCTCTTCGACGTGGATCGATGATCGGGAGCCGCAAAGCGACGCCCACACCGGATCCTGGGCACCGACCACCCCGAGCAGCTCGCTCGCGAGAACGTAGACCGGCGCCGGCCCCGTCACGCCCGGACGAGCGCTCGGCCGGGGAAGTGGGGCGGAAACCCGAGCGGCTGGGCCACGGCCGACACCCCGGCGTTCGGTGCACCCGCGACGACCACCATGACATCGTCCGGTGACGCGAGCACGCCAATCAGCTCCTCGCCGCCGTCGTCACCGTCGCCGGCACCAGAAGGCTCGGCCATGCCGTGGAACGAGCCGGTCGACCGATCGGCGCCCGGGGGCGGCGCCTTCACGGCGTCCTTGCCGGCGCGTCGAAGGTCCGAGACGCGCCGGACGGCTCCCGCCACCAGGTGCTCCTTGACGTCGCCCTTCGAGTAGCCCTGGCCGGCGAGCAGCTGCGCGTGCTCCGGGCCGAGGATGACGCCGACTCGCTTCTGCATGCGCAGGATCGTGCCCGTGCGGGCGATCGAGTCGGCGATGTCGTTCAGGATGTGGCGGGGATCACCGGTGTGACGGTTGTCGATGAAGTCGATGCCCCGGGTATGGAGCGCGGAGACGGCGCTCTGGTCCGCCAGGTAGCCGAGCTCGACGTGGAGAGGCTCCCAGGGGCTCTCCTCCTCGTTCTCGGCGATGCACAGGCTGTACTTCCCCGGGTTGCCCTGGGTCGACTGATCCAGTTCGTGCGGGCGGATGCCGAAGACGTTCATGATGATCAGCCGCATTGCCCGCCCGACCGTGGCGTTCGGGCGGAAGCCCGGGCCGAAGACGTTGCCGCGGGAGTTGAACCCGAGCTCGGTCCGCACGGGTCCGTTGACGACGAGGAGCGGGCCGCCCCCGGTGGTGCTCTGCCAGCCACCTGCGGCCGGCCAGCCCTCGTCGATCGCCGCCTCGAAGGCAGCGATGACGACGGGCAGGTACTCGGGCTGGCAGCCTGCCATCGCCGCGTTGACGGCGATCTGCCGGATGGTCCCCGCCCGGCGCACCTGGCCGAGGCGCGCCACGACCTCGTCCGGGTCGCGGCTCGTGTGCGCGAGGAAGCGCTGAACGATGCCCGGCGTCGGGGGCACTACGGGCAAGCCGTCGGTCCAGCCCTGCTCGTAGCAGTACTCGATCGCCGCCAGGAGGGCGTCGACGTCGACTGGTTCCTCCAGCGCCGCTTCGTCGAGCGACATCAGGGGGCTCCAGCCGGTCGCTCGTCGGTGCGCGCCGCTCCGGAGGCGCGCAGGATCTCGAGCACCTGGGGCGCAGCCAGCTCGGCATGCGCCCTGAGCCCCTCCGGACCGAGGCTGCTCACGGGGTGGGGCACGACGGCGTAGCGGTATCCGGGAACACCCTGGATCGCCGCCATGGCATCGGCGCTCGCCCGCAGGGCCTCGGTGCAGATCGCGGCGGAGGGCACGCCTCGCCGCTCGAGAAGGATGACGTCGGCCACACTGGCCGCGCTACAACTCCCTCAATCGCCGACCGCTTCGATGACGATGTCGCACTCGGCGGCGATACGGTCGAGCACGTCGTCGGACGCCGGCAGCGTCGCGGGCACGCTGTAGCGGCTGACCGTCACCGGTCGGAGCTCGTCACGGAGAAACGCCTCGACCTCGTCGAGCAGATCGCTCGCGTTCGCCTTCGTGTTCTCGACGAGACCGAGCCGAAGCCCACGCAGGTCGGCAGGGCGGGGCGCCAAGCTCACGGCGACCTCGGCCGGCTGCTGGGTCGGGTCGACCAGCACGAACCTCATGAGATACCCCCTCCGCGTCAGCCCTTGTCGGACGCAGCGATCGTAGCATTGCCCCCCGGGTCTGCCTTCGTCGCCGGTTGCTCGCCGGCGCTCCGCGTCGACGCGGTCTCCTGTCCGAAGGCAGGCAGTCTTTGGCGCTACCTCTTCGGGGGCAGTGACCGGGCGAAGGTGACGCCGAGGCGGACCCACCGCTCGAGCTGACGCTTTGTCCGGAGACCTTCGTGGTCGATCCGCAGCCAGCCGTCCATCTCTCGTCCGTGCATCACGAACGGATGGGCATGGGGTCGGCGGGCGAGCTCCTGGGTCTCCACAGGTGCTACTCGTAGCAGCAGACCGCCTTGGCTGCTGGCGCTGACTGCCATGTTCCCGTGGATCAAGAACGCGAGGCCGCCGAACATCCGCTTCTCCGTCCGTCCCAGCTCTTCTTGGAGCACCTCGCGCACGCGGCAAGCGAGGTCTTCGTCGAACGCCATGCCCGAGATGCTTCCACACGGCCGCGCCAACCGTTCGGACTCGTGTTAGGTGCCGCGTGTCGAAGCGCCGACTGCAAGTAGTGGCGGCCGTCTACTCCCAGCGGAACAGGCGGAGGGCGAGCCCAGCGCTGGCGACGGCCACGCCGGTGAAGACCCACCACGACCAGCCCGGATCGAGGCCGAGCCATGCGCTCTGCATCATCTGCACCGCATACCACATCGGCGTCAGGTCCAACACGACGTGCATCGGGCCGCTCAGGACCTCGGGCGGTGGGCCGGCCCCACCGAGGAAGAGCATGACGAACCAGATCAGCATCCCGCCAGCCTGCGCGGACCGCGCTGTCGGGAGCAGTGCCCCAAGCAGCAGGCCGAAGGCGACGAATCCCACGCTGAGGTAGAGGAACGTCCGAACGACTGCGAACACCGACTCGGGACGCTCGAAGCTGTACGCCATGGCGGCAGCTACTCCGAGGATCGTGGCGCTCACCGCTGAAAGAGCGACCGCAACCATGAGCTCGGCGCCGCCGATGACCGGCGCCGAGACCGAGGACGCCCGGTAGTGCTTGAGCACGCCGCGCTCCCGGTACCCCGCGAGTTGGGCGGGGACGCTGATAACGCACACGGACGCGATGACGAGGGCGACGTAGGCGGGCAGATAGTAATCCCTGGCCCCGACACTCCGGTAGACGAGCTTCTGGCCGCGTGCCGAAGGCGTGTTCCCGAACACGCTGCCGAGGACGAAGAGCAGAATCAGTGGGAGTGCCAACGAGAAGACCAACGTCAGCGGCTCTCGCAACAGCAGCTTGATCTCGACCCAGCCCAGCCTGCCGACCGTCCGCATCAGCGCGCCGCCCTTACCCGTTCACTACCGCCGGTCAGCTCGAGGTAGACATCCTCCAAGGTGGCCCGGCGCACCCCGAGGTCGAGTGGCGCCATCCCTTCATGCACCAGGGCGGCGGCTACGAAGGCCAGCAGGGCCCCGGATCCACGAACGACCACCCGGCGCCCGGCCCGGCGCACCTCGTTCACGCCCTCCACGTTTTCGAGGAAACTCACGTCGCCGTCGGCGGTGAAGGAGACCTCGCTGCCGCCCTCGAATCGTTCGACGAGCGCCGCTGGGCTGCCGCTTGCGATGACCTGATGTTCGTCGATGACCGCCACCCGGTCGCAAAGTCGCTCGGCTTCGTCCATGAAATGGGTAACCAGCACGACTGTCGTTCCTTGTTGTCGCAGCCGTTCGATCATTGCCCACGCGACTCGCCGCGAGGCGGGATCGAGGCCGGTGGTCATCTCGTCGAGGAACACGACCTCGGGTGCGTTGACCAGTGCCAGCGCGACGAAGAGCCTCTGCCGCTGTCCGCCCGACAGACTGGAGAAGGCCGCATTGCGCCTATCGGACAGACCCCACTCCTTCATGACGGTCTCCCAAGGCGGCCCTCCGGTGGCGAGCGAGGAGAACAGTTGCAGGGCCTCCCAGACCTTGATGCGGTCCGGCAGCGCGGACTCCTGCAGTTGGGCGCCGATGTGACGCCGAAGCTCCCGCGCCTGCCGGCGTGGGTCATAGCCGAGCACGCGCATCGTGCCTCCGTCCGCGTGCCGCAGCCCCTGCAGGCACTCCACCGTGGTGGTCTTGCCGCACCCGTTCGGGCCCAAGATGCCGAAGATCTCGCCACGCTGAACCTCGAAGCTAACATCGCGCACGGCAAGAACGTCGCCGTAGCGCTTCTGCAGGTGTTCGACGGTGATGACCGACGAGGCCATTGGTGTCCCGGTCGTCAGTCCACAAGGAGGCAGCGCTACATCACACCCACTCTGACTCGCCGTGGACTACTCGCCTAGGGCCCGACGGCCCCCATTTTGGAGACTCCGAGACGACGAGAGCGAGATGCACGCGATGACGATCCGCCGGGGCTACACAGCACTGCTTCGCGAGTCGGGAGATGCTGATGAGTGACAAAAAGCCCCATGGGCGGTCGAAGGCTGGCCTCGAGCTGACCGAGGAGGTCCTCGACCGAATGGCCCGCGAGGCCGAAGCGGGTCTCGACACGACTACCTTGCGACGGCGGCGGGGTCGTCCCACCATGGGTGACGGTCCAGCTGAGCACTTGCTCCAAGGCCACTGAGAATTCGTCGAAGGAGAGCTCTCCGCGCGCAAACACGTCTCTGAGCCGCGCGATCGCTGCCAACCTGTCGCTGTCGTGTACCTGGCTGGGAGTAATTGGAGGCAGCCGTTCGTCAGACATGACAACATCTTCTCGCAGTCCCGATCGCCGCGAGCCGTTAGCAGAGCTCTGGCTGCAGATCGGCAGATAGCCCACATTTGGGCGGCTCCGGCAAGATCGTTGCAGCCGCCAAGGATGTTCAGTGCTCCCGATCGCCGACCGCCTCGCAGGCTGGGTCGAGCTAGTCACCGGTACCAGCGAGACTGCCCCAATAGTCCAACACCTGAAGCAGGGCCGGCTGCCACAGAACGCCGGGACGTCGGCAGTCAAGGTTCATCCGACGGGGACGGCTCATCGCAGTGCCCTGCGGTAGCGGACCTCGTCGACCGTGACGCCGTGTACCTCTTCGAGACGACGCGATCCGTCAGGGAGCCAGCCGTCTTCCCGGTAGAAGCGCTCAGCTCGCTCGTTGCCGACGAGGACCCACAAGCGTCCCTCCTCGAATCCTTGGAGTGCGAGGCGGTCCCGCGCGTCGTTCATCAGGGCGCGCCCGAGACCTCTGCCCCACGAGGCGGGGTCGACGTAGATGGCGTACAGCTCCCCGCTGCCCGCGCGGTGGGTGTCTCGGGTCGGCCCGATCGTCGCGAACCCGCAGATGGCGTCCTGCTCGATGGCGACAACCGTCGCCGGTCGACCCGGGGCGGAGTCGCCGAAGGTATAGCTGACCGCTCGATCCTCGGGCTGTAGCGCATCGAGGTACCGGTCAGGAAGGAGTCCGCGGTAGGCCACCTGCCAGGAGCGGACGTGCACGCGAGCGACTGCGGCCTCGTCAGCCGGTTCTGCTCGGCGAAGCAGCATCGTTCCAGTCTCGTCTCACCGTGGACGGCCCACTTCGTTTCTCCGGTCCCGGGTACCGATGACGCGCCCCGACCATGGGCCGCGTCGGGTTGTCGGAGCCCCGCCCCGGTAGTGACGGCTGGAACGGCGGCGAGGGGAGACCAGGGAGCCAGATGGCGTGCACCTCGCCGTCACTCCGGCGCACCGGTGAGATCGACGGAGGTCTTGACCCCGACGTGGTCGCGCGCCGCCTCGAAGGCCTCCTGGACGTGCAGGAGCGAGAAGCGCGGCTCGAGCATGTGCTCGACGGTGATCGCGCCGGAGGAGATCAGGTCCAGAGACTCCCGGAACGAGCGCAGTCCCGGCTCGAGTTGAGCGTTACCGGCCATCTCGATGGTGCACGCCCTCCGAAAGGCCCTTGCAAGGGGGAACGGGACAGGACCGGCGTGCTCGGGTAGGCCGAAAAAGCCGATCCGGCCCCCATAGCGCGCGGCCTCGACGCAGTCGGCCCGGCGTTGGTCTAGGCCTGTGGCCTCGACGACGAGCTCGGCCCCGACGCCCCCGGTGACCCGGCGCACCGCTTCGACGAAGGAGTCACTCGGGGCATGGGCCATGACGTCAGCGCCGAGCGTGGCGGCGACCGCGAGCCGGTTCTGGTCCAGGTCGCACACGACGACCTGCGCGAAGCCGGCCAGCTTGACGAGCTGGAGCAGGAACAGGCCGGCCGAGCCAGCACCGACGATCGCCGCGGTGGCACCCTCGGCGTCGAGCCCCGCGGGCCAGTATCGCCGGAACGAGTAGACGGTCGTCCCGAGCTGCTGGGCGAGGAGCAGCCGGGCGGTGTCGCCCTCTTCTGGGAGCCGGACCAGGAAATCGGCGCCGACGACCTGATACTCGGCGTAACAGCCCGCCGAGCCCGGCATCGGCACGGTGAGCACGCGGTCACCAGGCGAGAATGGCTCGGCACGCGACTCGACCACCTCGCCGATTCCCTCGTGCCCGGGAGCCCCCGGCGCCATGGATTTCACGGCGCGTGGGTGGGCACCGAAGACGGCATGGAGATCGCTCCCACAGATCGATGCGCGCTGCATCGCCACAAGGACCTCCCCCGCCCCGACCGTCGGCAGCGGCACCTCGACGATCTCAAAACGACCCGGCGCGACCAGCTGCGCTGCCTTCATCGGACTCTGCCCCGCTTCCTGCCGACGCCCCGCCATGGCCAGATTGCCCCTCGGACACGCCGCCACGGGTCCGTCCCGGCTCGATCGTCGCCTGGTGCGCCCCCGCCCAGACATCTAGCACGTCGAAGGGGCCCCGGCGCGATTCGGGAGCTATCGGCCAACTTGGATCGGGGCGGTCCACGTGCCGCCACGGGGAGCAGTCGGCGAGGGCTTCCGACCCTCCGGTACCGAATCGGCGGGGCCGTCCACAGCGTTCTCGCAACTGCCCACCACGTCGATCCGACGATGAGTCGGTGATGGAAGCGGGCTCAGCACAGTCAGCGGCCCACACGGCGAGGACGCGCCGATCAGCCTCTGGCAACGTTCGGGGGTCTGGTCGGCCACGCACAATTGGCGATCCTTCCACCACCACCACCACCACCACCACCACCACCACCGGCCGGCGACCAGTGTTCATCGACACCCTGAGCATCGTTTCGCTCGCATATTCGGGGAAGCGTGTTAGCTACCGATCGTGGGCCGACCGATTGTGCGCGGATTAGTCGGTCTGGCCGGATCGTGTTCTTCCGAGAGCATCGGGCGGGTCGCTCCCGAACTGGTGATCCGCTATTGCCAACGGGGTCATCCAAGACCCCCGTAGCCCGCCCATCGAGCCGTGCTGTTGACGGCGCGCCGGCGTTTCGCGCGAGCGGAGATAAAGTGATATCTTATCGCTATCACTTTATCAGACCGCAGTTCAGGAGGGATCATGAGCCAGTCTGGTCAGCCCTACAGCGATCCCGAGGCAACTCCGGTCGGCCACTCGGGAACCCGCGTCGAGATCCGCGAGCGGCAGGCGTGGACCATCAACGGCTGGCTCGGCGTCCTCGTCGTCGCCGCCTGTACCGCCGCCTTTGTCCTGCTCGTCCAGCACTCCCTCACGCTCATCGCCATCGTGCCGGTCGTGGTGGGCGTTGTCATCTTGATCTCGCTCGTCATCGTGCAGCCCGGCCAGACCCGGGTCGTGCGCTTCTTCGGCAGCTACGTCGGCACCGTGCGCGGCACCGGTCTGTCCTGGATCCTGCCCTTGACCATCCGACGGAACGTGAGCATTCGGGTCAGGAACTTCGAGACGAACCACCTGAAGGTGAACGACGCCGACGGCAATCCTGTGGAGATCGCCTCCATTGTCGTCTGGCAGGTTGCTGATACCTCGCGTGCTCTCTACGCGGTCGATGACTACCTCAACTTCGTGCGGGTCCAGGCCGAGTCAGCTCTACGGCATGTTGCGACCACGCATCCATACGACAACCCCGCAGAAAAAGGCCTATCACTGCGCGGCTCGACCGACATCGTCGCTGGCGAGCTCGCCGAGGAGGTGGCCCAGCGCGTCGCCATCGCCGGGGTGGAGATCGTCGAGGTGCGCATCAGCCATCTTGCCTACGCGTCGGAGATCGCCCAGGCCATGCTGCGTCGACAGCAGGCCAACGCCGTCGTCGCGGCCCGCTCACGTATCGTCGACGGCGCGGTCGGGATGGTTGAGATGGCGCTCGAGCGGTTGCGTGAGCGCGGCATCGTCGACCTTGACGAGGAGCGCAAAGCGGCGATGGTGAGCAATCTGATGGTCGTACTCTGCGCTGACCAACCGGCTTCGCCAGTGATCAACACCGGCACCCTCTACTCGTGATCGGTGAATGACCGCAAGCAGGTACTGCTGCGGATCGATCCCAGCGTCCACGATGCCCTGGCCCAGTGGGCGGCCGATGAGTTCCGCAGCCTCAATGCCCACATCGAGATGCTGTTGCGCCGAGCTCTCGACGACGCCGGGCGAATGCCGAAGAGGGCTGGGCCCTTGCCCAAGCGGGGCCGGCCACCGACCGCTTGACCCGACGTGTCCGAGCTGTCGACGATCAGGCCACCGCCCGTCCACTTGACCAGCACGTCTGCCTTGTGGCGGCCTCTCGAGTGCCGCGACGCCGCTGGCGCGCCGTGCCGCTTCGTCGCGATGCTCGCCGACGGCTACGGCCATCGTGGTCGATGCGATGGCCGATACCACGATCGGGCTCAGGTCAGGGAGGCGACCTCAGGGCGCTCAGTCGCCGGTAGTCATCGCCCCCAGCCGCGGTGGCGGTCCGGAGGACCGCCGTACGAGATGCGGAACACGGGGTAGTGCTCCACCACGCCCGCGATCTCCTCCAGCGAGGGGTCCGGGCTCACGCCGAAGAAATGGCGGGCCTCCCTGGCCGCGACGCGTGAACCTGCGCTCCTGCCCCACCTCACCAGATAGGCACGGATGACGGGAGCGCGCTGCTCCGGAGGAACCTCGACGAGCCGGGCTGCGTGGCGCTCCCCGCGGCCGACCACGACGCGCCCGCCCGCGGCGCGCACGTTGCGGACCCAGTCCGACTCGCCGGCGAGGGCCACCACGTAGTGGTCCCCGTCGTAGTCGACGCGGACCATGACGGTGCGCCGGACCACCCCAGAGCGACGTCCAGGAACCTCCAGCGTGATCACATCCCTCGGGCTGAGCCCCGCGGAGGTGAGGAGCGGCCCGAGTCGTCCGGACACGCGTCGGTAGGTCTCCGGTGGTCGGCGATAACGGGTCCGGCGCGCGTAGTCGACCGGCGTGAGAAAACCTTCGCCTCGACTCGGCTCGTTCACCGGTCCGGTCTCCCGATGACGGGCGCGCGGATGCTGACGCTCGGCGAGGTGGCGCAGCGCCGTCGCTGCACCCGTCATGGGCGACCCATGCCCGGGCGCCAGCACCTGCGGCTCGAGCCTGGCGAGCGCGGCGACCGATGCCTTCGCCATCGGCCAGCTCCACGTCGAGATGTACGGCGGGCCAGAGACTTGCTGTTTGCCGAGCACCGGACACCCCAGAGAGTTCAGGTTCACGGTCAGCACGGCGTCTCCGGTGATGAGCACTCGGTCGTTCTCCCGGAAGAGGGCGACGTGGCCGGGCGTATGGCCGGGTGTGGGGATGCAGTCCCAGTCGGGAAGACCAGGGACGGGTCCGGTTGGTGCGAGGGGGCGCGCGACGTGGGTGAGGCTGGCCTTGGCGGCCGCGCGCGCGGTGATCCGTCTTGGCACGACTCGCATCACCGGCGCGACGAGCCAGCGGTCCAGCGGGTTGGAGTACTCAAGCCGGTACTCGCCCCCGACGAGTGGCATCTCGTCGGGATGGACGTACACCGCCACCTCCCACGTCTCCGCCAAGGCGAGGGCGGACCCGGCGTGGTCGGGGTGGGTGTGGGTCAACACTATCGACGTGGGTCTGGTGCCGGGCCCGAACAACGCCTCCGCGACCGCCTTGATCACCTCGGCGCGATGGGGCCACGCGGTGTCGATCAGCATCCACGAGGTGCCGGACTGCACGAAGTAGATGTTGGCGGCGGTGACGCCCCACCCTATGGCGACGCGGTGAACGCCAGCGGCGATCTGCTCGGGGTGGAGGCCAGCGGGCATCGCTCGCATCTGCACGCCGGGCTCGGTCAACCCGACGGGCGGAGCAAACCAGCTCCCCACGCCCGAGCCCGCTCATGCTCCCCCTCCCGCAGGGGACCCGACATGTCGGCAACGATGAAACGTTGTGGCTTGGCGGCCATCCGGTAGCCGCGCCGGCGCAGGCGCCGGGCAATGGACCGGGCGGCACCGCCTGCCAGGGGACGGCCGAGGCGGGTGTCGAACGCGGCGGCACGGCGCCCGGGTGCCGCGCGGGGCAGGGAGTCGAGCCACTCCCGGACGCCGGGACCCGACGAGCCCGGCTCGAGGTTCGGACGTGCCGATCCATCCTTGCTCGGCGTGGCGCCGATCCGGAGCCCCATCTGCCGGCTACGGGGTGAGCTCAAATGGAGAAAGTACGTGGGAGCTCCGACGACCAGAAGATCGACAGGGCGGAGAACTTCGCTCGTTGTCCCCGCGACGGGCACGACCGCCACTTGGACGTCCGGATCCGAGCGCAGTCCCTCGGCCACCGCCTCGGCGATCATCCGCGTGTTGCCGAACATGCTCTCGTACACGACCGCAACGTCCATGTCACCCACCTCGACCGCTCATCTCGCCGCCTAGTCCGTCGTCACCGCCTGCAGGACGTTCAGCTTGGCCGCCCGACGGCTCGGTGCGATGGCGGCGACGACGCCGGCCAGCCCGGCGACCACGGTGACCGACAGCAGCTGGGCTATCGGTATCGCCACGTGGGTCACCCCGAGGGACCCCATCGCCGCCACGATCGCGCAGCCGAGCACGATGCCGACCACGAGGCCCTGCAGCGCCCCGAGAAGGGCGACGAGGAGCGATTCCTGGCGCACGGTCGCCCGCAGCTGGGCGCGCGTCATGCCGACCGCCCGGAGAAGGCCGAGCTCGCGCATGCGCTCGTGCACGGACAGGGCGAGCGTGTTGGTGATGCCGATCAGCGCGATCAGCAGCGCCAGGGCGAGCAACCCGTCGATGAGATTCAGCGTCTGATCGATCTGGGAGGCCTGTTGCGCCTTGTACTGGGCCTGGTCCATCAAGGTCGCCGTCGGATAGGTCACGAGCTGCTGTTCGAGGGCGTGCCGGGCCGCCGCCGGCGTGACCCCGGCAGCGGTCTTCACGTAGATCTGGTAGTCGAGCTGCTGACCGAAGTTCGCCTGCGCCGCGGCGAGGGTGAGCACGTAGTCGCCCGCCAGCTCGCGGGCGGTGTAGATGGCCTGCACCGTGAAGAGCCTGCGACCCGTGGCCGAGAACAGGACCGCGATCTTGCTGCCGAGCGACAGGTGCTTGGTGCCCGCGACGTTCTGGGAGACGGCGATGCCCGACGCGGTCATCGAGGAAACGTGGCCGTGCGTGACACCGACGTCGAACAGGTCGTCGATCTGGCGCGGGTCGGCGGCGAGGATCGGCGTCGTCGCAGCATCGATCCGGACGACGCCCGCACGGATCCCGGTGGAGGCCGCGACCTGGGGCAGTCGGCTGATGCGCTGTTGCAGGCTCGGGCTGAAGCCTGCCTGGGCCCCTGGCACGGCCCCGCTCGAGATGACGTAGTCCGCGCGCATCGCCGAATCGATGATCGCGTTCACCGACGCCTTCGTGGATGCCGCGACGACCGTCATCAGGCTCACCAGTGCCACGCCGACCATCAAGGCCGCTGCGGTCGCCGAGGTGCGCCGCGGGTTGCGCATCGCGTTCTCGCGGGCGAGCACGCCGATCGTGCCGTGGCGCGCGAGCGGAGCCCCGATGACGCGGCTCATCGGACGCGCGATGAGCGGACCGAGCGTCGCGAGGCCGAGGAAGAAGGCCGCTGCGCCGGCGCCGACGAACGCGACCCGGTTGCTCAAGTGACCGAACAGGCCGATCAGGAGCACGAGCGTGCCGCCGGACGCGAGGAGCCCGCCAACGAGCGCGCGCCTGGTGGGGCGCTCGTCGGCCTCGAACGCGACCTCCTGCAGTGCTGCCACGGGCGGCACCTTCGCCGCATGCCGAGCGGGCAGCGCCGCGGCGACGAGGGTCACGCCCGTGCCGAGGACGAGCGAGATCGCGACGGTGCGGGCGTTGATCACCAGCCCCGTCGCGGGGATCGACATCCCGATGCCGCTCAGCGCGGCTCGCAGCCCGGCGGCGAGACCGAGGCCGGCCGCCAGCCCCGCGGCCGACGCCAGGACGCCGATGACGAAGGACTCTCCCATCACCGCCGCGGTGATCTGGAACCTGCTCGCGCCGACGGCCCGCAGGAGCGCCAGCTCACGCATCCGTTGAGCCACGACGATCGAGAAGGTGTTGAACACGAGGAACGAGCCGACGAAGAGCGCGATGAGGGCGAACACCAACAAGAAGGTGTTGAAGACGCTGATCGCCTTGTGCACGGTGTTCTGGCCCTCGAGCGCCACGGCCGACCCGGTCACGACGTCGAGCTTCGGGTCGTGCAGGGCCCGTTGCAGGCGCTGGACGAGCTGCTGCTGCGAGACGCCGCTCGTGGCGGCGACGTCGATCTCGTTGACCTTGCCCGGCTCGCCGAGCACCGTCGTCGCGGTGGCGGTGTCGAACAAGGTGATCGACGCGCCGAGCGGGCTGTCGGCCGCCCCCCACGTGACGATCCCCGTGATCGTGTACGCGCGCGGCGGGAGCTTGCTCAGCACGACGACCCGGTCGCCGACGTGGAAGTGGCCGACGTCAGCCGAGTGCTTGTCGATCGCCACCTCTGAGGAGTTGCGCGGCGGGTGCCCGCCGGGCAGCAGCTTGTAGGGGTTCAGCTCGGCGGCACTCGTCCAGGCCCCACCGATGGTGGGCGGGCCGTTCGAGGTGCGCCCGATCGCCTTCCCGTTCTTGCCGACGAGCTGCGCGTAGCCGTCGATGCCGAGACGGAGCTCACGGACGCCCGGCACCTTCAAGATGCGGTTCGCCAAGGAGGCGTCGATCAGCTGGCGCTGGCTCTGGAACGTGAGTCCGGGGTCGAAGGCCTGCTGCCCCCGCACGACGGCGTCCGTCGTGCGGTAGATGGTGCTGTAGAGGTTGTCGAAGGTGCGGTTGATCGTGTCGGTGAGGACCAGCGTTCCCGCGATGAACGCCACGCCGAGCACGACGGCGAGCGCGGTACGCGCGTAGCGCAGCTTGTGGGCGGCGACCCCTTTGAGCGTGATTCGCCACATCGCCTAGTCACCGAGGGCGCGGATGGTGTCGAGGATATGGTCGGCGGTCGGCGCCGTCAGCTCGTGCACGACCTGGCCGTCCGCCAGGAAGAGCACGCGGTCCGCGTAGCTCGCCGCCCGGGGGTCATGGGTGACCATCACCACGGACTGCCGGTACTCGTCCACGGCGCCCCGGATCTGCTCGAGGAGCTCGGTCGCCGAGCGCGAGTCCAAGTTGCCGGTCGGTTCGTCGGCAAAGATCAGGTCCGGCCGCGTCACCAGCGCGCGGGCGGTGGCCACCCGCTGCTGCTGGCCGCCGGACAGCTCGGAGGGGTGGTGGTTCAGCCGGTCGGCGATGCCGAGCGAGGTCGCGAGTGCCGATACCCAGGCCGCGTCGGGCTTCCGGCCGCCGAGGGTGATCGGCAGGACGATGTTCTCCCGCGCCGTGAGCGTCGGCACGAGGTTGAATGCCTGGAACACGAAGCCGATCCGCTCCCGGCGCAGGATTGTCATCGTCTTGTCGTCGAGCCCGCCGAGCTCGACCTCGCCGATGAGGACGCGGCCGGACGTCAGGCGGTCGAGACCGGCGAGACAGTGCAGCAGCGTCGACTTCCCCGATCCCGAGGGGCCCATGACGGCCGTGAGCTCACCGCTGACGAACTCGGCGGTGAGATGGTCGAGCGCCCGGACCTCAGTTTCGGCGGCGCCGTACACCTTCACCCCGTCGAAGATCTGCGCCGCGTACCGAACACCAACCTCTGGCGCCGGAGAGACTGCACGCACCATGGCGGCCATCGCGGTTCGCCCTTTGGTCCTGGTCGACGCTTCCTTCCAAAGTGTCCTCCCACGACCCCGGCCCGTGGTAGGGCCGTTGTACCCGTTTGGCATGGATCGTGCAACATTACGTGCCTGTGGGGGCACGGCCCCGTTCGGCCACGCCCTGCCACATACGTCGCGCGGACCAGACCGCACCGCGAGACAGCGGCGGGTGGCCCGAGGGCAGCGGGTGTCGGCCCGGATCGCTACCTCGACCGAGGTCTCGAGGTCGTCACCGAGACGAGGGGGCCGAGCCCGGCGCCGGCACGGCCGGCCGGGTCCCGCAGGTGCCCCCGACTCCGCCCGGTGCCCGCGTCCGTGTCGTCACTGCACGCGCGCCGGGCCGGTGGCGCCGACGAGCTCGCTCCCGTCGCCGGGGAGCGGCGCGGGTGGAGGAACTGCGGGGGAGCTGCCGGGGTCCGTGCCCCCGACGTCGAGGCGGAACGGCGGGTACTCGTCGCGCATCAACGCGGCGTAGGCGAGCACCCGGAAGCACCAACGGTTCAGACCGATCACGAAGTCGAAGATCGAGCGCGGGTAGCGGCCCCGCACGGCGAGGACCACGGCGGCGATCAGCGCGAGGAGACCGATGAGGCCGCCGCCGCCGGCCCAGCGCGGCGCGCCGTTCCAGCCGAGGCCCCAGCCGCCGGCGAAGACGGCGACGATCAGGTAGTGCGGCAGGGCCAGGAGCCACCACTTCACGAGCACGAGGCCGCGAGAGAGGCGGTCGGGGTACTCGATCGACAGCTCGGCGGGATAGGTCGCGTCGGGCTCGAGGCTGAAGGGCGGGTACCGGTCGGTACCGAACGCGCCCGTCGTGTAAAAGGCGACCCGCCATGTCCAGCGCATCACGCCGACGTTGAAGTCGAAGATCGAGCGCGGGTAACGCCCGGTGAAGAGGATCGAGAACCCGGCCACGACGGTGAGGACGCTCACGGCCAGCCACAACAGGGCCAGCACCACGGCGTGGGGGATGACGAGGATCCACTTCACGAGCCACAACCAGCGGCTGACCGTCGGGTCGAGCTGCGCGTCGAGGCGGACCGGGTAGGCGCCGGCCAGCTCGGGGCCTGCCGCCGTGGTGGCGGGCGTCCATGTCGCGGGCGCGCCGTGAGGAGGCGCCTCCTCGGGCGCGCGACGCAGCCCGGCGACGAGCATCAAGATGCTCGCGGCGAGCAGCAGGAGCCCGAACGTACCGAGGCCGATACCGATCGGCAGCAAGACACCCGTCTTCGCTCCGAGGTTCACCTCGACGGCGACGCCGGACGCCCCGTTGGCGTTCATCACCACCGCGGTCCAGCGTCCCCCTTCGGTGGTCCAGGTGAGGGTCTGCGCGCCGGGACCGGCCGTCGACGCGGCCCAGAACCGCTGCGCGCCCGGCGCGCCGGGCGCCTGCGTCCCGGCGATCTGTTGGGTCTCGGCCCGGAATGGGCCGAAGTCGACGCTGGTCACGTGCTCATGTGCCACGCCGGTGAGCCAGCGGTCGACGTCTGCGGTCGGAGCGATCCCGACGAACACGGCGCTGCTGTCGACGGCGGCCGCCCGGATCCGCACCGTCCCGAGGACGTTGGCGGGGACCCAGTCCCGCTCGCTCGGTCTCGCGCCGAAGTCAACCTGGGAGGTGAGGGCGTAGGTCGACGTCTGGAGACGTGCGTTCGGCGTGGTGTAGAAGCCGGCTGCGTCGCGCTGGGTGGCGTGCGCCCACACGAGCGTGCCACCGGCGGCAACGAGGCCGAACCCCACGAGCGACAGCACGGCTCCGGCAACGATGAGGACGATCTTGCCGGGTCGCATGGCCACCTCCGCTGCCGCGGCCGCACCC
>Ga0307372_10007409_pt1 | contig 15721 bp, 11 predicted proteins | sample OX1MG_FD_202533 | JGI IMG/M metagenome (GOLD analysis project Ga0307372, IMG submission 202533) | Soil microbial communities from Risofladan, Vaasa, Finland - OX-1 | ecosystem: Environmental > Terrestrial > Soil > Coastal area > Acid sulfate soil | place: Finland: Risofladan, Vaasa | collected... | reverse complement strand
CGCCCCGCCCGTCTCCGCCAACACCTTCGTGATCGCCGCCGTCAGCGACGTCTTCCCATGATCCACATGCCCAATCGTCCCGACATTACAGTGCGGCTTCTTCCTCTCGAATTTCGCTTTCGACATGGCTTTGGTCTCCGCTCGATCTCAATCGTTTCCGCCGCTCAGGCCATCTTGGCGCGGACTTCGTCCGCAACCGCCTGGGGCACTTGTTCGTAATGGTCGAAGTGCATGGTGTACTGGGCGCGTCCCTGGCTCATCGAACGCAGCGTGTTGACATAGCCGAACATGTTGGCCAGCGGCACCATCGCATTGATGACTTCGGCGTTGCCGCGCTGGTCCTGACCGGTGATCCGGCCGCGGCGGCTGTTCAGGTCGCCGATGACGTCGCCCATGTAATCCCTGGGCGTCACCACCTCGACGCGCATCACGGGTTCGAGCAGCTTGGGCGCAGCCTTCTGGATGCCTTCCTTGAACGCAGCGCGCGCCGCAATCTCGAAGGCGAGCGCGCTCGAATCGACGTCGTGATAAGCGCCGTCATAGAGCGTCGCCTTGAAGTCGATCACCGGAAAACCGGCGATCACGCCGTTCTCGAGCGAGCCCTTGAGGCCCTTCTCGACGCCCGGGATGTATTCCTTCGGCACCGAGCCGCCGACGACGTCGTTCTCGAACTCGAAGCCCGAGCCCGGCGGCATCGGTTCGAAGCGGATCTTGACGCGCGCGAACTGGCCCGAGCCGCCACTCTGTTTCTTGTGCGTGTAGTCGACCTCGGAGGTTCGGGTGATGGTCTCGCGATAGGCGACCTGCGGCGCGCCGACATTGGCCTCGACCTTGAACTCGCGCTTCATGCGATCGACGATGATCTCGAGGTGAAGCTCGCCCATGCCCTTGATGCGGGTCTGGCCGCTTTCCTTGTCGACCGCGACGCGGAACGACGGATCCTCGGTCGCAAGGCGCGCCAACGCCTGTCCCATCTTCTCCTGATCGCCCTTGGTCTTGGGCTCGACCGCGATCTCGATGACCGGATCCGGGAATTCCATGCGCTCGAGCACGACCGCATTGTCGGAATCGCACAGCGTGTCGCCGGTCGTCGTGTTCTTGAGGCCGGCCAACGCGACGATGTCGCCGGCGCGTGCTTCCTTGATGTCCTCGCGATGGTTGGCGTGCATCAGCAGCATGCGGCCGATGCGCTCGCGGTTGTCCTTGACCGAGTTGAGCACCTGGGTGCCGGCGGCGAGGATGCCGGAATAGATGCGCACGAAGGTGAGCGAACCGACGAACGGATCGGTCATGATCTTGAACGCGAGCGCGGCGAACGGCTCGTCGTCGGACGCCTTGCGGGTGATGGGCTCGTCGGTGCCCATCTTGATGCCCTTGATCGCGGCGATGTCGGTCGGCGCCGGCAAGTAATCGATCACCGCGTCCAACAGCGGCTGCACGCCCTTGTTCTTGAAGGCGGAGCCGCATAGCACCGGCACGAAATTGAAGGCGACGGTGCCCTTGCGGATGCACTTGATGAGCGTCGCCTCGTCCGGCTCCTTGCCGCCGAGATAGGCCTCGAGGGCGGTGTCGTCCTGCTCGACCGCCATCTCGAGCAGCTTGTGGCGATATTCGTCGGCTTGGTCCTTGAGATCGGCCGGAATGTCGATGATGTCGAACTTGGCGCCGAGCGCCTCGTCCTGCCACTTGACCGCCTTCATGCGCACGAGATCGACGATGCCCGAGAACTCGCTCTCGATCCCCATCGGGAGCATGACGACCAACGGCTTGGCGCCGAGGCGGTCGACGATCATGTCGACGGTGCGGAAGAAGTTCGCGCCGATCCGATCCATCTTGTTGACGAAACAGATGCGCGGCACGCCATACTTGTCGGCTTGGCGCCACACGGTCTCGGATTGCGGCTCGACGCCGGCGACGGCGTCGAAAACGGTCACCGCGCCGTCGAGGACGCGGAGCGAACGCTCGACCTCGATGGTGAAATCGACGTGGCCGGGCGTGTCGATGATGTTGACGCGATGGTCGCGCCAGAAACACGTGGTCGCGGCCGACGTGATGGTGATGCCGCGCTCCTGCTCCTGCTCCATCCAGTCCATGGTGGCGGTGCCCTCATGGACCTCGCCAATCTTGTAGGAGCGGCCGGTGTAATAAAGGATGCGCTCGGTCGTCGTCGTCTTGCCGGCATCGATGTGGGCCATGATGCCGATGTTGCGATAGCGATCGAGGGGCGTGGTGCGAGGCATGTGAAAATCCGGATCCGCCGGCTTACCAGCGGTAATGAGAAAAGGCTTTGTTCGCGTCCGCCATGCGGTGCGTGTCTTCGCGCTTCTTGACCGCGTTGCCGCGGTTGTTAGCAGCATCCATCAGCTCGCCTGAGAGCCGCTCTTCCATTGTGTGCTCGCTGCGTCCCCGCGCCGAGCCGATGATCCAGCGGATGGCGAGCGCCTGGCCGCGCTCCGACCGCACTTCGACCGGCACCTGATAAGTCGCGCCGCCGACGCGGCGTGAGCGCACTTCGACCGCCGGCTTCACGTTGCCGAGCGCGTCGTGAAAGATGCGGATCGGATCCTGGCCCGAGCGCTTGGCGACGCGATCGAGCGCGCCATAAACGATGGTCTCGGCGACTGATTTCTTGCCCTGGTACATCAGACAGTTCATGAACTTGGTGACGACGACGTCGCCGAACTTGGCGTCCGGCAGGACTTCGCGTTTGACGGCAGCGCGGCGGCGCGACATGGCGGCTCCTACTTCGGACGCTTGGCGCCGTACTTCGAGCGGCGCTGCTTGCGGTCCTTCACGCCCTGCGTGTCGAGCGTGCCGCGGATGATGTGATAGCGAACGCCGGGCAGGTCCTTGACGCGGCCGCCGCGGATCATCACCACGGAGTGCTCCTGGAGATTATGGCCTTCGCCGGGAATGTAGCTGGTGACCTCAAAGCCGTTGGTGAGCCGCACGCGCGCAACCTTGCGCAGCGCCGAGTTCGGCTTCTTCGGCGTTGTGGTGTAGACACGGGTGCAGACGCCGCGCTTCTGCGGGCTGCGTTCCAGGGCCGGCACCTTGTTGCGCGCGATCTGCGCGCGACGGCGATGATTCACCAGCTGATTGATCGTCGGCATTTCTCTCGCATTCCCTACAAGCGCAACAGCCGCGCAAGCGTGCTCGTTGCACACCGTCACGGCCGAAAGTTAGTCCCCAGGAAAGGCGCACCGTCTTGCACGGTGCCGAGCCAGCCGAAATCACGCGACCGAGCTGCGTCTAGGATGGCTACCTACTGCCAGCCCCCTCAAGGGTGCGCGGATACTATTGATCCGACTCACCCCCGTCAAGCCGCATAAACCCTGGCTTTGGGGATAATCTCCGAATCGTCTACACCGCCCTCGACCGACCGCGCGAAAACGAAAAAGGGGCCCCGGACCGGAGCCCCTTTCCCGCGTTCGGTCGGTGCTTAGGCGCTCTTGCGGCCCTCCTCAAGCGCCGGCGGTTGCTCCTGGGCAGGCGTCCGGGCGGCCAGTTCGCGGTCGCGGTCGGTCGCGACCTGCCGCCACCGGGCCATGATGCTGCCGGTGCCGGCCGGGATCAGGCGGCCGACGATGACGTTCTCCTTCAACCCCTGCAGCGTATCGGTCCGGCCGGAAACCGCCGCCTCGGTGAGGACGCGGGTGGTCTCCTGGAACGATGCCGCCGAGATGAACGAGTTCGTCTGGAGGCTCGCCTTGGTGATGCCCTGAAGGACAGGCCGCGCCGTTGCCGGCTTGAGCTTCTCGGCCTTCGCCTTGGCGTTCTCGGCGTCGAACTCGGCCCGGTCGATCTGCTCGCCCGCGAGCAACGTGGTCTCGCCGGGATCCTCGATTTCGACCTTCTGCAACATCTGGCGAACGATCACCTCGATGTGCTTGTCGTTGATGCGGACGCCCTGGAGCCGATAGACCTCCTGGATCTCGTTGACGAGATAGCTTGCCAGCGCCTCGACACCGAGCACGCGCAGGATGTCGTGCGGCACAGGGTTGCCGTCCATCAGCAAGTCGCCGCGCTGGACGGAATCGCCCTCCTGCACGCTGATGTGCTTGCCCTTGGGGATCATGTACTCGACTGGCTCTTTTTCGCTGTCCTGCGGGACGACGAGGATGCGCCGCTTGGTCTTGTAGTCCTTGCCGAACTCGACGCGGCCGTCGATCTCGCTGATGATCGCAAAATCCTTCGGCTTGCGCGCCTCGAACAGCTCGGCGACACGTGGCAGACCGCCGGTGATGTCGCGCGTCTTCGACGATTCGCGCGGGATGCGCGCGAGCACGTCGCCGGCACGCACCTCGGCGCCATTCTCGATCGACAGAATGGAGTCGAGCGAGAGGAGGTACACCGCCTCGCGGCCGTTGGCGAGTGTGAGTGTCTTGCCCTTCGCGTTCTTGATCAGGATGCGAGGCCGCAGATCGCCGCCTTTGGCCTGCTGCTTCCAGTCGATGACGACCTTCGACGAGATGCCGGTCGCCTCGTCGAGAACCTCGCGAACGGAAACGCCTTCGGTGAGGTCCTGATAGTGAGCAAAGCCGTCCTTCTCGGTGATGACCGGCAACGTGTAGGGATCCCATTCGACGAGGCGGTCGCCTTTCTTCACCACCTTGCCCTCGTCGGCCAGCAGCTTCGCGCCATAGGGCACGCGATGCCGCGCCTTCTCGCGACCGGCCTCGTCGAGCAGTGCGAGCTCGCTGTTGCGGCCCATCACCACCGGGATGCCGTCGGAGTTGACGACGACGTTGCGGTTCTTGATCCGCACCGTGGCGTCGAACGCCGCCTCGATCGACGACTGCTCGGCGCCGCGCTGCACTGCGCCACCGATGTGGAACGTGCGCATCGTCAGCTGGGTGCCCGGCTCGCCGATCGATTGCGCCGCGATGACGCCGACCGCTTCGCCGATATTCACCACCGTGCCGCGCGCCAGATCGCGGCCGTAGCACTTGCCGCACAAGCCGTCCTGTGTCTCGCAGGTCAGCACCGACCGGATCATCACCGAATCGAGGCCGGCGCGATCGATGCGGTCGATAGCCTCCTCGTCGATGAGCTCGCCGGCGCGGACGAGCTTCTCGCCCTTCAGCGGATCGGTGACGTCGACCGCCGCGGTGCGGCCGAGAATGCGGTCGGAGAGCGCCGCAATCACCTCACCGCCCTCGACGACGGCGCGCATGGTCAGGCCCTTCTTGGTGCCGCAATCCACCTCAGTGATGATCGCGTCCTGCGCCACGTCCACCAACCGGCGGGTCAGATAGCCCGAGTTCGCCGTCTTCAGGGCCGTATCGGCCAGGCCCTTGCGGGCGCCGTGGGTCGAGTTGAAGTACTCGAGCACGGTGAGGCCTTCCTTGAAGTTCGAGATGATCGGCGTCTCGATGATCTCGCCCGACGGCTTGGCCATCAGGCCGCGCATGCCGGCAAGCTGCTTGATCTGCGCGGTCGAGCCGCGCGCGCCGGAATCGGCCATCATCCAGACCGCGTTGATCGGGCCGCCCGGATCGGCCGACTTGATCACGCGCATCATCTCCTCGGCGACCTTTTCGGTGCAGCTCGACCAGACGTCGACCACCTTGTTGTACTTTTCGCCCTGGGTGATCAGACCGTCCAGGTATTGCTGCTCGTACTCCTTCACCTTGGCTTGCGCCGCGGCGACGAGCTTCTCCTTCTCGGCGGGCACGACCAGATCGTCCTTGCCGAACGAAATGCCGGCCTTGCAGGCCTGGGTGAAGCCCAGTGCCATCAGCCGGTCGCAGAAGATCACGGTCTCCTTCTGGCCGCAGTGGCGATAGACCTGGTCGATGACGTTGGTGATCTCCTTTTTGGTGAGGAGCCGGTTCACCAACTCAAAGCTGATGTTCGGATGCTGCGGCAGGATCTCCGACAGGAGCATGCGGCCCGGCGTGGTCACCACAGTCTGCAGGATCGTGTCACCGTTGGCATCCCGCACCGGCCGGCGCGCGCGAATCCGCGTGTGCAACGAGACCGCCTTCGCCTCGAGGGCGCGTTCGATCTCGGCCGCGTCGGCGAAATACGGGATGCGATGGAACGTGACGCTGTCCTTCTTCCGCAGCTGCTCGAAATTGGTGACCTTGCCGGACTTCAGCGGGTCGACTTGGTCCCCGCGGTCGAGCAGCACGACATGGTGCGCCTCGACGGCCTGGCGCAGCTCCTCGATGGTGCGGAACTTGACTTCCTCGCCCATCCAGTCGGCGCGCTCGAGTGTGATGTAATAGAGGCCGAGCACGATGTCCTGCGACGGCACGATGATCGGCTTGCCGTTCGCGGGCGACAGGATGTTGTTGGTCGACATCATCAGCACGCGCGCCTCGAGCTGGGCTTCGAGCGACAGTGGCACGTGCACCGCCATCTGGTCGCCGTCGAAATCGGCGTTGAACGCGGTGCAGACCAGCGGATGGAGCTGGATCGCCTTGCCCTCGATGAGGATCGGCTCGAACGCCTGGATGCCCAGGCGATGCAGCGTCGGCGCGCGGTTCAGCAGCACCGGATGCTCGCGGATCACCTCCTCGAGGATGTCCCACACCTCGGGGCGCTCCTTCTCCACCATGCGCTTCGCCGCCTTGACCGTACTAGCGAGGCCGTAGAGCTCGAGCTTCGAGTAGATGAACGGCTTGAACAGCTCGAGCGCCATCTTCTTGGGCAGGCCACACTGATGCAGCTTGAGCTCGGGGCCGACCACGATCACCGAACGGCCGGAATAGTCGACGCGCTTGCCGAGCAGGTTCTGCCGGAAGCGGCCCTGCTTGCCCTTGAGCATGTCGGACAGCGACTTGAGCGGGCGCTTGTTGGCGCCGGTGATGACGCGGCCGCGGCGGCCGTTGTCGAACAGCGCGTCGACCGCTTCCTGCAGCATGCGCTTTTCGTTGCGCACGATGATGTCGGGCGCGCGCAGCTCGATCAGGCGCTTCAGCCGGTTGTTGCGGTTGATGACGCGGCGATAGAGATCGTTGAGGTCCGACGTCGCGAACCGGCCACCGTCGAGCGGCACCAGCGGCCGGAGCTCGGGCGGAATCACCGGGACGACGTCGAGGATCATCCACTCCGGACGGCTGTTCGATTGGATGAACGCCTCGATCAGCTTGAGCCGCTTGACGAACTTCTTGCGCTTGGCTTCGGACGAGGTCTCGCGCAGCTCCTCGCGGAGCTTCACCTGCTCGGTCTCGAGGTTGATCGTCTCGAGCATCTTCTTGAGCGCCTCGGCGCCGATCGACGCCTGGAAGCCCTCCTCGCCGAACTCGTCCTGAGCCTTGAGGAACTCCTCCTCGTTCATCACCTGGTGGAGCTTCAGCGGCGTGAGGCCGGGTTCGGTGACGACGAAGCTCTCGAAATAGAGCACCCGCTCGAGATCCTTGAGCGTCATGTCGAGCAGCAGGCCGATGCGCGACGGCAGCGACTTGAGGAACCAGATATGGGCGACCGGCGAGGCCAGCTCGATATGGCCCATCCGCTCGCGCCGCACCTTGGACAGCGTGACCTCGACGCCGCATTTCTCGCAGACGATGCCGCGATACTTCATGCGCTTGTACTTGCCGCACAGGCACTCGTAGTCCTTGATCGGCCCGAAGATGCGCGCGCAGAACAGGCCGTCGCGCTCGGGCTTGAAGGTGCGGTAGTTGATCGTCTCGGGCTTCTTGATCTCGCCGAACGACCAGGAGCGGATGCGCTCCGGGCTGGCGATCGAGATCCGGATCTGGTCGAAGCTCTGGGGCGTCGTGACCTGGCCGAAGACGTTCATCAACTCGTTCATTGAACGATCCCTTCTCTCGATACTTGCGTCAGGCGATCAATAGGTGCGCGTTTCGAGCTCGACGTTGAGCCCGAGCGAACGCAGCTCTTTGACCAGCACGTTGAACGATTCCGGAATGCCGGCCTCGAAGTTGTCGTCGCCGCGGACGATCGCCTCGTAGACCTTGGTGCGGCCCGACACGTCGTCGGACTTCACCGTCAGCATTTCCTGCAGCGTATAGGCCGCGCCGTAGGCTTCGAGTGCCCACACTTCCATTTCGCCGAAGCGCTGGCCGCCGAATTGCGCTTTGCCGCCCAGCGGCTGCTGCGTCACCAGGCTGTACGGCCCGATCGAGCGCGCGTGGATCTTGTCGTCCACCAGATGGTGCAGCTTCAGCATGTAGATGTAGCCGACGGTGACCCGCTGGTCGAAGGTCTCGCCCGTGCGGCCGTCGACCAGGTTGACCTGGCCCGAGGCTTCAAGTCCGGCTTCCTTCAGCATGGCGACGATGTCGTCCTCGCGCGCACCGTCGAACACCGGGCTCGACACCGGGATGCCGTGCCTGAGGTTCTCGGCGAGCTCGAGGATCTGTCCGTCCTCCATGTCCTTGATGTCGTCGCGGTCGGTCTTGTCGACGTAGACCTGGTTGAGGATGCGCCGCACCTCGCGGGTCTGGTTGTTCTGCCGGCGCGCCTTGTCGACGATCTCGCCGATCTGGCGGCCGAGGCTGGCGCACGCCCAGCCGAGATGGGTCTCGAGGATCTGGCCGACATTCATGCGGCTCGGCACGCCGAGCGGATTGAGCACGATGTCGACCGGGGTGCCGTCCTGGAGGTACGGCATGTCCTCGACCGGCATGATGCGCGAGATCACGCCCTTGTTGCCGTGGCGGCCGGCCATCTTGTCGCCGGGCTGCAGCTTGCGCTTCACCGCGACGAACACCTTGACCATCTTCATCACGCCCGGCGGCAGCTCGTCGCCGCGCTGCAGCTTTTCGACCTTGTTCTCGAAGCGCCGCTGCAGAACGCCGATGGAATCGTCCATCAGCTTCTTCAGCCCTTCGACCTCGGTCATGCGCTTGTCGTTCTTGACGGCGAACTGCTTCCACTGGTGGGGCGAGAATTCCGCCAGCACGGTCTCATTGACGCGACCGCCCTTGAAGCCCTTGGGCCCAGAGGTGGCTTCCTGGCCGACCAACAGCTCCTTGAGACGCGCGTGGAAGCTGCGCTCGAGGATGGTGCGCTCGTCGTCGCGGTCCTTGGCGAGGCGCTCGATCTCGGCGCGCTCGATCGCCAGTGCGCGCTCGTCCTTGTCGACGCCGCGGCGCGAGAACACGCGGACTTCGACGATGGTTCCGGAAACACCCGGCGGCAGGCGCAGCGACGTGTCGCGCACGTCCGAGGCCTTTTCGCCGAAGATCGCGCGCAGCAACTTCTCTTCCGGCGTCATCGGTGACTCGCCCTTGGGCGTCACCTTGCCGACCAGGATATCGCTCGGCTTGACGTCGGCGCCGATATAGACGATGCCCGCCTCGTCGAGGTTCTTGAGGGCTTCCTCGCCGACGTTCGGGATGTCGCGAGTGATCTCCTCCTGGCCGAGCTTGGTGTCGCGCGCCATCACCTCGAACTCCTCGATGTGGATCGAGGTGAAGACGTCATCCGACACGATGCGCTCGGAGATGAGGATCGAGTCCTCGAAGTTGTAGCCGTTCCACGGCATGAAGGCGCACAGCACGTTGCGGCCGAGCGCCAGCTCGCCGAGCTGGGTCGACGGGCCGTCGGCGATCACATCGCCGGCCTTCACCGTGTCGCCGACGCGGACCAGCGGTCGCTGCGTGATGCAGGTGTTCTGGTTCGAGCGCTGGAACTTGAGCAGGTTGTAGATGTCGACGCCCGGCGATTCGGCCGAGGTGTCTTCGGTCGCCCGAATGACGATGCGCATGCCGTCGACCTGATCGACCACGCCCGAGCGGCGCGCGATGATGGTCACGCCGGAATCGCGCGCCACCGTCTCTTCCATGCCGGTGCCGACGAGCGGCGCCTCGGCGCGGATGAGCGGCACCGCCTGGCGTTGCATGTTGGAGCCCATCAGCGCGCGGTTGGCGTCGTCGTTCTCGAGGAACGGGATGAGCGCCGCCGCCACCGACACCAGCTGCTTCGGCGACACGTCGATGAAGTCGATGTCCTGCGGACGCGCCATGACGAAGTCGCCGCCCTTGCGGCAGTTCGTCAGGTCGGCCTTGACCCGGCCATGACCGTCGATCTCGACGTTGGCCTGGGCGATGGCGTAGCGGCCTTCCTCCATGGCGGAGAGATAGACCACCTCGTCGGTGACCTTGCCGTTCACCACGCGGCGATACGGACTCTCGATGAAGCCGTACTGGTTCACCCGCGCGTAGGTCGCGAGGCTGTTGATCAGACCGATGTTCGGGCCTTCGGGGGTCTCGATCGGACAGATGCGGCCGTAGTGCGTCGGATGCACGTCGCGCACCTCGAAGCCGGCGCGCTCCCGCGTCAGGCCACCCGGTCCGAGCGCCGACAGACGGCGCTTGTGCGTGATCTCGCTCAGCGGATTGGTCTGGTCCATGAACTGCGAGAGCTGCGACGAGCCGAAGAACTCGCGCACCGCCGCTGCCGCCGGCTTGGCGTTGATCAGGTCGTGCGGCATCACGGTATCGATCTCGACCGAGCTCATGCGCTCGCGGATGGCGCGCTCCATGCGCAGGAGGCCGATGCGATACTGATTCTCCATCAGCTCGCCGACCGAGCGCACACGGCGATTGCCGAGATGGTCGATGTCGTCGATTTCGCCGCGCCCGTCCTTGAGTTCGACGAGCACTTTGAGGATGGCGAGGATGTCGTCCTTGCGCAGCGTCCGGACCGTATCTTCGGTCTTGAGGCTGAGCCGCGAGTTTATCTTGACGCGGCCGACCGCCGACAAGTCGTAGCGCTCGGGGTCGAAGAACAGGCTCTTGAACAGCGCCTCGGCAGTCTCGAGCGTCGGCGGCTCGCCCGGCCGCATGACACGATAGATGTCGATCAGCGCTTCTTCGCGCGCCGAGTTCTTGTCGATCAGCAGCGTGTTGCGGATGTACGGCCCGCCGCTGGCATGGTCGACGCCAACCGCCGGCAGCTCGGCAACGTTCGTGCCTTCGACGGTCTGCAGCAACTGTTCGGTGATCTCATCACCGGCCTCGGCATAGACCTCGCCGGTCTCCTCGTTGATGAGGTCGACGGTCACGAAGCGGCCGATCAGCTCCTCGGAGCCGACCTGGATCTCCTTCAGCCCGTCGTCATAGAGCTTTTTAGCGAGGCGCGGCGGCAGCTTCTCGCCCGCCTCGAGCCTGACCTTGCCGGTGCGCGCGTCGATCAGATCGTGCGTCAGCTTGTGACCGCGATAACGGGTCGGATCGAACGGCGCCTTCCAGCCGCCCTTGGTGTTCTTGCCCGGCTTGATGCGGGAGAACGGGGTCGGCGTATAGAAATAGGCGAGGATCTCCTCTTTCGACATGCCCTGCGCCTCGGTCGGCAGCAGCGGCTTGCTCTCCGCGGCGCGCTCGCGCCGCAGCTTCTCGGTCGTGGCGCCGTCAAGCGCGAGCAGCAGCGTCGTCACCGGTAGCTTGCGGCGCCGGTCGATGCGGACATAGAGGTGGTCCTTGGCGTCGAACTCGAAATCGAGCCATGAGCCGCGATAGGGAATGACACGCGCGGCGAACAGGTACTTGCCCGACGAGTGGGTCTTGCCTTTGTCGTGGTCGAAGAACACGCCGGGCGAGCGATGCATCTGTGAGACGATGACGCGCTCGGTACCATTGATGACGAAGGTGCCGTTCTTCGTCATCAGCGGCATGTCGCCCATGTACACGTCCTGCTCCTTGATGTCGCGGATGGAGCGGGCCTTGGTTTCCTCGTCGATGTCCCAAACCACCAGGCGGAGCGTGACGCGCAACGGCGCGGCATACGTGATGCCGCGCTGCTGGCATTCCTCGACGTCGTATTTCGGCTCTTCGAGGTCGTAACGGACGAACTCGAGGCGCGCGCGGTCGGAGAAGTCGCGCACCGGGAAGACCGACCGGAAGACCTCTTGCAAGCCGACGCCGGCGCGGTTTTCCGCCGTCACGCCCATCTGCAGGAAGTGATCGTAGGAGCTTTTCTGCACCTCGATCAGGTTAGGCATCGGCGCAACCTCGGGGATGCGTCCGAAACTCCTGCGGATGCGCTTGCGGCCGGTAAACGACTTAGCCATGGATGCTCCTCATCATCGCGTCGGTCTTGCGGGACGTTCGACGCGGCGTTTCTTTCGACCAGACGTTTAGGGTCGACTTCTCAACACCCGATTCCCGATCGTGGGACATTGCGAAATATGATTTCGCAAAAGGACGAGTGCCGACGAGCGCGAGCTATCCCGCGCTCCGGCACTGCTACCGGCAGGAAGATTGGGCATGTGCCGTATATATCGCCCGATCTTCCCCGCCGGTCAAGCCCTTCCGGCCCTATTTCACCTCGACGGTGGCGCCGGCGTCCTCGAGTTGCTTCTTGAGCTTCGCCGCCTCGTCCTTGTTGACGCCATCCTTCACCGGCTTGGGCGCGCCTTCGACCAAGTCCTTGGCTTCCTTGAGGCCGAGGCCGGTGATCGCGCGCACTTCCTTGATGACGTTGATCTTCTTCTCGCCGGCGGCGGTGAGAACGACGGTGAATTCCGTCTTCTCGGCCGCGGCGGCGGCACCCGGTGCGGCGCCGGCGGCGCCCGCAACGGCGGCGACGGCGACCGGCGCGGCCGCCGAGACGCCCCACTTCTCCTCGAGCTTCTTGGCGAGCTCGGCCGCTTCCAAGACCGAGAGCTTCGACAGCTCTTCGACGATCGTATCCAGATTAGCCATGGTGCTTACTCCTCGGATGAATGGGGTTGATGGATGGAATGAAAGTGAGCGTCAGGCGGCCTTGTCGCCCTTGGCGGCGTGCGCCGACAGCAAGCGTGCGAGCTGACCGGCCGGCGCCTGCAGCACGCCGGCGATCTTGGTCGCGGGCGCCATCAACAGGCCGACAATCTTGCCGCGCAGCTGGTCGAGCGACGGCATCGCCGCCAGCGCCTTAATCGCCGCGACGTCGAGCTGGCGTTCGCCGAGCGCGCCGGCGACCAGCGTCAGCTTGTCGTTCTTGTCGGCGTAGGCGACGGCGACCTTGGCCGCCGCAACCGGATCGCGCGAGAACGCGAGGGCGGTCGGCCCCTTGAACAGCGCCTTCAGGGATTCGAACTGGGTGCCCGCGACGGCGCGTTGCGCGAAGGTGTTCTTGGTCACGCGGAAGTTGGCGCCCGCGGCGCGCATCTGCCGGCGCAGATCGGTCACTTCCTCGACGGTCATGCCGGTCTGGTGCGTGACCACCACGACGGTGGTATCGGCGAGCGCGGCGTGCAGCGAATCGATCAGCTGCTTCTTCTTGGCCCGGTCCACGGGTACGTCTCCGACCTTTGACCCGCCCAGGCGATCGGCCCCGACGGATCGGTTGCACAAAGGCGCGCCGGACCCCGCGAGGGATCCTTCACGCCCGGTTGGACCTGTCCCAGAAGTTCGGCCCGCGGCGGCGCCGCAGCCTTCACTCCCGTCTCATGCCGGTGGGCTCGTTAGAGCCCCTTAAGCCCGAAGGCACCCGCAATCTCGGACAGGAAGAAGCGGCTTTCAGCCGCTTCCGCCGGAGCCATCGCTCCGGCAAGTCGTTACAGCCTGACCTTTTACCCGGTCAGGGCAGAAATCTCCAGCTTCACGCCGGGCCCCATGGTCGAGCTCAGGCTGACTTTCTTGATGAAGGCGCCCTTCACGCCCTGCGGCTTGGCGCGGTTCACCGCGCCCACGAAGGCCTTGAGGTTGTCGAGCAGCGCTTCCTCGGAGAAGCTCGCCTTGCCGACGCCGGCCTGGATCAGGCTCGCCTTGGCGGTGTTGAACTCTACCAGCCCACCCTTCACCGCCTTCACCGCCTCCGCGACGTTGGCGCTCACCGTGCCGACCTTGGGGTTGGGCATCAGGCCGCGCGGGCCCAGCACCTTACCCAGCCGGCCGACAATGCCCATCATGTCGGGCGTGGCGATGCAGCGGTCGAAATCGATCTTGCCGGACTGGATCTGCTCGGCCAGATCCTCGGCGCCGACGATATCGGCACCCGCCGCTTTCGCGGCCGCAGCCTTATCGCCCTTGGCGAAAACGGCGACACGCAGGCTCTTGCCGGTGCCGTGCGGCAGCACCACGGTGCCGCGCACGTTCTGCTCAGCCTTGCGCGGATCGACGTTGAGATTCAACGCTACCTCGACGGTCTCGTCGAACTTGGTGCTGGCGCAGGATTTCACCAGCTTCACCGCCTCGGCGGGATTGTAGACCTTCGCCCGATCGATGCCGTCGTAGGCCCTCTTCAGGCGCTTGCCCATGTGCGACGCGCGAGCCATGCCTTACTCCACTACCTCGAGCCCCATGGACCGCGCCGAGCCGACCAGCATGCTGCAGGCGCCCTCGAGATCCTTGGCGTTCATGTCCTTCATTTTCTTTTCCGCGATCTCGCGGATCTGCGTCATCGTCACCTTGCCGGCGTGGCCCTTGCCGGTCGTGCTCGAGCCCTTCTCGATGCCGGCGGCCTTGAGCAGGAAATACGAGTTCGGCGGCGACTTCATGACGAAGGTGAAGCTGCGGTCCTGATACGCGGTGATGATCACCGGCACCGGCATGCCGGGCTCCAGATTTTGGGTCTGGGCGTTGAACGCCTTGCAGAACTCCATGATGTTGAGGCCGCGCTGGCCCAAGGCCGGACCGATCGGCGGCGACGGGTTCGCCTTGCCCGCCGGCACCTGCAGCTTGATGAATCCGACAACCTTTTTCGCCATGCGCGTCTCTTTTCGATCCGGTTAGATCTTTTCGACCTGCGAATATTCGAGCTCGACGGGCGTGGCGCGGCCGAAGATCGACACCGCCACCTTGAGCCTCGCCTTCTCCTCGTCGACATCTTCGACCAGGCCGTTGAACGACGTGAACGGGCCGTCGCAGACGCGGACCTGCTCGCCGACCTCGTAGGTGATCGACGGCTTCGGCCGCTCGATGCCTTCCTGCACCTGCTTCATGATGCGGGTCGCTTCGGTCTCGGTGATCGGCATCGGCCGGCCTTTGCCGCCGAGGAAGCCCGTGACCTTGGGCGTGTTCTTGACGAGGTGCCAGCTCTCGTCGGTCAGGTCCATCTTCACCAGCACGTAGCCCGGGAAGAACTTGCGCTCGGCGCTGACCTTGGCGCCCCGCTTGACCTCGACCACTTCCTCGGTCGGCACCAGGACTTCCTCGAAGCGGTCGCCGAGGCCCTTCTGCTTCGCCTGCTCCTTGATCGATTCCGCGACCTTCTTCTCGAAGCCGGAATAGACGTGAATCACGTACCAACGCGCCGTCATGGTCTCAGCTCCCGAATCCGAGGACGGCGCGCACACCCATGGCAATGATCTGGTCGACGATGAAGAAGAACAACGCAGCCGCGATCACCATGGCGAAAACCATGGCGGTCGTGACGCCAGTCTCCTTGCGCGACGGCCAGGTGACGCGGCTCACTTCCTGGCGGACCTGCCGCAGAAATTCCAGCGGGGTGATGCTTGCCATAATAAATGCCGTTGGGAGGTGCCTTATATAACGTCGGGTCCCGGGTTTTGCCAGCCTTATCGCCCGGGCGCCGCCCGGATTTAGCGGCTGGCAGGAGCGGAGGGGCTCGAACCCCCAACCCCCGGTTTTGGAGACCGGTGCTCTACCAATTGAGCTACGCTCCTATTCGTCCGCGGATCGCCAGCCGCCACGCCAACCCTCGCGATCCACGTAAGGATACCGCGTCCGGGCTCGTTACTTAATGATTTTGGCGACGACGCCGGCGCCGACGGTGTGGCCGCCCTCGCGGATGGCGAAGCGCAGGCCCTCGTCCATGGCGATGGGGGCGATGAGCTCGACCTCCATCCGGATGTTGT
>Ga0307372_10007407_pt1 | contig 15723 bp, 16 predicted proteins | sample OX1MG_FD_202533 | JGI IMG/M metagenome (GOLD analysis project Ga0307372, IMG submission 202533) | Soil microbial communities from Risofladan, Vaasa, Finland - OX-1 | ecosystem: Environmental > Terrestrial > Soil > Coastal area > Acid sulfate soil | place: Finland: Risofladan, Vaasa | collected... | reverse complement strand
GCCCGCGCAGGTCACGCGCAGAAAAAGCGAACTGCAAAAAGGAGCACAAAATGTCGGCCAGCTTACGGATTTCGTTCCCCCTGATGCTTTTGGCGTGCGCGATTGGATGTAGTGGCGGAGCGAATAACGCGAAGGTGAGCGCCTCCGGCAGCGCCGCGCCCAGTAAAGTCGCCATCGCGCCGCAGGACAAAGCTCCCTCGCCGGAACAGACAGGCGGGTTCGACGGCGCGCGCGCCTACGACTACACCGCGAAGCTCGTCAGCTTCGGGCCTCGTCCGTCGGGTTCCGACGCCATCAAGAAGACGCAGGATTATATTTCCGGCCAGTTGCACGCCGACGGATGCCAAGTCGATGAAGACAATTTTCATGCGCAGACGCCGATTGGGACGCTTGCGATGAAAAATATCGTCGCGAAAGTTCCGGCAAGCGGCCACAACGTAATTTTGCTCCTGACTCACTACGATACGAAGCGAATGGACAATTTCGTCGGCGCGGAAGACGGGGGATCCTCGACCGGGTTGATGCTCGAAGCCGCCCGCCTCCTGTGCGGTAAAAAGCAGCCTGTGGCGATTTGGATGGCATTCCTCGACGGCGAAGAAGCAATGGTTCACTGGAACCAGAACGACGACCACACCTACGGCAGCCGCCAGATGGCCGCGAACCTGGAACTCACCGGTCAGCTGAAAAATATCAAGGCGGTGATTCTCGTCGACATGATTGGTCAAAAAGGCTTGCACATACCGAAGGATTCCTACTCTACGCCGTGGTTGACGGACCTTGTGTGGTCGACCGCCGCAAAACTCGGCTATCAGAAGGTGTTCGTGCCGCAAACTGCCGGAGCCGAGGATGACCATCAGCCGTTTCTCGCCAAGGGATTGGCCGCCGTCGACCTGATCGACCTGAACGATTACATTAACGAAGGCTACTGGCACACTCCTCAGGACACCATGGACAAAATCAGCCCCAAGAACCTCGCCATCGTCGGCCATGTTGTTTTGGCTAGTGTCGACGCGCTCGAAAAGAAATTTTCGCAGTGAATAAGATCCTTGTGCGGACAGCGTCAACGGCGTGTCCGGTGATTTGCGGCCGCGGTGCGCTCGCTCGGTTGGGTCAGCTCGCCAGACGAATCAGTCAGGTGGGGGAAGTTTTTGTGTTGTCGTCGCCTCGGGTCTGGAAGTTTTGCGGACGTGCCGTGACCCGAGGGCTCGGGCGCACCTCTGCTGCCCGCGTGATTCTGTTTGACGATAGGGAAGCCGCGAAGCGCCTCGCCACTATCGAAATGATTTGCCGTAAACTCGTCCGCGCGCACGCCGATCGGCAAGCATGGCTCGTTGCCGTCGGCGGCGGCGTGGTCGGCGATGTCGCGGGTTTTGCCGCGGCAAGCTATCTTCGGGGTGTGCGTATCGTTCATGTGCCCACCACGCTCGTCGCTCAGGTCGACAGCGCAATCGGCGGAAAAACCGGCGTCGATTTACCCGAAGGCAAGAATCTGATCGGCGCATTTCAGCAGCCTCAACTCGTCCTCGCCGATCCCTTCCTCCTGCGCACTCTGCCGCCGCGGCAGTTTCGCTCCGGCGTGTATGAGGTGATCAAATACGGCGTCATCGGTGACCGTCGGCTATTCGAGTTTTTGGAAACCAATCTGGAGGTGCTTTTACAAATGGATATGCGCGCCCTCGAATGGGTGATTGAACGCTGCGTTCGAGCGAAGGCGCGCGTTGTGAGCCGCGACGAGCGGGAGGCCGGTCCCAGGCAGGTTTTGAATTTCGGCCACACACTCGGCCATGCTCTAGAATCCTTGACGCGATACAAAACGTTCCTCCACGGCGAGGCGGTCGGATGGGGAATGCTGGGCGCCACGCTGATGGCGGTAGGGTTGGATCAGTTGGACGAACGAGGTGCGAGCCGCATCGCCTCCCTCATTGCGCGCAGTGGATTCTTGCCGCGATTGCCGCGCATTTCAAAGGCGGCACTATTGCGCGCGATTGCGGCAGACAAGAAGTCTCGCGGCGGACGTGTTCGCTGGGTGATGCCGCAGCGCATAGGTTACGCCGACGTTGGCGTTGAAGTCCCAGACACACTCGTCGTGGCGGCTTGGCGAGCGTTGCCGGAATTCCTCGCGCAGGCGCGCCGGAGTGGCCGCACGTGAATCGCGCCGCCGATAATGTCGGTTCCACGAATGATGCGGTTTTGCCCGGAACGCGTCCTCAAGGAACTCAGGATGAGCGCGAAGCCGAGCGTCGCGTCCGCGATATGTTCAGCGACATCGCGCCGCGTTATGATTTCCTCAATCATTTTCTGTCCGGCTCGTTCGACAAGTTATGGCGCAGGCGCACCGCGAAGAGATTCGCGCACATTCTTCACCGTCCGGGCGTGCGTGTGCTGGACTTGTGTTGCGGCACGGGCGATCTAGTCTTTGCGCTTGAGCGCGAGGCAGCGGATTCGCGGGAGGAAATTCAAAAGCCGGCACGTTCTTTCTTCGGCGCGGATTTTGCCTTGCCTATGCTGCGGTTGGCGCAGAGCAAAAATAAAGGCGGCCGCGCCGGTTTCCTGGGAGCCGATGCGCTGGCTTTGCCGTTCGGCGACGCAAGTTTCGACCTCGTCACCACAGCGTTCGGTTTTCGCAATCTGGTGAACTACGACCGTGGTCTGCGCGAAATCGCGCGCGTCCTGCGGCCCGGCGGGGAAGTGGGCATTCTGGAATTTTGCGCACCCTCAAACGGAGCTCTCGCAGCGCTCTACAATTTTTACTTCACCCGGATTTTACCCAAAGTGGGAGGCGCGATCTCTGGAAGCGGGGAAGCGTATTCCTATCTTCCGCAGTCTGTGCAAAAATTCCCGCAGCCGCAAATCCTCAAAGAATGGATCGAAGCGGCAGGATTTGAAAACGTAGAGCATGAACGCTGGACCTGCGGAATCGTTGCGCTCCATCGCGCGTCAAGAAAACCGGTTGAAAGTTAATGGTCCAGAGTCGAAAGTCAAAAGCCCGCAACTCTTGACTGTTAACTCTCACTCCCAACAGCCTTTCAATTCTCGAGTCCCAGTGCGCGAATCTTATGCAGCAGCGTTTTGTAGGAAACCCCAAGGTGCTCCGCCGCCCGCGACTTGTTCCATTTCGCCTCGCGTAGAGCTGCTTCGATTTTGAATCGCTCCACATGTTGCACCGCGCGTTGCGCCACTTCTTCCAAAGGGCCATCCCAAAGGAAATGGTCATCCAGCATTCCCTCGGGCATTTCGTTCGCTGCAGGCCGCGGCGACGGCAATTGCAAATCTTCCGCGCTGATTTCATTCTTGGCCGCCAAAATCGCCGCCCGTTCGATGCTGTTCTGCAGCTCGCGAACATTGCCTGACCATTGATGCCCGCGCAGCCGCGCGCGCGAAGCGTCACTGAATTGCAAGGCAGGCTTCTTGAATTCGCGGCGATACCGTTCCAAAAAATGCTCGGCCAGCAGAATCACGTCGTCGCCTCGCTCGCGCAGCGGCGGAATCGTGATGGGTACGGAAGAAATTCGGAAATACAGGTCTTCGCGAAAGGTTTTTTGCGCCACGGCTTCCTGAAGATTCTTGTTTGTCGCCACCAGAATGCGCACGTCCACATCAATCGCCTGCGTGCCGCCAACCCGCTCGAAACGCCGCTCTTCGAGAACGCGCAGCAGCTTGCTCTGGATCGCCAGCGGCAGCTCGCCAATTTCGTCCAGAAAAATCGTGCCGCGATGCGCGAGCTCGAGCTTGCCGATTTTGCGCGCACCGGCCCCCGTATAAGCGCCACGCTCGTGTCCAAAGAGCTCGTTTTCGACCAACCCCTCGGGAATCGCCGCGCAGTTCAGCGCCACAAACGCGCAGTCCCGCCGGCGGCTCAAATGATGCAGCGCTCGCGCGAATAACTCCTTGCCGGTGCCGCTTTCTCCCAGCAACAACACCGTCGAATCCGTCGGCGCCACGCGCTGCACTATCTGGCTCGCGGCCTGCATGGACGGATCCTCGCCCACGATGCGCGGAAAGCCATAACGCTCGGCATATTCCTCGCGCAGCAGCAAATTTTCGCGCAGCAGCTCCTGCTGGCGCACGGCGCGCGCCATAAGCAATTTCAAATGCTCCAGATCCACGGGTTTCTGGATGAAATCGAATGCGCCATCCTTCATCGCCGTCACTGCGTCTTCGACCGATCCGTATGCAGTGATCAATATAACGGGAATCATAGGATCAGCCCGGCGCGCTTCGCGCAGAACGTCCAGGCCGGACGCGCCGGGAAGTTTCAGGTCGGTCAGAACGGTCAGATAACGCCTGTTGCGGACTTTGTCGATGGCCGAGGTGCCGTCGGGAGCCTCGTCGACCGTGTACCCGGCTTTCTCGAGTGCCTTGCGCAGCATCGCGCGAAGTTCAGGCTTATCCTCGACGAGGAGGATTGCTTCCATCGCGCCGCGCTACTCTCTCGCCCAGCCCGGGTCACCGCCTGCTTGGCGCAGTGCGTCTTCCAGAGCTGAAATGGCTTGTCGGTCGGCGTCGACCTGCTTGATTTTATCGTCGATGGCCTTCTGGTTCTTGATGATGTCGCTGCGATCCACCGATTGCATCAGCGCTTTCGTCGGGTCGGGATAATACTGGACCTGCAGCTGATTCGATTCGCGTTGCAGCAGCGAAAGCTCCGTTTGATCCTGCTGAAGTTTGTGTCGCGCGTCTGCGAATCTCTTGCGCCATGCCGCTTCGTCCCCTTGGCCTTGGGCCGGAGAATTCGCCTTGCCAGCGTCCGCGGACGCCACAGATGGTTTGCCAGACGCCTCGGCCTCCGTATTGCCGACCACGGACACTGCTCCAGGAGTTGTCGGGATATTATCGTTCGTAAAAACGGTGGACGACTTCGGCGCTGTTTTCTGAGCTTCGCGCGCCTTGCGCGCCGCCTCCACCAGCGGGTCAGGCTTTGCGTGCGACGGCGATGTTGAGGACTGCAATTGGGGCTTGTGCGACGCCTGTTGCGCGGCAGCGCTGTGTGGCGTGGCCAGAAATAAAGTGGCTACTGCGAGCAGCATTCCTTTTCTCATGGCCTTCACCTCGTCTCGTGACAGCGTGTCTTTACCTGCCCCATGCGGGATCACCGCCGGCTTTGCGCAGCGCGTCTGTCAGGTCGTCAATTGCTTTTTGATCCGCTTCAACCTTCTTTTCCTGATCCAGCATGGCTTGTTGCTTGTTGATTGCATCCGTCTCATTGAAATAGCGCATCCGCCCCAGCGCGTTGAAGTTGCTTTTCAATATCCCAAGCTTGTCTTTGTCTTCGCGAAGTGTCGAACGTGCATTTGCGAATTTTTGGCGCCAAAGCTTCTCGTCGCTTTTCGCATCCTGTGCTTCACGGCTCTCACGCTCGCGGATGATTCGGCCGACGCCGATGCATTGCCAACGATTGAGATTGCCGTCGCCGACGTCGGCATATTGTCATTTGTAAACACCACAGAATGCGTCGGTGTTTCTTTCCTCGCTTCACGGGCTTGGCGCGCCGCTTGGACTAACGGATCGGACTTTGCTGTCGCCTGCGTGCCCGATTTTTCAGACTTTGTTTGTGCCGCACTCTGCGATGGGGAGGTCTGCGCCGCCTGTTGCTGTGCCCAAGAGGCGTACGGCACAGCAAAAAACACGACGCCCGCTGCCAGCCAGATTCCTTTTCGCATATCGCACCTCGGGAAGCGCAAATGCCTGTGCTGATTCCCTCTAGTTTAGATGCACCCGAACCGGGAGGCAATTGGCCATGCGGGCCCGGCTACCGCAAAGGTAACCATAGGTCGAATTCCGCGCCGCCCCCGGCTTGGTTGCGGGCTTCCACGCGCCCTCCATGCTGTAAAGCTATTTTCTGCACCACCGCCAGCCCCAGGCCGGTGCCCGCCGACTTCGTGGTGAAGAATGGCACGAATATCTTGTCCAGGTCGCCCGGCGGAATGCCGGGGCCATTATCCCGCACCGCGATACATTGCCAGCGCTGTCCTCCGAAGCCTTCCTGCGCGCCGGCGATCACCACCTCGCCCCGATGGCCATTCGATGACGCAGCTTCCGCCGCATTGCGCGTCAGGTTCAAAAGCGCCTGGCGAAGCAGCCCCGCGTCCCCCGAAACGCTGCCAAAAGTTCCCTCGGTACGAACCGATGCCCCGGCGATGGCTGCGCCAATCTCGTCCGACACCTGTTCGACCACGGTCGAAAGCTCGAAATCCTCCTGTGCCAGCTCCAGCGGACGCGCAAAGCGCAAGAATTCCGTCACTACATGCGTCAGCGAACGCGTCTGGTCCAGGATTTTCTCCGCGCATTCGCCCATTTCTGACGCCGGAGCTTCGCTGCGAATCATCTGCGCATAGCCTGAAATCGTTGCTAACGCATTCTTGAATTCGTGCGCGATACCTGCCGACATTTCGCCTAGCGCCGCCAGGTTTTCCTTCCAGCGCACCTGTTTTTGCAGCGTGGCGAGCTCAGTCAGATCGCTCATCAGGCACAGAGCCCCAGTCACCTTCTGCGTTGGCGCGGCGCCCGGCCCATGCGCCATCGTATTGCGCACCGCCCGGTAGATCGGCGAAATCGTCACGCCAATCTTCCGTAGTTCGCCCGAAGGCGTCGTGTGCTGAACTTCGCCCCGCTGGAAAGTCTGGCCCTCGCGCAGGCAGGCAGTGAGCATCTTCGCCAGCGCCGAATCAGTCCCCAGAACATCGGTGTAACGCCGATACTGCAGCCCCGGTATGTCCAAGTTTTTTTCAGCCGCCGGATTTGCCGAGCTGATGGATCCCGTGGCATTCACCAGCAGAAGGCCCGCGGGCATGTTTCGCGTTACGGCTTCGCTCAGCCGCTCCGTTTCCTGCGCGCGCTCCTTCTCGATGGTGTGGAGGCGCGCCAGTTCCTGTTCTTGCTCGCGCAGCCGCGCAATTACGCCTTGCATCGACGCCGTCATGAAGGCTGACGGATTCTCTGCATTCACGCGAAAGGAGTCCGTGGCTTCTTTGGAATTCCGGCGATCGTTGCGCATCGAACGCCGCACCGCAATGAAAGCGCCAATCATCCCCGCAAAAATCAGCGCAAAAAAGGCCAGCGTCACCATCAACTCGAAGTTGAAATTTGGGTGTGCTGGCACGATGCTCATGGGTGCGTACCTACCGCATCACGAACAACGATTGGTACCAGGTCACGACCGGCGTTCCGAAAAAAATAACCAGCATGGCAGCCGCCCCAAGAAACGTGCCGAATGGAAGTTCGTAATTCGAACCTTTACGCGAAACCAAAATAAAAATCGCCCCGAGTATCGCGCCGAGAAGCGACCCCAGCAGAATCGTGAGTATCGTCCGTCGCAAGCCCAGAAAAGCGCCGGCCATGAGCATCATTTTCACGTCCCCGAAGCCCATGCCTTCGCGGCCGCGCAGCCGGAAATATCCTTCACCCACCAGCCACAGCACGCCGCCGCCGACAGCTGCGCCGATTAGAGCGTCCGCGAAAGAAATGACTGGTGCCGGCGGAGGAAACTCGAAAAGACGATTCGCGATCCATAGCGCCGTGCCATCTTCCGGGCGAACGAAAAAGCTGATAACCAGGCCCATGGCCAGACCTGTGAAGTTCACCGCGTCGGGAAGCAAGCGTTCCCGCCAATCCGTAAAAATCAACACAACCAGAATCGCGCAAAAAATCGCCCACTTTATCGTTTCGACGGAATTGCCGAAGACTGAGTAGCACGCCAGAAAAAGAAGCCCGGTCAGCAGCTCGACAGCCGGATAAACGGGCGAGATGCGCGTCCTGCATGCTCGGCATTTGCCCGCAAGGAAAAAATAGCTGAGCACGGGGATGTTATCGTAGGGTTTGATGGATTTTCCGCACTTGGGACACCGCGACGATGGCCGCACCACGGATTTGCCCTGCGGCAGCCTGCTGATACACACATTCAGAAAGCTGCCGATAATCAGTCCGAAAAGGAAAACGAACACTGCGATGAATTGCGTCGGGAGCACGATTTGACTCTGCCATAACCCCGCGCGGCCCTCAACAACGCGCGCAAACCGCGTGCCCGATGCCTAACGCGCCAGCGTCAAATAGCGATTCTCCGCGCCTTTGCGGTGAAAAGCCTTCGCTTATCGGAGAATGTTCCGGAACTCGCCTTTTCCGACCAGTTGCGCCACGGCCGCAATATCCGCCGCGAGAGGGCGGTCGACGTGCACAACAGCGGAAACGGAACGCACCAGGGCGTGCGCTTTGCGCGCTTCAATGCCCGTTTGCAGCGGTGCCTGGAAATCGATTCCCTGGCACGCCGCCAGAAGCTCGATGGCAATCACATTACGCAGTGCTTCGAGCATCCGTTGCAACCGCCGCGACGCGCCCATTCCCATCGAGACGTAGTCCTCCTGATCGCCCGATGTGGGAATCGAATCGACCGAATGTGGAGTCGCCAGCGCCTTCACCTCGCTCGCCAGCGCAGCGGCCACCACCTGCACAATCATGAATCCCGAATTCAGCCCCGGGTCCGCCGTCAGAAACGCCGGCAACAAGCTCGTGTGAGGATTCGTCATATGCTCGATGCGCCGCTCGGAAATGCCCGCGAGCGTTGCGACCGCAATGGCGATTTGATCTGCGGCCATGGCGAGCGGCTGTCCATGGAAATTTCCGCCGCTCACCACTTCGCCCGAATCCGCAAACACCAGTGGATTATCCGTCGCGCTATTGAGTTCGATCGACAAAGTCGTCCGTGCTTGCGACAGCGCGTCGCGCACTGCGCCGTGCACTTGTGGCGTGCAGCGAACGCTGTAAGCATCCTGTACGCGTACGTCTTTTTCGGGCGATCGGTGCGATTCGCGAATCTCGGAGCCGCGATTCAGCCGCGTCAGGTTTCGCGCGCTTGTCGTCTGCCCTGGATACGGCCGGATGCGCGAAATGCGCTCGTCGAAAGCCGCGGGACTTCCGCGCAGCGCATCGAGCGAAAGCGCCGCGGCCACATCGGCTGTGTCGATCAGGATTTCCGCTTCGCGAATCGCCAGCGCGAGCAGCGCCAGCATTCCTTGCGTCCCGTTCAGCAAAGCGAGGCCTTCTTTCGCTTCAAGCTTCAACGGAAGAATGTCCGCCTGCCTCAACGCATCGCCGCCGGACAATTTAGTGCCCTTGTAAATGGCTTCGCCTTCGCCTATTGCGACGAGCGCAAGATGCGCGAGGGGCGCCAAATCGCCCGAAGCGCCCACGGACCCCTGCGAAGGAATCACCGGCAGCACGCCGCGATCGAGCATGGTCAGAAGCGTTTCTACCACCACGGGACGAACGCCGCTGAACCCCTTCGCCAGCGCGTTTGCGCGCAGCAAAATCATCGCGCGCGTTTCATCCTCGCTGAGCGGCGCGCCAACACCGCACGCATGGCTGCGCACTAGATTCAGTTGCAACTCGCGAATCTGCTCCGGCTGGATCCGCACCGTCGCAAGCGCCCCAAAGCCCGTATTGATGCCATAGGCAGCCACAGGGCCTGTGGACAGCCTTTCAACGACTGCGCGCGATGCCTCCATCCGCACGCGCGCTTCGCCCGCAAGCGCCGCTTCGTACCCCTCAAACACAATTTGGTACAGTTGGCCGAGCGTCAGGTCGTTGCCGGAAAGCGCGAAAGTTTTTTTCATAATCGATGTGCGCTTCCCGTCGCCACGGAATCGGCCGCCTGCGTCAGCGGAAAATACTTCCGGTACTTTTCCGGCAAACTCTTGGCCTTTCCGTGACGATCGCAAATCACGTGCAGCGTTTCGCCCGTCGCAATCCGTGTGCCGTTCGTTTCGTTGGAAACTTCATACGCAAAAGTGATTGTGCGCCGGCGCGATTGCGTCACCGAAGTTCGAATTCGCAGCACGTCGTCGAATTTCGCAGGGCGCTTGTAGGCGCAACTCGCTTTCGCCACCACCACAAAGCTGTCATCGTCGATTTCCATCTTTTTGTAACTGAATCCCAGTTGCCGCATCAATTCCACCCGTGCCACTTCGAACCAAACGAAGAAATTCGCGTAGTACACCACGCCCATCTGATCCGTTTCGGCGTAGCGCACACGAACCGTGGTCTCCCCGGAGACGGTCACGAGCGATGCCACTCAGGCTTTCGTTTTTCCAAAAATGACGACAAACCTTCGCGAAAGTTGGCTGTCCGACGAATCTCTGCGCTCTCGCGTATCGCAATCGCAAGGTCGCGCTCGATTTCTTTTGCATTCCACCCCAGAATCATGCGCTTCGTCAGCAGCAGGCTTGTCGGACTCGAAGCGATCAGCGATTGCGCCAGCTCGCGTGCCGATTCGATCAGCTTCTCTTGCGGAACCAGTTGCGTCACCAAGCCAAGGTGATGCGCTTCCTCGGCCTCAAAGATTTTCCCCATCAGCAAAAGCTCCCGCGTAATCTTTTCTCCCACTTGCCTCAGCAGAAAAACGGAAACCACGGCCGGCAGAAATCCAATCCGTACCTCCGTGTAGCCAAATTTCGCTTCGGGCACCGCAAGCGTGAAATCCGCCAGCGTCGCCAGTCCCGTGCCTCCCGCAAGGGCTGCGCCATTCACCGCCGCAATCAACGGCTTCGGAAAACTATAGACGCGGTGAAACATCTTTCCCATCCGCTCGGCATCCGCGACGTGCTGCTCATGCGTTTGCGTCGCCAGGTCGCGCAGCGCCTCCAGGTCCATGCCCGCGCAGAAGGCCTTCCCCGCGCCGGTCAGTATCACCGCCCGCGCTGGCCCGCTCTCGGCTTCATGGAGAGCGGCGAGAAGATCGTCAATCATCGCAGGAGAAATAGCGTTGCGCTTCTCGGGACGATTCAGCGTAATCGTCGCAATTTCGTCGTGGAGTTCGATTGTAACGGTCGTGTAGTTCATGAATTGTTTTCAGTTCGGCTTCGGCGCGTCAGCCGCATGCGCATAAGTTTCCCGAATCTGCCCTGTCAGCGTGCACGCAACGGCGAGCGATTTCATATCGATGCCCGTCGAAACGCCGCGCGCCGCCAATGTGGTCAGCACGGCTTCGGTGGGAATATTGCCCACGAGTTCGTCTCCCGCAAACGGACACCCGCCCAGTCCCGTGAGCGCGCCATCGAATCGCCGGCATCCCGCCTCGAACGCCGCCAGAATTTTTTCGGCGGCAGTGTCCGGACGGCTGTGCAGATGAACTCCAAACTCGACCCCCGCGACGCAATTCTGTGCCGCGCGGAAAATGGACGCCACATCATCAGGCGACGCCTTGCCCGCCGTGTCGGCCAGCGATACAGTCCGCACCCCGATCTCTTTAAGCCATACCAGCGTGTCTTCGACGATTTCCGGTCCCCACGGTTCATCGTAGGGATTTCCAAACGCCATCGAAATATAAACCACCAGCTTCCGACCGGCGCTCTTCGTCCGCTGCTGCAGTTTTTCCACCAACGCCCGCGATTCGGCGCGCGACATATTGGCGTTCGCGCGGCGAAAGTACGCCGAGATCGAGTAAGGATAGCCAATCGTCGTCACCCCGGGCGCAACCAGCGCCCGCTCGAGGCCTTTTTCGTTCACCACGATCCCGATAATTTCCGGCGGCGCCATGTCGGCAGGGAACTGCTTCGCCAGTTCGGCCATCACTTGCTCGCTGTCGGCCATTTGCGGAACATATTTTGGTGAAACAAAGCTCACCGCGTCGAGATGGCGAAAGCCAAGCGCGATCAGCCGCCCAAGATATTCGATTTTCGCCTGGGTGGGAATAATTTGCGGCAGTCCTTGCCATGCATCCCGCGGACATTCAACGATTGTCACCGAGTCCATCTACGTTTGCAAAACCCCCGTCTTAAATTCCGCCACTACCGGATTCAACGACGCCGCCTCGAGCGCCTCAATAATCGCGTCGCGCGTATGCGCCGGATCGATGATTGCATCCACCCATAGCCGCGCAGCCGCGTAGCGCGGGTCCGTCTGATGCTCATACGTTGAACGAATGGACTCGAAGAGATCCTTCTTGTCCTTCTCCGTCAGTTTTTTCCCTTCGCGTTCCAACTGCTTGACTTTAATTTCCACCAGCGTGCCGGCCGCCGATTCTCCGGCCATCACGGCGTAGCGCGCTGTCGGCCACGCAAAAATGAACCGCGGGTCGTACGCTTTTCCGCACATCGCATAGTGCCCCGCGCCGAAGCTGCCTCCACAAATCACGGAAATTTTCGGCACCACGCTGTTCGCCACAGCATTCACCATTTTCGCGCCCGCGCGAATAATGCCGCTCCATTCCGCTTCTTTGCCCACCATGAACCCATTCACATCGTGCAGAAATATCAGCGGAATCAAATTCTGGTTGCAGTCCAGAATAAACCGCGCTGCCTTGTCCGCCGATTCGGTGTAAATCACCCCGCCGAATTCCATGCGCCGCTCGCCCGTTCCCGCCGCCGCGATTTGCACATGCATCTTCTGGTTCGCCACGATCCCCACGGCCCATCCGCCAATCCGCGCGAATCCACAGAGAACCGTTTGCCCGTATTCAGCGCGGTATTCCTCCCAGCGGCTGCCGTCGACGATTCGCGCGATAATTTCGCGCATGTCGTATTGCTTCGCCGGATCGGACGAAAAGATTCCGTAAATTTCTTCATCGGAATACATCGGCGGCTCGGCCTTCTGATGATCAAACGGTGCCCGCTGCCGGTAGCCCATTTTGTCGACCAGTGCGCGAATCCGCGCGATGCACGAATCGTCGTCCGGCTCGCGAAAATCGACCGTCCCGCTGATTTGCGCGTGCACTTTCGCGCCGCCCAGTTCTTCCGCGGAGATTTTTTGCCCAATGGCCGCCTGCACCAACGCGGGACCCGCCAGAAAAAGTCCGCTGCCTTCGGTCATCAGTATGTGGTCGCACATCACCGGAAGATACGCGCCGCCCGCGACGCACATACCCATAATGGCAGTGAGCTGCGGAATCCCCATCGCGGACATAACCGCATTGTTGCGAAACACGCGACCGAAATCGTCCGTGTCGGGGAAAACATCTTCTTGCAGCGGCAGAAAAACTCCCGCTGAGTCCACCAGGTAAATTGTCGGAATGTGGTTTTCAATGGCGATATTCTGCGCGCGAATCACTTTTTTCGCCGTCATCGGGAAAAACGCGCCCGCCTTTACCGTGGCGTCGTTTGCGATGATCAGCATCTGCCGTCCGGCAACACGCGCCAAGCCCGTGATCGTCCCGGCAGCGGGCGCGCCGCCCCATTCCTCGTACATTTCGTAAGCGGCGTACAATCCCAGCTCAAAAAAATGGCTGCCCGGGTCGATAAGCTTCTCAATGCGTTCGCGCGCCGTCAGGCGCCCTTTTTTATGTTGTGACTCGATGGCCTTCGCGCCGCCGCCCTGACGAATCTTCTCCTCTTCATTTTTAATCTCGGTCAGCCGGTCGATAATCGCGCGTCTGTTTTTCTCGAAATCGGCAGATTTGGTTTTGGCACGCGATTCAATCAAGGAGTTGTTCACGCGGTATCAGACTTTCTGCGCACTCGAGGCCAGGCGTTTGCGGATGAACTCGACGATATCTTGCGTGGATGTGCCCGGCAAGAAAACTTCCGCGATGCCGGCTTTCTTCAAGTCAGGAATATCCGCCTCGGGAATAATCCCGCCGATCAACACGGTGACGTCCGTCATGCCCTTTTCGCGCAGCAGCTCCATCAGCCGCGGGCACAGAGCGTTGTGGGCGCCCGAAAGGATCGAAAGCCCGATAACGTCCACGTCTTCCTGCGCCGCCGCCGACGCAATCATCTCCGGCGTCTGCCGCAGCCCCGTGTAAATCACTTCCATTCCGGCGTCGCGCAACGCACGCGCAATAATTTTCGCGCCGCGGTCGTGCCCGTCCAGCCCCGGCTTGGCAATCAGCACCCGGATCTTTTTGTCAGTCATTCGCGCTGAAAGCATACTTCAATTCGCCGCGATTTGCGTAGCACCCAAATGCAGCAGCCCCCTCGATATAAGTCAGGGCGATGCACGCCTCCCGCCGCCTCAGCTTATCTCTGCTCGACGACCAAATTTGTGAAGGTTGCGCGCCCGGGACCGGAGATCACCAATCCGACCCACCCCTGTTCGTATCTGCCATCGCGGGCGGTTCCTACTTCGTCACCGTCCACAAAAATCGAAATCTCGTTCTTGATATCCTCAATAGAAAGTTCTGTTCCGGAGGACCGGCTTTGCACGACAGCCGCCCACGGAACGATTTGCGTTTCAGCATAACCCTGCTCAGCTTCTGAGAGAAAATCTCTCCTCACCAGCTCCACTGACAATTTCTTCTTTTCGACGATGTCACTAAGGAGCAGCGCGTAATATCCTTTCGGAGTCATTCGAAATAGTAAGCCTGCGGCGGGGTGGGCGACGTATGGGAATTGCGACTGGGCACCGTGCGAGTGGGGTGCCGGAACCATCTTCACTGTGACGGATGCATGAAAATTGGTCCACCACGGCCCGTAGGCGGCGATGATGTTTTGTCGAAATGCCATGGACTTTTCCGGTGTCCCAACACTGTTCCCAATGGACCCACCTATCGCCGATGACCGCATCGCATCATTGACATTTCCGGCCGGTACCGGAAGATTCGAAAGTTCGTATGCCTCATGGACGTAGTGGGAGTCTTCATGAATTGGCCAGCCGCTTTGAGGATTCGAGAAATCATCGCGATAGACTATGCCGCTTGGGCCATTTGTAACGTTGGCCTCGTAGGGATAAGGATGGAACTTGGCAGAGACAGCGCAGGCTCCGGGTTCGAAATGAACGGATTCGGCTGCGTTTGGCGGAGAGCCAACGAAGCGGCGAGTTAGAACGCGGGCTCCACGACGATCCACTTTCACTCGAATCTTGCGCGGCTTTTTCGCAGAGATTTTCTGAGGGTAATAGGCGAGGGTGTATTCGGACCGCAGCATGTGTGAAACTGCTGCAAGGGCGTTTGCGAGACCACTTTCGGAATTGGGGATGAAAGACTCGGCTCCAGACTCTTTCATGAGGCGGTCGAAAACGATGGCGGGATTGTCAATGTCGCGGCCATTGACGAGAGTCAATCGAGGTTCGGGGTGGCCCTGAAAGCCGAATTCCGGCCGGCTTTGTAATCCGATCATGAAAAGCTGAGCGCGCGATGAGCGCACAAGATCAATCAGCTGTTCGAGAGTGATGCGACTGTACTGGTCGATGCCGTCGCTGATAACGATGACGGCCTGGCGCGGATTTTTCGAAGCACCTAAGTGGCATAGCGCGGTGGCGATTGCGTCGTAAAGAGCAGACCCGCTACTGGGCGCCGGTGCTAAGGTGACGCCGGAGGGGTTGAGAAGCTGTTCACTCGTCAATTGCTGGAAAGGGCCCATCTGATCGGTGAAATCCATCGCGAAGATATCGTCTCGGGAGCGAGCGGTGCGCATGAATTGAGCGGCAATCGCTTGAGCGGACCCCAGGGGGCCGTTGGAATTCATCGAGTTGGATGAATCGAGAAGGACGGCGATGCTGACCGGACTGTTGCCGGCGTCAAAGAAGGCGATTTTTTGCCGCTGGCCATTTTCGAGAACCGTAAAATCCTTTGCGCTAAGCCCCGGAATGTTGTTTCCCTTTGCGTCCTCCACCTGCACGTCGACCGGCTGGAGATTCACCTCAACACGCAGAACGGGTGCCCGCGATTGCGCCGCAGCGGGCGAGGGCAAGACGCAGCCTTTGACATCCTCTCCGGCCTGAAGACCGGGGATTCCTACGGCATCTAAACACATCGCTGTGCCTCGATTGCTTCGGTGGGTTCCTGACACGACGCCCTTA
>Ga0307372_10007406_pt1 | contig 15726 bp, 15 predicted proteins | sample OX1MG_FD_202533 | JGI IMG/M metagenome (GOLD analysis project Ga0307372, IMG submission 202533) | Soil microbial communities from Risofladan, Vaasa, Finland - OX-1 | ecosystem: Environmental > Terrestrial > Soil > Coastal area > Acid sulfate soil | place: Finland: Risofladan, Vaasa | collected... | reverse complement strand
CCCATCACCGTGGTGATCCTGTTTCTCTTGTTCGCGGTGCAGCGTCACGGCTCCGCCAAGGTGGGCGCGGTATTTGGGCCGTTGATGTTGCTGTGGTTCCTGGTGCTGGCGTTCCGCTCCTCCAACAACCTGGCAGTCGCCTATGGTGTGGCCGTCAATTCCACCATGGCGGTGATCACGGTGCTGGCATTCAAGGTGGCACGGGAGCGCGGTGGCTGGAAACCGCTGGCTGCGGGTGCGTTCCTGATCGGCTTCCTGGCCATCGATCTCGGGTTCCTGGGGTCCAATTTCCTGAAAATTCCCGATGGCGGCTGGCTGCCGCTGGCCACCGGCCTCGGCTTATTCATTGTCATGACCACCTGGCGGCGCGGCACGGGTTTGCTGGCCGAACAGGTGGCCAATACCACCACCGCACTGGAGACCTTCCTGGGCCGCATCACCGGTGAAAACATCCAGCGCGTGCCGGGTACCGTGGTGTTCTTCACCGGCCGTCTGGAACAGACGCCGCCAGCATTGCAGCAGCTGGTGCGGCATACCGGCGTATTGTATGAACGCGTGATACTCGCCACCGTGATCATCGAACAGGTGCCGAAAGTCACTCAGGAAAACCGCCTGGAACTGAAGGAACTGGGGCAGGGTTTCTACCGGGTGGTGCTGCGCTACGGTTTCATGCAGGGGCCGAATATTCCCTCGGACCTCGCCACCTGCGCGGAGCGTGGCCTGGCCATTGATCTTGATCAGGTCCACTACATCATCGGCCAGGTGGACATGCTGGCAGGCCGTAAACAAGAGGGTCTGGCGCATTGGCGCGACCGCCTGTTCGTTTAGATGGCGCGCAATACCGAGGACACGACCGCCGGCTATCACGTACCCGCATCGCAGGTCATGGCGGTAGGTTTGCAGGTGGGTATATGACACATGCGGATTCTCCGACGACCATCATCGAACTAGTGATCAATTTGCTGAACCATGTCCGAACCTGCGTTACTGGATTTTGAGCATGGCATCACCGCCATCGACACGGACTATGTGCGTCCGTTGCTGGATGCCAGCCATCTGATGGTGCGTGGCGGACGTGGAGCCTTCGTCGACACCGGCACCACGCATTCAGTACCCAACCTGCTGCGAGCGCTGCAAGCCAAGAACCTGGAACCCGCCGATGTGGATTATGTATTTCTCACCCACGTGCACCTGGATCATGCCGGCGGCGCCGGCGAACTGATGAAACATCTGCCCAATGCCAAGGCCCTGGTGCATCCGCGTGGCGCTGCACACTTGGTCAATCCCGACAAACTCGTCGCCGGCACCAAACTCGTCTATGGAGAAAAGCAGTTCGCGGAACTCTACGGTGAGATCCCGCCGATTGCGGCGCAGCGTGTCGTTGAAGTACAGGACAATGCCCGCTTCAGACTGAACGGGAGTGAACTGCTCTGCATCCATACACCTGGCCACGCGCTGCATCATTACTGCATCGTGGACCGGGAAAGCCACAGCGTGTTCACCGGTGACAGCTTCGGCATCTCCTACAGGATATTTGATACCGGGAAAGGCGCATTTATTTTTCCGGCCACAACGCCTACGCATTTCGATCCACAGCAGGCGCATGCATCGCTGGACCGCATCATGGGATTTGAACCGCACGCCTGTTTCCTCACCCATTACAGCCACGTCACCGATCTGCAGCGCCTGGCGAATGACATGCATGCGCATCTCGATAAGTTTGTGGAGATCGCCCGTGACTGTGCCAACCGTGGCGAGCAGCGCCGCGCCTGCATGCGCAGCTCCATGTACACCTATCTGGCGCAACAGGTGCGTACACACGGCTGTACGCAGGACCAGCAGACTGTGGATACCTGGCTGGAGATGGATGTGGAGCTGAATGCCCAGGGACTGGCAGTATGGTTGGATCGCACACAGCGCTGATTTTTCTGACTCATGGCCGTGGATATCATTAGTAATAACGGGGATCTCACGGAACCCCTACTATCAAGGTCTCCAGAGCAAAATTAGTAGAGTTTGGGAGGTCTACGAGGATCTTTTGGGAGTGGTGGTAAGCTTGACCGCTCAGTTGCATATATGTACATTACGTACATATTATACATATAAAGCGTGTACCCATGAAAAATCAGGCATCCGCCAAAACACCCAAGAAAGCGCACCCGGCTAACGTCAGCCTCGTTGAGGCCCGCGAGAAGTTTGGTGAACTGGTCAATCGTGCGGCCTTGCTATCTGAACGGGTATACGTCACCAAACACGGTAAGCGGGTGGCTGCCCTTGTTTCTGTCGAGGACGCCGAAATTCTTGAAGCCCTGGAAGACCGTCTGGATCTTGCAGAGGTCAATCAGGCACGTGCGGACATCGCCAAACATGGCACCATCCCATTGGAGCAGCTGGCCAAAGACCTCGGACTTTGATGCATGGCGGCCAATCGTGTCGAATTGAGTCGGCCTGCGGCCAAGGTAATCCGTAACCTTGACCAGAAAATGCGAGTCCGCATCATTTCACGCTTGCGCGCCCTTGCCGGGAATCCACGTCCGGATGGCGTTAAGAAACTACAGGGCGAAGATAGTGTGTATCGAGTCAGGGAAAGGGATTACCGCATCATCTACGAAATATTTGACAAGAAATTACTGGTAGTTGTCCTGAAGGTGGGACATCAGCGCGATATCTATAAATAGGAACACCACTTCGGACCCGCCCGCATGCAGAAATCCGCCACCCATATCGAGACCGTCTGCGTACACGCCGGGCATGCGCCGGACGCGGCCACCGCGGCCATCAGCCCGCCGATCAATCTGTCTACAACCTTTGAGCGCGACCGTGACGGCACCTATCCCAAGGGCTTCAGCTACACACGTGCCGCCAATCCCAACCGTACGCAACTGGAAACCTGCCTGGCGGCGCTCGAGGGCGGCAGCGAAGCGCTGGCGTTTTCCTCCGGGGTGGCCGCCGCCATGACCGTATTCCAGGCGCTCAAACCCGGCGACCACGTGATCTGCAGTCAGGATGCCTACCACGGAATACAGCGCCTGCTGCGGGAAGTATTGCGACCCTGGCAATTGCAGGTGAGTTTTGTGGACACCGTCGACGCAGATGCGGTACGCAAGGCGCTCACGCCCGCTACTAAATTAATTTGGGTTGAGACACCATCCAACCCGCTGCTGCGCATAACCGATCTGGGCGCTATCGCCGAGATTGCACGTCAGGCACAGGCGCTCACGGTATGCGACAACACCTTCGCCACGCCGGTGCTGCAGCGACCTTTCGACTACGGTATGGATCTCATCATGCACAGCGCCACCAAATATCTGGGGGGTCACAGCGATGTGTTGGGCGGCGCCATCGTGGCGCGCGTCAGCAGTGTGTTCAGCGAACGTCTGCGGCTGTTGCAATCGGAAGCCGGTGCCGTGCCCTCGCCGTTTGATTGCTGGCTGATATTGCGTGGCGCTGCCACCTTGCATCTACGCATACGTGCGCAGTCGGACAACGCTTTGCGGATCGCGCGATTTCTCGCCGGACAAAAAGCCGTGGAAAATGTGTTCTACCCCGGCCTCGAATCCCATCCCGGGCATGCACTCGCCAGCCGGCAGATGCGCACTTTCGGCGCCATGCTATCCTTCACGCTGCGCGGCGGCCAGGATGCAGCCATGCGCTGCGTTGCCAATGTGAAACTATTTACCCGCGCCACCAGCCTCGGCGGCGTGGAAAGCCTGATCGAACACCGCGCCTCCATGGAAGGTCCCGATACCCGGACACCGGATAATCTGGTACGTGTATCCGTGGGTGTGGAACACGCCGATGACCTGAGCGCCGATCTCGAGCAGGCGCTGGCTGCACTGTAAGTTACTGCAACACTCCGAAGGTAGCCTCATGATTCAACGCGTCGTGTCCTTGTTGTTTGGCATGCTGCTGATCTCGCCGGCGCTGCTGGCGGATCCGGCGGTGTCTGGCACGCAACCCGCGCCCAAGACCACCGGCGTCACACTCGAACGGATCATGGCGAATCCAGACTGGATCGGGAATCCGCCGGAACACGCCTACTGGGGCTATGACAGCCGCCACATCTATTACTGGCAGAAACGCACCGACAGCACACTGCGCGATCTGTATACAGTCAATATTGCTACGGACGTGGTGCACAAGGTGGCGGACAGTGATCTGGGCCGGGTTTCCGCGCCCGGTGACGATTTCAATACCGAACACACATTTAAGGTATTCGTGCGTGACAACAATGTGTTTGTGCGCGCACTCACCAGCGGCGTGCTGCGGCAGCTGACCCGCGACACCACACCCAAGAGCGATCCCAGTTTCATGGCCGACGGCGTGCATGTGCAGTGGCACCAGGGCAATGACATCGTTCTCTATGATCTGCGCAGCGGGCTGCTGTCGCTGGCGGCCGATGTGCGCCTTGAAGATGATCCCGCCAAGACCAAGCCGCCGCAGAATTACTTGCAGGCGGAACAGCCGCGCCTGTTTGATTTTCTGAGCAAGCAGCAGGCCGATACCGATGCTGTATTGCAGCAGCAGGCTTCACAGGCCAACAGCGACAATACCCGGGTCCCTGCGCCCTGGTATCTGGGCGACAAGTTCAGCATCGTCGGCAGCTCGCTTTCGCCGGATGGGCATTGGCTGGTGCTGGTGACCGTACCCAAGGATTACGACAAGGGCGCGCCCGGCATGATGCCCGAATGGATCACCGATTCCGGCTACGTGCAGATGCTCAAGCGCCACACCTATGTGGGCCTGAATCCGCCTGCCTCCCAGAGCGTGCTGCTGTTGGATCTCAAGACACACGGTTCATTTCCACTGGATCTGAGCCAGTTGCCCGGCATCAAGGAAGATCCGCTGGCTGAGCTGCGTAAATCAGCAGTGGAGTGGGACGTGCAGCACGGCATCGAGCGCAAGACCGCGGAGGAATCCGTGCGGGCGCCCACCATCCGGCCAGTGTCGGTGTGGGGCCTGGAGTGGAGCGACAACGGCAAGCAACTGGCGCTGGAATTCCGCGCCAACGACAACAAGGACCGCTGGATCGCCACTGTGGATCTCAGCAAGAAGACCCTGGTCACACAAAACCGGCTCACGGATGCGGCCTGGATCAATTGGGATTTCAATGAGTTCGGCTGGCTGCACGACAATCACAGCCTTTGGTACCTGTCCGAAGTCAGCGGCTACTCGCAGCTGTACCTGAAAGACGTGCGCACCAAGGACACACGCCAACTGACCCGCGGCAGCTTCGAGATTTCCGATCCGCAGCTGACGCGCGATGACCGTTATTTCTACACGGTGGCCAACAAAAAAGCGCCGGGTATTTATGAGATCTACCGGATTGATGTCCGCAACGGCGCCATGCAGGCGGTCACCCATCTGGGCGGCGTGAACGGCCCGCAACCCTCGGCACTGGAAGAGGGCGGCATGGGTTATGCGCTGTCGCCTGACGAATCCAAACTGCTGGTGTATCACTCAAGCACTTTACGGCCGCCGGAAGTGTATGTGGTGGATGCGCGTCCCGCCGGTAAGGCCCGGCGCATCACGCACACCGTGTCGAGTGCGTTCACCTCCACCCACTGGGTCAAGCCGCAGATCGTGCAGATCGCATCATCGCAAACGGATGTGAAACAACCCATTTATGCACGCCTGTATGTGCCAGCCGATTACACGCCGGCGAAATCCTGGCCGGCCGTGGTGTTTATCCACGGTGCCGGGTACCTGCAGGACGCGCATCAAGGCTGGTCTTTTTATTTCCGCGAGATGATGTTCAGCACCTTCCTCACCCAGCATGGCTATCTGGTGCTGGACATGGATTATCGCGGCTCCAAAGGTTACGGTCGCGACTGGCGCACGGCTATCTATAGGAACATGGGCCATCCGGAAGTGCAGGACATCGAGGATGGCACGCACTGGCTGGAGAATGACTGGCACGTGGACGCCAAGCGTTTGGGTGTGTGGGGTGGTTCGTATGGCGGCTTCATGACCTACATGATGATGTTCCGCCGACCGCAGCTGTTCGCCGCCGGCGCGGCCTTGCGGCCAGTGGGCGACTGGGCAGATTACAACGACTTCTATACCGGCGACATCCTCAACCGTCCCAACGTCGATCCCAAAGCCTATTACGACAGCTCGCCCATCAATTACGCAGGCCAGTTGCAGAATCATCTGTTGATCCTGCAGGGTATGCAGGACGACAACGTGTTCTTCATCGACACGGTGCACATGGTTGAGAAGCTCATCGAGTTGCGTAATCCGAACTTTGAGGTGATGTTCTATCCGACCGAGCACCACGATTTCAAGGCGCCGTCTTCGTGGTTGGACGAATACCGTCGTATCTGGAAACTGTTCAACACCTACGTGGATCCGCCGGCCTCCGCTCCGGCAAACTGAACCGGAAGTTGCTAACATGGACCCCGCTGAACGGCGGGGTCAGTTTTTTGCGGAGCGCACATGCAACCGCCAATCCTGGATAATCTCGATAGCTGCGTGCAGGCGATCATCGACCGCGTCGGCAAGCGCCTGGTGGTTGGCACGCCGCTGGGTATCGGCAAGCCCAACCATCTGGTGAACGCCCTCTACTGGCGCGTGGCCCGCGATCCCTCCCTGCACCTCACCCTCATGACGGCGCTGTCCCTGGAACGGCCGCTGGGCAAGAGCCAACTGGAACAGCGTTTCTTGAAACCGTTTGCAGATCGTGTGTTCGGCGACTATCCGGAACTGGATTACATGCAGGCGCTGCATTCCAACTCTTTGCCCGCCAACATCGAGATCTCGGAGTTCTACTTCAAGTCCGGCGGCCTGCTGGGCAATGCCCACGCCCAGCAACATTACGTCAGCAGCAACTACACGCATGTGGTGCGCGATATGCTGGCCGCGGGCATCAACGTGATCCTGCAGATGGTGGCCAGGCAGGAGCACGCCGGGCACATCAGCTACAGCCTTTCCGGCAACCCGGATCTGACCCTCGACATCCAGCCGCCTATGCGTGCCACGGAAAAAACCGGCCGCAAGATCGCCATCGCGGGCCTGGTGAACAACCAATTGCCGTTTATGCCGGGGGATGCACAGGTGGCGCCGGAGTTCTTCGACTTGCTGGTGGACAACCCCGCCTATGCCCATCATCTATTCGGTGTGCCGGCCCTGGCCATCGACCCCGTCGAACATATGATTGGTCTGTACGCCAGCACCCTGATCAAGGATGGCGGCACCCTGCAGGTGGGTATCGGTTCCCTGGGCGATGCCTTCGTGTACGCCACGCAATTGCGGCATGCCGACAACGATCGTTACCGGCAGGTGATCGAAGCACTCGGCATCCAGCAGAAATTCGGCGAGGTCATCACGCGGCTGGGCGGACTGGAGGCCTTCACTACCGGCCTGTACGCCGGCAGCGAGATGTTCAGTGACGGATTGCTGCACCTGTATCGCAGCGGCATCCTCAAGCGCCGCGTGTACGACCATGAGGCGCTGCAGAAACTCATAAACGAAGGCCGGATCTCCGAGAGCATCGGCGCGGAGACGCTCACTGCACTGCTTGGTGCCGGCGCCATCCACTCACCCCTGAGCGCCGAAGACGCGGTGTTTCTGAAGCACTTCGGCATCCTGCGGCCGGATGTGGGTTTCGAAGACGGCTGTCTGGTCCTGCCGGACGGCGCACGTCTGATACCGGACCTGCAAGACCGTGCGACCTTCAATCGCATCGTGCATGAAGGCCTGGGCGCAAAACTGGCGAACGGCGTGCTGCTGCACGGCGCCTTCTTCCTGGGCTCCAACTGGTTCTATCAGCAGTTGCGCGACATGTCGGAGCCGGAACGGCGCCTGTTCGCCATGACTGCGGTCTCCAAGGTCAATGAGATCTTCAGCGACGTGGAACTGGAGCAGCGCCAGCACCGGCATGCGCGCTTCCTCAATATCTGCATGAAGGTGACGCTGTTGGGCGCCGCCGCCTCTGACACCCTGGCCAGCGGTCAGGTAGTGAGCGGCGTGGGCGGCCAGTACAACTTCGTGGCCATGGCGCACGCTCTCAGGCAGGGCCGCTCGATCATCATGCTAAAAAGTGTGCGTCGTGAACACGGCAAACTGGTTTCAAATATTCTCTGGGACTACGCGCAATGCACCATCCCACGGCACCTGCGTGACGTGGTGATCACCGAATACGGCATCGCCGATCTGCGCGGCAAACAGGATTGGGAAGTGATCGCGGCGCTGCTCAACATCAGCGACTTGCGTTTCCAGGGGCAATTACTCGATGCAGCGAAACGCGCCGGCAAGCTCATGCATGACTACCGTATCCCCGATGTTTTCCGCGAAAACCTGCCGGAGAAGCTGCGGGTCGGACTCAAGCCCTTCCGCACCACCGGTCTGTTTCCGGAGTTCCCTTTCGGCCATGAATTCACAGCCGAGGAACTAGTGCTGGGCAAGGCCCTCACCGGCCTGAAAAACCGCAGCCAGAGTCTAGATGGCAAATTAGGTATCGCACTGGATTTGCTGAAACCACAGAACCGGCGCACGCTCGCGCCCTATCTCAAGCGCATGGCCTTGGATAAGCCGCACAACTTCAAGGAAAAACTGCTGGCCAGATTGGTGACGTCGGCATTGGTTGCCGATGGTGCGGAATAGTTACTGATAAACCTGTATTGCATTGATGCAGTGGCGCACGTTGCGACTCACTGGCGATCGAAAACCCACACTTGCGGAGACAGCCCATGCAATCTGACAATATGATCATCCGCCCAGCCGCGGAACGCGGCCGCAGCCGCCGCGACTGGCTGGACAGCCGCCATTCATTTTCGTTCGGCGATTATCAGGATCCGCGCTACAATGGTTTCAGCGCCCTGCGGGTCATCAACGACGACCGCGTATCACCCGGCGGCGGATTTGCACCCCACAGCCATAGCGACATGGACATCATCAGTTACGTGCTGGAAGGCGCGTTGCAGCATAAGGACAGCCTCGGTACCGGTTCCGTCATCCGTCCCGGGGAAATCCAGCGCATGAGCGCCGGTACCGGCATTACCCACAGCGAGTACAACGCCTCGCAGCAGGAGCCAGTGCATTTCCTGCAGATCTGGATCATTCCGCAGCGGCGCGGCTTACCGCCCAGTTATGAGCAGTGCAGCTTCAAGCCGGCAGATATGCCTGGCCGCTGGCTCAAGCTTGCGGCGGCTGAGAATAACGGCGCTCTGGTAACCGTCCATCAGGATCTTGTGCTGATGGTTACACGCGCTGCCCAGGAAACGGTTGCCTACCAATTATCACGTGGACGTCGCGCCTGGTTGCAGGTGGCACGCGGCGCTGCCAAAATCAACGGCAAATCATTGGGTGAAGGCGATGGCGCCGCGCTCATGGGTCCTGCGACTATCAGCGTCAGCGGCGCACCCGAGGGCGAAGTGCTGTTATTCGACCTGCAATAACCACAGTTGCTGTGGTGTGCTTGTTAGCGTGAAATCTGTGCCATCTAGATGCTCAATTCCATTTCCCGCCGGCACCCGCGACACTGTATTTACCCGCACCCAGCATCGCCACCGCCAGGCCGCACAGGCCGTAGAACAGCTCCAGCTCGATGATCCAGCCGCCTGTCTGATTGAGGTGAAAAATATTTACTCCGTGAACCAACAGTACAGCCACGATTAGATTGACGAATATCAGCAGACCACCGATGCGCGCATAGAAGCCGAAGATCACCAGCAGCGGACCCAGTATCTCTCCCAGGTACACGCCATAGCCGAGGAAACCCGGAATGCTATGCGCCTCCAGCATGTCGACAACCACATGTGGACCGGCGTACACCAAGTGCAGGCCGTGCAGGATCATCAGTACGCCCACCAGCAGCCGCAGCAGCAGTTTGCCCGCGTCATCCGTTTTCCAGTTCAAGGAATCCTCCAACGTGAATTGGAACAGCTACTAATTTACCAGCTTGCAGGCGGCTGTCCACGACTGACAGATGCCATAGTAAATGAATTTTACAGAGGTCTTAGTCAACGTTCTGATAATTAAAGTCGTATCGGTACTCAATGGCCGAGTGTTCATCAACCGGCTCGATCACCATCAACTGCTTTCTGGCAAACGGTCCGATAGCCACATTTACCTGGCGATTGCCGCACGCCGGATTAGTATTGATGCAGTCGCTCAGGTTGAAGTTGATGATCTCCACCGTCCAGCTGCTGCTATTTTGAAGATAAATAGCCTGCGCATTGCTGCCACTGATGTTTTCAATCCAAGTGGACATTATATTCGTAGCCGGCGTGGCATCCGCGCCGGCAGGCGGCTTGGGCGCCGAAGCCGCCGGATACATGCCGGCCAACAGCGGGTATTGCTTGTGCAGCATATCGGTGAAAGTTGTGGGGATGAACTCCTGGTCCAGAGTCGCTCCCATGGGGCTGGGGCTTGGAACCAGATCGCCTGAATAAGTGATATGACCGGCGATGACAGTGAAACAACCCAGATCCTGTTTCGAATTGAAGATCACGCGCCAATAACGGAAATGTTTCAGGCAGTAGCGGCCGGCCTTGACGGGCACCATATAGAGCGTGGGCCCGCCCTGGGTATCCGGAACTTCAAAATCTGTGCCGCCTGGATCTTTTGCCACGAATGATATCTGGGTGATGCGATTCGGCGCATCCAGGACGATGGCGGCGATACCCTGGTCCGGCTGAAGCTGTATCGGTTTATCGGTCAGCTCACTGGTTGATGCACAACCAGCCATGAGTACGGCACTAAAAATTGTCATTCCAGCTGTAACATTACTTTTGATGTTCATATCCGCCTCCTCCCGATTTCAATCACTGAAAATGCTGCTCATTCAATCGGCGAAAATGGTCCGTTGCATATCCACCTGATTCAACGACTTTATAGAAATATGGTTGCTGTTGGCATGCATTTTCGTGTGGCGTTGATGCAGTGAAATATAGGGCACCTCTAAAAATCGAGGTTTTGTGGTGTTGGTCATATTTATGGCTCTGATTTATCAACGAGTTACGGAATGACGGGATATGGAATTCTTAATTTTTAGAGGTGCCCTATATGTATTTAACACGATATCGGCACAAGCTTGTAGCACAATTACAACGCCTCCGCCTGAGACTTGCATAGTGTAAGTAACATCTGCGGATGCGCAGCAACAAAATTGCGGACTATGTCTGGCTCATTTCCGCGTCCCGGATACCGGGATATCTGTTAGTCTGGCGCATAGAAATACGAGATATACGAGATATCAGTATGCAGCAGACTATGGGGGCCAGCAGAGAGACAGCGTCGCCCCGCGCTACACCTGGCTTGGGTCAGAAGCTCAAGTTCGGTCCCGATACCGGGTTCCAGTCAGAGCTGCGGAGCCGGGTCGAGGATTTTATCCGGCGAACCGACCTACGCCAACGTGACTGTCCGCAGATGTACCTCAAGACCGCGATCATCCTCGCGGCTTTCGTATGTTCCTACGTGCTGCTGGTATTCGTTGCCCAAAGCTGGTGGCAGGCGCTGCCACTCGCTGTCATCCTCGGGTTCACCGCCGCCGAGATCGGTTTCAACATCCAGCACGATGGCGGCCACAAAGCCTATTCAAAGCGCGCCTGGGTCAACAAGCTCATGGCCATGACCCTGGACATGGTGGGCGGCAGTTCTTACGTGTGGCGCTGGAAACATGTGGTGTTCCATCACACCTATGTGAATGTCAAAGGTCACGACACCGACATTGATCTCGGTATCTTCGGACGCCTGAGCCCGCAACATCGGCGCCGCAGTTTCTATCGCTGGCAGCACTTCTACCTGTGGCCGTTGTATGGCGTGATGGTCATCAAATGGCATTTCTACGACGACTTCCATGACGTCATCACCGGTCACATCGGCGATAACCCCATCCCGCGGCCACAAGGCTGGGAACTGGCGCTGTTCATCGGCGGCAAACTCACGTTCCTGATGCTGGCACTCGGCATCCCCCTGCTGTTCCATCCCCTTTGGAGCGTGTTGTTGTTTTACGTGGTGACCGCGGGGATAGCGGGCGTGGTTCTGAGCGTGGTATTCCAGTTGGCGCACGCCGTCGAGCAGGCGGATTTCATGTCTGTGGATAAGGATACCGGCCGTATCCAAAATACCTGGGCCGTGCACCAGGTGCAGAGCAGCGTGGACTTCGCCCGTAGCAACCGCGTGGTGTCATGGCTGGTGGGTGGTCTGAATTTCCAGATCGAGCACCACCTGTTTCCTACACTCAGCCACGTCAACTATCCGGCCATCTCCGGCATCGTCGAAAACACCTGCCGGGAATTCGGCGTGCACTACACCGCGCATCCCACCTTGGGCGGAGCCGTGGCCTCGCACTTCCGCTGGCTGCGGCGCATGGGGCTCTCAGACACTCCTGCATGACAAGCGGCTAGTGTCGCTTTATTCTCGAAGATTCGTTTAAGAAATCCTTTACCTGATGGAATTATAAGTATGAATAATCATCCTGCGTACCTCTGGTTTGCTCGTAACGGATTGCGGCAAACTGCGCTGGCCATTGCCCTACTACTGGCGTTAACCCCAGCGGTGCTAGCCAATCCAGTTGCAATGACAGCCACCGGTATCCCGCTGGATGCACTGTGGAAGGTCAAGGTCTACGAACTCGCACACTCCACATTCTTGCATCCCGGCTGGGGCTGGCAGCATTCCGAACGCGACTATCAATTAGCAATGCAGTTAGCCAAGGCCGAGGGGTTGCAGGTGGACACCGACGCACTGTTCGCTGCGGCATTCCTGCATGACATGGCAGCATTCAAACCCTGCGCCGACAAGAAGATGGAGCACGGATACTGCGCGGCGCTGCAGAGTCCGGATATCCTGAAGAGCATGGGCTTTCCGATGCAGAAGATCGCCATCGTGCAGGCCGCCGAGCGCGGCCACATGTACTACAGCGATCCCGGTACTGATCCCACCGCTATCGTGCTGCACGACGCCGACTCGCTGGACTTCCTGGGCGACATCGGTGCGGCCCGCATACTTTCACTCACCGGCGCCCAGGCGCCGAGCTTCGCACCGGCAGTCAAGACGCTGCGCGGCTTTTTGAATGACATCCCGCCACGGCTCATCACCAAGGCCGCACAACGCATGGGCGCGCCGCGCGCCGCGGAGCTGCAAGCGTTCCTCGATGCACTGCAGGCTGAGACTTTCGATGGGAAAGCGATGTAATGAAGGACTGCTTACGGCCCCTTCATAGACGGTTGCGACAGTCTGCTTTGTGCGCGCCCATCGAGCCTGTGTCACTTTTCATTACCCGCGCGGCTCCTCAATCCGTTAAGTAGTCGGTCTAAGGAGCGCATGTAGAGTTTCCGAAATGAAGCGCGCGGCACGTTTATTCGCCCATTCAGATAGAGCGTTATGAAACCGTGCGCGTGTGCCCAAATGCTTAATGCTGTTTCCCCTACGTCGTCCTTTTGGAAAACGCCTTGGTCCATCAATTGAGATACAACAGTCTGCAAAATGTTGAAGGTCGGTGATTTGTTCTTCTTAAGGTCCTGAGGGTACGCAAATGCGTCGGTACGATGGCTTGAAAACATGTATCTGAAGAGCTGTGGGTGATCGAACGCATAATCCAAGTAACCATGCATGCCGCGTAAGCCTGTGACATTTACCTTCGCATTGGCCCGCTCGAAGTAGCTGGCGATTCGCGGGTATTCGGCGGCGGTGGCGGCTCGCAGAAGCGCTTCACGGTCAGGAAAGTGCTTATAGATTGCCATCGCCGTGACGCCAACCGATGCCGCAACGCGGCGCATAGTAACCCCGTCAGCCCCTCGCGTGCTCTCTATGAGCGCGAGTGTAGCGGCGAGGATTTTCTCGCGCGTCGAGTGACTGGTCATGCGAGGCATGGTGCCGCTTGCACCTTATATTAGTAATAGTATACATTGTATACCGAAATGAAATCGAAGATAAAACGTATTCTCTTTGGAATCCTGGTTTCGGTGCTTTTTTGGGGCACGGGCGTAGCGGGCCTGATCATCTTTTGTACCGCGAAACCACCGTCCGCAGCGCCCGCGATCACAGACCCGTTTTCTGCTATTGATGAGCGGGCGTTGCCCGAGTTGCGCCGGTATCAAGCACGCGACGGGGCGCAATTGTCGTTCCGAGAATACCCGGCCGCAGGGCGGCAAGTCGCCGTACTGATCCATGGCTCAGCCGGTAGCAGCAGGGATATGCATCCGCTCGCCCTGGCCCTGCAAAGCGCGGGGGTCACCGTGTTGGTGCCGGATCTTCGTGGTCATGGAACGAATTGGCCTCACGGTGACATCGCCTACGTTGGCCAACTGGACGATGACCTCGCGGACTTCATCGCCAAGGAGAAACCAGATTTCCCCCACAGTGCGTGGACAGCCGTGGGCTTCTCTTCGGGGGCGGGGTTCATCCTGCGCATCGCTGCTGAAGTACCATTGGGGCAGGCTTTTGACCGCTACATTCTGGTTTCGCCGTACCTGCAATATAACGCCCCGTCCGTGCGACAGACCGCAGCGCAAAGTTGGGCGGCGGTGTCCACCGGCCGGATAATCGGGCTCAGTATCCTCAACTTTTTTGGGGTGCACCACTGGGACGGCTTGCCGGTAATCACTTTTCCGGTACCGGCTGATCAGGAATCCGTGACTCGAACGTACTCGTGGCGCTTGCTTCAAAATTTCGGCGCCGATTATGACTATCTTGCTGATATTCGGCGCGCTGCCCGGCCTGTACAGGTGTTTGTGGGCGGAGCCGATGAGATCCTGGACGCAGAGAAGCTGAGGATCGAATTTCAATCACAGCGGCGTGATGTTCCTATTTTCATTCTTCCGGGTTTGGGGCACTCTGACATGGTGACGAATCCGGAGGCGATTCGCGCAATTGTGTCTGCATTCAACAACTCACTTCATCCAATGGCTGCTCTCAGGCATTGGAATTGACTTTGCCAATGAAAGGGTTTGACCGTTAGCAGACCTTCATAATATCCACGAAATCAATGTAAATCCCATAGTCTGTTAATACATCAAGTGTTGGTGATTTTCGGACCGGAACAAGCAATAGCTTTCATATTTAGATACGGTATTCAAAGACTGAGTACTGGAATTGCTGAATCCTGTCGGCCGGCGTGTGATGCGCTTCATGGCGATGCTGTATCAGTCGAAACCTGGATCCCAATTCAGAGGTGAGAGTTTGCGGCGAATAACGCTGCACCGGCAGACCGCTACAACGCTCCGGTCCTTCCAGTGCGAAACTGGCGAAGATGGCGGTGCCGCCGGGCGTTAAGGCCGCTTCGAGATTTTTGCGATAGGCCGCACGCTCGGTTGCATCAGTGAGAAAATGAAACACCGCCCGGTCATGCCATAGACGGTATTTGCGGTCGGGCTTCCAACAAGTCACATCGGCTGCGATCCAGTGGACCCGGTTGGCGGCATTGCCGAGACGTTCCCGGGTTTTCTGCAGCGCATGCTCCGCGATATCCAGCACGGTGAGGTCCGTGAAACCTTCCGCTAGCAGATGATCCACTAACCGTGAAGCGCCGCCGCCCACATCCATGAGCGCATCGGTTTTCGACAGGCCGGCGGCGTGGATCAGTTCCAGGGAAATCCCCGGCTGCGGCTGAAACCAGCTCAAACTGTCGTCCGGCTTCAGCCGGTACACGTCTTCCCAATGTTGTTTGCGGTCCATCCGACTCCCGATAATATTTTTCCGCCAACACGTTACCGCAATCGTTGTCGATTAGGTCTGCGACACATGTTTGCCGCCGGTCCAGCCACCCTTGCGCAGCACTTT
>Ga0307372_10007404_pt1 | contig 15729 bp, 16 predicted proteins | sample OX1MG_FD_202533 | JGI IMG/M metagenome (GOLD analysis project Ga0307372, IMG submission 202533) | Soil microbial communities from Risofladan, Vaasa, Finland - OX-1 | ecosystem: Environmental > Terrestrial > Soil > Coastal area > Acid sulfate soil | place: Finland: Risofladan, Vaasa | collected... | reverse complement strand
AACCATAGGAACTGGACTGGCCGCCAGCACCTGAACCGCCGATGGCGAGCACGTGAATCAAGTTGCTGTAGGTGGGAACCTGCCAGCCCAGTCCCTGTCCGCAGGTTGTCCACGAGGCTGAGACCGCGCGAGCGGGAGTTGCGCCATAAAAGCCGGTGGCCGCCAGCACCAGGGCCGTGAGGCCGACCGCACCGATGATTCGCAGGCAGCTCAGGGCAACCGACTCACGATCGGATCGGGCCCGCGCCGTCGAGCGGCACAGACTGTCGATGACGCACCCCTCCCTAGGCCGTCCCAGCAGCGACGTCGGGCAGTATGTCACCAACTCGACCGACATGGCGAGGTTGCCGCACCATTCAACTGCTGCGGTATCAAGCGTATTAGTGGGCGGTCGGTCGCGTTCGCCCCAAAGATCGGGAGGTGGGTAGCGTGCCGAGGTTTGCCCGGCGGTCGGCTCTGGATCAGTCGACGACCTGAAGGCTCTTGTCGATTCGCTGATCAAGGAAAACCGGAAGTTGTAGCGTCAAGTGGCGAGCGTCGAAGCCAGACCGTCGGTCGAGCAGGTGTGGGAGCTGCAAGGGGCGTAGCCGCCATCGCCCGCAGGGCGAAGGGTAACCACGCCTTCCCATGCAGTCCTCCGTGACTCGATGGGTTAGCAGTATCGCCGATTCCAAGATCTCCACTCCGCGGAAGCCAGGGCGCACTATCGGTTAGAGAACGGACGGCAGTCCGTAGGACCGCCCCTATCTGACCTCCACTCGAGATCGTCCCTTATCGATCAGCCCAGAATCAATCCTTCCCTACTCCGGGCTGCTTATCCAAGCAGCGACAATCCCTTCAACAGCTGAGCCGAGTCCTCGCCGATCAGGTCGGCGGGGGTGTGCGTTTGTACCCGCGCCGGGCCCACACTCGCTCCTCGCAATTCCAACAGACCTTTCAGCCGATCGCTCGACCCCGCCAGCGTCAAACTGACAATCGAGGCCACGAGCGCAGTGCCTCGACCATCCGGGTCTCCCCGCGAGAACTCAGTGAAAGCCGCTCGCACCATGTCCGGCAGCGCAGCCGCGTTTCCGGAAACGATGGCGCGGCCACCGGCACGAACGAACCGGTCCATCAAGCTGTCGTTCCCACAGACGACCAGCACTTCCGAACCACAGCCGATGAACGGCTCCAACTCGTCCCAGCTGCCGACGCTCGCCTTGATGCCATGAATGTTGGGCAGCTCTAGCAAAGTCTCGAAGCTCTCGAGGCTCAACCGATTGCCGGTGGCGTCGGGGTAGTTGTAGATGAAGAACGGAAGCTCCGGGCAGGTCCTGGCGAGCGTCAATAAGTGCTCGACGACGGCGCTCTGGCTGACGTGATGGAAATACGGCACGATCGCCGCAAGCGCGTCGGCCCCGTCTCTGGCCGCTCTCTCGGCCAGCCGCTGCGCGGCCTCCAACCGAATATGCCCGATGTGGGCAATAACCGGGACACGGCCGGCCACCGACTCGACGAATCGTGCCACCAGCAAAGATCTCTCGTCGAGATCGAGCGCGACGAATTCGCCGGTGGTGCCCGCTACCATGAGCCCGTCAGCTCCGTGCTCGAGCAGGAAGTCGGCGTAAGCCGGCACGCGGGCCAGGTCAACGCTACGGTCGACGCGCATCGGAGTCGCCGCGGCTGCTATCAGTCCATTGAACGAGCTCGGCCATGCGTCGGCTCTGATGTAGGGCAAGGCCTTAACCTCCCTTGAACCCAGCGAGCTCGGGTAGGAAGAGCGAGATCTGTGGAAACAGCATGAGGATCACCAGTCCACCGACCAAGAGTGCGAGAAACGGCCACATTTCGCGGATGATGTCCTCGAGTGGTGTGTCCGTCAGCTTGCTGAGGATGAAGTTCAACACCCCCAGAGTCGGAAGGCCGAGCCCGATCATCATGTTCAAGGTGATCACGACCCCGAAATAGACGAGGTTGATGTGCGCTGCGTTGACGATCGGAATGACGATCGGGAGCATCACGAACTGCAGGACGACGGTCTCCAGAAAGAGGTCTCCGATCAGGAAGAGCACGTTGATGATGATCAGCAACAGAAGCGGCTGCCGCGTGATCGAAAGCACCAATTGCGTCACGACGGCGGGCAGCTGCTCGTTGGTGACCGCGTAGTCGATGATGAAGGCGCCCACGATCAGCCCGGTGACGGCGCCCGTGTGCCGGACGGCGACCGTCATGCTGCGCAGGAACTCCTTGATAGTGAGCGACCGGTAAACGACCACCGCCACAACCAGGGCGTAAAGGACGGCCACCGCCGACGACTCGGTGGGCGTGAAGACACCGCTGTAGATGCCACCGATGAGGATCAGCGGAGCCACGATGGCCGGCAAGCCGGCTACGAAGGAGACCCCGATGGCGAGGAGGCCAGGCCATTCTTCGCGTGGAAGGTTCTTCCGCCTGGCCAGATAGCCCACCAGCGCCGCGTGGGCCAGGGCGAGTGAGATCGCCGGTACAAGGCCGGCCAGGAAGAGCGCCCCGATGCTGGTGCTGGCGAGGTAGCCGTAGATCACGAGCGGGATGCTCGGCGGCATCAGCGGGCCCATGATGGCGCTGGCCGACGTGGTGGCGCAGGCAAAGCCCTTCGGGTAGCCGGCGGACTCCATCGCTCTGATGCTCATCACGCCAATTCCGCTGGCGTCCGCGATGGCGCTGCCGGTCATTCCGCTGAAGATGAGAGTCGCGCCGATGTTGACCTGCGCGAGAGCACCGCGCGACCTGCCCAGAAGCAGTTGCGCGAAACGAAACAGCCGGTCAGTGAGGCCGCCGCTGTTCATCAGTTCGCTCGTGAAGATGAAGAGAGGGACTGCCAGTATCACGAAATTGGCTCCGATGCCGCCGGCGATCATGGCGGGCGCCTGCGAGAGATCGACTCCCGCGAGCGCCAGATAGGTGATGCCAGCGGCGATCAGGCCATAGCCCAGTGGCGCGCCCGCCAGGTAGCAGAGGAGGAAGACCGTGAGCAGTCCGAGAAACGCTGCGCTCACACTGACCGCCGGTCTCTGACCATGGGGACGGACCCCCGGAGTGCGCGCAGCTGCTTCAGAAGCAGGCGACCGCGCAGCAGGATGGCAATCAGGAAGAAGGGCAAGATCCCGGCGTAACCCCACACCTCCGTGAAGGGCAGACCCGTCGTCGGCTGGTCGACCTCAAATTGAATGTACGAGACGACCCCTGGGATGACGACGAGAAAGGGAATGATGATGATCACGTTCGCGACGGCGGCGGCGGCCAGCCTGAGACGAGCGGGAAGTCGCTCGGAGATCAAGTCGAAGCTGATCTGGTTGTCCCGCCAGTCGTTGAGCCCGCTGGCGATGCAGAAGCACCAGAAGAAGAGGTAGGTCGGGACCTCGATCGACCAGACGAGCGGGCGGTCGAGCACGAAGCGGAAGAAGACAGCAACCACGATGGAGGCGAAGGTTCCGAAGTAGAAGGTCGAGGCGATCGCCTCCTGAATCCTCTCCAGGCGCCTGACACCCTGCTCCTCGGCGGTCTCGGCGGCCGATGCGGACTCCTGGATGCTGGCCCCGTGCTTCGGCGGCCGGCTGAGCTCCCACGCTTTCCGGATCCGCGCCGGCAGCGTCTGTGGGGGATCGGCGCCCTCCACAGACCCGAGAGTCCGGCGAGACGCCTTCAACTCAGCAGCTGGGTGGGGTCGCCTTGGTCAGCTTCTCCACGTCGCTCAGCATCCCGGGCAGGAACTGTCCCGAGAAGGTCGGATCGCAGAGAAAGGACTTCAGCACCGCGCTTCTAAAGGCCGCGGTGTTGGGGGTGTAGACCTTGATGCCGTGCTGCTCCATGATCTTGACGTCCTGGTCCTGGAGGCTCTGGACATCCTGGTCAGCCCAGGCATCGGAGTCCTGCGCTGCCTTCACGACAGCCTTTTGTTCGTTGGGCGACAGCTTCTTCCACGCGGCCTCACTGATCGTCGGCATCACTGGCGAAAGGACATGGTTGGTCAGGACAAGCTGCTTTGTCACCTCATAGAACTTGTTGGCCACGTCGGTGGGGACTGGGTTGTCCTGCGCCTGCACGGTCCCCGTCTGGAGGGCCAGATAGATCTCGTTGAACGCGACCGGAGTGACCTGGCCGCCCATTGCTGCGCCTAGCTTCGCCCAATACGGACCTGGCGGCATCCGCAGTTTGACGCCCTTCAGATCGTCCGGCGTCATGATCTGCTTCGTCACGTTCAGATTGAGTTCTCGCACCCCGATGTTCTGAATGTCGAGGGGCCGCACCCCAAGCTGCTGCACGGCCAGGTCAACGAGCTTCTGACCATCAGAGCTGCGGAAGGTTTGTTCGACCTGCGACCAGCTGGTGAACAGGTAGGGCGTAAGCAGGATCTCCATCTGCGCGACCTTCGGCGGGTACATCGACGGGTCGCTGTCCATGATGTCGGTGGAGCCCTTCTGGAGGCCCTGGAACTCGATGTTCTGGGCAAGCAGGCTTCCGTTGGGGAAGACGCTTATCGTCACCGCGCCGTTGGTGAGCTTCTTGACCTCGTCGGCGAACTTCTGCATCGCCTGGGTCTGAGGCTGGTCCGTCGTACAAGGGCACGAATACTTGAGGGTCACGTGGGGCTCGTTGGAGCTGGAGGTGGCCGGGGCCGCCCCACAACCCACAAGTGCTCCAGTCAAGCCGATGCCGAAGGCGCCTTGCGCCCAGCGCCACCATCTCTGAGCTTTCATCCGCATCCTCCAAGGAGAGCCCGCTGAAGGGGCGCTACCACACTTGGGAAACGATTTCCCAACTCAAGGCCATGAGTCTTGCTTAGAGGGGCCTTCCTTGTCAAGAGTCAGCTTCCAAGAGTCCGCTTCCAATGACTTGACAGAGAGATCCTGGCTATGGCACGGTCCGGAAAGCGTTTTCCGTGACTGATCCAACTCGACGTCTGCGAATCGATGACATCGCCCGTCTGGCCGGGGTGTCGCCCGCCACCGTCTCGCGCGCCCTCAGCGGGTCGCGCAAGGTCGGCGAGCAGACGCGGCAAAACGTCTTGTCGGTGGCTGCCCGGTTCGACTACCAACCCAATGGCCTGGCGAGAAACCTGCGCCAGGGGAGGGCCGAGGTGGTCGGCGTCATCGTCTCCGACATCGAGAATCCGCACTTCGCGACGACGGTCCGGGCGATCGAGGATGCGCTCTATATCCGAGGTAAGAGGGTGATCCTGTGCAACACCAGCGAGCAGCCCGACAAGGAGGCGGCCTATCTCCAAGTCATGGCCACGGAGCAGGTCCTCGGCGTCTTGATCTCGCCTTCCGACCCTGCCAGCCCCGGGATCAGCCGTCTGCTCGATCGGGGCATCCCGGTGGTGGCCTTCGACCGGCTCGCGTCTGATCCGCGAGCGGATGGAGTGATCGCGAACAACCGAGGGGCTGCAGCGCTGGCAACTCGACACCTGATGGCCGGCGGGCGTCAGAGGTTGGGTTTCATCTCCGGACGGGCAGGGGTGCAGACCGCCGACGACCGGCTGGCCGGATACCTGGAGGCGCTCGGCGAGGCTGGCCGGGAGCCTCACCATGCGAGCGGGCACTTCAGCGTCGAGGACGGCTACGCCGCGACCCGGCGCCTACTGGAGGAGGTCGCGGGCCTTGACGCGCTCCTGGTCGCCAACAACCAGATGACCGTGGGCGCGCTTAAAGCTCTGCGTGACCACGGGGTGGATGTGCCGACTGATATCGCCCTGGTCGGCTTCGACGACCCCGCCTGGGCATCGCTGATCGATCCGCCGCTGACGACGCTCGCCCAGCCCCTGCGCGAGATCTCGCAGGCGGTGGTCGACCTGCTCTTCGAGCGAATGGACGATCAACGAGCGGAGCCTCGTCGCGTCGTCTTCGAGTTCGAGCTGCGGGTGCGTCAGTCATCGGGTAATGGAATCGCACGAGGAGGGGACCTGGAATGGCGAGGGTAGGGCTGCTCAGCTTTTCTGACGGTCGTGACTTCGTGAACCGCGACCTCCGAGAGTTCATCACCGGAGTCGAGGGTCGCTTGGCCGAAGTGCTGGAGGCGCAGGGGCACGAGGTGGTACGGGCGGCGGCGATAGTTGAGAGCAACACACTCGCCGTCTCCGAGGCGCGCCGCCTGGCGGCGGCCACGCCGCACCTGGTCATCCTCAATATCGCCGTCTGGGCCTTCCCGCAATTCTCGATGCTTGCGGCGGCAGAGCTCAAAATGCCGCTCCTCCTCTTCTCCAGCCTGTCACCTCAATACCCCGGGATGGTCGGGATGCTGGCCGCCGGCGGCGCCCTCGACCAGATCGGACGGCCCCATGGAAGAGCTTGGGGCGACATCGATGATCCGGAGGTCGCGGCACGCGTCCTCGACTGGACGAAGGCGGGTGGGGCCGTCGGCGGCCTTCGCGGCAAGACCTTCGGCCGGATTGGCGGGCGCCCAATGGGCATGTACACCGCGGTCGCCAACCCCGACCAGTGGATCTCGCAGTTCGGCGTGGACGTCGAGGAGATCGACCAGTGGGAGATCGTCCGGCGAGCGGCCGAGGTCGACCCAGGGCGGGTCCGGGCGGGTCGGCTCTGGCTCGAGCGACACGCTGCCGGCGTGCACTACGACGGCAAGCAGCTGACACCAGAGCTCCTCGAGCGCCAGGTCGCCTCGTACCACGCGGTCTGCGAGCTGATCGACGAATGGAAGCTCGACTTCTCCGGGATCAAGGGTCAGCCGGAACTGACGACGCACTTCGCAACGATGGACGTCACGGAGGCGTTCCTCAACGATCCCTACGACTGGGAGGGTCGCAAAGCCGTCCACGTCTGCGCCACTGAGGCGGACATGGATGCGGCGCTGACGATGCAAATCATGAATTCGATCAGCGGAACGCCCGTTCTCTTCGCCGACCTCCGTCACTACGACCGCGAGCACGAGGTCTGGGACCTCTGCAACTCAGGCCAGCACGCCACCTGGTTTGCCGCGCGCTCCGACGACCCGGTCGAGAACCTGCGGCATGTCCACCTCTACCCCGAGGGCTTCTACTTCCCCGCGGGCGGAGCCTCGATCCATCACCTGGCGGCCCCAGGAAAGTTCACGTTTGCAAGACTGACCAGGCTCGACGGCCGCTACCGGATGCAGGTTCTGCGCGGCGAGCTGGTGACCTTCGACGCCGCTGTCAACGATGCGCTCATGAAGCAGTCGACGTACGAATGGCCGCATGCGTTCGCGCGTCTTTCGGCAGATCCTTCGGAGATTCTGGAGCGCTACGGCTCCAACCACATCCATGCGGTCCCGGGTGACCACGTGGCGGCGTTGCGCAACTTCTGTCGCCTTGCCCGAGTCACGTTCGATCCAATCGGCTCGGTCGGATGACGGCACTGCTGGGAATCGACATCGGGACCTCGGCGAGCAAGGGCTGCCTCGTCGCCGAGTACGGCAGGCTGATCTCCCAAGAGCAGGTGCCGCACCAGACCTCGATGCCGCGGCCGGGGTGGTTCGAGCACGACGCCCAGACCATTTGGCTTCAAGACTTCGGGTCCTTGTGCCGCCGGCTGACCGCCGTCGGGACCGCCCCCGCGGCCGTCTGCATCAGCGGGATCGGCCCCTGTCTCCTCCCAGCCGATTCTGAGGGGACGCCGTTACGTCCGGCGATCCTGTACGGAATCGACACCAGGGCGTCGGCCGAAATCGCCGAGCTGACGGCACTCCTCGGCGACAAAGAGATCCTTTCGCGCTGCGGCTCCCCGCTGACGTCGCAGGCGATCGGGCCGAAGCTTAGGTGGCTGCGGAACAACGAGCCCGGTGTCTGGGCGAGGACCCGGCGCTTCTTCATGGCCAGTTCTTACCTGGTGCACTTGCTTACCGGCGAGTACGTCCTCGATCATCATTCCGCCAGCCAGTGCGACCCCCTGTACGACCTGGGCAAGCGGTGCTGGGCGGAGGACTGGGCGATCGAGATAGCTCCCGGGCTGGAGCTCCCACGGCTGCTGTGGCCGGGTGAAGTCGCAGGACACGTGACTGCCAAGGCGGCGGCGCTGACCGGACTTCAGCAGGGCATCCCTGTCCTGACGGGGACCATCGACGCCTGGGCCGAAGCCTTCAGCGTCGGCGTGTCCGAGCCGGCTGACCTGATGCTCATGTACGGCACCACGATGTTCCTGGTCCAGGTCGTCGATCGGGCAGTGCCCGACCCCCGGCTCTGGACGACGTCAGGGATCCTCCCGGGCACGCTCACCGTCGCCGCCGGCATGGCGACCAGCGGCGCGCTCACGAGCTGGTTCGCCGATCTGACCGGGGCGAGCTTCGAAGAGCTGCTGGCCGAAGCCGACGCCGTTGGCCCAACATCCGGGCTGGTCATCCTTCCCTATTTCGCGGGTGAGCGGACCCCTCTCTTCGATCCGGCTGCCAAAGGTGTCATCGCAGGATTGACGCTCCATCACGGCCGGGGCCATCTCTACCGCGCCCTACTGGAGGCGACCGCCTACGGGGTCAGGCACAACCTCGACGTCATGGCGGAGACGTCGGGGCCTCCAAGCGTCGTGTCCGCCGTCGGCGGCGGGACGCGCGGTGGCCTCTGGCTGCAGGTCGTTTCAGACGTCTGCGACATCGCGCAGCGAATTCACGAGGTCACGATCGGAGCCGCCTACGGGGACGCACGGCTCGCCGCGGAGGGCCTCGGCCTGGGATCGGTGGGCTGGAACCCACCGGTTTCGACGGTCCAGCCGGACCAGGAAGCCCATGAGCGGTATCTACCGACCTACGAGCTCTACCGCGAGCTGTACCCGGCAACCAAGGACATCGTCCACCGATTGGGTGCTTCGGGGTCAGGAACTTAGAGGGATGGTAATGAAGCCAACCGACTCTCAGCCGCGACCGACCACTCACGTGTTCGCACGGGAGGTGCCGCTCCTCGACCCGGTCGACGTGCTCGTGGCCGGAGGCGGGATGGCCGGTCTCTCGGCCGCTGTGGCGGCCGCTCGACAGGGAAGGTCGGTGATGCTTATCGAGCAGCACGCGGACTTGGGCGGCACAGCCACCACCGCCGGCACCGCCGCGTTCTGCGGGGAGACGAAGGGCCAGGGAGAGGTCTTCGACGAGATCGTGCAGGAGCTCGAGAGGCTGGACGCAATCGCTTCCTATCGGCCGTATCGAGAATTGGAGGCGCGGCCGTTCGATCACGAGGTCCTGAAGATGGTCCTTCAGGAGGAGGTCCTGGCGGCGGGGGTTGACCTGTGGCTTCACTCGCGCGTCGTCGACGTCGAGTCGGTCGATGGGAGGATCGAGACCGTGATCCTCCACAGCAAGAGCGGCCTACAGGCTGTCCACCCTGGCGCAGTCATCGACTGCACGGGCGACGGGGATGTCGTCCATCTTGCCGGCTTTCCGACGCAGAAGGGCCGCCAGTCGGACGGGGCTCAGCTGCCGATGGCCATCAACTTCTTCATGCGCAACGCCGGCCGCGAGGTCCGGCAGGAGCTCCCAGCGGCGCCGACGGCGCCGGGCGGTGCCCTCAGAACCTACGAGGACCCGGATGAACTTCCGATGCTGTCCGTGTGGCCGCAGGGGGACGGTAAGGTCGGACTCAAGCTCAAGATCGTCGGTCACGACGCGACCGACGGCCGCTCTCTCACCCTGGCCGAGATCAAGGCCCGGCGCCTGATGTGGAGCATGATCCACTACGCTCAGCGCCACACCCTGGTCAACCGGCGCAGCGGGCGCTCCTCCGACCTCTCGCAGCACAAGTTCGACTACATCTCACCGCGCATCGGGATCAGGGAAGGACGTCGCGCCGTCGGCGAGCACGTGCTGACGCTCGAGGATCTCCGCGCAGGGCGGTTGTTCGAGGACGGAATCGCCCTTGGCGTCTTCTACCTGGACAGCATGGAACCGACAACGGACCGCTGGGTCTACCAGGTCAGCGAGGAGGATCAGCATGTGCCCCCCTACCACGTTCCTTTTCGCTCGCTGGTGCCACGCGGCTCGCGGAACCTTCTGGTCGCCGGCCGCTGCCTTTCAGCCGATCAGATGGCGCTCTCGTCGGCTCGAGTCATGACGACCGCCAGCATGATGGGTCAGGCGGGGGGCATCGCGGCGGCCTGGTCGAGCGACGGCGGATCAGTCCAAGATGTTGATGTCAGCCGCTTGCGAAAAGAGTTGACCAGCCGCGGCGCCATCCTTGAGCCCAGGCCCGGTATGACGCATGCGGAGCCGCCGGCACAGCCAGCAGGGCGCCCTTGAGCTCGCGTTCGCCCGGATCGCGGCGAGGGCTCGCAGCGCGGGCGGCGATAGAACAGCGGGCCGTCGAACTTGGCGTTCGTCTCAGCACGAAGGAGATCACCCACCTCGAAGCGGCGGTTGACGAGGAACTCGAAGCGGTACGCGCATTGGGAATGCGGCTGACGGACGACGACCCGCCTTACTTCGCCTCTCTGAGGCGGAGCGTCACCTGACCCCGGAATCAGAACCGCTCGGCCTCCGTCCCATGGCGGATCTCGCCGCTCTGGTGGCCGAACGCGAGGTCTCGGCGGAGGACGTGGTGGAGATGTACCTGGATCGGATCACGCGGCTGGAACCCCTGCTGCACGCTTACATCACAGTCACGGCGGAGCGGGCGAGATCCGACGCTCGCCAGGCAGACTTGAACGCCGCCTCCGGTCCTGCGCTGAGCGCAGTCCACGGCATGCCGATCGCCGTGAAGGACGTCTTCGAGACGGCCGGCATCCGGACGACCTCGGGCGCCCGGATGTTTGCGGACCGGGTTCCGGACCGCGACGCCGACGTCATCAGACGTCTCGAAGGTCTAGGTGCGGTCCTCCTGGGCAAGACGTTCCTTGGAGAGCTGACGATGGCCACACCCTTGGTGGATCCGCCCTTCCCCCTCCCTCGCAATCCCTGGGACCTCGACCGCTTCCCTGGCGGCTCCAGCGGCGGCTCCGCAGTTGCGGTCGCGGCAGGCCTCTGCGCGGCCGCACTCGGTACCGACGCCGGGGGATCCATCCGCATACCCGCCTCCTATTGCGGCGTCGTCGGGTACATGCCGACGCGCGGACTCGTCGAATCCGGCGGGCTGATGCCGCCGAGCTGGTCGTTCGGCCAGATAGGCCCCATCACTCGCACCGTCCGGGACGCTGCCCGATTAGTCGATGCGATGGCGCCCTCGCCAGCATCAGGATTGCCACGGCGACTCGAGACTTCTCTCGATCTATCGACTGCGCATCTGCGCGTCGGAGTCCCACGGTCGTTCGTCGACGCGGAGCGGAGCCTTGAGCAGGCCGTTCGCTCGGCCTTCGCGAGAGCCGTGGACCAGGTGGCCGAGGTCGCAGCCACCGTTGTCGAAGTGGATCTTCCGGAACCGCAGACCACGCTTCCGCTGCACAAGGTGATCACGCTTTCTGAATTCCTGGCGTTGCACGCGCCGCGACTTCGGTCAGATCCAGGGCTCTTCGATCCGCTGGTGTGGAAGCGAGTCCAACCGGGCCTGCTGTACTCGGCGGTCGACTACATCCAGGCTCAGCGCGGACGTGAGGCTGTGTGCGGGGCGCTGGATCGAGTCATGCAGACGGTTGATGTGTTGATCACACCGACGACGCCGGTGACAGCGCCGCATTACGCCTCGGATCTGCTCTCAAACCCCGCCTTTCTCCGGATCGGCGTCTTCACGCACCTCTTCAACTTGACGGGTCAGCCGTCGATCTCAGTCCCCTGCGGCTTTGACGACTCGGGGATGCCGGTCGGTCTCATGTTCAGCGGGCGGCGGTGGGATGACTTGGACGTGCTGTCTTTGAGCCATGCGTTCATGGAGCGGCATCCGCTGTCTCCGCTCCACCCACCGCTAGCGCTGCTGCATTGACCACCCACAGCCTGTCCCCGGTTCTGGATGAGTTGCCCCTTGGAGGGTAACGGCAACACCAAGTTCTTCTACGTTATGGGTGCGTGGGGCTACTCGCAGGCTGGGCATCGCCGCCTCGCCCCTCTGCAGGTTGTAACGGGGAACGGCGAAGTACGGCAGCCGCCGGGCGAGGTGAGCGATCAGCTCCTCTGAGGAGCTGGTTCGTGCCGGATACAAGAGGAGCTGCCGATGTTCCACTGCGACGGCTGGAGCCAGACCTGGTCGATGGCGGCGGCGGGCACCCGCAGCATCGCCATCCCGCGGATCGAGCCCGACCAGGTCTGGGAGCTCATCGAGAGCGAGGGCGTGACCCACTTCAACGCCGCCCCGACAGTGCTGATCATGCTGGCCAACTCGCGCGCGGCGCGCCGGTTGGCGAGGCCGGTCCGGGTCTGCACCGGCGGCGCCCCGCCGTCGCCGACGCTGATCGCTCAGATGGCCGACTTCAACATCGACCTGGTCCACCTCTACGGGCTAACCGAGACCTACGGACCGCTCACCATCAACGTGCCGCCGCCGGACGCCGAGGCTGCCGAGCCGTCCGAGCATGCGCGCTACGCCGCCCGCCAGGGCTTCACGCACGTGACGGCGGGCGAGATCCGAGTGGTCGACGGCGAGCTCTACGACGTCCCGGCCGACGGGACGACTCTCGGCGAGGTCGTCGCCACCGGCAACACCCTGATGATGGGTTACTTCGAACAGGCCGATGCGACGGCGGAAGCGTTCAAGGGCGGCTGGCTGCACACGGGGGATGTCGGCGTGCGCTACATGGACGGATCGATCGAGCTCCGCGACCGGAAGAAGGACGTGATCATCTCCGGCGGCGAGAACATTTCGACGATCGAGGTGGAGCAGGCGGTGATGTCGCACCCCGCGGTGATGGAGGCCGCCGTCATCGCGGTCCCCGACGAGCGCTGGGGCGAGGTCCCCAAGGCGTTCGTCGTCTTGAAGCCGGGCGCGAACGCGACGGCGGCCGAGATCATCGCCCACGTCCGCGACCGGATCGCCCACTTCAAGGCACCCCGGCAGGTCGAGTTCGGCGAGCTGCCGAAGACGTCGACCGGGAAGATCCAGAAGTACCTGCTCCGCGAGAAGGAATGGGCGGGCCGGGAGAGCCGGATCAATTGACGAAGGACTGCAACCAGTTCTGCGGGCTGACCGCCGCCTTGACAGTCAACTTGACACTCAATCCGGAAGAACACCGCGGACTCTGGCGGACCATTCGGCCAGTTCCATTATCAGTTTGGAATACGAAGACGACCCTGGCGGACTCCGGCGGACGGTCCGGACTGGGCATGGCATTCAGAAGGTCGGGGGTTCGAATCCCCCCGGGTCCACCAATTTCCGAATTCAGATCTCCCTACGTCGCTATCACATTTCCGATAGTCATACGCCGTATGACACTCTATTTGTGCAATCCCGCCGCCGCGAGAGCCGGTCAAATGGCTCCTTATCCTTGAGGAATGCGCTCATGAGGGTCGGCCGGTCCAGCCTCAGCTCGCTGGTCGGAACAGGCTCCAAGTGCTCACACATTTGTTAGCATTGGGGGATTGGAGGTTGAGGTCTTGGAGCTGGCCGAACAGGAACTCGCGATCCTTCCGGAGACGGAGCGGCGCGCGATGCTGAACGCGCTTGAAAAGCTGCAAGTTCTGGGTCAGCTGCTGGGCGCTCCCCACACGAGCCAGGTCAAGGGCAGCTCGCTTCGGGAGCTGAGACCTCGCCAGGGCCGCAGCTCTTGGCGGGCGTTCTACCGACGCAGCGGTGAACTGCTCGTGGTGGGGGCCATCGGGCCGGAGGCAGTTAAGGACCGACTGGGCTTCGGTCGAGCACTGAAAGCGGCTGAGGAGCGCATCGCCGCCTTTGAATCGAACTAGCGAAGGAGAAAACGGATGTCGAGGCTGAATGAGGTCTTGGAGCGCCAGCTCCACGACCCTGAGACCCGTGAGTACTGGGAGCGCACGGCGCTGGCCCGGGCTGTTGCGAACTCCGTCGTCCGGTATCGGACCGAGCACGGCATGAGCCAGCGGGCTCTTGCGGCGAAGCTGGGTTGGAAGCCTTCTCAGGTCGCGCGCCTGGAACTCGGGGAGCACAACCCTGGAATGGAGACTCTGACCCATCTGGCACAGCGCCTCGGCTTGCGGTTCGCAATGGAAATCGGTCCCGCCACCGGCCGGCGGCGCCGCCGTGGCGATGCCATCGAGGAGATCACAACGGCCGGAGGTGGCCACATCCTGGTCCGCGCGGGATAGGTCCAAAGCTATGGCCGATCGAGCCGCGAGCGAAAAGGCCAGGCGGCGAACGGATCAGGCGATGGTGGCGACTTACCACCAAGCGCGGCTGGCGGACCTGCTCGAGCATGTTCGGGAAGGGTTCGCCGACTACGACGCCGGGCAGATCGACGCTTTCGAGCTCGACGAGATCATTCATCGGTACAAGCGGGCAACGATTGAGTTGTGGAAGTTCTGCGCGGTGTCCGGATCGCGGCTGGACATTGTGGCCCGGACGCTGGAGCGCTGGCGAGAGGACAAGGAGGAACCCGATTGGTGGGCAAGTGGCTCGCCCCGGCGCCGCGAGCGCTAAGGGCGTTGGCCTCGTGATTAAGCGCTTCCGGGTGGCTCGCAATCCCGATCCCGACAGCCGGCTCCCATATCTTCTCTGGCTCCCCATCGACGGCGGCATCATCCTCAAGGCTCGTGACACCTGGCCCCGCGCGAGCCGCGTCTTCTGTGCCCAAGGCGCTCGAGCTCCTGCGGGACTGTTGTAGTCATTGACGATTTGATGCTAAGATGCGATGATGCGGAGAGTTCGCACCACCGTCACCTTGGACGACGAGGTCCTCAGGTTGGTCAAGGTCAGAGCCGCGCGGTCGGGAAAGGGCGACAGCGAGGTCATCGAGCAGCTGCTGAGGCGGGAGCTGGGGCTGGACCTGCTCGAGCACCTCTGGTCGGAGAACACGCTCCCCGAACGTGAGGCGGTCGACCTGGCGGTCGAAGCTCAGCACGCTAGCCGAGCAGCGCTGCGTCGAGGCTGATTGCGGGTCGTTCTTGATCCGAACGTCCTGATCGCCGCCCTGCTCTCGGCCGGCGGAACGCCAGCCCGTCTTCTTATCCGCTGGCTGGACGGAGAGTTCGAAGTCGTCGTCTCAGAATCGCTTCTGGCCGAATTCCGTCTCGCCTGTGCTTACCCGAAGATCAGCAGAAGGGTGAGCGCTGGTGCTGTCGACGAGATGGAGGCGCTGTTGCGTGCCTCCGCCCAGCTCGTGGTGGATCCCGATACCCCTCCACGGCGTTCACCCGATCCCGGAGACGACTACCTGGTGGCACTGGCCGAGGCTGGGTCCGCGCTCTTGGTCTCTGGCGACCGCCATCTGCTGGACCTGGAGGCGGGGAACCGCATTCTGCCGCCACAGGCGTTCCTCGCACTCCTCGACGCCGCTCGGTGACCGGCGCCGGGTCCAGTCGGCCGGTTCTGCGTGAGATGTTGGCTGACAGTCAATTTGACACTCAATCGGGCGTCACGTGGCGGACTCTGGAGGACGACTCAGCCAGCACCGCTGTCAATTCTGAAAACGAGAACGACTTCGGCGGACTCGCGCGGACGGCTCAAACCGGGCATGGCATTCAGAAGGTCGGGGGTTCGAATCCCCCCGGGTCCACCAAACTCGCCTTTTCTGAGTGTCTTGCCCTAAGACCTGAACTCGACTGGAAGGCATTCGCGGCCACTGTGGGTCTTCGGGGTACTCCATGAGAACCTCGTCGGAAATGCCTGTGTCAGTAGGTCACCCTCGGCCGAATACACAGCCGGCCGCCGAGATCAGGCCGTGCAACTGAAAGATCCGTTCACCGTCGCCCTTCCGCTCTGGTTGG
>Ga0307372_10007399_pt1 | contig 15740 bp, 11 predicted proteins | sample OX1MG_FD_202533 | JGI IMG/M metagenome (GOLD analysis project Ga0307372, IMG submission 202533) | Soil microbial communities from Risofladan, Vaasa, Finland - OX-1 | ecosystem: Environmental > Terrestrial > Soil > Coastal area > Acid sulfate soil | place: Finland: Risofladan, Vaasa | collected... | reverse complement strand
CAAGGGAAGACACTTGGTCTCCACTCTACCGCTTTTTCAGAGCACAACGATGGAAACACGCGACTTAACCGCGAAAGTTATGGCAAAAATGCCCAAAATCGCCTGCAACTGGTCAAGTCGGGCTAGCACCTCGCGAACAATGAAGAGTCGGCATGGCCATGAAGAAGCGCAGCAATGCCATCGGGGCCACCAGGACGCGATGCGAAAATCAATTCGGCGGGGGAATGGGTGGCGAGTCCAGGAACACGAATGAAAACGAATTCCGATTAACGCTCTTCGCGCGCATCACGCTGCACGTCGAGCGGGATGTCCAGCGTCTCGCGTACTTTCAACGCCAGCGAGTTCAGGGTGAACGGCTTTTGCAGCAGGACCATGCCACGGCCGAGAATGCCGTGGTGCACGATGGCTTCATCGGTGTAACCGGACATATAGAGAATATGGATGTCGGGACGCAATTTCCGCATCTCTTCGGCAAGCTGGCGGCCGCTCATTCCAGCCATGACGACGTCCGTGAATAGCAGGTCGATCGCACCCGTGTGTTTCCGCGCCATTTCTAATGCCTGCTCGGAGTTTTCCGCTGCGAGAACGATATAGCCCGTCTGCTCGAGGTATTCACGGGCCAATTCACGAACGCCCGCTTCGTCTTCGACGAGCAAAATCGTCTCCGAGCCGAGCGGAAAAGATTTAGTCTCTGGCTTCTTCTGGGCCGGCTCTTCCGATTCTCGCACGCGCGGCAAATATACCTTGAACGTCGTGCCTTTACCCGTCTCGCTGTACACCCAGATGTATCCGCCGCTCTGCTTTACGATGCCATAGACGGTGGCCAGGCCGAGTCCGGTGCCTTTGCCTTTCTCTTTGGTGGTAAAGAACGGCTCGAACATGTGCGCTTGGATCTCCGCGCTCATGCCGCAACCTGTGTCGCTGACGGCGATCATGACGTATTCGCCCGGCTCGACGACCGTGGTCCGCGAATATGAGCGATCGAGCTCGACATTCGCAGTTTCAATGGTCACCTTTCCGCCGTTGGGCATGGCGTCGCGCGAATTGACGGCGAGGTTCAAAATGACTTGCTCGACCTGGCTGCGGTCCGCGCGAACGCGCCACAGGTCCGCAGGATTCATGGTCACGAGTTCGACGTCCTCGCCAATCAGCCGCCGCAGCATTTTTTCCAGGTCCGCGACTACGGATTGGATATTCAAGACTTGCGGAGCGAGCATCTGTTTGCGGCTGAAAGCCAGCAACTGGCGCGTGAGCGAAGCGGCGCGCTGTGACGCGTCATGGATCTGTTCCGCATTGCGCCGCAACGGATGCTCGGAGCCCAGCCGGTCGAGCAGCAGTTCGTTGTAGCCCTGAATGACCATCAGAAGATTATTGAAATCGTGCGCGATTCCGCCCGCCAGCCGCCCCACCGCTTCCATTTTCTGCGCCTGGCGCAACTGCGCTTCCAACTGTTTACGGTCGGTAATATCCAGCGCCATGCTGATGACTCCGAGGATTTGCCCTTCGTCGTTGCGCAGCGGCTCCGCATGACATGCATAGGAGCCGCCGCTCCATTCCGTGTGGAATGTCACCGACTCGCCGGCGAGCGCGCGGCGATGGGCGGCGATGGGCAGAAAAGTCCGGTCGTCCGTGTTGAAGAACTCGAACAAGGATTTGCCGACGACTTCCTGCGGCTTCAGCCCCAGGCGGGCAAGCCCGGCTCCCACGGAGGAGGTGAACCGCAGCTCCCGATCGGTGGTCCACAGCACGGCGGGCAATTGCTCGATGAGGACGCGCAAACGCGCCTCACTATCGCGCAGAGCGGATTCCGCACGCTTGCGCTCAATGGCCAAAGCAATCTGGCCTCCGACGGAAGACAGGAATTCCAGATCGCGGTGCGTGTAGGCGCGGTCATCTTCGTAATGCTGAACCACCAGAACGCCGATCGTCGCCGAAGGCGTGCGCAACGGAACCCCAAGCCACGACGGCGATGGCGTGCCCACCAGCTCGACCTCGCCTTGCGCAGCCAACTCGTCGAACGCGCTCTGCGGGATCAACATCCCCTCGCCCTTGCGGAAGACGTAGGTCGCGCAGCTCCGGCCCATCCGCTGCGGCGGCGGCGCGCTGTCGAACTGATCCGCGAAAAACGGGAAGTGGAACATGCCCGACACGGGATCGTGCAGAGCAACGAAACAATTCTCGGCATAGAGAACGCGCTTGAGCGACTGGTGAATTCGATGGAGAAGCTCGTCGAGATTGTCCGTGATATTCGCGGCATGGATGATTTCGAATGAGACCTGGCGTTCCGCTTCGGCGCGTTTCCGCGAGGTCACATCCTCGATGGTTCCCTCGTAGTAGCAGACGCGGCCAATCACGTTCCGCACCGCGCGGGCGCTTTCCGAAATCCAAATCTTCTGCCCGTCCTTTTTGCACACCTGAGCTTCCAGGCCCCCCGCCACGCCGCCGTTTTCCATCGCGCTCTTGAATTCCTCGCGGTGCGCGGGGTCCAGGTAGAGCTGCGCGCCAATGTCGGTGACGGCCTCGATCATCTCGGCGGGAGAGGCGTAACCGAACATTCGAGCCATGGCCGGATTGACGCTGATGAAGCGCCCGTCCGAGGTGGATTGGTAAATGCCCTCGACGGCATTTTCAAAAATGCCGCGAAATCGTTCCTCGGCTTGCTTCTGCGCCTTTTCCGCCCGCTGGCGCGCGGTGATGTCGCGGAAGGTGACCACGGCGCCCACCACGGTCTCGCCTTCCCGAATCGGCGTGCTGATGAATTCCACGGGAAAACTCGAGCCGTCTTTTCTCCAAAACAAATCGCTGGCTTCATGGCGCGCGATTCCATCGCGCAACACCGCGACGGCGCCGCATTCCTCTTCCTTGAAGGGAGCGCCGTCGGCTTTTGTGTGATGCCAGAGCGCGTGGCCTACTTGTCCAATCATCTCTTCGGGTTCGTAGCCGAGCATGGCCGCGGCGGCGCGATTCACAAAGGTGGGACGGCCCTGAAGATCGAGGCCGAAAATTCCGTCGCCCGCGGAATTAAGGATCATGTTCGTCTGGCGGCTCAGCTTCAACAACGCGATTTCCGCTTCCTTGCGATCGGTCACGTCCAGCATGTAGCCGTGCTGCAGAGTGCGGCCGTCGCGTTCCCGCGTCAGGATGGCGCGCTCGCGGAACCAGACGACGCGGCCGTCACGCGCCAGCATTCGATATTCGGTGTCGATATTTTCGCCGATGCGCTCACTGTGCCGTTCCGCCTCCATCACGCGTTCGCGGTCGTCCGGATGCACTCGTTGGAGCCATTGCCCACGAGTCGATAGCCATTCCGCTGGCGAAAATCCAAGGAAGGTTCCGATTTGCGGGCTGACATACTCCCAATTCCCCCCCGGCCCGAATTCGGCGACGTAAGTGATGGCCGGGAGTTGTTCGACGAGCTGGCGGTAACGGCCTTCGGCGGCGCGCAGACCTTCTTCCGCGCGCTTGCGTTCCGTGATCTCCTCGTAGACGGCGAAGATTCCGGCGAGTTGGCCGTGCATCATCAGCGGAGCGGCATGGATTTCAACGTCCACCACACTGCCGTCCGCGCGGCGGCGGCGCGTGATCGCTTGCAGGCTTTCTCCAGAAAGCGTGCGGCGGCTGAAATCCGCCGCTTCCGCGGCAAGATCAATCGGAGCGATGAAGCTGTCGACGTCACGCCCAGCAATTTCATCCGGGCGGAAACTGAAGAGTCGCTCGAAGGCGGGATTGCAAAGCTGGACTTTATTGCGGGAATCGAGCACTAAGCTGGCGAGCGGATTGTTTTCGACGATGGCGGCAAGAAAAATGTGGCGCTGCGCGATTTCGTCTTCGGCGCGGCTTCGCGCTGCGTTACCGCCAGCAGGCGGACCGGAATGGACCGAGCCATTTTTCCCGTTTTGCGATGCGGTTTTACCTTTTTTGCGGACAGAGCGGGCGGGGTCGATTTTAATCGGCATCGGGTTCGTAGTTGCCTTTAGCTTGGGCTCTGCACGGCTTCCGCGGACAAATCTATCCTCGAATCGCGCACCAGTTCGCGAGATGTCATTTACAATCTGTCGATTTCAGAACGCCGCACCCGAACATCCATTTAGCGTGCTGCTGGAAATAACAGCAATGGTACGCGAGTACCAGAGGGTGTGCTTTTGGCAACAGCGGGATTCCGCCGCTGCGGAGCAGAGCCGCGAATTGGCCGGAATGGAGACGGCATCGTGCGCGAATCACGCGATGCGGGACTTTTTGGGACCTCTTACTGATGCGGAGGCGGCTCGGGAATCGCTTCGCCATCCTTGCGAGGATCCGAAGCGCCGAAATTCACTCCCGCGGCGAGATTGCGTTCCGTCGCCTGCCCGCCGCCCATGACCGCGGAAAAGGCTCCGCGGACCTCGATCTGTTGGCCGCGAGCAGTGAGCGCGGCGCGGACGCTGGCCGGAATGCGATCCTCCATGCTGACGTCGCAGCCGCCAAAAGTGATCTTGTCGAAGCGCGGGGCCTCGAGTGCGGCCTGAATGTTCATCCCGAAGTCCACGATGTTGGAGACAAATTGCGCGTGCGCCTGCGCCTGGTTGAATCCGCCCATGATGCCGAAGGCGATGCGCGTATCTCCCTTGGACATGAACGCGGGAATGATGGTGTGCAGCGGACGTTTATGGCCAGCGAGGACGTCCGGCGATCCAGGCTCCAAGTTGAACAACGCGCCGCGATCCTGCAGGACAAAACCCGTATGATCGGCGACGAGACGCGAGCCGAACTCATCGTAGTTGCTCTGAATCAGCGACACCATATTGCCCTGCTGATCCACGACGGTCATATACGTCGTATCGCCCAGCTTTTCGTTTGGCATCCCCGGGCCAACATCGCAATTCGCCTTGGACATATCAATGAGCTTGGCGCGCTGGCGCGCGTAGTCCTCGGAAAGCAGGCCCGCGATTGGAATCTTGCTGAACCGCGGATCGCCGACGTAGCGCCGCAAATCCGCATATGCTAGTTTTTTGGCCTCGATCATCACTTGAAGCGCATCCGCGGAATTGTGGCCGTATTCCGCCAGCGGAAATTGCTGCATGATGTTCAGCATTTCGAGGGCCGCAATTCCCTGCCCGTTGGGAGGCAATTCGTAGACAGTCCAGCCGTGATAGTTCGTCGAAAGCGGTTCGACCCATTCGCTCGAATAATCCGCCAAATCCTCGAGGGTCATCGTGCCGCCTTCGCGTTTCGAAAAATCCACAATGCGATGGGCGAGGTCTCCTTTGTAAAATGCGTCGCGTCCGCCCTTGGCGACGAGCGCCAGCGAACGAGACAAATCCTCATTGCGGAAAATCTCGCCGACTCGAGGTGAGTGGCCCTCCACAAGATAGACGCGTGCCGTCTCCGGATTTTGTTTCAGAAAATGGGCGGCATTCGCCCAATACGCCGAGGCCCATTCCGGAACCGGGAAACCTTCGTGCGCGTAGCGAATCGCGGGCCCCAGATCCTCCGCGAGGCCCAGCTTCCCGAATCTGCCGAGAAGCTTTGACCAGCCGTCCACGACTCCCGGCACGGTGACGGAATCGATTCCATGCTGCGGCATCGTGGTGATGCCTTTGCTCTTCAAAAATTCCGGCGTCAAAGCCTTCGGCGACCACCCGCTAGCGTTTAAGCCGTAGAGTTTGCCGGGTTTGGCGTCGTAGACGATGGCGAAGAGATCGCCGCCCATGCCGTTCATCATCGGCTCGACCACGCCCATCACCGCATTGGTGGCTACGGCCGCGTCAATGGCATTGCCGCCGCGCGAGAGAATCTGCGCCCCAGCCTGCGCCGCCAAGGGGCTTTCCGCGGCCACGATTCCATAGCGCGTGATCACCATGGAGCGTCCCTGCGTGCGATCTTGCGAATGTCCGAGCGTAACCACGCTTAGCCCCGCCACAACGAATAGAAAAACATAGGCGAATCTCCGCTTCATTTTGAATTCCTCAATCCATCGGGATTCTATTTCTTGGGACGCAATGCCGCAGGCACGACGCTGATAAGAGCGACAACAAAAACAGAAGCGGCAGCTCTGCGCATGTGAATTTTCTCCTCGACCGCTGCGTACAGCGGCAAGACGCCATAGCCTACCCGTCCGGCGCGCTTCTGTCCAGCGCGAGCGGCGGCGCTGTCACAACCATGGCCGAACGATGCGACGAATCGTTTTTGGCGCTTCGGCCTCAACGCCAAAATCAACGAGTTGGTTGTGGGGCCGGTCTCCGCTAAAATGGACGATGGGCATTCTTGCGGGAGGGCAACCTGGCAATTTTGGATAACACGGGCACGATTGGCGATGCCGGCTCGACCGTTTCTCCGGTAGCCGGCTCGGAGATGGATTTGTTGCTGCGCGCGGAGCATTCCGATCCGTTTCATTTTTTGGGCCCGCATCCTGCAAATGCCGAGGGAAAGAGTTCGATCACGATCCGCGCGTTCCAGCCACACGCCACGCACGTTGCGATTCTCTGGGGAAAATCTAATCAGGAATATCCTGCAACGCAAATTCACCCCGACGGTCTCTGGGAAGCTGCGATTCCGCTCCCTGGCCAATCATCTGTCGCTGCGGATGCGCTAGAAATTGCGCCGGTCGCGTACCGCCTGCGCATGACGTATCCGGACGGAAACTCATGGGAAACTTATGATCCTTACGCCTTCCCTCCCCTGCTGACGGATCTGGATTTGTATCTGATTGGCGAAGGCACGCACTACCAGAATTACGATAAATTGGGCGCGCATGTGCGCGAAGTCGCTGGCGTTCGCGGCGTGCATTTCGGCGTGTGGGCGCCGAACGCGAAGCGCGTGAGCGTCGTGGGCGACTTCAACTCCTGGGATGGCCGCGTGAACCCGATGCGCGCGCGGGACACCACGGGTATATGGGAAATATTCATGCCCGGGCTGGGCGAAGGAGAACTTTACAAATTCGAAATACGCTCGCGGCTCAACGACGTTTTAACACTGAAAGCCGACCCGTATGGCTTCGCCGCCGAAGTGCGTCCGAAATCCAGCTCGGTGGTTGCCAATATCGACGGCTACGCATGGCAGGACGCGGAATGGCTGGAGCAGCGATTGCGCTTCGACTGGCAGCATGCGCCCATTTCCATTTACGAAGTGCATTTCGGTTCCTGGCGCCGCGCCGACGGCAACCGCTGGCTGACCTATGGCGAAATGGCCGATGCGCTGATTCCATACGTCAAGCAAATGGGCTACACGCACATCGAACTGCTGCCGATCATGGAGCATCCGTTCGACGCGTCGTGGGGCTACCAGACGATTGGCTATTTTGCCGCCACCAGCCGTTACGGATCGCCCAAGGATTTCATGGCGTTCGTCGATCGCTGCCACCAAGCGGGCATCGGCGTTCTGCTTGATTGGACTCCCGGCCATTTCCCGCGCGACGCGCACGGCCTATCGTTTTTCGATGGCACGCACCTCTACGAGCACGCGGACCCGCGCCGCGGCTCCCATCCGGACTGGGGCACGCTGATTTTCAATTATGGCCGGAACGAAGTGCAGAATTTTCTGCTGTCGAATGCGCTTTTTTGGCTGGATAAATATCACATCGACGGGTTGCGCGTGGACGCGGTCGCCTCGATGCTCTATCTCGACTATTCGCGGCGGCCGGGCGAGTGGCTGCCAAATCAATTCGGCGGCCGGGAGAACCTGGAAGCGATTGCTTTTCTCAAGCGGCTGAACGAAGTCGTTCACAGCCTTCATCCCGGCGCGCTGACCATTGCCGAAGAGTCCACTGCATGGCCATCCGTATCGCGCCCAACCTATGCCGGCGGACTCGGTTTCGATCTGAAATGGAACATGGGCTGGATGAACGACATTCTTCGCTACTTCGCGCTGGACCCGGTGCACCGCAAATTTCACCACGGCGAGCTGACGTTCTCCATGCTCTATGCGTTCAACGAGAATTTCATCCTGCCGCTTTCGCACGACGAGGTCGTCCACGGCAAGCGTGGGCTGCTGGCCAAAATGCCGGGCGACGACAAACATAAATTCGCGAACTTGCGCCTGCTGTACGGATATTTTTATGCCCATCCGGGGAAAAAACTGCTGTTCATGGGCTGCGAAATCGCGCAGTGGAGCGAATGGTGGGAAAACGCCAGCCTGGACTGGCATCTTTTGCAGTTCGCGCCGCACCAGGGCATTCAGCGGCTGGTCACGGATCTGAATCATCTCTATGCGAAGGAACCGGCGCTGCACGACGTGGAATTTGAATGGCAGGGTTTCGAATGGCTGGAAGTTCACGATGAAGATGCCAGCGTGCTGGCGTTCCTCCGCCGGGCGCGGCGCGCCGAGGATTTTCTGATCGTCGCGTGCAATTTCACGCCGGTGATGCGCGAGAATTATCGCGTAGGCGTTCCGGAAGCGGGCTACTACCGCGAAATTCTGAACACCGACTCCGAATATTATACCGGCGGCGGCGCGGGCAATTCCGGCGGCGTTCGGGCCGAGCCTGTGCCGTGGAGCGGCCGCGAGTATTCCATCAAGATCCAGCTCCCCCCGTTGTCCGTCCTGTACTTCAAACCGCAGAGCGACTAATTCGTTCGCGCGACGAAATCAGGGAACTTTTTCTCGCGGTCCCACGTAACTACTGCTGGACGCCCAAGGAGGCATCCGGCGATGAAAACTATTCTTCCAGTCCTCGCTGTGCTCTGCATGGGAACGGTGGCGATGGCCGCTCCCGCGGAACGTTACCTGCACGTCAAAGTGGACGACCAGATGGGACACGAGCATGTGCGCGTGAATATTCCTCTTTCCCTCGCCGAGAAGGTGATTCCGGCGATCAACCAGGGCCAGCTTCGCGATGGCAAAATAGAGATCGGCCATTCCCATGCCAATGGCGTTGACCTGAAGGCGCTCCTCGACGCCGTGAAGTCCGCGCCCGACGGCGTATTTGTCACCGTGCAGGAACCGGGCACCGATGTCCGCGTGGCCAAATTGAACGGCAAGATGATTGTTCACGTGCGCGACAAGGGCGGCAAAGAGAGAGTGGACGTCACGGTTCCGTGGGACGTGGCGCAGGCGCTCGCTTCCTCCGGGGAGCAGCAGCTCAACGTCGAAGCGGCGATTCAGGCGCTGGAAAAAACGGGCGACACGACGCTTGTGACCGCGACAGACAACCATCAAACCATTCGCGTGTGGATCGATTCGCGGAATACATCGGACTAACGCGTAAACGAAACGGATGGAGAGGAGAAGCCGCAATGCTGCTGCTCGGGAAGATCGGAATGGGAGTGCTGGGAACCGTCCTCGTCACCGGCGCGGTGGTTTCCAGCGAAGGTTTTATTCACGTGAAGGTGAATGAAAAGCGGCGCAACGGAACGCACATTTCGCTCGTCGTGCCCGCGATACTCGCGCCCGTGAGCCTGAAATTTGTACCGAATCGTTATTTGGCTCCCGGCGCGGCGAACGTGCGTCCTTACCTGCCGGTGATCGACGCAGCCCTTTCCGGCCTCGCGGATTGTCCGGATGGTCCGCTGGTGGAATTCACGGATGCGAATGAGCAGGTGAGCGTGGTGAAAAGCGGCGGCTCGGCAATAGTCGACGTGAATGACCCGAACGAAACGGTTCACGTTGCCGTTCCCTTACGCGCCGCGCAGAGCACGATTGACGAAATTGCCTCGGCAGGAGGACCAATTTAATCCGCGCACCTCGCCGCGCATGATCGGGCGGCTATCTTTGCCGAGCTACGCGTGCGGCTCCTTGGCGGGTATCCAATAAACTTCTTCGCGGATGGCCTCTTTCGGGAAACCGCAGCGGCGAAGGATTCCCTGGCTATTCTCGATCATTTGCGGATGGCCGCAGAGATACGCCGAAGTATTCGCGCCGTCCAGATTCCACGCGTCCGCGTATTTGCGAATCAGGTCCTCGACGCGGCCGGTCTCACCCTTCCACGCCGCGTCTTCCCACGGGCGGCTGATCGCGGCCACATACGTCAGCCACGGAAATTCCGCCGCGGCTTTTTCAAGCTCGTCGCGATAGCCGAATTCCCATGAGCGGCTGGCGACGTTGATTACATAGAGATGATGGCCACCATCGAATTTCCCCTCGCGCCAGTCTTTTTCGAGGGAACGGACATAGCTGACGAACGGCGCAACGCCGGTGACGGTGCAAAGCAGCAAATGATTCTTGCGCCCGCTCTTCGTATCGAGAGTGAACCGGCCTTTGGGGATTTTTCGCAGGCTCAATTCCGCGCCGGGCTGCAGAGCGTAGAGCAGAGGCGTCAATTCGCCGTGCGGGACCAGCTCGATGAAAATTTCCAGCTCGGGCTCGTGCGGCGCGGAGACGATTGAATACGCCCGCTCGATGAGCTTCTCTGCGCCTTGCGCGCCAAGCGTCGCATATTGGCCGGCCTGGAAACGGAATGCGCCGCCGGGCGCCACGCGGATGATCCACAGATCCGCCGCAATGTCGGAGCGGTGCGTGATCCGCGCTCGATAGAATTTGTCTTCCATTGTGCTCATCTACTCCTGCTTCGATATCCCGGCAGAAAAACCGCGAGAATCTGCCGCACAATAAAAGAGGGCGCCCGCCATCGACGAGCGCCCTGAACCTCTCCTAGCACACTGGTGAAGGCATTGCTACGGCCGGCGCTGCGGCATCCCCATTTGCATGGGCCGCGGCGTGCCGGTGATTTTATCCTTCGCGTCGGTGATTACGCGCGTCAGGATCATTGTCCCCGTATCCGAGACGCTCTTCACCAGGCCGTACGGTCCCGCCTTTGCCTTGATCCACATTTCCGACTTGCCGTCCTTGGTTTTGTAATGCTCGCATGCAAACGTTCCGGCGGGCGTGGTGACGATTGCGGGACCCAAATCATCCGATGTGCTGCGAATATCGGCGTCTTGCGGATGCATCATGCTGGCCACCATGGCGGACATATCCATCGGCGGGCGGCCGGGCATCTGCATAATCATGCGTTTGAATATGATTTCGTTCCCCTCGCGCACGAAGAGCACCTTCGAGACCGTCCCTCCCTTTCCGTTCGGCAATTTGAAAGAGGTCTCAAACCAATAGCCTTCCTTCCCGTCCACCAATTCCTTGCCCACTACCGCCATTTCCATCGTGGCCGGCTTTCCGTTCTTTGGCGTTACTTCGTAAACGCCTCCCGAGCCAATCACAGGATTCCACACGCCCGCCAATGCCGGTCCACTCGTGCGAAACTGCGCCTGAGCCGCTCCGCTGATCACCACGAACGCGGCAGCAACCGCCGCAAATTGCAGGAATCGCTTCATGTCCATTCCTCCAGCCCCCGGGGGCGATTTCAGAAGTCCGGTCCTTTTTGATCCGTCATCTTGCGAAGATCGAAACCGGTGTTGAGGTCCAAATGTTTCACCTTACAAACGAACTGCACTTGCTTATCCTTCGCGGCGATCAGGGGCTGGCCGCTCGCGGTTTGTTTCGAGAAGGAAAACACCACCGCCGTGATGGTTTTGCCGTCCGGCGTTCGCTGGAACGTGACGCTGGATGGGCTGGCTTTCTGCTTCGACTGCTTGGCTTCGAGATATGTCTTGGCTTTGAGCGTATTCTCGCCAGCGGACGCGAACGGAGTCATATCCGGCCCAGCGACTGCTATTTGGTAGTCGGCAGGCGTTTGCGCGAGGTAATGTTCCGCAGCAGCGTCTTGCACCTGGCCAGCAAGGATAGCGTTTCGCACAATTGCTTCGCGGATGGTCCGTGACGAATACCAGCGCACGTCAAAATACGCCATGGACTGTCCGGGCGCGTTCCCTGCGCCGTAGGGCCTGTTGACGGGCATTCCACCCGCAGGCGGCACAGCTGCAGTCTCCTCGCCGCCTTTACTGGTCCGCCAGTCCGCTTCGACCTGATCGAGCTTCGCCCACGGAGAATCATTGAGAATCAGTTTGAGATCGTTCTGATCCCATTCCGTGTACGGCTTGGTCTTCCAGGGCTCCGGCTTCCCGCCGGCCCACGCCAGAGCAACCATCGCGAGCACGGCTACAAAAACCACAGTAAGCCGCCCCGTGCCCAAGGCACTGCCCTGTAACGCTATGTTTTTCCTGTCCATTGCCCCGCTCCACTATTTTATTTAGCAATCAGCTAAAAATCTGGCCCCTTCTGATCCACCATCTTGCGAGTATCAAAGGTTGTGTTCAGCTCCAGGTCTTTTATGTTGCAAACGAATTGCAGCCCTTTCTCCTGCGGCGCCGCGACGTCCTTACCGTCTGTTGTCTTCCGCGGAAACGAGAACATGACGGCGGTCACTTGGCGCCCGTCCGGAGTCCGCTCGATCTGCACGTTGCTGGCGCCCACCTTGACCTTCGATTGCTTCCCCCGAAGATAGGACTTGGCCGCCAATTCAGCCTCGGAGACGTCCCCGAACGGTCTCATGTCCGGCCCCAAAACAACGACCTCATAATCAGTGATCGGCGCATCCAAATACTTCGGCGCGTCGGATTCCTTCATCGTTCCGCTCAGTATCGCGTCTCGAACCAAAGCCTCGCGCACAGTCTGTGACGAGTTCCAACGCATGTAGTAGGCAGCCTCTCCTTGCGGAGTGCCCATCGCCTGTTCGCCAACCTCTGCCGCACCGCTGGCGGGACCTTCTGACGCTGCCGTGGTGCCTCCCGGCGCCCGCCCCATTTCTGACTTCCCGCCTCGAGCGTTCATGTTCCATTCCGCGGGGACATATTGAAGCTTCGCCCATGGAGAATCGTGCAAAATCTGCCGGACATCATTCATGTTCCACTGCTCGAATGGCTTCGTCTTCCACGGGGGACCCCCCGCCCAGGCGATTCGCAGCACTGTCAGCACGAGCAGTGCGATCAATCCTGCCTGCGCAAGTTTCCAGCCGCTCCGATGGGGGATATTGCGTCCTGTGTTCATGTTGTTTCTCCTCCGCGTGGCCCGAATCTCCCGCCGAATCTCTCAATGGCAAGGCGGAGAACGCGGGTGGCATCACTGCCAGTTCGATTCGACGCCCTATTGTTATCAGATTCAGCCCGAGCGCGCAATTGAAACGCTCAACGGCGCGCGTCGGTCCATCGCGCCGGATTCGTGGTTCGTTCGATCCGATACACGGGTTTCTGGTGCGCTTCGAAGTAATTGTGCATCATCAGCTCGCCGACAAGTCCAATGGCCAGAAATTGAATGCCAAAAAGCGACAGCAGCATGCCCAGAATCAGCAACGGCCCGTGCTGGACGAAAAGTTGCGTGCCCCTGAAAACCTTATCGAAAAACAAGGCTCCGAGAATCGAAGCCCCCGCCAGAAAGCTGATCACGCCCGCCGGACCAAATAGGTGCAGCGGCCGCAACATGTAGCGCAGTAGGAAGCGAATGGTAATCAGATCGAAGAAAACACGCGAGGTCCGCGAAATGCCGTAATGGGACTTCCCTTGCGGCCGGGGCACGTTGCGGATTGCAACTTCGGTGACTTTTGCGCCATTGAGCGAAGCCAGCGCGGGAATGAATCGGTGAAGTTCGCCATAGAGGCGGACGTCTTTAATCGTCTCGCGACGGTAGACCTTAAACGTGGTGCCAAAATCGTGGATGTCGACGCCGGAAAGCTTGGCCATCAGCCAGTTGGCCACGCGCGATGGGATTCGCCGAAACAGCAAATTATCGATGCGCTTCTGGCGCCATCCGCTGACGATATCCGAATCCGTCGTCTCGAGCGCTTCCACCATTGCCGGAATATCGGCAGGGTCGTGCTGTAAATCCCCGTCCATCGAAATAATGATGTCGCCCGCCGCGTGGTCGAAGCCCGCCGCCAGAGCGACGGTCTGGCCGTAGTTCCGTTTCAGCCGCAAAGAGATGACTCGAGGGTCTTCTTCCGCAAGCTCCGCAAGGATTTGCGGAGTCGCATCGGAGCTGTGGTCGTCGACGAAAACAAATTCCACCGGCTCATAGCGGCCGCGCATCACGTCCGAGAGGCGCGCGTGCAACTCCCTGAGCGAGGCTCCCTCGTTGAGGACGGGAATGACAATCGAGTATTTAGGACCGAGCGGTTCGCTCTCTAACATGGTCTTAATCCAACCCTCTGAAGTCCACCAGCCGGATATCGCGCTCGCGCACTGCCGCGCGCACTCCTGGATCCGTTAACGCCTGCAATTCCGCCTCGCGTTCCCGCTTGAGGCGCGTCCGAGACTGTTCGAGGTCCGCGTCGTATTCCCCCGGATGGCACATCAGCTCGGTAGTGCCGTCGCGCATCGCATCTATCATGGACAGGATCGCCCGCTGATTCAACCTGCCCGTTGCCGCAACTCCCAAAAAATGATTCGGCATGCGCAAGTGCTGCGAATTGGCGAGCTTGCGGAACCGCGGCGCGTTGGCCCTGGCGATGCAGGCAACCGCGCGCTGCTTCCACGATGAAACGCCACCTCCCGAGGCAGGATGCAGCAGCACGCCAATATCCTCGAAAGGCTGGCGGACTCGCCGCACGCCCACCGCGCACGCCACTTTGACGAGCGCTTCCATCACTCGCGGATGCGCGTGCGTATGTTTATGGGAATCAAAATGCGTCGGTTGTATTCCCGCAGCCATCACTCGCTCCACTTGCGCGCGCAATTCGTTCTCGATTTCCTCCGACGGCACAGAACCTCGGGCCAGCTTCGCTAACAGCGCAGGCAACGAAATGGGCAATTGCCCGTCGGAATCGATCAGCGACCTGACCTGTTTCTCTGGTGCGACGCATTCCCCACCCACGAGCACGAGGTGACAGCCCACTCCGAGCGATGGATTCGCCCGTGCGCACTCGACGGCGTCTTCAAAAGCGACGCCGTTGGCCATGAGCGTCGCGCTGGTAACAATGCCTTCGCGAAAACCTCGAACAATCCCGGCGTTTACGCCGCGCGTGTAACCAAAGTCGTCCGCATTGACGATCAACTGTTTCATTTCGAATCATGGCCAATTCGCTGCGTAAACGCATCATATCACGCTCCGATAACAAGCCATCCGCGACGGAGCCAAGCGTCGGGCTGTTCAGCACGTAGGCGTAGCGATTCCAGCTTTGCGGGTTGGCGCGATTCGCGGCGGCGAGGCCCGCCGGGTCAGGCGAAGGCCAGCGGCCTGGATGCCGTATTCGCGGAATTGCGCTGCGCAGAGGATCGCCGCCCGGAGCATGTTTTCAGGTGGTTCAACTGTCGTATGATCAACCGCGCACGGTCTGCGGGCACCTCACATAAGTGCGGGAGTCTCAATCACGGCGTCGATATGGCTCTAGCTTGGGTGGAGTGATGCGATCTAGTAGGGGAATGCACGCAAGGAAAAATGGGAACCAGAGCACGACTGTTGCAACCAGCAGCAGCCAGCCACGTACCCCAGTCAGGTACGAAGCACCCAATGCAAGTCCGGCCGCCCACAAGCCAAGCCCATTGAACCGGGACCGCTTAATCTGAAATTGATGAAAGCGCCCAGGGCAAATCCAAGGCTTCCCCGCGTGGAACCCTCTCCACGGCATCACCGTGCCACAAGCCGGACACTTGACGTTTGGTCGCCACATATTTGGTTCTCAGTTCTCTGTTCAACCGCTTTCTTAGATTCTCACCGCCAAAACTGCGATACCGCGAATCCGATCCACCCGCCTGCCTTATTGGGAACGGAAAGCACGGGGTCCCATCCGCCCAGGAACTCCCCCACGTTCTCAATAAACTTCGGGTTGTAATATGAGGGTATAACGACACCCTCCGGCGGTTTGCATCATGTCAGATGCGGCACCGGCTATTTCTGGAGCATACCACCCACCAACGTATGCCGTGTCAGCGACGGCCATATTG
>Ga0307372_10007398_pt1 | contig 15743 bp, 13 predicted proteins | sample OX1MG_FD_202533 | JGI IMG/M metagenome (GOLD analysis project Ga0307372, IMG submission 202533) | Soil microbial communities from Risofladan, Vaasa, Finland - OX-1 | ecosystem: Environmental > Terrestrial > Soil > Coastal area > Acid sulfate soil | place: Finland: Risofladan, Vaasa | collected... | reverse complement strand
CGGAACTGGGCCCACAGGCGGTCATCGATCGCCCTCATGAAGTCGGGAGAGAAGGGACCGGTCCCGCCCCGGGCGTTGGACGCCATCGGCGCCCGGCTCATCGATTCGACCCCGCACACGACGGCCAAGTCGTACATGCCGCTCATGACGCTGGCGGCCACGAAGTGCAGTGCCTGCTGGGACGAACCGCACTGCCTGTCGATGGTGGTGGCCGACAGGGTCCAGGGCAGTCCGCCGGCTATGACCGCGTTGCGGGTGACGTTGCAACCCTGCTCGCCCGACTGGGTGATACAGCCCCCCACCACATCATCGAGCAGCTCCGGGTCGACGCCGGTGCGCTCCATCAGGTTGCGCAGGGTGAAGCCGAGCAGATCGGCCGGATGCCAGCCCGACAGCGCCCCTTTGCGCTTACCGAAGGCGGTGCGAACCACATCGACTATGACTGCTTCACGGACTTGCATCTTCAGCTCCTGACCCGGTTGACCTTGTCACTGCCGGCCTCGATCTCGATGGCGGCGCCGACCCACTCCGTCTTGAGCGCCTCGGCCAACAGGGCGTCGTCCTCCACCCGAGCGTAGGTGCGCCTTCCGTCGGGGACGTCGCATATGGCCAGGCCCCAGGCCGGCTGGCCGTCCCGGCCGTGGACGACCGAATAGGACACCACCGCGGCCGGGCCCGTCCAGGTGTCGAGTATCGGGGTCGGGTCTCCCGGCGCGCCGGCCCGGTCCACCGCGGCCCTTGCTCCCCGGCCGAGGCGGGCCACGGCGTCGGCAGAAGGAGGCTCGGTCGACCAGATGCCGAAGGCGTGCTTCGTCATGTGCATGCCGACCCCGCTGACCAGGCCACTCGACCCGGGCTCGTCCCGTAGGACATCGACCAAGGCCGCCGTGCTGTGCAGCCCATAGCCGCTGCCCGGCCCTCCGGCAAAGGGGAGGCCACCGGTGACGGTAAGTCCCCGGCTGTCCTCCGGGGCGACGCCCAGGGCGTCGCAGGCGAAGGACACTGAGCTGGCGAAGCAGCTGTAGAGATCGAGGTGGGCGACGTCATCGATCCCTAGCCCGGCCGTATCCAGGGCGGCCCGGGAGGCCGAAGCCATGGCCGGTGAGGACCACATCGGGTCGTGTTCGGCCACATAGGTGGCGTCTTCGGCATAGGCGCTGCCGCGCAGGTAGACCCGCCGATCCGAAGGGACACCCAGAGCGTCGGCCTTCTCCTCCGATGCCACCACCAGGCCGGCCGCCATGTTCACGTCCATGACCGCCACCATGAACTTGGTATATGGGTAGCCCACCATGCGGTTGTCAGGGCCGGGCTCGATCAGCTCTTCGGGACCGCGTCGGGTCGGAAACCAGGCGTGCGAGTTGGCTGCAGCCACGTCGGTCATGGGGGCCAGCAGCCGGCCCAGACGACGGCGGTGCTCCTCCGGCTCAATGCCCAGATGAGCCCGGCGGGCGATGTCGAACACGGCAAAGGTCAACCAGGCCTGGAAGACCTCGTGGGCCACCTCAGCCGGGTGGAACGGGGCCTCGAATGGGAAGGGTTTGGGCTGCGGATCCCGGTAGGACCAGGACAGGCGGCGCTCCTCCTTCTTGGCCCGGCGCAGGGTGTCCAGGGCCTCTCCCCCCACCACCAGGCCGAGGTCCATTTCGCCCCGGGCGATGGCGGCGGCGGCATCATCGAGCAACAGATGAGGAGTGGTCCCGCCTATGCCGGAGTAGCGCTGCCGGGCCGGCGCCACGCCGAGGGCTTCGGCCAGTCGCCCGGCCGGGTCGTCATAGGGCCAGGTCTGGCAATAAAGAACGTCGATGCTCTCCAGACCGGCCAGCACCCGTTCGGGAGCCACGCCGGTGTCCGAAGCGGCCCGGCGGGCCACCTCTTCCCACATGGCCAGGGGCTCTGGGGCGTCGCCCTCCTCCGGGCGTCGCGTCATCTGGGCGGCGCCGATGATGCAGGCGGCCCGGGGCTCAGTCACGTCTCAGCGACCGGTCCAGACCGGCGGCCGCTTTTCTGCAAAGGCAGCCGGACCCTCCTTGGCGTCCTCGCTGGAGAAGATGCGGCCGGCCAACTCGTTCTCGATCTGGAAGGCGGCCTTGAGATCGACGGCCATGCCCCGCAGGACGCTTTCCTTGGTGGCCTGTACGGCCAGGGGGGCATTGGCGGTAATTCGGGCCGCCCAACGCTGGGCCGTGGTCATCAGATCCTCCTCGGCCACGATCTCGTTGAGCAGGCCGAGGGCGAGCGCCCGCTCGGCGGGGAAGGCCTCGGCGGTGAGGAGGAACTCCATGGCGGCCGGGAAGGCCAGCTGGCGGGGTAGGCGGGCGGTGGTACCTCCGCCGGCAAAGAGGCCCCGCTTCGGCTCCATCACCCCGAAGCTGGCGTTGGGGGTGGCGATGCGGATGTCCACCCCGCCCAGCATCTCCATGCCGCCGGCCACGCACGGCCCGTTGACGGCGGCGATGATCGGCTTATAGATGCGCAGGCTGCGCAACACCGCGTCGGTGCCGTCGCGCAGCTGGCACCCGTCGACCTCGGTCACGTTGCCCTGGGCGATCTCCTTCTGGAGATTGGTGATCTGGGGGATGTAGGTCTTGAGGTCGGCGCCGGACATGAAGTTCCGATCGACACCGGTGATGATGGCCACCCAGGCATCGGTGTCATCGCGAAAGGTCCGCCAGGCATTGGCCAGGTCCCGGAAGTGGTGGAGGTCAAGGGCATTGCGGGCCTCAGGACGATCGATGGTGACTACCGCGACGTGACCGTCGCCCAGCTCATAGCGGATGGCCATCAGATGGTCCGCATGATCTCGTAGATCGAAGCGAAGCCCTTGTTCACCTTCTCCGGCAGCGGGACCGGCACGCCGAGCGCCCTTGCCCCCCACACGATCTGGGCGCTGCGTTCAACCAGGGCGGTGATGTGCAGCACAGTGGATGGGCGGGGTCCGACGGCCACCAAGCCGTGGTTGGCGATGAGAGCCGCGCCTCGGGCCTGGAGAGCCTTGACGGCCTCATCGCCCACGTCCTGGCTGCCGCTGGCGGCGTATTCCGAGCAGCGCACGTCCCCGCCGACATAGATGGAGAACTCATCGATGCAGGCCGGAATGTCCTGGTGGGACACGGCAAACATGGTGGCGTACACAGGATGCGAGTGGATGACCGAGCCGATGTCCTCGAAGGCGCGATAACAGGCGGTGTGTAACAGCTTCTCGGACGAGGCGGAGCGTCCTTCCTTGGCCGAGACGGCCTCCCCGTCGAGGTCGATCACCACCAGATCGTCCAGTGCCATCTCCTCATAGGAGACCGACGACGGCGTGATCACCACCGTGCCGTCCTCCTGGCGGGCAGAAATGTTGCCCGCCGTTCCCTCCACCAGGCCGCGGTGCAACATGTCCTTGGCCGCGGCCAGAACAGCGGCGGGAGCATCCTCCACGAATTTCACAACACCTCCGGGTTGGCTACATAGCTCGGCTTGTCCCCGGCCAGAATCTTCTCGAGATCATCGGCCACCATGGTGGCCTGGCGGGCTTCGGTGTCGTAGGTGGCCCCGCCGATGTGCGGCGTGAGCACCACGTTGCCCATGGAACACAGCGGATGGTCGGGGGCCAGGTTCTCCCCGACGAAGTGGTCCAGCCCCGCGCCGCCGATGTGGCCCGACTCCAAGGCGCCCACCAGGGCGTCGGTGTCGTGCAGATCGGCCCGGGCGGTGTTGACGAACAACACCCCCTCCTTCATCCGGGCGAACTGCTCGGCGCCGATCATCCCCCTGGTCTCCTCGGTGACCGGGGCGTGCATGGACACCACGTCGGAACGGGCGAAGAGCTCTTCCAGGGACACGTCCGCCTCGGAGTTGTAAGGGTCATAAGCGATGACCTGCATGCCCAGACCCTGCAGGCGCCAGCGCAGGGCCCGGGCCACCGCCCCCAGCCCGATCAGCCCGGTCGTGCGCCCGGCCAGCTCCCAGGCCCGGAAGCGCTGGTAGGGGATGGTGCCGCCCTTGTATGTGTCCCCCGCCCGCACTTCATCATCGGCGCGCACCACGTGGCGGGCCACGGCAAAGAGCAAAGCGACACCGATCTCGGCCACGGCATCTGCGTTGCGCCCCGGGCAGTGCACCACCGGGACCCCGGCGGCGGTGGCGGCCGCCAGGTCGACGTTGTTTGGATCCCCCCGGGTCACCGCCAGCAGGCGCAGCGGCGGATCCAGTTCGAACACCGGGCCTTTGCACGAGTCCGATTCGACTATGACCACTTCGGCCCTGTCGGCCCTTATGCGCTCGGCCAACTCGGCGGAGGAGTACATGCGCAGGGGCTGCTGGTCGATCCAGGGCTCGTAGGCCACCACGTCGAGGTGGCGGCGGATGCGTTCCATCCCCTCACCCCTCAGCGGCGCGGTGATGAGCGCACGGGGTCGATCCGGGGGGTTCACCGGGGACATGATGGCCTACTGTGACGCTCGTGTCATGTTCGGGGACGGGACCATGACGGTCACGGCCGGGGTGGACATCGGCACCACGTCGGTAAAGGCCGTGGCCGTGGATGACCACGGCCGGGTGGTGGGCCGCGCCCGCATTCCCCATCGGGTGGTCGTCCCCCAGCCGGACCGCCTCGAGCACGACGCCAACCAGGCCTGGAGGCGGGGTCCGCGCCGAGCCCTGGCCGCGCTGGCGCCGACCCATGTCGATGCGCTGGCCGTCTGTTCGATGGTCCCCTCCCTCACCGCCGTGGACCGGGCCGGACGGGCCATCGCCCCTGGCCTGCTCTACGGGGACAGCCGGGGAATGACCGATCTGGCCCATCTGGGCCCTGGGGGTGACGGCTCGATCATCCCCATGCTGCGGTGGATGTCGGAGTCGGCGCCGGACGCCCACGGCTACTGGCCGGCCACCGCCGTCGCCAGCCGGGCCCTGGGGGGAGAGGCGGTCGTGGATTATGGAGTGGCCTTTACCGCCTCTCCGATGTTCGGTCCCGACGGCTGGGACGCGGCGGTGGGGGCGACCTGCGGTGCCCGCCCCGACCAGATGCCCGGCGTGGAGGCGCCCGGCGCCGCCATAGGCCGGGTGGACCGATCCGGGCCGGTCATCGCCACGGGTTCAGTGGACGGCCTCTGTGAACAGCTGGTGGCCGGAGCCATCCAACCTGGTGACGTCCATGTCATCTGCGGTACCACCCTCATCGTGTGGGCCGTCCTGCCGGAGTGGAAGGAGATCCCGGGGATTTGGAGCATCCCCCACCCGGACATGAAGACGATGCTGGCCGGCGGGGCCAGCAACGCCGGCGGGCTCTTCCTCGACTGGGCCGGCCGGGTCATAGCCCGGTCCCGCCCCGATGCCCGTTACGACGTGGCCAACGTGCCGGTCTGGGTCCCTTACATCCGCGGTGAGCGGGTCCCCCACCACGATCCGTCCCTTCGGGCGTCCCTGCACGGTCTCGACCTGACCCACGGACCGGCCGCTCTGCGCCGGGCGGCTTGGGAAGCCTCGGGTTTCGTGGTCCGGCGCCTGGTCGAGCTGGCCGGGGTCACGCCCCGGCGGCTGGTGGCCACCGGAGGGGGCACCCGGATGGCCGGCTGGATGCAGGCCCTGGCCGACACCAACGCCGTGCCCGTCCACGTCAGCGCCGTGCCGGAAACGGCCGCCCTGGGGGCAGCCTTCATGGCCCGCTTGGCCGTGGGGGCCGACACCGACCTGGCCGAGGCGGCCCGGTGGGTGGCCACCGACCACGTGGTGCAGCCGGACGACTCCGGAGCGAGAGCCTCGGCCGAGCGTTTTCGATGCTTTGTGGAACGGTCTGCGCAATGACCATGTCCATGGACTCCGAATCCATCGGCTCTGAATTTGATCGTCTGGAACGATCTGCGCTGTGAGCATCGCCATCAGTCCCGAGCACGTCGAGTTGAGCCGGGCCGTCCGCCGCTTCCTGGAGAACCGCTGTCCCCCGGCAGTGGCCCGGGCCGGCCTGGACGAAGACGCCGGAACCGAGGCCCTGCCTGCGTTCTGGGCGGAGTGGGCTGGCCTGGGCTGGCTCGGCCTGCACCTGCCCGAGAAGTACGGCGGCGGAGGCTTCGGCCTGGCCGAGGTGGCAGTGGTACTCGAAGAGCTGGGCCGGGCCGGTGCCCCCGGCCCCTTCCTGCCCAGCATGGCCGCCGCCGGCCTGATCGCCCTGGGGGCCTCCCCCGCCCTGTCGGCGTCCCTGCTGCCCTCCCTCGCCTCAGGTGAGGCAGCCGGAGCGGTGGCCTTCCCCGCCAACGGCGCCCTCCAGGCCTCTGAAGAGCCCGACCCCGACGGCGTCCTGAGGGTGTCCGGCACGCTCCGCCCGGTGATGGGAGGCGGGCTGGCCGGCTGGCTGGTGGCGCCGGTGAACACGGCCTCGGCCCGCATCTGGTGCGCCATACCGGCCCAGAGCCTCCAGAGAGTGGAGCTGCCCAGTCTGGATCTGACCCGGCGGGGCGCCGAGATGACGGCCGACGGGGCCCGGGTTGCACCCGACGCCCAACTCCTGGGCCTGTCCGACGCTGCCGTCCGGGCCTACCTGGCCGTCCTGGTAGCGGCCGAGGCGGCCGGCGGGGCCGGCTGGTGCGTGGACACCGCCGCCGATTGGGCCCGGGTCCGCCAGCAGTTCGGCCGCCCCATCGGCCAGTTCCAGGGGGTGAAGCACCGCTGCGCCGACATGCTGGTGGCGACGGAGTCGGCCCGGGCGACGGCCTGGGAGGCCGCCGGCGCCATGGACCGGGCCCTCGCCGACGGCGCCCTGAGGGCGGGCGGCGGGGCGGAGGCCCGATTGTCCGCCGACATAGCCGGAGCGGTGGCACCCGAGTCCTTCTTCCGGGTGGCCAAGGACTGCATCCAGGTGCTCGGCGGCATCGGGTTCACATGGGAACACGATGCCCACCGGTACCTTCGCCGGGCCACGTCTCTGCGGGCCCTCATGGGGGGACCGACCCCCTGGCGAGCCCGGGCCGCCGCCGCCGCCGTGGACGGGGTCCGTCGGCATCTGTCCCTCGACCTGCCCCCCGGCGCGGAGCAGTTCCGGGAGGAGGTGCGCGCCGAGGCGGAGGCCATCGCCGGCCGGCCCCGGCCCGAACGCCGCGGCCGGCTGGTGGAGAAGGGCTACCTGGTCCCCCATTGGCCGGCCCCCTGGGGCATCGGGGCGGGAGCGGCCGAACAGCTGGTCATCGAGGAAGAGCTGGCCCGCGTCCATATCCGTCGCCCCGGACTCAACATCGGCGCCTGGGCCGCACCGACCATCGTGGTCCACGGCACGGCCGAGCAGCAGGAGCGGTGGGTCCGCCCCACGCTCATGGGCGAGATCAATTGGTGCCAGCTCTTCTCCGAACCGGGGGCGGGATCGGACCTGGCCGCCCTTTCCACCCGGGCCGAGCCGGCCGAGGGCGGCTGGCTGATCAGCGGCCAGAAGGTGTGGACCTCCATGGCCGCCGAGGCCGACTGGGGCATGCTGCTGGCCCGGACCGACCCCGACGCCGACCGCCACGCCGGGATCACCTGGTTCGCACTGGACATGAAGACCCCCGGCATCGACATCCGCCCCCTGCGGGAGATGACCGGCCTGGCCCTGTTCAACGAGATCTTCCTGGATGACGTCTTCGTCCCCGATGACTGCGTGGTCGGGGGCGTCAACCGGGGCTGGGGCCTGGCCCGCACCACCCTGGCCAACGAGCGGGTGGCCATGGGCTCGGGCGCCTCCTTCGGCGGCGGGCTGGAAGGGCTCCTGGCCCTGGTGGCCGGACAGGTGTCGGCTGGCGCCGACCACCGCGCCGCTGACGCCCCTAGGCGCGGGATCGACCCGGTGACCGCCGACGCCGTCGGGGCCTTGGTAGCCGAGGCCCACACCGTGGCCGTCCTGGGCCAGCGCTCGGCCAGCCGGGCCCTGGGCGGAGCCGAGCCCGGCCCGGAAGCCAGTGTCCGCAAGCTCCTATCGGCCGAACACGACCAACGGACCCAGGAGCTGGGCCTTTCTCTGCTCGGCGCCGACGGCGCCGCCACCGATGGCACCGGGGCCCAGTGGAGCTACGGCTTTCTGGCCAACCGCTGCCTGACCATCGCGGGTGGCACCAGCGAGATCCAGCGCAACGTCATAGCCGAGCGCCTCCTCGGCTTGCCCCGGGACCCCGAACCCCCGGCCGCTAGAACTCCCTCCGGCTACGGGCCGGGGTAGACCCGGCGCAGCTCGGCCAGCAGGTCCTCGGAGCCCTTGAAGGCCGGGGTGTGATCGGCGTCGAGGCGGCCGTAGACGAGTCGGACGAAGGCCTCGGCGGAAAGCTCGAGGTCGGCGGCCCCATCGGCGGCGCCGACGGCCGCTCCGGGGGCGAAGTCGACCCGATCGGCCGACAGGCTGATGGTGAACAGCCGCTCTGGTGCACTGGTGCGGACGGTGACGACCCGCTCGGACCCGGTGGGCTTGGCCGTGAAGCGGGCGATCATCTCCAGCCGGTCGATCACCTGGGCCGCTACCTCATCGGTCAGGCCCATAGAAGCGTCGCCCATGACCTCGATGTCCCAGGTGTGAAGGGCGTGCTCGTTGAGCCTCAGGCCGATGAAGGAGTCGAAGTCGAGGGCTCTGGGGCCCATGGAGACCTTGACCCGGCCCCTCTCGTCCTCGCTCATCCGCTCGGCGATGTCCAGGAAGCGGGCGTCAGTGACCAGGGCGGTGTCGGCCTGATCCCGGGGCGACTTGGCATTCCACTCGTCCCACACGCTCTGGTTGAAGTCCTCCGGCGTATCCCGTCCGGCGGCCACGTCCTCCAACCTGCGGCCCATGATCACGGCCCCCGAGCCGATGTGGGACAGCACGTTGGCGTTGGTCCATTCCGTGTCGTAGGACTGCGCCACCAGGGCGGCGTCGTCCATCTTCACCACCATGTCATGGAGTCGGGACACGGAGGAACTCAAGGCTTTGACGACTTCGCTCATGGATTCCATTATCCCCCTCGGGGGACCCCTTTAGGCCGGGTGCCCCGAATTGGGTCCCGATCAGGTGTGGAAGCGGGCCGGCCTCTTCTCCACGAAGGCGGCCATGGCCTCAGCCAGCTCTCCCGTGGTCGAGCACATGATCTGGGTCCGGTTCTCCAGGTCGATGCCGGCCTGAAGGGAGCCGATCTCCAACTGGCTCCACATGACCTCTTTGGTCATCCACACACCCATGGGGCTGTTGGCGAGGATCTCATCGGCCACCTCCAGGGCGGCGTCGAGGACCTGGCCATCGGGCACCACCCTGCTGACCAGTTGGATGCGCAGGGCCTCATCCGCGGGGATGATCCGCCCGGTCAGCATCAGCTCGAAAGCGGCCGAGGCCCCGATGAGCCGGGGCAGCAGCCAGCTGACGCCGATGTCACAGCCGGAGACGCCCAGGCGGACGAAGGCCACGTTGAAGCGCGCCGACTGGGCGGCCAGCCTGACGTCGGAGGCCAGGGCGAGGGCCAGACCACCGCCGGCGGCAGGCCCGTTGACGGCGGCTATGACCGGCTGGCGCATGGAGCGCAGCTTGGGCACCAGGGAGGCGATGAACTGCTGAGTGGCAAAGCCGGCCTGGGTCGAGCCCAGGTCCTCGGTGCCCGGTATGCGGGCTCCGGACTGCAGATCGAGACCGGCGCAGAAGCCCCGACCGGCCCCGGTCAGGATGACCACCCGCACCGAGCGGTCAGACCGGATGTCATCCAGGGCGGCGTGCAGGTCGGACAGCAGCTCGTGGCTCATGGCGTTGAGCCGGTCGGGCCGGTTGAGGGTGAGCAGGGCGACGCCCGGCTTGGGCTCCTCGCGGGTAACGGTTCCGGACACTGGGCTCTCCTCCGTCCCGCTCAGGGCAGGACCGTCTCGCTATCTCGTCCTGATCTGAGCAACGATCCGGGCACGGCGCCGGTGGCCCGTCCCTCCCTCACCACCGCGGTCCCGTTGACCAGAACGTGTTCCACGCCCTCGGCCCCGGCGTACAGCCGCCAGGCGCCCCCGGGCAGGTCCTCAACGGTCCGCTCCGGGCCGGGGGCCACCCGTTCGGGGTCGAAGAGGACGACGTCGGCCGCCCAGCCCTCGGCCAGCCGGCCCCTCCGGCGCAGCCCGTACAGACGGGCCGGGACATCGGAAAGCTGCTGGACCGCCTCTTCCCAGGAGACGGTCCCGTGGTCCCGGACGCTGGCCAGCAGGGAGGTGCTGTAAACGGCGCCGCACATCATGTCGAGGTGGGCGCCGGCGTCGCTGCCACCCACCACCGTTCGGGGGTCGCGCCAGGATTCGGCCCGCAGCCTCCAGTCCTCCTCGGTGGCCTGGGGCATGGGCGGGCGTAGGCCGGTGCGCAGGCCGTCGGCCACCACGATGTCGAGCAGCACATCGAAGGCGTCGTGCCCTCTCTCCTTGGCGATGTCGCCCACCCGGCGGCCCTCCAGGCCGTCATTGGCGGGACTGAAGGTCTCGAGGATCTCCAACCGGTGCCACCGGGCCAGGTAACCGAGCACCCCGGCCTCGGGAGAGGCCGCCCCTTCGGCCATGCGCCGGCGGACCTCGGGATCGGACAGGGCCCGCAGACGCTCCTCCACGGGCAGGCCGAGGATCGGGCCCCACCCGGGCAGGCCGTCGATGGCCGTCCCGGTGAGGAAGGAGAGGCGGATGCTCATCCCGTAGGGCAGGGTGAGGGCGACCACCCGTCCACCCCGCTCGGCGGCCCGGGTCGATGCCTCCAGCTGCCGGCGCCATCCGTCCGGATCCATCGAGGTGACGGCCAGGACGTTCCAGTTGACCGGGCGCTGGGCCGCCACCGAAAGGGAGGCCATCAGTTCGACCTCCTCATCGTTGAAACCGTTGAGGCACCCGGGCAGGATGAGCTCCAGGGTGGTGCCCTCGTGGTCCCGGATGGCAGAGGCCAGAGCCAACAGCTCGGCCGAGCCGGAGGATCGCGACGGCACCGGGGCGCCGGCGCCGTCGTGGTGGGTGTGGGCCTGCGAGGTGGAAAAGCCGAGGGCGCCGGCCTCAATGGCGGTGTGCAGCTCGGCCACCATGGCCGCCACGTCCTTCTCCCCGGCCGGGGTTCCCTCGCTGGCGGCGTCGCCCATCACCACCCGGCGCAGGGTGGAGTGGCCGACCAGGAAGCCGGCATTCACCCCGATCCGGCCCTCCAGCCGGTCCATCCAGTCCCCGAAGGTGCGCCAGTCCCAGGCCAGGCCCTTCTCCAGGGCCGCCAGCGGCATGCCCTCTACCCGGGCCATCAGGCGCATCAGGTAATCGGCGTGCTCGGGGCCGGAGGGGGCCAGGCTGAAGCCGCAGTTGCCCCCCAGCACGGTGGTCACCCCGTGCAGCGGGGACGGGCTGGCCGTCGGGTCCCACGCCAGCTGGGCGTCGTAGTGGGTGTGGAGGTCCACGAAACCTGGAGCCACCATCAGTCCGGTGGCGTCGATGACGGCCGGGGCGGACTCGTCCACCTCCCCGATGGAGACAACCGAACCGGCCCGGATGCCCACGTCGGCGGTGCGGGCCGGCGCCCCGGTCCCGTCCACCACCGTTCCCCCTTTGATCACCAGATCGAGCACGGGCTCTCCCTCCTCAGCTTTCGGTCATTGGGTCAGATCGGACGTGAGGGCCGGGCAGGACCCGAACCGGGTGAGCAGCTCAGGGCCCTCCGCTCCCACCAGGACGACGTCGGCCTCCAGTGCCCCCCCCGCTTCCGAGCCGGTCGCCGCCGCCCAGGCCTGCACGACCATGGTCATGCCGGCCGACAGCTGCGCTCCGGCACCGAGGCCGGCGCCCAGAAGCGGCGCCTCCATACCCAGGCCCACGCCCCAGGCCACCGGCTCCGACCCGACCCGCTCTCCCGGCCCCAACAGGTCGGAGACCGGTCCCGGCTGGCAGGCGGCCACCCTGGCGTCCCGGAGGGACCGGGCCCGCCCGGCCACCTGCGCCTGGGCGGCCGACGCCACTGACCCGCCGCCGCCGGCTCCGCCGGCTCCGACGGCCCCGCCCACGCCGGCCCCGCCGGCCCCCACCAGCCAGGTGCGGGACAGGGTGGCCTCATAGCCGGCATAGAGGGCGCCGGCGGTCAGAACCACCATCTGGCCGGCCCGGGCGGCCCGGTCCGATACCAGCCGGCGGAGGCGGCCCGGGCCGCCCTGCCCCCCCCTGCCCCTCCGGCGCCCCGCCCTCCGCCGGCATGACGCAGGCGGCCGCCTCGATGGGCGGGGTCGGCAGGCCCAGCCGAGCCAGGGCAGCGGCGTGGACTCCCATCAGCTGGCGCTCGGTGACCCCCGGCCGCAGGGCTTCGACCAGAGCGGCCATGCCCCCCTCGGCCGCGGCCGCCGCCGTGCGCAGGCAGGCCAGTTCATCCACCGTCTTGGTTCGCCGGGCGGTGGCCAGGGCCGGTCCGGCGTCGGCCACCGCGGCTCCCGGCGCCACCGAGGTGATGAGCGAGCCGGCCCCGGGGCTCCAGCCGTCGGTGCCGATCCTCGTAGCCGCCGCCAGGCCGGGGATGGCGGCCAGGTTGGCGGCTATCCGGGCCGGGTTCCACGACAGGCCGAAAAGGTGGTCGCGGGCGATTTCCTCAGGCACCCCGTCGTCCCAGGTCGAGAGGAGATGGACCTGGCCGGAGCCGGCCATGACCACGGCGCCGGGGCCGAAGGGCCGTGCGCCCGCCGTCCACAGCTGGCGGGCGCCGGAGGCGTAGGTGATGTTGGCCGGGCGGCCGAGGACCAGGACGTCCAGTCCGGCCTCGGCCATAGCCTCCAAGAGTCGGGCCCGGCGCTCCCGGCGCAGGCGGGCGAAGTCGACCCGGCCCCCCTCGGGCAGAGCGGCGGTGCCCGCTCCGGCCGTGATCACCACGACCTCGCCCCGTAGGGGTCGTAGGGGTGATCGGACAGGGCCACCCAGCCGTCATCGGTCACGGCGAAGATGTCCTCCGCCCGGTACCCCCCCTCCCCCTCGTCCCAGATGACCGGCTCCAGGACCAGAACCATCCCCGGCGCCATGACCAGACGGTCATCGAAGGCGTCACCCAGGTCGGTGCCGATCATGGGCATCTCGGCGCTCTCGGTGCCCAGCCCGTGGGCCAGATAGAAGTGCTCGACCCACGGCCGGGTCCCGCCGTTGGCCTCGATGGCGGCCCGCCCCAGCTCCAGAGCGGTGACCCCCGGTTTGAGGATGGCGAGCACGGCGGCCACCACATCGTCCCATCGGCGAAATTGGCCCGCCTGGCGCCCCGTCGGCGCGGCCAGGGGGTCAACCAACCAGGTCCGGCCGAAATCGGAGGCGTACCCGTGCCAGTCGATGCCGGTGTCCACCCAGATGACGTCCCCGGCCCGGAGGATGCGGTCGGTGCTGGCGGTAGGGAAGGCGACGTCCCCGTGCGTCGTCCACGGTCCGTCGGCCAGGCGGTCGGGCATCACCTGCCAGATCGGATCGATGCCGTTGCCGGTGGCGCCCAGGTCGAAGATGGCCTCCAAGAACCAGGCGCTCAGGTCGTTCTGGCGCACCCCCGGGCGCAGCTGCGGTTGGACCCGGGCCATGGCCAACTCGTTGATGTGTTGGGCGGTGCGGACGCAGGCCAGCTCATCCGGGGTCTTCACCAGCCGGGCCGGGCCCAGCACGCCCGACGCCCCGGTGATCTGATAGGAGCCGAGGGCGCCCGCCAGTGGATGGGGCAGCTCGTCCACGGCCAGGCGGGAGCCGGAGGGCACCAACTCGGACACGGCCGCGGCGGCGGCCGCCGCCCCGTCGGGCAGGTCGGGATAGATGGCCGGGTGCAGGTGGTCCTCGGCCAGCTCGGCCGGGACGCCATCGGGATAGGGCGTGAACAGATGGGCCTGAGGGTCCCCGCCGACTACCAGGGCCACCGGGCGCAGCAGCCCGGCCCGGCCACTGTCGGCCCCCGGCGCCTCGGCGCCGGTCGCATAGGCGACGGGGTTGGTGCCGAGGAGGAGCAGGGCGTCCACGCCAGAGGACGACATCTGCGCCTGCAGGCGGGCGTGGCGCTCCGTCCGCATGCGGGCCAGGTCAGGGACGTCGGGAAGGACGGCCCCGTCTATAGATTTCGTCACCCCGCCCTCCGAATGCGTCGTCGGCGTCATGGTACGGGGAAGAGATCCCCGAGGGCCCGTCGGTCGATCTTTCCCATCGAGTTCCGGATGAAGGAGTCGACCATCACCCAGCGCTCGGGCACCTTGTAGCGGGCCAGCTCCCGGGCGCAGGCGGCGGCCAGTTCCTCGGTCGTGACGGTGGCCCCCGCCGCCAGCTGCACGGCCGCCGCCACCCTCTGGCCCAGCCGCTCATCGGGCAGGCCGACCACGGCGGCCGCCTCCACCTCGGGCCGGGCCAGCAGCACCCGCTCCACCTCGGCGGGATAGACGTTGGCCCCGCCCCGCAGGATGAGCTGGTTCTTCCGGTCCCGCACCGAGAGGTAGCCGTCTTCATCGACATGACCGATGTCCCCGGTATGGACCACGCCGCCGGCCAGCAGCTCGGCCGATGCCTCGGGCCGCTGCCAGTAGCCAAGAGGTGGGCGGTACACCCCGGCCCACGGGCCCTCCTCCACGGCGGCGAAGCAGATCTCCCCCGCTCCCATCTCCCCCGCCTCTCCGCCGGCGGTGGCCGGGCCGGGCCGGCCGTCCCGGCCGTCGCCATCCGGGGCCGGCGGGGCCTGAATGCGCAGGGCCAGGTGGGGAAGGGCCTTGCCGCTGGCTCCGGACCGGTGGGGGTCGGCCCCGCCCGGGATGGGGCGGGGATCGATGGTGACGATGGTCGGGGCCTCGGTCAGTCCATAGGTGTGGGTAAGGGCCAGCCCGAACTTCTCGGCCACCGCCCGCCGGAGCGACTCCGGGCAGTCGGCCCCGCCCACCCACAGCTCGTCGAGAGAGGCCAGGGCGGCAGCCGGGATGGAGTCCTCGTGGGCCATGGTGTGCAGGAGAGCCGGGACGCCGTTCCAGGTGGTGACCCGCTCCCGGCGGATCCAGTCGGCCACGCTGGTGGCCTCCACCCGGTCCATGACGATGCAGGTGCCGCCGGCCTGGGCCACCAGCAGGGTGGTCAGCACCAGCATGTTGAGGATGGTGAGGGGCAGGCAGTCCCCCTTGCGCAGGTCCGGGCCGTAGCCCCGGCTGGCCACCACCGCCGCCCCGGGCACGACCAGGTTGTGCTGGCTGTGCACGGCCCCCTTGGGATGGCCCGTGGTCCCGCTGGTGTAGGCGATGGCCGCCGGCGCATGCGGGTCGATCCGGGCGCGCCCGGCACCGACCCGTGTGTCGGTGTCCGTGCGGGTGGCGGCGCGTGTGTCGGCACTGACGCCGATGGCGGCGGCAGTAGCCGCGCTGGCGGCCACGGCGTCGCGCCATGGCGCCCCGGCCACGTCCAGCCAGTGGCGCACCCCGGTCAGATCGGGGCGGAGGGGCGAGAGCTCGTCGAGGGTCACTTCGTCGGCCAGGACCAGGGAGGTGGAGCTGTCGGTGAGGATGAACGCCTTCTCCGGGGGGGCCAGGGCACGGTTGATGCCGACCCAGATGGCGCCGATGCGCATGGCCCCGTGGAAGGCGGTGACCACGTCCACGTCGTTGGGCAGACAGGCCGCCACCCGATCCCCAGGACCGACACCCAGTTCGGTCAGGGCGCCGGCGGCGGCATCGCAGGCCCGGTCCAACTCGGCGTAGGTCCAGCGGCCGCCGGCGGTCACCAGCGCCTCGCGCTCGGGAGCCTCGGCCAGCACTGGATCCAGCACCTCGCCGACGGTCGCCCCCCGTTGGGGAATCACCATGCCTCGACCCTATGAT
>Ga0307372_10007396_pt1 | contig 15744 bp, 12 predicted proteins | sample OX1MG_FD_202533 | JGI IMG/M metagenome (GOLD analysis project Ga0307372, IMG submission 202533) | Soil microbial communities from Risofladan, Vaasa, Finland - OX-1 | ecosystem: Environmental > Terrestrial > Soil > Coastal area > Acid sulfate soil | place: Finland: Risofladan, Vaasa | collected... | reverse complement strand
CTGGTCAGCTGCCTGCTGGCCAAGTTCCTCGCCGAGGCCGAGCCGGGCGAGCCCCCGGAGGAGGACCAGGACTTCATGCAGGGCCTGGTTCTCCTGGCGGAGGAGACCAAGATCGCGCTGTCGCACGCCTCGTCGCGGCCGGTGCCGCTGCGCTTCGCCGGCGCGGCGGCCCGGGTGGAGGTCAGCCGGGCCGAATTCGAGGGGCTGACCCAGGATCTCCTCGACCGGACCATCATGATCACCCGCCGGATGCTGGACACGCTCGCCGAGCGGCATGGCCCGACGGCCATCGACGAGGTGCTGCTGGTGGGCGGATCGGCCAAGATGCCGGCGGTGGCCAGCACGCTGCGTGCCGAGTTCGGCTGGGAGCCGAGGCTGCACGAGCCGGACCTGGCGGTGGCCAGGGGCGCCGCCCTCTACGCCGTGAGCCGCGCGGTGCACCGCTGGCGCGAGGAAGAGCAGCAGCGCTCGGGCGGTGCCGTGGCCTCGCTGCAAGATGCCGCCGAGGAGATCTCGCTCCGCACCGGTATCGCCGCGGAGAGGCTGGAGCAGATAGCCAGCCGGCAGACGCGCAACGTCCTGCCCAAGGCCTTCGGGGTGGAGCTCCTCGACAAGTCCGTGCCGAACTGGCGGGACAGTCCCGATGAGGCGACCTACATCGAGCATCTCGTTCATGCGAATGACACCCTCCCCACCGGCCCGCGCAAGCTGGCGGCGGCGACGGCGTATCCCGACCAGCAGGCCGTCGAGATCGCGATCTTCGAGCAGGCAGGCGCCCAGGAGAGCCCCGCGATCGCCAGCAATCACCCGGTCAACGACGGCGCCAAGCTGATCCGGGACATCCCCCCGCTGCCGGCCGGCTCGCCGATCGACATCACCATGACGGTCGACGCCGAGGGCCACCTGACGGTCACCGCCGTCGAGCCGGCCAGCGGCAAGGATCTGCGCATCGACGTCCGGGTGAGCGTGCTCAGCGACGAGCAGGTCGATGCGGCCAAGAAGGTCGTCTCGGCGATAACGGTGAGCGCTTGAGCAAGAATCTGGACCCGAAGGCGTACGAGCGCGAGGTCGTCGCGCCCTTGCGCAGTTCGCGCGGCGTCATCCCCGACGATCTGGTGACCCGCTACGCCGTCGAGCTCTCCATGACGGCCGGCGAGCTCCGCCAGCGCGTCGGCGAGGTCGTGGCACTGTGGCACGCGAAGGCAGACGGGCCCGGCCCGATCGCGGTCGTGTACCGGGCCTTCGCCCAGGCGCACCAGGACCTGCTGCGGGACCGGGACGTCCGGCTCGAGGACCCGCCGTGGTGGCAGGAGCGGGCCCGGCAGCGGGCGGCCGACTCGACGCGGGAGATGAGCGAGCTGGCCGAGGAGGCCAGGCTGGCCTACGGCCCGGTGGGATTCATCTTGCCGAGCCAGCTAGCCGACCTCGGGAAGCGGTACCGCGGGCTGCGCGAGACCGAGCGCCGCCAGGCGATCGAGCAGGCCGGCATCGGCGTCATCACGCCGGTGACGCTGCCGCTGCGCAGCGGGCTTGACGCGCTGATGTACGACAAGCTTCTGGGGAAGCTCGCGGAGGCCGGGGCGCCGACCATCGCGCACCTGCTGCACCCCGGCATCGCCTCGGTCTGCCTGCACCCCCCGGACCCGGCCCAGGGCCAGGGCCAGGGCCAGGGCCAGGGCCAGGGCCAGGCGGCCGGGCCGCTGACCCGGTTCGACCGGGACACCCTGGAGCGCCGGGTCAAGACCTCCGAGACCGAGGCGAACTCCGCGCGGTCGCGCGCGGTCACCGCGGCCCTCGGGATCCTGCGGACGGCGGTCGCTCAGGACACTGACCTGCGTCAGCTCGCGATCTTCCAGATCCTGGAGAAGGCCAGGGAAACGCGCGCGGCCGGGCAGCCGGACGTGCTGACCCTGAAGAGCCTTCAGGAGCTCGGCCTGACCGAGTGGGACGCCCGCGTGCTGACCGCCAGCCTCCTCGCGGCCGAGGGAGCCAGGACGGCCGGCGGCGCGGAGGACGTGCGCCGCCTGCTCGGCGCGGGCCAGCTGTCGGAGGCCCGCCGCGTGCTGGCCGGGCTCCCGGCCGCGGACCCGGAGACCCCGGCCGTCCGCGAGCTGGTCACCAGGGCGGAGGCGGAGGTCGCCGGGCTGCTCGCCGCCGCGAAGCTCGCCCTGGACCGCGGCGATGAGGCCGAGGCGGCCCGCAAGGCGTCGGCGGCCAGGGGCCTGGCCGCCGACGATCCGGCGGTGACCGGGTTCGCCGACAGCCTGCCGCCCCCGCCGCCGGCGGGCCTGCTCGTCGCGGCGGACGGCCTGGACGTGAAGCTCTCCTGGCAGGCGGCCCCCGGCAGCGGCGATGCCACGCGGTACCGGGTCGTCCGGCGCGAGGGCCGGGCGCCGATCGAGCCGAACGACGGCGCGATCATCGCCGAGAGCCCGGCGACGACGGTCCGGGACGCGACTGCCCCGGCCGCGAGGCAGCTGTGGTACGGCGTTTTCGCCACGGCCGACCGGATGAAGTGGTCGCGGGCGGCGACGTGCCAGACGCAGATCGTGCCGCCGGTCGTCGATGTCGCCTTGCGCCTGGCTCAGGGCACCGCCCGCTGCAACTGGCGGACACATCCGGACGCCGTCCGGGTGATCGTCACCCACCGGCCCGACACCCCTCCGGCCGGGCCGCGCGATGGCCGCCCGGTGGAGGCCATGGGCTCTCGGTTTACCGACCCTGACCTAGCGCCGAAAGTGACGCACTGCTACGCGATCACCGCGGCCTATCGCGGCGCGAACGGCGGGGAGTTGCTGGCCAGCACGGTCGTCGTCACCGCGGCGGCGGAGGAGGAGCGCAAGCCGGTGGCCGCGCTGCGGGCCGAGCCGGTCGCGGGAGACGATGTCCTGCGGGCCCGGATCAGCTGGCGGCAGCGGAACGCGGATGACGTCCAGATCCGCCGGGCCCGCACCGCCTGCCCGTGGCCGTTCGGCGCCCGCGTTCCCCGCCTGGAGGTCGGTTCCTACGGGGATGAGGTCACCGGCGAACTGTCGGTGGCGGACGGGCGGGCCGCGCTCGTGGCCGAGATGCCGTCGGGGCACCTGTTCCTCACCGCGTTCTCCTTCGCCGGCGATCACGCGCTCGTCGGCCAGGATGTCGATGTCGGCTTCACGGCTCCGATCGGCGTGGTGTCACATGAGCGCCGCGGCGGCGAGGTGCTGCTGTCCTGGCCATGGCCGGCCCGGGCGAGCCTGGCGCGGCTGACGTGGACGGGCGAGGACCCGGGGAAGCGGGACATCACCCGCAGCGAGCGGGCCCGCGACGACGGCTGGGCCAAGATCCCCGGCGGCAGCGGGCCCATGCGGGTCGAGATCCGCGCGATCGAGGTGTGCCCGACCGGCGAGGCCATCTCCAGCCCGCAGGTCGTGCGGATCGCGGCGGCGCAGCGCAGGCTCAGTTACTCGATCACGTGGAAGCCGGTGCTCCCCGGGGCCACCAGGCGCAGCTGCGACATCCGGCTGACCGCCCCGGCGGGCTGCGCCGGAGTGACGGTCGTCGCGACGGCCAAGCAGGGGATCGCCCGCCCGTCGCAGGCCGACGACGGGAAGGAGGTCGCCCGCTGGCACGGTGACGTGCCCGCCGACGGCACCGCGCTGTTCCCGGTGACCGTTCCCAGGTCATTCCGAAAGTCGTACTGGCTGTGCTGTTTCCTGGCCGACGGCTCGGGTGTGCTCGTTGATCCTCCTATTTCGCAAATGAGGGTGGGGTAATGGCTGTCAGCACCTGCGTGTGCCCGTACTGCTATCACACGATCGCCATCAGCCGGCCCGCGTACCGGTGCGGCGGTCAGGGGAACGGGATCAAGGAGCCCTGCAAGAAGGGCCCGGACGAGCAGCGGGAGCGTGCGACCGGGGTGAAGGTGCCGGTGCTGCCCAGCTTCCTGCCTCCGCCCGATATTTCTCCGGTCAAGGGGCAGGTCATCTGCCCGAAGTGCGCCGGCAAGACCGGCACGCGGGTGTGCCCCGTCTGCCACACGCCGCTGCCATCCGGCCTGGGTGACACGGCCAGCCCGCTGATCGGGATGGTCGGGGCCAAGGGCACCGGCAAGACCGTCTTCATGACGGTCCTGCTGCACCAGCTGCAGAACGGCGTCGCCCGCCGTTACGGTGCCTCGGTCGACATCGTCGGCGACACCCCGGACGGTCTCCGGTCCGCGGCCACCGCGTGGATGGCCGATTTCGAGCGGCCGCTCTTCACCGACCGGAGCATGATCCAGCAGACGGCCCAGGCGAAAGACGCCGGCCGGCAGCCGCCTTTCGTCGTCCAGTGGCGGCAGCCGCGGCGCGTCCTGTTCTTCGACCGGACCAAGACCATGGCGCTGTCCTTCTACGACCAGTCCGGTGAGGATCTCACCCGCCAGGACAGCGTCAACGCCCACCACTACCTGGCCGCCGCCGGGGGCCTGATGGTGCTGCTGGACCCGCTGCAGCTGCCCGGGGTGCGGGACGTCGTCACCGTTCCGGAGAACGCCACCGTGACGGATGCCGAGCCACCCATCAGCGTGCTGACCCGGGTGACCGAGATGCTGCGCAGCAGCCACGGCGTGCCGGTCCGCAAGAAGGTGCAGGTCCCCCTGGCCGTCATCTTCGCCAAGGTTGACGCGCTGTTCCCGGTGCTCGGGGAGCACCACCCGATCCGGCAGGTCTCCGGCAACGGCAACGGCAACGGCCGCGGCCGCGACGGGGCCGCCGACGGCGCGGAGGTCCATGAGTACGTGCGGTCGCTGCTGCACAAGTGGGGCGCGGACAACGTGGACGCGCACCTGCGGCTGAACTACAGCACGTTCCGCTACTTCGCCGTCTCGGCCCTCGGCGCGCCTCCGGTGGGCGGCAAGCTGGCTCCCGGGGACATCCGGCCGCTGCGGGTGGATGAGCCGCTGATCTGGCTGATGAAGACACTGCGACTGCTCGGGGCGGCCGTGGCATGACCGGCCGCTTCGAGACGCTCATCTACACCGACTGTCGCCGCGGACAGGGGCTGCGGGGCGATCCCGGCCTGCAGTTCCAGGCGAAGTCACCGGACATCGGGGCCGCCGCCATGGACCTGGTGCAGCGGACGCTCCTGTACGAGGTGCCCGCCGAGTGGGTCAACCGTCGGCCGCCGGAGGACTATCCGCCGTCCCTGGCCCACGTCTGGGACCCGGCGGGCCAGGTCCTGGCGACCGCCCAGGGCGCTTACCTGGGCAAAGAGGTGAGCGGGATGCGCGAGGGCAATCAGCTCACGCACGCCATCGTCACCACCGACCCCGGCTCCTACGGGTTCGTCCGGCCGGCGCAGTTGCTGCACGCGCCGTTCTGGACCGCCGGGCCGGCCGCCAGCACGGGCTGCCCGGTCCTGGAGGCCGGCTGGCAGCCGGGACCGTACGAGCCGGAGGCGATCCAGGATTTCGTGGCGGCTCAGGAGGACGGGCGGGCCCTCCTGGTGACCCTGGTCACGGCCCTTTACCAGGTAGGCCAGCCGGGTGCGCGCCGGGTCCTGTTCGTGGCCGACAGCCCCGGCCAGGTGATCCAGTGGATCGCGGCGGCCACGCTGCTGCTCCCGCAGCGGCTCGCGCTCGCCGTCGGCTTCAAGGTGTTCACCACCAGCCCGGCGTACTGCTCGCTGCCCGTGCTCGCCGTGCATCCGGACTGGGCGGGACCGTATCGCTCCGTCGAGGACGCCGCCGGCTTTGTCGTGCTGGACCTGCTCACGCGCCGCCATTCGGTGCTCGCCCCCGACGATCAGGCGCAGCAGTGGGTCGAGCTGTTCCTGGCCGCTGACGTCTACGACGTCATGGATGCCGTGGAACTCGCGGACACGGTGGTCGCGGCCGGGGCGGCGGCCAGCCAGGCCAGGGCCGTGTCGGTGGCGGCGGTCCTCGGCAGCCGTCCCCGCCCCGCCGACGTACCCGCGGTCGCGCAGTGGATAGCCGCGGGTTCCGCCGGCCTGGTCGCCCAGCACGGCGAGGCCGTGGCGGCCACTGTGCTCGCCGACGCCGGCCCGGACCTCCTGAGGGTCCTGGACGGGGCGGCGGCCAGCGGCCGGATCGCCGGCGCCGCCCGGGACATCCGGGCCGCGCTGCTGTTCAGCGAGGTGGACTGCGCCACTCGCACCGGTACCTCGCCCGGCGAGCGGCTGCCGGCGCTGCCCCGCCACCTGGCGCCAGAGTCTGATCGCGCGGCCGGCGCGGCCCTGGTCGTGGCGGCGCTCCAGGCGGCGCCGGACGAGTCCGTGGACGCGCTGCTGAGGGTGGGACTGCGGCACCGGCTGCCGCTGCCCATCTCGGCGTTCGCGGACCGGGCCGCGCGCTTCGCGGCCTGGTGGGCCGACCGGCCCGACCTGCGTTACGATCCCGCCCGCTGGCAGTGCGGAGCGGAGCTGCTCGATCTCGTCCGCGACGAGCTCACTGGCCGGCTCGCGGGCCCCGAGCCGATGGCGGGACGTACCGCGGCGGCCGTGCGCGAGCACTGGTGGCGCCCGCTGCTGGAGACGGCAGCCGACCCGTTCTACGCCCTCGACGCCGCGGTGCTGGCCGGCGCGATGAACGGCGCGGACAGCGCGGTCTGCCGGAGCCTCATCCGCCGGGTGCTGGGGAACGCCGGCAGCTCGCCGCTCGCGGCCGCCTGGGTCGCGCGTGCCTGCGCCGCGTTCTGGCAGCTACGCGACCCCGACCCCGGGGAAGCGCTCACGGCACTGATCGCCATTCCCGCCCGCCTCCCCGTCGACGTTCAGCTCATTCGCGCCGTAACGGTGGCGCTGGAGGCTGGCTGGCCGGGCGGCGACGCGGCCGAGGGACTAGACGCGGCGGCCGCGCTCTCGGCGCGACGGGCGCCGCTACCTGGTCACTGGCGCGACCTGCACCGCGACGACAGGCGGCTGAGCAGCCTCTACGACGAGCTGACCTCGGCCGCGGGCCAGGGACGCGAGCTGATCAGGAAGCTGAACGCGGTCGATGACGAGGTGCTGGCGGCCCGGGCCGGCCAGATAGCCGCGGCGCTGGCGGCGAATCAGGAGCGGGACCTGGTCGCGCGGATCCTGGCCGAGCTTCCGAAGCGGGTCGGGACGCTGCTGCGGGCGGAACTGGGCGGGCCTGAGGGGCCTGGAGGGCCTGGAGGGCCTGGAGGGCGGCCGGGACCTGCTGGCCCGAGAGACAAGCCGCGCCGGCCGACCCGCGTGCAGAGCTGAGGATCGCATGGACCGGTTCGTCGCGGCCCTCGCCGAGCCGTGGGCGCGCAAGTGGATCGGCCAGGCGGCCGGCGCGGCCCTGGCGTTCTGGGTAGTCGGCCTGCTGGCCTGGCTAATGCGCCAGCCCGCGACCGCGTTCCCGTGTCATGGCGCCGGCGCCGGCCCGGGCGCCGGGCTGTGGTGCCATGCCCAGGACGCCGGGGCCTGGGGGGCCACCGCCGCCGCCGCGCTGGCCGTGGCGATCGTGACCGGCTCGGCGGTCCTGGTCGCGGCGATCGCGCCGGGCCTGCTGAGCCTGCTGGCCGGCGAGGGATGGCCGTGGCAGGGGCGCTGGGCGGCGGCAGTTCGTCCCGTTCTCCGGTGGCTGATCCGCCGGCAGATTGACGCTCGCGGCCGGGCCGCGGCGGCGGGCCGGCCGGCGGGCGGCCGATCCGCCGCGATAGCCGCGGAACCGGGCGCCCGGCGCAAGGCGCATCAGGCCATCGCGGCCGACGCGACCTACGGGAGGGTGGACCAGGCCGCCGCGGCCCGGCTGCGCCGCTATCCGCCGACCGTCGCGGCCACCGCGCCGACCAGGATCGGGTCGGCGTTCGCCGCCATGACCGAGCGAGTCTGGCAACGCCATCGACTCGACCTGTCGGTCTGCTGGGAGCCGATCCTGGCCGTGCTTCCCGGTGCCGCGCGAGAGTCGCTGGCCAGGGAATCGACCCGGCTGACCCGGCGCGCCCAGAACCTGATCTGGGCCTGCTGCGCAGCCGTCTGGGCCGGGTTCCTCCAGCCTCCGTGGGCCATCATCGGCTGGCTGGTCGCGGTGGCCGCGCTGTCCTGCGTGCTCTACGGGGGCCTCCGGTCGGCGGCGGAGACCTACTGCGACCTCGTCGAGGCGATCGTCGCGGTGCACCGCCGACTGCTCTATCAGGGACTCGGCCTGGCGCTGCCGGACTCGACGTCCGCGGAAATCGTCGCGGGCGCCGCGCTGTCGGCGTACCTGTCCGGCGTGCAGGCCGTGGACCTGCCATTTTCCTGGCCAGCCGGCGACGGTCCCGCGAACCAGGCCGCGAACCAGGCATGACCAGGGAGGGATAGTGCTGTCCGCTTTTCTCGTTATTCTCCTGAATACGCTGATGATCGGCTCGATGCTGGCATTCATCACATTCTGCGTGCTGGCAGCGCTGGCGGCCGATAATGTTCCGGAGCGGCTCATCCGCTTTGGCGCGCTGGCCAGCGGGGGCCTGGTCGTGCTCGGTGCTCAGGCCGCCGGGGTCAGCTTCTCACAGCTGATATCGACCGCGCTGGACAATTCCCAGGCGCTGACTACTGCCGCCGGCGTTGTCATCCCCGGAGCCGCCGGGGTGGGTCTTAGCCAGATCTTTCTCCGCGCTGCTACCAACAGGAATATCTTCGCCATTCGCGTCATCATCTTCATCGGCATGCTCGCCGCCGTCCAGTTCGCCGAGATCTACGCGTCGGTGGTGGACACGAAGGGATTCAAGCTCGGTGCCGCCATCCTCCCCAATATCGCATTCGTAGTCGGAATCCTGCTCTGCATCGCCCTCACCTACGATCCGAAGAACCCGGAGAAGAGCAGGTCCCTGCGCGAGATATTCCGCCAGCCCAGCGTCGACGGCCCCGCTCCGAGTGCCGGCGGCGCAGGCCGCCAGCCGGGCTGACGGCGCCAATTTCGAAGAAAGGATTATCAGCCATGCAGCTAGTCATCAAGCGAACTCAGGCGGACGTCAAAGGCATGTTCGGCGGGAACAAGGGAGTTCAGTTCAATCTCTACTACCGGCTCGTCCTGACGCCTGACGAGTCCGCGATCGTCCAGCGCTACAGGCTGGAAACACACGTTCTCAGTAAATCTGGCTCGGGCCTGCCGGAGACCGTGGGAGACCTCCTGAGAGGGGTCAACCAGTCGGTGCAGACGGTAGCCGTGCTCCTGCAAAACGAAGAGGTCGCGAAAAGAGCGTGTGACTCGTTCTACTCGCTGATCCTGGTCGCTAAGAGCTTCGGCGGCGAAGAGGTCGTCGACTTCCCGCTGAACGGTATGTCCGATAGCTAGAAGAGGATAGCGCCGGGTCAGGGCGCTGCCTCGGTAGCCGGGGCGGTAGCACTGGCCCGGCGACTGCTGCAACGTCGACCTACCGGCCGCACTAGAGTCAGACTCGGCAAAAGCCTCAACGGGCGACGTTCAGATCGTGACAGGCAGGGGCAGCGGCATGGCTGATTCAGACTGGATGAGCGAGGACCCCTCCGGCGCTGGAGGGCAGCAGCTTGACCTGCAGACCGACCGGCCGCACCCGGCGCGGGTCTACGACTACCTGCTCGGCGGCAAGGATAACTACGCCGCCGACCGCGCCGCTGCCGAGGCGGGCCTGAAGGCCAATCCCCAGTCGCGGATCCCGCCGCGGCAGAACCGCGCATTCCTGCGCCGCGCGGTGCGCTACCTCGCCCAGGAGGCGGGTATCAGCCAGTTCCTGGATATCGGCACCGGCATCCCGACCTCGCCCAACGTGCACGAGATCGTGCAGGACGCCAACCCGCGGGCGAAGGTGGTGTATGTCGACAACGACCCCATCGTGCTCGCGCACGCGCGGGCGCTGCTCACCTCCGGCCCGGCGGGCGAGACCGCCTACATCGACGCCGACCTGCGCAACGTCGACGCGATCCTCGGATCTCCGGACCTGCGCAAGACGCTGGACCTGAGCCAGCCGGTCGGGCTGCTGCTGATCGCGATCATGCATTTCATCGGCGACTCGGACGACCCCTACGGCCTGGCGCGGCGCCTGCTGGACCGGCTGCCGTCCGGCAGTTACCTGGCGCTGTCCCATCTGACCGGCGACTTCGACCCGGCCGCGTGGGAGGCGGTGGCCGCGGTGTACCGGCGCAGCGGGGTGACCATGCAGGTCCGCTCCCACGCCGAGGTGGAGCGATTCTTCGCCGGCACCGAGCTCGTCGACCCCGGCGTGGTGTCGCTGCCCCGCTGGCGCCCCGACCCCGGCGACATCGGCGCGCCGGGCCAGCCAGGCGACGCCGCCGTCTCCGTCTACGGCGGCGTCGGCCGCAAGCAGTAGCTAGTCCAGGCGGCCGGGGCGGGCATCGGCCGCCTCGCGGCCCCGGCCGCCTGCCGCCTACGTGTCCAGGATCGCGGCGTCCGTGCCGCCTTCCTCGCCGAGGATGGACCCGATCTGGTCCACGGACTCGGGCCGCTTGGCCCGCAGCCACAGCAGCACCCCGATGCCCACGGCCAGCCAGACCACCGCCACGTACGGCGTCCACTTCAAGATCCCCGGCGGCGTCGGGTGGATCGAGCCGTACAGGGCCGCGCCGAAGACGATGGCGCCGATCAGCGGGACGGCGACGTGCACGACCGGGTTCCACTTCCGGGAGTCGCGCGTCCGGTAGAAGAACACGATGCCGCCGATGCACAGCATGATGTAGACGACGATGATCACCAGGGTGCCCGTGGTGGCCCAGAAGTAGTAGTTCGAGAACGGCTGGCCGAACGCGGAGTCCGACAGCGGGTACCCGATCAGCAGCGCCATCAGCGTGGCGATCACGGTCACCGCGATGGTGGCGTTCACCGGCGTCTTGAAGCGCTCGGAGGTCCGGCCGAACGCGGCGGGCAGCACGTTCTCGCGGCCCATCGCGAACAGGGTGCGGGCCGCGGCGGTCGCGCAGGCCACGCACACGATGAACGCGGCGAGCATGCCGCCGATCTCCACCAGCGTGCCGAGCCACGCCCCGACGAACATCGTCGCCGTCGTCTTCAGGGCGACCGGGTCGGCACCCATCTTCGCGCCGTTGCTGACGCCGTAGCCGATGGTGATGGCGTACGTCGTCCACAGGTAGAAGACCACGGCGAACAGCGTCGCGGCGATCACGGCGATGGGGATGTACCGGCGCGGGTTGGAGGTCTCCTCGCCGAAGTCGGCAGCGGTCTCGAAGCCGATGTAGGAGGTGACGCCGAAGATGATGCCGTAGAAGACGCCGGTGAAGCCGCCCTCGTTGGTGTGCCCGAAGCTGAACGCCGACAGCGCCTGGCCGTGGCTGCCGCCCTTGGCCGTGGTGACCGCGTCGACGACCAGGATGATGGCCACGGTGATGATGCCGATGACCAGCTGCACCCGGGTGGTGACCTTGATCCGGATGACCGAGAGGATCACGAACAGGACCATCCCGATGAAGAAGAACAGGATCCACAGCTTGGGGCTCAGGCCCAGCAGGTCGGCCGCTAGGTAGCCGACGGCCGACATCGTCATCGGCACGAAGCAGATCATGCCGAAGAAGTAGAGCCAGCCGGCCATGAAGCCGGCCTCCTTGCCGAGGCTCCGGCTGGCGTAGGTGTAGGCATAGCCGGCCGAGGCCATCCGCCGGGTGAACCCGATGACGACGAACGCCAGCGCGAGGCAGGCGACCCCGCCGAGCAGGAACGCCAGCGGGGTGGAGCCGCCGCTCACCGCCGCGACGCCGGACACGTTCAGCAGCATCGCCATGCCGGGAGCGAGCACCGATACGGAGATCGCGATGGCGTCCCAGAGCCGCAGCGAGCCATGTGCGAGCTGGCCGCTGGCGGCGCCGGGGATCAGGTCAGGACTGGTCTTGGCCATGGGGGGTTCCTCTCACTCCGCCATCAGGACGGTCTGGTCGTCCAGGTGGTAGTCAAAAGCCAGCGGTGTGCAGTCCCGCTCCGCGAGCCAGTCCATGAACTGAACGTGCACGGGATGGGCCCGGTAGGCGTTCAGGGTGTCCACGTCGGGGAACTCGGTGAACAGCAGGTAGCCGTAGCCGCGGGTGCGCGCCCCGGTGAGGTCGGTGCCGAGCCGGCACCTGCTCATCAGGCCGATCTCCTGTGGCCAGGACGCCACCATGGCGCGCATCTGGGCCGCCTCGTCCGCGCTGAGCTCGCGCGGGAAGCTGAACAGGACGATGTGCTGCACGGTCATCTTGGTCCTCTCGGGCATCAGTAGAACTCGAAGTACTCGCGCATCTCCCAGTCGCTGACGTCCTGGCCCTCGCCGGGCGGGTTGGAGGCGACGGCCGCGTCGTACCGGCCCAGCTCCGCCCGCTTCATCTGGACCAGGTAGTCGACGACCACATCGCCGAACGCCTTGCGGAAGAAGTCGTCCTCCACCAGCGCGCCGACCGCGCCGGTCAGCGACGTCGGCAGCATCGGCGCCTGCGTGGCGTAGGGGTCGGCCTCGATCGGCGGCGGCGGCTCCAGTTCCCTCCGGATGCCATCGAGCCCGGCGGCGATGTTGGCGGCCATGTAGAGGTAGGGGTTGGCGGCGGGCTCGCCCATCCGGTTCTCCACATGGCTGTTCGCGTCGCCCGGCGCGCCCTGGACGCGGATCAGCGCGCCGCGGTTCTCCACGGCCCAGCAGACCCGGTCGGGCGCGAACGAGTACGGCCGGTAGCGCTTGTAGCCGTTGACCGTCGGCGTGGCGAACACCGTCATCGGCATCGAGTGCTCCAGCAGCCCGGCCACGAACTGCCGGCCCGTGAGCGACAGGGACTCATCCTCGCTGGCGAACACGTTGCGGCCGTCCTGGCGCGAGAGCAGCGACTCGTGCAGGTGCCAGCCGGAGGAGAAGAAGTTCGGCAGCGCGGGGCGGCACATGAACGTGGCCAGCAGGCCGCGGCGCTGGCACATCTGCTTGACCGCCGAGCGGAACAGCACGACCGCGTCGGCCGCCGCCAGTCCGCCGATCGGGCTGAAGCTGAACTCGATCTGGCCGGGGCCCCACTCGTCCTCCATGGACCGCGGTGGCAGCCCGACCGCGCCCAGCCCGTCGCGGATCGCCTCCAGCGTCCCGGCCACGCTGTCGAGCCGCACCTCCGACAGGTACTGATAGCCGCGCTCGAACACGCTCACCGCCGGCACCGGCGGGGTGAACCCGGCGTCCTCCGGCGTGATCCGGTCGGAGTCCAGCTTGACGATGTAGTACTCCACCTCGATGCCGGCCAGGAAGTCATAGCCCGCGCCGGCCAGCTCGCCCAGCTGGCGGCGCATCAGCCCGCGGCCGTCCAGGGGCATCGGCCTGCCGCTGGAGAAGTAGACGTCGCAGAGCATCCAGCCGGTCCGGTCGGCCCACGGCAGCACCTGAAACGTGGCCGGGTCCGGAACCAGCACGACATCAGGGAATCCGGTGAACTCGTCGATCCCGAAACCGCCGCCGGCCGCGAAGGCCGGCACGAATACCTGGTTGCCCGTGTCGAGGCTGTAGATGGCCCCGGAGAAGTCCAGGCCGTTCGACATGGCGGCGATCGCCACGTCGGGCGCCAGGGACTTGCTGCGCGGCTGGCCGTGCTGGTCGACGACGACCAGCCGGACGGTGCGCAGGTCGAGCTCGCGAATCCGGCTGGCGACCTCGCTGGCCGCGGCGGCCTGCTCGGGCGTGTACAGGCCGTAGCGGGCGACGAACCCGTGCTGGCCAACGCCGTCCACCACGTGCGGCCGGCCGGCGCGGTTGTCGCCGGGGGGTGTGCTTCCCACTTGGGTAGTCTCCGATCAGGTGCGGGAGTTCCGGCGCTGGCTCATCTGGTCGAGCAGCGCGGCGCTGAAGTTGTCTGGCTCCACGTCGGCCAGCGACAGGAACGTCTCGGTGCGCTGCACGCCGCTGATCTGGAAGATCTTGGTCAGCAGCAGCTCGCGCAGGTGCGCGTGGTCCCGGACGCGCAACCGGACCAGCAGGTCGAGGCTGCCGGTGACCACGCTCATGGCCTCCGCCTCCGGGAGGACCCGGATCTCGCGGATGATCTCGCTCAGGTCCATGCCCGCTCCGGCCGTCACCGCGAGGTAGACGACCACCGGGAAGCCCAGCGCGGCCCAGTCGATGTCCGCCCGGTAGCCGCGGATGACGCCGCTGCGCTCCAGCCGGGCCAGCCGGTCGGCCACCGCGGGCGGCGACATCTCGATCTGCCGGGCCAGGGACCGCTGGGACTGCCGCGCGTCCGTGGCCAGGGCGCGCAGCAGGGCCAGGTCGAGGTCGTCCACCTCGACCGCCGGCGTGACCGGCGCGGAGACCTCCGCCAGCCTGGCCAGCGGAGCCGGGATCGTTGTCATTTGCCAGGTAACCCGTCGTGGGACTTGGGGATGTGAGTTATGCTGGATTCGTTGCATTATCAATGTAAAGCACGGTGCGGTGCGATTTTTACATTTGTAAGTTCCCCATGTCAAGGGTGGCATGGCGGAGAGTGAGCACGGAGCGGACCATGACGGCAGCCCTGGAGCAACACGACTGGAACGGCGGTCTCGCGCGGCGCGCGCACGCGCTCGGCGGTGGTGAGATCACCGCGATCCTCGCCCTGGCCGGCGCGACCGACGTCATCACGTTCTCGGGCGGGTTCCCCGACCCGGCCACGTTTCCCGCCGACGTGCTCTCCGGCATCGCGGGCGCGCTGATCGCGCAGGACGCCGCGGTCGCGCTGCAGTACTCGGCGACCGAGGGGCTGGCCGGGGTCCGCGACTACGTCCGCGGGCGGCTGGCGGCGGCGGAGGGCCGGGCGCCGGGCGCCGGCGAGCTGATGATCACCAGCGGCGGCATCGACTGCATGGAACTGCTCGCGAAGAGCTATGTGGACCCCGGTGACATCGTCGTGGTGGAGTCGCCCACCTACCTCGGCGGGATCATGGCCTTCCGCGGCTACGAGGCGGACGTGCGCGGCGTCCCGATCGATAACGACGGGATGCGCGTCGACGTGCTCGCCGACCTGCTCGCCGGCGGCCTGCGCCCCAAGATCCTCTACACCATCCCGGACTACCAGAACCCGACCGGCCTGTCGATGACCGGCGAGCGGCGGCGGGAACTGGTCGCGCTGGCCCGCCGCTACGGGTTCCTGATCCTGGAGGACGTGGCCTACCGCGAGCTCGGGTTCGGCCAGCCGCCGCCCCCGAGCCTGTGGTCCCTGGCGCCGGACGTCGTCCTCCAGGCCGGCACGTTCTCCAAGATCTTCTCACCGGGGTTCCGGATGGGCTGGGCGGCGGGACCCGCGCAGATCATCAGCACGCTGGTGGTCGCCAAGCAGAACTCCGACCAGTGCGCCGGCGCGCTCGGTCAGCGGATGCTCGAGGAGTACGGCCGCGCCGGGCACCTCGACCGGCAGCTGGTCAAGTCGCGGGCGCTCTACGCGCGGCGGGCCGCGCTGCTGGCGCGGGCGCTGGCGGCGCACATGCCCGCGGGCACGACGTGGACCACGCCGGCGGGCGGCTTCTACATCTGGGTGACGGCGCCGGACGGCGTCGATACCGTGGCCCTGTCGGCGGCGGCCCGGGCCCGGAAGGTGGCCTACGTGCCGGGCCGGCCGTTCTATCCGGACGGCGCCGGGGCCACCCAGATCCGGCTGGCCTACAGCCGGGTCGCCGACGATCTCATCGATGAGGGCGCCCGCCGGATCGGCGAGGTGCTCGTGACCGCACTGGAGGGCAAGTGAGCGACGCTGCTAGCCATTTCACGACGGAGGCGCAGGGAGAGCCCGCCGGGCCCGGCCGCTTCGTGAACGTGGATGAGATGACGCCGGTCGAGTTCCTGCCCGGGCTCG
>Ga0307372_10007392_pt1 | contig 15753 bp, 17 predicted proteins | sample OX1MG_FD_202533 | JGI IMG/M metagenome (GOLD analysis project Ga0307372, IMG submission 202533) | Soil microbial communities from Risofladan, Vaasa, Finland - OX-1 | ecosystem: Environmental > Terrestrial > Soil > Coastal area > Acid sulfate soil | place: Finland: Risofladan, Vaasa | collected... | reverse complement strand
AATTTCGCCGTGCCGATCAGGCTGTAAATCGCCGCAGCTCGTTCACCGCCGGCATCGGATCCGGCGAAGAGGTAATTTTTGCGACCCAAAGCTACCGCGCGCAAAGCTCGCTCGGCAGCATTGTTATGTGTGCCTTGAAAAGGTGCACGGTTCTCCCCGGTGAAAATCCGGGCCGGCTAACTCTCGTTCCAGCCGGAAACACCTGAGGCGGATCAGGAGGCGACGAATGGTCTGAAGCACTTCAGGAAACGGCCCTTCAGTGGGTCAGTGGAACGTGCGGGCTGCAACGTGAGTGAACACCGAGCAGGCCTCGAAACAGCCAATGTGGAAGCCGACCCGCCATAATAACGGGGAAGGCCGATGTCACCGGCGAAACGAACGAGAAGCGCAACCGGAGATTCCACCGGGGTAGTGGTGGCAGCACGCACGGAACAAGAACGGTGCGCAACAAGGGAAGTCTGCGACTGCGGCACCGAGTGGCAATTCGGAGCCAACGCCGGACCCGTGAGGGATAGCGGCGGCGGACGCAGATGACGGATGGGCTCGTAGTACCGAAGAAGCCGGGTAACTCCGGTGGAGGGAAGGAGCCCTAACCCGATCCAGCGAAGCAAGAGCCGAAAGCCTGGTGATTGACGATGAGTCTAGCAACACCGACGAAAACGGTTGAGACGCTTCAGACTTCGCTACAGACAAAAGCTAAGACAGAACCGGCCTTCCGTTTCTATTCCCTGTGGGACAAGATTTGCCGCGAAGATGTTTTGCTGGAAGCTTATCGTCGCTGCCGCGAAAACGCGGGAGCGGCTGGAGTGGACGGCGAGACCTTCGAGCGGATCGAAGCACAGGATCAGGAACGTTGGCTGAAAACGCTGCGGGAGGAGTTGGTGGCGGAGAGGTATGCGGCCAAGCCCCTCTTGCGAGTGTGGATACCCAAGAGCAACGGAGGCCAGCGGCCTCTGGGCATTCCGACCGTCCGGGACCGCGTGGTCCAGATGGCGGCAGTGCTGATTCTGAGCCCCATCTTCGAGGCGGACCTGCTACCGCAACAGTACGGGTTCCGGCCCGGAGTGGATGCAAAGATGGCTCTGCGAAGAGTGTATTGGCACGTGACGCAGCACGGGAGACAGGAAGTGGTGGACGCCGATTTACGCGACTACTTCACTTCAATTCCCCACGCTCCCTTGATGCGGAGTCTGGCCCGGCGCATCGCGGACGGGCGTCTGCTGCGCACGATCAAGCGCTGGCTGACAGCGCCGGTCGTGGAACGCATCAACGGCCGACCGGTTCAGACCGCCGAAGCACGCAGGCGCAAACGTGGCACGCCGCAAGGCGGAGTGATCTCGCCGCTGTTGGCGAACTGCTACTTTCGGCGATTCCTGTTGGCATGGCAAGGCCACGGCCATCAGGAACAACTCGACGCCCACGTCGTGAATTACGCCGACGACTTTGTGATCTGCTGTCGTCCCGGAAATGCGGAGGCGGCTCTGGATCGCATGAAGCGGCTGATGACACGACTGGGGCTAGAGGTCAACGAGACCAAGACACGAATCGCCCGACTTCCCGAGGAGGCATTCAACTTCTTGGGATACACAGTCGGCGGCTTTTACGGTAAGGGCGGCCGCCGCTACATCGGCACGCAGCCCTCAAGGAAAGCTGTGAAGAGCCTGCTCAAGCGGATTCACGAGCGGACTTCCTCTCAGTGGTACGCGGATGATCCCCTGAGCACCGTGAAGCGCATCAGCACCTTACTTCGCGGCTGGTGTGGCTACTTCAACCAGGGGCCAGTGGCGCAGACGTACCACGTCATCCGGCGATACACGGAGCGGAGAGTCCGACGCTGGTTGACGCGCCGTACCGGACAGCGAGGCGCCGGGTTCGCCCAGATCCCGGACAAGTATCTCTACGAGACGCTTGGCCTTTATGTTGTTCCAAATCGACGCGCCGACTTGTCGAGAGCGAAGGTCTGATGGAACGGGAGCAAGCCGGATGCGGGAAATCTGCACGTCCGGTTTACTGAGCGGGAACAGGAAACAGAGCTACGCCAAGCCGGACTGAGGGGGCAAAGCGAAAGCGATGCCAAGACCCACCGGAAGACTAAGGCCACTGCGCCTGTTCTCGACTCGACCAATCTCCAGTCGACCATCGTCGCAGTAGCGCACCAGAGCATCCCAGCGTCCGAGGGCGTAACGAACCGCCATGGCTGTATCGGATTTTCTCGAAAGCTTTCCTAATAGCTCGTTGAAGAATTCTGGTTTTCAAGCTTTTCCTTCTGATTTTGTGAGATATCGCTGAGCTGTGAAGGAGTGCTTGGGTTGTTCTATCTATCGAGCGGGCCTGAATCGAAACTCCGTGTCATGTTGTGGCCATCAGGTTTCGCAATCGGCACAGGTTGTAGGCTGCCCCGGTGAAGGTAAACAGCCACCCGACCTTGTCCATCCCTCTCAGCTTCACTTTTCTTAGCCCCCCGACCATCGTCATCCATCCGAAAACTTGCTCCACTCGTTTCCGTTTCCGCTGACTGACTTCGTACCCCTCATGCCGTGTGGTCCGCTCGTCCACCGCGCTCCTGCGATGGGTATTATTTTGCGCTACATGCGGCGTGATGTTCATCCCGCGAAGTTCGCCTACCAATTCCTGCGTGTCGTAATTCTTGTCTCCTCCCAACGTCACTCGCTTTCCCATCGGGATCGCTTCGGCCATCAGCATCGCCGCTTCCCGCTCCGCTCTTCCATTGGCCTCGGTCACAAAGGTCTGTACCAGAAGACCGTTGCGGTTCTCCATCAGTACATGTGCTAGGTAGCCTAAGAGTTTGTTAAGAAATAACATTTACAAATGAGCTGGCGTAACTTATCGCGCCCTGTGAGGCTGGACCGTGTAGTTCCAGTCGCCGTGAAACTTGTGAGGCTGTACCCGTAGCTTGTGCATCTCATCGTCCTTGATCTTCTGACCGGGTTCGTATTCGCGAGTGTCAAGTAGAGCTTTCACCCAAAGCCCGCTCTTCGTGGTTGTGGCCCCGATTAGATTGACCACGGTCTCATAGCTGAGCAGCGGCCGGCCGCGCCAATTCATGCTGATGAACGAAAACAGGCGATGCTCGACCTTGTTCCACTTGCTCGTGCCGGGTGGATAGTGGCACACGGTGATCGCTATCCCCAGCCGATCGGCCAAAGCCTGCAGATAGATTTTCCAGGCGCGCAGACGCGAGCCATTGCTACCGCCAGCATCCGCGCAGATCAACAAGTTCCGTGCCTGCGGGTATGCTTTCCGTCCCATCAACTGCCACCATCGGCGAATGCTGGCTACAGCAAATTCTGCCGTGTCATGCGTGATACCCACGTTGACGACCGCTTCGTCTCGCGTCACGTCGTAAGTCCCGTACGGGATCGCTTTGCCCACACTCTGCGCCGGGAAATCATGGACGTTGACCTGTTCTACGTCGCCCGCCGGCTGCCAGCGACGACCGCGATTATCAAAAGATCCCACCAATTCCTTCTTTTTCGTGTCCACACTGATGACCGGGTCATGGCGGTGGACGAAGCGCCGAACTTGATCGTTGAGGTACCGAAACTGCGCGTCACGATCGCGATGTTGCGTGCCCTCGATCGTTTTCACGTTGGCCTGCAAGGAGTAGCCCAGTTCTCGTAGACAGCGTGAGACGGTGACATGCGAGACCGTGTAGCCTTGGCGCGCCAGCTCCTCGGCCAAGGTGCGCGTCGACTTATTCGTCCAAAGTAGGTAGCTCATCGGGTCACCGGCCGTGCTAGCTTCGACCAGCCGCGCCAGCACCCGCTTAACGTGGGGATCCGCATCCTCGACTCGTTTGCGTCCACCGCCCAATGTGCGAATGCGCCCCGTTTCCGGACGTGAGGGCAAACGGCCGGTTTCTAACTCCGCCATGCCCTTTAAAATGGTGGGCCGCGACATGCTCGTCAGTCGTGCCAAGCGACTAACCGCTCCGCGTCCCCGCTCGAGCGCCTTCTGGGCGACAAAGACACGCGCTTGCGCTTCATTCAACGTGCCTAACACGCGAAGCCAGTGTCGCTCGGCTGCCGGAAGTTTCGCCTTCGTCGCCATCGCCGTATAGTCTCGCACTGGCGACAGAATAGCGAGCAGAGCCCGGTTTGTAAACTTTATTGTTTAACAGTCCCTAACTTCGTTGGAAGATCGCTTCGGTTCGGAAGTCGAGGCTGGCCTTCGTTTAGCTGAGCCGTACAGGATTGTGCCTGAGGTACCAGTAGACGTGAAATTCGCACGAACATAGCATCGGCAGTCCAGTTCTGCAGACCAGCTTTCTTCCTCTCAGATAAGGGCTTGGCAGCTTTGCGCGTGGGCAGAAGTGGGCAATAAGAGAAACGTTCAGCGGTCGGCTCAGAATTTAGAAAATCTTGCGGAACGGCCGGCAAGCTGACAACGCGAACACAATATGCTTGAAGCTTAGAACGATCCGCAGCAGCGGGGTCTTTCACCTGCGCTGCCGGATTCGATACCCCTTAGTCGTGGACGAGGAGAGGCAGGTCCAGCTTCGCCTGCGGCAGGCTATTGCTCGGGTGCAGGGTATACTCATCTCTGTGATTTGGGCCGTGGCGATTTGAATCTCGATCTTGTGCAGGCCGCAAGTGGTACCTACCTTTCGGAATTTTGTAGTGTTCATAGGGTATAGATTTGTGTACATGGCCGTGTTATAGTTGGACAAGGGGACAATTGGATGCCTACGACCAAAACGCGATCGCATAAGCACTTTCGTTTGAACGCGGCGAAAATCAAGCGCGCACAGAAGGTGTTAGACGCCGGCACGGAAACAGAGGCCATCGAGCGAGCCTTGGATCTGGTGATTTCCGAACACGAGAGGAACCGGTTGGCCATGGAAGCCAATGAGCGCTTCGTGACAAGCGGCATAGCCGTTCAGGACGTCTACGGCACGTTGGAGCCGTAGATGCCGCCGATGCTGTTCGACACCTCGATTTACATCACGGCCTTGCGGATGGGAGATGACGCAACCCTGGGTCTGAGGCGGATCGCCGGGGGTGCCCCCGTATGGCTGAGTTCGGTCGTGCTCGAAGAACTCTACGCTGGGGTAAGCGCGCGCAATCATCACGCTGTGGAACGCCTTGAGCGCGACTTCCACAGAGCCGGACGGATCTTGGTTCCCAATCTCACGGACTGGGCGCAGACTGGCAAAGTGCTCGCTCTGCTAGCCGCCAAGTACGATTACGAGCAAATCGGGAAGGGGCGCCTGACCAATGATGCGCTGATTGCAATGAGCGCAGGCCGTTTGGGAATGGCAGTGATAACGGCCAATGCGCGCGATTTTGGGAAGCTAGCAGAGTTCCGGCCGTTTCAGTGGCGAGTAGAAACTCCGCGCACCAGCTGAGATTCTGCGGTGTTGGCAGATCGACCGAACAAAGACAAACGATCACGTAACGACGCCTGACGCGCTTTCCTGCCCCGCAGTCCAACTCTCCAAATAACCTTCGTTCCTTTTGCGGAAGTTGTGTCCGCAGACTCATATACGTCTAGCCGCATCGGGGCACCTTTCTTAGTCCGAAACTCCTGCTGAAAACCCAAGTCAGCTCTGCGAGGTGAAACTATGCACGTCTTGAAGCTGGGGACCGTCAAGCTGTGGATGACCAAGAGAGGGATTGAGGAAAGTCAGGTGCATCTGCAGGTGAGGTCGCGCAAAACGACTCTGACCGCGAACGAATTCAGGGATCTGTATGAATGGTTGGAAGAGGAAGAGACACGGCTTGTGCGGCAATCCCTTGTGCCGGCAAAGAAGCGTGCACCAGTTTTCGCCTTAGGCGAGTTATGCGCCATCAGCGGCAAGCAGCTCGATGTGGATACCTTTGGCAAAAAAGCGGTCTACGTCAAGGTCGTCAGCGTGCGTCCGCTGAGAGTCGAAGACCCGAAGGGAAAAATTTGGACTGCTGGCTTGGGATTCAGGCTCAGAAAGGCTACGCCGGAAGAAGAGGACAAGCTGAGCAGGAAGCACCATTGAAGGTGCTTCCCAGACCGACATTTCTATACGCGCCTCCCGGTGGTCAAGAGTAATTCAGTAGAAAGGAGCCAACAGAATGATTGATGAAGAAAAGCCCCCTCTCGACAACGAGAGCAGTCCTCCACAAATCGCCACATTCAAGAGCAGCATCATCCCCAAGTTGTGCGAACTTGGTGTCACAAAGCTCACTGTCAATTACAGCGGGTCGGGTGACGAGGGTTCCGTTGAAGGGATAGAGGTCGAACCGGAAGGGCTCGCCATTCCCGGCGAACTCGAGAAACAGATCTCCGATCTGGCCGACGAGTTTCTGTATTCCGAACATGGCAGTTGGGAAGATGGGGACGGCGGTACGGGCACGATCGTCATCGATGCAGTTGAGGGCAAAATTGTCAACGAACACGGCCGGTACTTTACCGAAATAAGCTACGAGACAAAGGAATAACGTGGGCCCAGATCTTGATATCGCCCGTAGTATCGAATTCCCGTCCGGCATGGAGGCTGTTCACAGCTACTTGAGCCTCGACGATTCAGCGGCGATATTTGTAGTGCGAATTGAATCTCGACCCGAGTGGAGCACGACGGACGACTTCGAAGCCGCGCTGGGCCGCGCCGTAAAACTGCTGGCCTTTGGCTCTGCAGCAGGGCTGCTCTTGGGAATTCTCGCGTCGCGGATTCTTGCAGCGGTCGTCTTTGAAGCCACTCCGCGTGATCCGTTCGTGCTCGCTGGCGTCGTGCTGGCGATGGCCTTGGTCGGCCTGCTCGCCACCTGGATTCCGGCCCAGCGCGCTCTCTCCATCGATCCCGTCATGCTCCTCCGCGAGGAATGAACCGCCACGTAGCGGTGCTACAGTAAAATCCAAGTCATTGCCGCCACTGTCCTCGTCCTGAAACATTCTCAGTTGTCCCTAGGAACTAATCGCCAAGGAGTTGACTGGATTCGTGCGCTGAGGGATAGCCTTTTTTTCATTTTCAGGTTTACGGTCCCTAAGTAGCCGATTCTTCTTTTTGGACTCTTTGGCATGCAACTGTTGCCACAAGTACATTGCGGCGTACGCCCGCCACGGGCGCCACACGCGCGATCGTATTTCCAGCTCCGCTGGATTGCGCACGGAGGAGGCGTGCAACAAACCGAGGTCACTCGAGGGGAATGCATCCGGATCGCCGAACGCTCGCATCGCGATGTATCGAGCCGTCCAATCGCCGATTCCCGGCACTTTCTGAAATCGAATGAGGAGCGCATCTACATCCCCAACATCAGTGAATGAGAGGTCACCGTCGAGTACCGCGCGTGCAAAGGAACGAATCGTTGCTGCGCGCGAGCTCGACACGCCTATGCTGGCGAGGTTTGAGGCAGCTAGAATTTGGGGCGGCGGGAAGAGATGCGTGAGGCCGTTGTTCGCGCCGACTGCGGTCCCGTACTCTTGCACCAAGCGCCCGGCCAGGGTGCGTGCACGTTTCACCGTAACTTGCTGACCGAGAACCGCTCTGACGGCAAGTTCGAAACCATCCCAGCAGCCAGGCACGCGCAAGCCGGGACTCATTGAGACTTGATTCGCCAAGAGCGGGTCCTTGGTCAGATGCCCGGAAATTTCTTGCGGATCGGCGTTGAGATCAAACATCTGCCGAACTCGCTCGACGATGAGGAACAGCCAGCGAGGATCCGGGAAGCAAATTCGAACAGTCAGGCAGCCGGCGGGCTTGCCGAGTGAGACTTCGATGCAACCGCCGAGCCCGTTTAAGGAAATGGTCCGCCGATAAGATTTTTCTTCCACAACTTCAACGCCTGGAATGGTCTGTGGGGCAAGAAAATCCAGCATTCCATCCCAGTCGAAGGGCGAGCGAAAGTGGAGGCGAAACACATACTCGTTCTCTGGTTCTGTCTTCAGCTTCGGGGCAAGATTTCGAATCTGCGTTGGAGTTCGGCCATACGTCCTACGAATCGTGGCGTTGAAGCGGCGAACGCTGCCAAAGCCACCCGCAAGAGCCACCTGATGCATCGGTAGACTTGTTTCGTCAATCAGCTTTTTGACGAAGTGCAAGCGGCGAGTCTGGACCACTTTGAGGGGTGGTGCGCCGAGGTGTTGCAGAAATAAGCGTCGGAGATGGCGTGAGCCGATACCAAGGCGTTTCGCGAGAGCGTCCACCCCGCCGTCTTCCATGGGACTTTCACTGATCAAACGCAGTGCTCTGGAAACTGTCGCGGAAGTTCCCATCCAAGCGGGAGTTCCCGGGGAACATTCTGGGCGACACCGAAGACAGGGACGGAAACCAGCCTCCGCAGCCGCTGCAGCGGATGCGAAGTAACGCACATTTCGTTCCTTGCAATGGGGCGCAGGACAAATTGGGCGGCAGTAGATACCGGTTGTCAGAACGGCGATAAAAATGCGTCCATCAAAACGCGCATCGCGCGTCAATCGCGCCCGGGAACACGTCCTGTGATCCAGCTGCATATCGTTTCTCTCAAGACAATCGAATTTCACATCAAACGATGGACGTTATCGGTCATATCCGTCCGGTTGAAATTCCCGGGGGAATCGTTGGCCGAACGCAACGTTCAATCAGGAACGGTAGCCCAGTATGCTGGCGCAAATCACAGGTGATGAGGGCGAAACAGCAGGTCAAACCATGGTTTCCATGTCTTGCCGTCATCGGTGGATGTCACCGCCGTCTCCCTGACGCCGTCGTTCACGGGCCTCCAGGTGCCGCGAACACGTTGTGACTTGCCCCCTGCCAAGTGGTCGCCTCCACTCAGGACCATCTCGCCATTGTGGATATTACCTTCGATGACGAGCAATTTGCCTCGGTTGGTTACCCAAGTCTGGTGCCAGACGCCTCTGGCCGCATCATAGATCGTGAAACTTTCTCCTTCCGATCCATCCTTGCCTTGATAATCTTCGAGCAAGACGCAACCGTCGAGAATGATTTTCACTCGTAGGCGTGCGACCTTGATTGACGGTCTGTCGACGTCGAACGCGTCCCAATCGCCGGCCCAGAAGTCGAACTGCCGATGCTTCAGTGTGGCACAAGGCGCCGATTTCTGCGGCACGGCACGAGTGGCGCGGGAAGCAGCGGTGCTCCTTGTTCCCGCGCAAAGAAGAGACAAAAGAACGACACTGATGCTGAGCCATAAACGAAGGCAGTTCATTTCGTCTCCCCTGTGTCCTAGACCGCTCCTGTCAGAATCCCATCTGATGCGCATCAGCGTTACTCGCGTTGTTGCAATCAATAGAACGAGGATAGGAAAGTGTTCCTACCCTCGCCAAATTGTCGTCAAGAGAACAGCGTTGACGTTTCGGTTTTCCTCAGGCGTTCATTCCGGCTTTCTGGTCAGGACGAAGCGGCCCAGGTTAATATGCTGGCGCATTTGTGTCTGAACATCATCCGGAATGACGACTGTCTGCGTTTGGCCGTAGGCTTCGGGATCGTATGGACCACATGGAACCAATAGGACAGCATGCGCCACGGAGGTGACCACGCCGTTGGAGACAATGTTGGCTTGCGCCGCGATCTCTCCGCGGTCGTTGATGCCGCCAGTAGAGGATACGTCCCAGTTGGCGCTGGCCGATCCAATGAGATCGTTGAGCGACGTCATAATGCCATTCTGATAGATAAAGGCGCGCCCGCCGTCGAACTGGTTGTCGACGTAAGATACGCCGACCACTTGACCTTCGTCGTTAATGTCGGTGGCTTCGCTCATGGCGTCGGGTGTGCCATTAAGCCCAGGCAACGTCCCTAAGCTTTGCATGCCGCCCTTCTGACTCCAGATATAGGCCAGGAACCTGAACTGGAGTTGGCCATTGATGACATCGTTAGGACCATTGTCGAATCCCACAACCACGCCACGGTTGTTGATCGATTCTGGTGTATTCCACGCGCTACCTCCGAGAGTGCCCAGACTAATCGGTTTGCCGTTTTCCCAGAGCACGGAGTGAATAGCGCTGTAGAAGCCAAGGCCAATGTCGCATTGACCGGAAATGCCAACGATTTGCCCTAGATCATTGATCGCCGTAGCCGATGAATCGGGATCGCCTGGGTAGGGAGGAAGTTGCTGCACTTTCCATTTTCCATTGTAATCTCGATGCCACAAAGTCGCTTCAAACTGCAGGAATTGCGTGCCTGCTGGGGTTACGCCAGCGCAAGTTGGGTCGTGGACTGTGTTCTCTGCCCAGCCGACGATCTGACCGAGATTGTTGTCCCCAGCACCGACAGAGTTGTTGCCGCCGAGTCCGGGGAGCTGCGTCATCTGGCCGAACTGCCAAGCGAACGCGACACAGGAATTGCCGCTCACTAGACCGAACGCCGGACAAGAAAACGATTCATCTAGAGGATCGTGCACACCGTTCTCTGTTACGCCGGAGATCAGGCCAAGATTGTTTTTGACTGGCCAGGCAACGTCGCTGCCCGGTCCGCCAAGCGTCCCAAGAGGAATCTGCAATCCGTGCAGCCAGAGGGTCGCGAGCTGAGTTCCGTCAGCCTCGTCGGAGCCACCCATGGCCCAGCCCAGATTATTAATGGTGTTGGCGGCGCTCGCGGTTCCGCCAAGAGTGCCGAGGTCGATTACGCGGTAATGGCTTGGCCCTTGCGACTGCGGGTCTTGCGCACCAACTTGAGCTGACACAGCTAAGGTTCCGAGTAAAGTAATCGTCGCGATGCATGTCCATATCCTGGATTTCATGTTGCCTCCCTTTGGTTTGTTCCTGAAGCCGGAAGTCCGACCTCAAAGCCTGTGCTTTTGCGTCTCGGGCCGATGCGCGCGACTTCTCCGCTGCAAATGCCGGCGGGTCAGCCCTCTTCAGTTTCGCTCACATATTTCTCGCTATACTTTTGGCCCGCGAGTGGCGCGGGCGAATTCTCTTTTGGCAAGATAGAGGAACTCGCCTGGCAGAGCTGGCTGTTTTCGGACGTGAATATCGAGTTTTCGGGAAATCGTGGACGTTTTCGGACGTCAATATCGATAGAGTGTCCGTTTTGCTAGACTGCAACTCGGAAAGGCCGAGTCGGCTTGTATTTCCGATGCACTCATCGAATAAAATTGGCCACGTGTATTACACAAACTTCCTGAGTCCGGTGGGACAGTTACTGCTGGAAGGCAATGATCAAGGGTTACGTCTGATCAGCTTTGCTGCTGGCAAGCATATGATACGCCCGCAGCCCGGCTGGATGGAGAACGAAGGAGTCCTTTCAAGAAACGATTCGCTAGTTGCAAGCATACTTTCGCGGGGAGTTGCAGGAATTCGATTTGCCGCTGGCCCTCGAAGGGACGCCGTTTCAGGTTCGGGTCTGGCAAAAACTGCGCGCGATTCCTTACGGAGAGACAATTTCCTACGGCCAGTTAGCCCATCGGATCGGTCAACCTAATGCAGCGCGGGCCGTCGGGCTTGCCAACGGTTCCAATCCGATTCCTATCATTGTTCCGTGCCACCGCGTAATTGGCACCAATGGCAATCTTACCGGCTATGGGGGCGGCCTTTCGATCAAGCAAAAACTGCTTTCCCTTGAAAGCCGGCAAATGCGTTTGGTCTGAGGCCAGAGCTTTTGGTCGTCAACCAAGAGGTGGGTGCTTCAAATCGACTCGCCGACCACTCCAATTTCTCTTTGCGAATTTGAGTTACATGACATCAAGCTGCGAGGACGGTTCCTTCTTTTGTAGCCCAGGTAGCCCAGCCAGGACGGCCCTGCGCAACCCTGCTCGGCGCTGAGCTTGTGCGCCACAGTCGTTCACCGCCGTGCGGTTGAATTTCTGGGCCGGTCAAGCGGTAAGGCTTACCGGACAATTTAGCAAACTTCCGGTAATCCCCTTCCACGTCAATGCAGGGATGTGGTTGAGCGCAAGCGGATGTCCTGCGAAGAAGAACCAACCAGCTGAGATAACATTAGCTTCCTTGCTTTCTGAAAGGGGTACGGGCACAAGTAAAGCGGAGAGGGGTCGTGCTAACGGTACTTATAGCCACAAGTTTCACGGCGACTGGAATTACACATTCAAGCCGCGACAAGCGGCGTGACCGGGCGTTACCGTGTCGCCAAACCCAATGTCGATCTGTATCGGTATTTGCGCTTTCTCCAGGAACGCGGTGAATGTGACCCGCACGCCTTCGTAGTCGGCGTCTTCCTTGATGCGCTCCGCCTGGACCGTTTTGGGATCAAAACGCAAGCCGTCATCTTCCACTTCGACGGTCGAGATTTCCTGGAATATGCGAACGAATCGTTCCGGGGAATTGTCTTCTTTCGCCAGAAAATCGGCGTCTCGGGTGGGGCGATACCGCTGTTCTGTCCAGAGCTCGATGAGCAGAGCGCCCTTCAGTATGAACATTTCCCGATACTTGGACTTGCTGAGCCGGAAGAGAATTCTCTCTAGGCCATATTTGGTGAGTATGAGTCCGAAGTCTTCATTCCGCTCTCAGGCGAGGTTGAGTAGTTTCTGTCGAATGGAGGCGGGGATGTTCTTGAGCCTTGGATCGCGCAATTAGAGTGACTCCAGATAGGGCCGCATGATGTTCGCCACGCGGCAGACCTTGGCGGCGGCCCACAGCTCGTCCATCGAAGCTTTTTTGAGACGCCGACACTCCTTTAGGGCCTCCAGGGCGACATCCGTGCCGATCTTGTTGCGGAACTTGAAGCAGTCTGCCACCGTCTTTGCCGGCGTGTATACCTTAAGCGTTCCTCCGCGAACGGGATATTCGTTCATCCCAAAATGCAGAGCTGGTCCCGACATGCGCACAAAGCGAATCGGCGGAGAAGTTATGTGGGGCGTCCACGCTTTGACGGCAATGGCCATCCAGACTTGGTGTGGGGATTGTGTTGTGAACTTGTGAAACTGAAGGGCGGACAGGAGACAAATTATTCCTTTGGGAACTTTGCATGCCGCTTCGATTAGCGACAGATGCTCGGTGACGGAGGATGAGTTCGAAGCATAAAGGCCGCGTCCGACCTTTCTAAGAACACCCTTCTGAACAAGCCTGGGGAGATAGTTTCGGGGGATACCGAGGGCGAACACATCCTTCGCGCGAATAATCTGTTTCTTGGTAGCCAGGTTGAGTAGGCGGTTTGACTTGGATTCCATGGCTGCGCTCCAGGCAAGTGTACCAAATGCTAGGTAGATGTCAACAAGTACCGATGATATAGAACACCAGGACATGGACCTTTCAGAGGTTGTTACTCTCTTTATTGCCCCCTTTTGAGGGTAATGCCCTCATTCAGTTCTGCCTGTGTGCCTAGAAAGCCGAAACCTCTATCCGTTCCTCGGGTTGGACAAAACCGTCACCCTCACCAGCAAAGCGACCGGCACGTGTCTCGAGAACCCGACGGCTACCGCCAGAGAAGATTCCCGGGATGGAGCGGACTCGATCAGGACACTCAAGTTTGTGGTTTCAGATGTTGGGCGTCGAAGCACACTCCTCTCTTCCACACAATTAAAACAATGGTGGCAATCTTCCTGGCCAAGGTCAGCCGCGCCATCTCCGGCCGCATACCCTTGGTCAGCAAAGTGGCATAAAACTCTTCCAAGGGACCGGGCTTAGTCGAAGCGATAACTGCCGCTCCCTTAAACAAATTCTTCAGATCGTGATTGCAATTCTCGTTCAGTCCGCGCACCTCGACGGGTTTCTTCTTCCGCTGAAGCTGGCCTTTGAATATCTGGTGATCGGCGCTGCTGCGCACTTCGATGCCCAAACCACTGTAGGTCCACAGCTGCCGTTTGGTGCGCAACCGGTGCGGCGTTTGCAGGATCCCCACGGGTTATGTCGCACCGTCTGAAAATGATGCAACATTTCGCGTAACCGCGCTCGAAAAGCATGCTGCAAGTGAGGGAACTTCTCGGATAAGCGTCCGCACGCGCGCCCTGTCAGAGTTTTTTTCTGAATCGAGTCAACTGATTAGCTAATTCGTGCAAAGCAACAGTCCCTTCGCTCATGAAATGGCGCGCGTCCTCGGCGTCCACACGTTCGTGTTGTTTCGCCTGCGCGGATAGAGGCTTCGCAAGGGCAATGAGCCAAAGGATCAGCGATACATGAAATGACGCCGCGCGGACGATATTCCACCCGAGAAAATAAGATTGAAGCCAGCGGTCAGAAATTGAGTTGTTCACCACCTGCACAAGCGAATATGTCAACAAGCCCGCTGCGACCAACTTCTCAGAGGCCGGCAAATAGGCTTCGTATCGGCGGGCGAGCACCAGTAGCAGGACCAAAATGACCGCTGCCGTGATCTCAAGGTCCGCTTCGAGAGTAAGGACAAAGTGGGGCAGTCGAGAGTTACTGGCCATTGAAGCGATTGTCGCTCGTAACAGAAGGATGCACGCTGTGAGCCCCAACACCCATTTGGTTACGATGCGGAATCCTGGATAGGGTCGCGATGTAATCCAGGCCAACTCGCCGATACTCAGGCCTCGACTCACAAGGAGAACTACCTGCGCTATCCAGGCAGAGTACAAAGCAATCTTGGATGTGTAACCGGCAGCCCGATAAACGCAAAATAGGAGTGCCTCCCGAACTGCCAGCATTACCAAGTAGGCAGAGAAGAACGGAAGTCGCCTGTTCCAACGTCGGCGGAAGACGAGCACGCAAAGAATTAGTTCGAGAATGGCTGCCGATAGCCACAGGGCGATTTGCGCCGTCGTTAGCCCCATTATGCGGGCATCATACCACTGGCCCAGTAAATTTCAGGGAGACGGAAAGCGATCGAGGAGAGCGTACTCCGCGGCAGGATCGGGCTAGGAATTGAGGTCTGATTCCAGGCCGCGGAGGCCTTGATGACGCGCAACTTCGTTCAGCGCTTTGTCAGCACAGTCTGCCAGGAGCCGAACTTCGGCCGTCAAGGCCTCCAGGTGGCCAATTGCGTCTAAGCCGAGCAGAATTTGCAGCCGAGCAAGTCTGCATTCCAATCGAAACTTCACTCCGATCCAAAACCGATGAGCTTCCCCTTCCAGCGTCAATTCAGGAACGAATTTGGCGGCACGCGTGAGCAGATGCTGCAAGCGGAGGAAATCTCCTCGGATCGCCTCCAAAAATGCAATGGCAGTATCGCGTCGCAGTGCTTCGATTTTTTGAAGCATGGCATTGTATTCGGTCAGACGGTCCTGAACCTCCTGAAATTGGAAATGGTGGCTTGGGAGGAAGTCATTTATCGCGAGTTGGCGGTCATTGGTTTGAGTCCCATGGGGACGGTGGAGAACAACAAGTAGCAGCACCACCAGCAGCGATACCAGCAAGACGTTGATGATAAGCTCTGCCACAATTCTGCCTTGAGTCGAGGCTATCGGAGCGCGCGGCCCGCATCACGAATGCGTGCTTCGAGCATTCGATCGAATCTCCCGCGCATCGTATCAGGGAGTCGAGCGTATCACAACGCTAATTATCTAGCTCGTTACTGTGATACGCCCGGCCCTCGCCTAGTATCGCTGTGCTACGAGATCAAGCCGAAGGCGTCCCCCGAATGCCCGGAGGCCACGGCCGTGTGCGGAGCGCACTCATCCGTAGGCAAGAACGCCGCGGATAGAGGCCATGGCGGCATGGGAGCTCCGCCGTCTGCTAGCAACGCGCTGCCTGAACCGGGCCATGGCGGCATGGGAGCTCCGCCGTCCGCTAGCAACGCGCTGCCTGAACCGGGCCATGGCGGCATGGGAGCTCCGCCGTCCGCCAGCAACGCGCTGCCTGAACCGGGCCACGGCGGCATGGGAGCTCCGCCGTCCGCTAGCAACGCGCTGCCTGAACCGGGCCACGGCGGCATGGGAGCTCCGCCGTCCGCTAGCAACGCGCTGCCTGAAC
>Ga0307372_10007389_pt1 | contig 15757 bp, 16 predicted proteins | sample OX1MG_FD_202533 | JGI IMG/M metagenome (GOLD analysis project Ga0307372, IMG submission 202533) | Soil microbial communities from Risofladan, Vaasa, Finland - OX-1 | ecosystem: Environmental > Terrestrial > Soil > Coastal area > Acid sulfate soil | place: Finland: Risofladan, Vaasa | collected... | reverse complement strand
CGGGGCGGGCCAGGCCGGCATCTCCACGCTCACGATCAACGGCCGCTCGGGCCAGGTGCTCCAGCTGACCCCGGCCGCGGTCGGGATCGCGGTTCGCACCCCCGTCTTCCTCTGGCAGAAGATCACGTATTCGTTCGATTCCTCGGCGGCATTTCCCGGACTCTACGGGCTGTATCGCACCCCCGCCGGCGGCAGCAGGCAAGAACTGCTCGCGCCCTTCGATTCCACGGCGCGATTCAAGTTCTACGTCCCCAATCAGGACACGTCCCAGACCACCGTGCCCGCGCTGTCCAACATTCGCGGACTGGACATCCTGCTCTACGGCGTGAGTCCCAAGCTGCAGTCCAACGGTCTGCGAAGCATGACCAAGATGACCACCGCGGTGTTCTTCAAGAACACGCGAAGCTTCTGAGGAGTTGAGCCATGTTGCGTCTCGAGAATCGCAAGGGATTCGCGTTGCCGATGGCCGTGCTGGTGATCGCCGTGATCACCGCCGCGCTGGCCGCCGCTTTCCTCTCCACGAACGCCGAGATCTCCGCCAATCAGGCCGAGAAGGGCACCGAGCGCGCGTTCGCCATCGCGCAGAACGGGCTCCAGCAGTTTCTCGTCCTCCGCGGAACGTCCGGGTGGTGCCAGTACTGCGGCTCGCCGCCCACGGTCACGGCGGAGTCGACGAAGGTCGCGTCGAACGGTGGCTACGCCTGGGTGGTCTCCCGCCTCGTGCACGCGACCACAGGGAGCAGCGATCCGGCCATCTACTTCGTCATGTCCACCGGTGTCGACACCACCACCAAGCTCTCCGCGGGCGGGCGCAACGTGTACGCCATGCGGGCCGTGGGCACCTATGCGCGGTGGAACACGACCGTCGTCAATGTGCTCTCCGGCTGGACGAGCCTGTCCGGCATTCAGAAGAACGGCAACGCCGGAACCATCAGCGGCACCGACCAGTGCGGAGTGGATACCACGCTCGCCGGCGTCACCGTGCCCAGCGGCGGATGGAGTTCGACCGGCGGATACCTGCCCACGGGAAATCCCCCGATCGATTCCAACCAGACCACGGCCCAACTCGCGTCGCAGGTGAAGATCGACTGGGCAGGCATCCTGGCCGGGTCGATCCCGGCGGATATCACCATCCCGCCGCAGAGCTTTCCCAGCGCGGCGACGTTCTCCGCCGACACGAGCTACTGGCCGGTCATCCGCATCCACACCAACAACTATTCGCTGCCCAACGCGGGCCGCGGCATCATCATCGCCGACAGCAACTTCGTCATCAGCGGCAGCAACATGTGGAACGGCATCCTGCTCGTGGGCGGATCGCTCACGTCCAACGGCAACAACACCACTTCCGGCGCCACGATGAGCGGCCTCAACGTCCTGCTCGGCGACACCACGGGCGCCGGCGTCGTGAACGTCGACACGTCCACGGCCAACGGCCAGAAGAGCTACGTCTACAACTCCTGTAACGTCTCGCGCGCCTCGAAGAAGCTCCAATCGTACATCGCGTATCCCAACGCCTGGCTCGACAACATCGCGATCTACTGAGGCGATCAGCGGCAGCGGGCCGTGGGCGGCATCATCCTGACCGCCCACGGCCCGCCGTGTTCTGCGCCGGATTTCGGGAACCGAGGGCCGCTCAACCCCCGAACGGATCCCCCGGCGGCGCCGTCAGCGCGCGGGTGGGCTGCGGCAGTTCCCGCCGCTCCATCCACCGGCTGAAATCGCCGGCGATGGCGCTCCAGTGCGCCCGCGCCTCGAACGTCCCCGACGCGGCCCGCCGCGCCGCCTGCGGCTGCAGATCGCGGATCTTCAGGTCCACGATCGCCCGCACCTCCGGCGCCGCCGTCGTGTCTGCCGCCAGCAACAGCAGTCCGTCGGCCACCGCCCGCTGCGTCACCTGCTGCAGCGCCCGGTACTTGGCGCTGCCCGCCACCGGGGCGTTCCAGGTGGCATTCACCAGCGAGTCGATCACCTCGCCCAGCGTCGGCATCCCACGTCCGCGCGTGGCGAACGCCACCACCCGCGCCGCGCGCTCCGGCTGCAGCACCAGCCCCACCACCATCTGCGCCAGCGTCCGCGCCGCGCCGAATTCGTCGAACGCCGGTTCGGTGCGCGATCCGAACAGTTCCACCCGCGGCGACACCTCCGTGGCGTTGGGGGTGAGCAGCGTCAGCACCGTGTCGGGAATCGCCAGCTCCGCCGGCGTGATCGCCGAGAGCAGCTGGCTCAACGCCGCGCGCTGCTGCGCCCCCGGAATCGGCGTCGTCGCCTGCTGGCCGTCGCCCACCACGGCGCTGGCGTACTCCATCCCGCCGATCGTGCGCGACAGCGAACTCAGCGCGAACCGATGGAAGAAGTACAGCGGCGCGAACCGCTCCTGCAGCGCCGCCAGCGGCTCGCCGGGCCGCAGATTCCACAGGCCGAACCTGGCTATCGCCACGCGCCGCACGTCCATCTGGTTCTTCAGAAACTGCGACGCCGACGACTGGTCGTCCCACAGGTTCACGCGCGGATCCGACGCGTAGTCGGGACGCGCGTCCGCGTCGGAGAGGTAGAGGTATCCCTTCTTCAACCCCTCGGCCACGATCGCCTTCAGCGAGTCCTGCGTGGTGCCCGCCGGGAAGATGCCGTACCCCCAGTGGATGGCCCACACGTCGTACGCCCCGGGGCCCACGCCGTAGGCGTCCGAGAGATCGATGCGCCCGTTCTTGTCGAGGGTCACCCGCGGCGCCGGATAGTCCATCACCGACGCCCGGCCGTACGTGGACGCGATGTAGTTGTGCGACAGCCCCAGCGTGTGCCCGGTCTCGTGCGCGCTCACCTGCCGCACGCGGGCCAGCACGAAGTGCGTGTCGGCCGGCGTCTTGGCCGCGCCCATGAGCGCCGCGAAGATGTTGTAATCGGTGCGCGCGCGGTGCGAATCGAGCCGCGCCATGCCCTTGATGATCTCCCCGGTGCGCGGATCGGAGATCGCTCCGCCCACCGACCACCCGCGCTCGTTGCGATTCTCCCACTGCACGATGTTGTAGCGCGCGTCCATCGGGTCGATCCCCTCGGGACAGAGTTCGGCCTTGAATCCGCCGGCGAGCCCCGCCCTGTCGAATGCCTGCTCCCACCACTTCACGCCCTGCAGCGTCGCCGTCCGGATGGGCTCGGGAATGCCGCGGTCCACGCAGTAGATGATCGGATCCTTGATCGGCGAATGGGGATCGTCGGGATTCACGCGTTCGAGCCGGTGGCGCTCGATCCACCGCTGTTGCAGCGGATCCTGGATGGGCTGCGCGTAATCGTTGAACGTGATCCCGAAGTACCCGATGCGCGGATCCCACGCCCGCGGCCGGTAGTGGTCGTTGGGCAGCGCCAGCAACGACACGTGCTCGCGCAGCGTGATCGCGTGGCCGTCCGGCGCCATGCGGCTCACGATCCGGCCCGGCGCCCCGCTGGCCGCGAAGGTGAGCGACACGTCCACTTCGGTGTTCTTGGGAAACGCGTTCGTGTACGGCCGGAACACACTCGACCGGTCGCGCGCCAGCACGTACGTGCCTTCGTGGCTCCGCTGCAGCGTGGCCGCCACGTCCGTCCAGTCCCGGATATAGAACTCCGTCGCGTCCACCAAGAGATGGCCGTTCTCCGCCGCCAGCAGCGGGAGCGCCGCGATCGTGCTCGTCGGGAATGCCTCGGCCACCGTCCGCTCGTGGTCGGGATTGTCGGCCGCGCCGCGAAAGCGCGTGTTCTCGAACACCACGAACACGTGGTCGCCGACGCGGTTGAAGTGGACGATCTGGGTCTCGCCCCCCGCGCCCCGGTCGATGCCGATCGGGTTGGAGCCGAGACCCGTGGTCTGGGCCACGTACATCAGCGCCGGGAAGGAATCCTGCGGAATCTCGAGCAGGATCTTCCCGGTCTCCTCGTTCAGGTACAACGGGATGAAGCCGTCGTGCTTCTGGAATCCCGCCGTCCTGGCGGCGATGCTGGTGGCCACGGGGGCGGCCGCCTTCGCGGCCGGCGGGTTCTGGGCCGCGGCGGAGGACGCCGTGACCGCGAGCGTGAGCATGACTGCAGCGAAGTTCGAACGCATGGCCCGTCGGGTGGGAGTGAACGTATGCGGGGGGAGCCGTCTCCGCGGCTGCGCGAGGTGCCCCCAACCTACACCCGGGTCGCACCATTCCGCGACTGGCGGCCCTCCCTGCCCCGGGGCTACAATTCGCGCACCCGATAAGTCTTCTGGTCTACCCCGGTCGGATCCGTCATGCTCACCTCCTCATCGCTCACCTTTCTCAAGCGACTGCTCGACTCGCCCGGGCCGTCGGGCTACGAGACCGCCGCGGCCCGCGCCTGGCGGGCCGAAGCGCAGACCTTCGCCGATATCGTGCGCAGCGACGTCGCCGGCAACAGCATCGCCGAGGTCAACCCCGACGGATCGCCCACGATCATGCTCGACGGCCACATCGACGAGATCGGCCTCATCGTCCAGTACATCGACGACGACGGCTACCTGTACATCTCGCCGATCGGCGGATGGGATCCCGAAGTGCTCGCCGGCCAGCGCATCCGATTCCTCGCCGCCGGCGGGGACGTGATCGGGGTGATCGGCAAGAAGCCCATCCACCTCATGAAGCCCGCCGATCGCGACAAGGCCTCGAAGCTCACCGACTTCTGGGTGGACATCGGCGCCAGGAATCGGGCCGAAGCCGAAGCCCGTATCGCCGTCGGCGACGCCGGCGTCATCGACTCGCACACCCTCGACTTCCCCAACGATCGCGTCGTGTCGCGCTCGATCGACGACCGCATCGGCGCCTTCACCGTGCTCGAAGCCCTGCGCCGCTACAAGGAGCGACCCGGCAAGGCGCGCGTCGTGGCCTGCGCCACGACGCAGGAAGAGATCGCCTGGCACGGCGGCGGCGCGCTCGTCTGCGCCAATACCGTCAAGCCGCAGATGGCGATCGCGGTCGACGTCACCTTCGCCACCGACCACCCGGGACTCGAGAAGAAGGAGATCGGGGACCACAAACTCGGCAGCGGCCCCGTGCTCGTGCGCGGCTCGCTCATCTCGCCGGTGGTGTTCGAACTCCTGCGCGACGCCGCCAAGTCGGCCGGCATTCCGTACACCGTCCACGCCGAAGGGCGCACCACCTCCACCAACGCCGACGCCATCCACCTGGCCCGCGATGGCGTGGCCACCGCGCTCGTCTCGATTCCCAACCGCTACATGCACTCGCCCAACGAGATGGTGAGCCTCGTCGACGTCGACCACACGGCCGCGTTGATCGCCGAAGCCTGCCGCGGCGTGGACGCCCGTACCGACTTCACGGCCCGCTGACGCGCGCGCTCAGGCGCGCCTGCCCGACTGCGACAGGCGCGCCACGGTGTCGCGGACTTCCTTCTCCTTGTCGGACGCCAGCGCTTTGAGCGCCGCCTGCGCCCCCGGCGACTTCGCCTCGGCCAACGCCTGAACCGCCGCCACGCGGAACGCCGTGGACTTCTTCTTGAAGAACCCACGCTCCGGCTCGGCAGCCCGGACCAGCCGCTCCACCGCTTCCGCCGTTCCCACGCGCCCCAGCGCCAACAACATCGCCAACTGCACGTCGCTGTCCTGTTCGGCGTCGATCGCCGTGATCAGCGTCGTCGCCGTCTGCGGATCGCGATGCGCCGCGATCGCGAACGCCGCCTGCATCCGCACCTGCGGCGCCGCGTCCCGCACCGCCAACCGCACCGCCTGCCGCGCGCTCTCCGTGCCCAGCTGCATCAGGGCGTTGGTCGCCGACCGGCGCACCCGGTCGTCCGCATGGTGGAGCTGCGCCACCAGCGCACTCTCCGCGCCCACGGCCTTCATCTCGGCCAGCAGATCGGCCGCGTTGCGCGCCACGAACCACCGCGCATCTCCCAGCATGTGCACCAGCACGGGCACCGCCGCGTCCAGCCGCTGCAGGACGTCGAACATCACCTGCCGATCGTCTGCCGTCTGTGCCTGGGTGAGCTGGTCGATCAAGGCCTCCGCCCCATCCTGCCCCATCCGCACCAGCACCGCCACAAAGTCCTCGGTGCGATCCGGCACGCGCGGCAGCAGCGTCGCCACCACCCGCAGCAGCAACGGCTTGGACATCCGGCGCAGCGCCATCACGTAGGTGCGCTTCACCTCGCCGTCGGCGACCTCGCTCTCCCGCGTGACCACCCCGTACAGCAACGTTCCCACCGCCTCCGCCTTCCCCTCGCGGGCCGCCGTCTCGGCGAGCGTGACCACGTCGTCCAGCAAGCGCACCGTCTCCGCCGAATTCGTCGTCGCCTGCAACCGCGCCAGCAATGCCTCCGGCGAATCCTTCACGGTGCCGATCGACGAGAACTGGTAGAACATCGCGCTGCTGTCCTGAGCCACCAGGCCCGGCACACCGGGCGCCTCCTCGGGCGCGGCCTCGATGACCGGCGGCGGCTCCGGCTCCGGCCGCGGCGCCTCCGCCACCACCGAGGCGGCCGGCGCTTCCCGGGCTCCCGCGACGGGCGGCGCCGGCATGGCGCGGATCGTCTTCGTGGCCAGCGCGTCGAACGCCGAGACCAGGTCCGCACGGTCGCGCGGCGGCCCGCCAAGCAAGCGCGCCACTCCCAGCACATCGGCTGCCGCGCATTCGTTGTCGAACAGGATCTCGCGCAGACCGCCGGTCGTCATCCGATCGGCCACCTCGCGCACCCCGGGCAGCACCCCGGGCATCAGCTCATCGTCGGCGTAGAGCATCCCGTCGCGGACGGCCATCCGCATCGGCCCCTGCTTGGCCACGGCTACCACGGCGCGCAACGCCATCTTCTGCTCGTCCACGTTCTCCGCGTCGTACACGAGCAGCGAGACGAGACGTGAGAAGAGACGCGCGAATGTGGCCGAGTATTCCATGGAGCGGTGGTCCGCCCGGCGTCGGGCTGGTTGGGACCACTGAAATTAGGCCGCACCGGCTCCGCCACGCCAGCATCCCGCGCGGTGTGCGCTGGCTCACGGTTTGCCCCACGGCTAGACTTCGCCGCATCCCCCTACCAACACCGCCATGACGCTTCGAATCTGGACTTTCGCCGCCGCGTGCGCCCTCGCCGCGTGTCAGCGGGCGCAACTCGCCCCGGCGCCCGCCGCCGTTCCCAGCCCCGACTCCACTCGCATCCGCGCCGACATCGCGTATCTCGCCAGCGACCGCCTGGAAGGGCGCCGCGCCGGCACGCCGGGCAACGATAGCGCCGCGGCCTACATCGCCCGCCGTTACCAGAGCCTGGGCCTCACCGCGATGACGCCCACCTCGTATCTGCAGCCGTTCGTCGCACGCCCCGCCACGGGCGCCCACTCCGGACCGCCCGAGGTGCTGCCCACGCAGAACGTCGTCGCCATGCTCGCCGGGACCGACCCGGCGCTGCGCAATCAATACGTCGTGATCGGCGGCCACTTCGACCACCTGGGGCGCTCCACCGAAGGCGCGCTCGACCCCGAGGCCAGGGACGCCATCCGCAACGGCGCCGACGACAACGCGTCCGGCACCGCCGCCGTGATGGAGTTGGCCCGCATCTTCCGCGCCTCGCCCACCAGACGCTCGCTGATGTTCGTCAACTTCAGCGCCGAGGAAGAAGGGTTGCTCGGCTCGGCGTACTTCGTGGACCACAGCCCCGTGGCCATCGACAGCATGGACGCGATGATCAACTTCGACATGGTGGGCCGCCTCAGGAACGACCGGCTCATCGTGTACGGCGTGGCCACCGCCACCGAATTCCCCGCCCTGCTCGACAGCGCCAACGGCGGACTCGTGAAGATCTTCGGGCAGGGCGACGGATTCGGCCCGTCCGACCAATCCTCGTTCTACGCCAAGAACGTGCCGGTGCTGCACTTCTTCACCGACCTGCACGAGGACTATCACCGCGCCACCGATGACGTGGACAAGATCAATGCCGCCGGCGAAGCGAAGGTCGTGGCCGTGGCGGAGCGCGTGATACGCGAGGTCGCCAATCGGCCGGCGCGCGTCACCTTTTTCCGTGTCCCCGCCAAGCCGGTCACCGCGTCGAGCACCGGATCCGACGTCTACTTCGGTTCCATTCCGGACATGGCGGCGGGCGACATCAAGGGCGAGCGCCTCACCGGGATCACGGCCGGCAGCCCCGCCGACCGCGCCGGCCTCAAGGCCGGCGACGTCGTCGTCGAATTCGGGGGCATGGCGGTCACCGATCTGGAGAGCTACTCCAACGCCCTCTTCGCGCACAAACCGGGCGACGTGGTGCCGGTGGTCGTGATCCGCGACGGGGCGCGTCTGACACTCTCCGTGACGCTCGGCAAGCGCGGAGGCTGACGGCCGCGCGGGTCTGTAGCTGTGTTCACGGATCTCGGGCACTCTCATTCCGTTCCGGAAGGCGCACCCATGCACATCGGGCGTAAGGCATTCACCCTCGTCGAGATCCTCGTCGTCATCATGATCGTCGGGGTCCTCGCAGCAATTGCGATCCAGCGATTCGGCACCAGCAAGTCCAAGGCGTATCTGACGGCAATGAAGTCGGACCTTCGCAATCTGGTCACCGCCGAGGCGGGTTGGTTTGCCGACTCTTCGAGATACTCCACCGATCTCTCGGTCATCGCCTTTCGGCAATCCAGCGGCGTCAACGCACCCAGCGTCGTCACCGGCGCCGGCTATTGGTCGGCCACCGTCACCCACAGCAAGCTGACGGGCCACACGTGCGGCGTGGCGGTCAACACCGCCAACCCGATCCAGACCACGGCGGGCGAGGGCGAGCCGGTGTGTAACTGACCGCGTCGCCCGCTCTGGCAACGTACCGCTTTCATCGCGTATCGCGGTCCTGCGGGGCCCGTGTGATCCGGCGCACACTCCCATAACACATTATGTTACATGGAGTTATGCCACATTGCCGGCATGGCATCACTATTGCCACATAGTCAACCGCACAACGACGGGCCGCTCCCCTCGGCACGTATCCCCCCTTTTTCGGAGACCCCCCACATGTTGCAGAATCGCAAGGGCTTCACGCTCATCGAGCTCCTGATCGTCGTCGTGATCATCGGCATTCTGGCCGCGATCGCGATCCCCAAGTTCGCCAACACCAAGTCCAAGGCGTACGTCACGGCCATGAAGTCGGACCTCCGCAACATGGTGACCGCGGAAGAGGCCTTCTTCTCGGATTCGTCCAAGTACTCCACCGACCTGAGCGCCATCAACTTCAAGCAGTCCACGGGCGTGAACACGCCGGCCGTCGTGGTGGGCGCCGGCTACTGGTCGGCCACGGTCACGCACAGCCAGCTGGCCGGCCACACCTGCGCGATCGCGGTGAATACGGCCAACCCGCTCGTGACCACGGCGGGCGAAGGCGAGCCGGTCTGTAACTGAGTCCGCGGAGCGATACGTTTGAAAGGGGCCGGACGCGCGTGCGTCCGGCCCCTTTGCTTCCCTTCTGGCCAGCACCTCCAACAGTCGCACCACATGACGGACACGCCCCCGCGCCCCTTCGCTCCGCGCGCAACGGGATTCACCACCTCCACGCTCGTTCCGCTCTACTGGGCGGCGTACGGCCCGCCCCTCGGCCACCGGCTGCTGGTATTGCATGGGGGACCGGGCGCGGATCACGGCTACCTGCTGCCGCAGATGCTGGAGCTGGCCCGTACGCGGGAGCTGGTGTTCTACGATCAGCGCGGCGGCGGACGGTCGCGGGGCGACGGCCGCGCTCCGGTCACCTGGCGCGACCACGTGGCCGATCTGGGTCTCGTCGTGGACGAGCTCGCCGTGGCGCCGCTCACCCTCGTCGGCTATTCGTGGGGCGGCCTGCTGGCGCTCCTGTATGCGGCGGAGGCAGCGGCCAATCCCCTGCTCCGCGCTCCGGCCCGGATTGTCCTCATTGACCCGGCCCCGATGTCGCGGCAATTTCGGGAGGTGTTCGAGGCGGAATTTGCTCGGCGGCAGGCGGCACCGGCGGTGCAGGCCATGCGCGACGAACTGGCCGCCTCGGGGCTGCGGGAGCGGAGTCCCGACCGATACCGCCAGCGGGCGTTCGAACTCAGCGTAGCCGGCTATTTCGCCGATCCGCGGGCGGCGCACGACCTCACGATGTTCCGGGTGGTGGGACGTGTTCAGCAGGCGGTATGGGAAAGTCTTGGAGATTACGACTTGGTGGGCGATGGGCGGCTGGCCTCGATCCGCTGCCCGGCGCTGGTGATCCATGGTCTGCAGGACCCGATCCCGCTAGCCTCCTCCGAGGCCTGCGCGCGCGCCCTGGGGGCCGAACTGGTAACGTTGGACGCGTGCGGCCACGTGCCGTATGTGGAACAACCCGCGGCTCTGTTCGCGGCTATCGATAGATTTCTTGAATGATCGCGGCCCTCCCCCGATTGCTACCGGCGCCCGACCCATGTCCCTGACCGACAGCGTCATTCAGCCGTACATCGCCACCATCGAACCCGACGGGCACAAGCTGCACGTGTCCTGTCGCATCGCGTTCGATGGCATCGAGTACGTCGGTCGCCTCTGGTTCGCCGACGACGGATGGGAGGACTCGGGCATCCCCGACCGCGCCGCGCTCCCCGGCCGCTCGCACGACGAGGTCATCACGCTCGCCAAGCGCCTGAGTCACACCGAACTCACGCTGCGCTACCGCCGCGCGCTCGCCGAGAAGCGACGCTTCATGCAGCTGCGCAAGGCCACCGACGAGATCCTCACCAAGATCCGGTACCTGAATCAGGTGGCCATCTCCATGCGCGCCGGTCTCCTCGACGAGGAGGGCGCCAATCAGGAAATCGAGCTCACGCAGAAGCAGCTCCACGAGTGCGTGGACCGGCTGAAGCAGCACGCCGGTGTCGAGTCCTAAGCCCCGAACCCGTCGCGCCGCACTGAAGGGTCCCGCCCTCCGCCGGCACGCCGCGCAAATTCTCGACCGGCTGCTGGCCGCGTATCCCGACGCGCACTGCGCGCTCGACTTCCGCAACGCCTACCAGTTGCTCGTGGCCACCATCCTCAGCGCGCAGTGCACCGACAAGCGCGTCAACATGGTCACGCCGGCGCTGTTCAAGAAATATCCCACGCCGCGCGCCCTGGCCAAGGCGCGGCAGGACGACGTCGAGGCGCTCATCAGGAGCACCGGCTTCTTCCGGAACAAGGCCAAGAGCCTCATCGGCATGGCGGTGGCCGTCACCGAGCAGCACGGCGGATCGGTGCCCGACTCGATGGACGCGCTCACCCACCTGCCCGGCGTGGGACGCAAGACGGCCAACGTCGTTCTGGGAAACGCGTTCTCCAGGAACGAAGGCATCGTGGTGGACACGCATGTCACCAGGCTCAGCCACCGGCTGGGGCTCACGGGGGCCAAGACGCCGGAACGGATCGAGCAGAGCCTGCTCCCGCTGTTCCCTCGCGAGCGGTGGACCATCCTCTCCCACCTCCTCATCGAGCATGGCCGTCGCGTGTGCGATGCGCGCAAGCCCCGCTGCGCCGAGTGCGTGCTCGCCGACCTCTGTCCGAGCGCCGCGCCGTGAACCGCCGCAAAAAAGGGCGCGCCGCCCCTGTCGAGTCCGGCCGAAACGCCTAGGTTTCCTGTCGCCACTCCCCCTCTCCCTCTGCCTCTCCTCCCGTGAGCAAGACTGCAACGTTCGAAACCAACGTCGGCACCATCGTCGCCGAGCTGTTCGAGAAGGACGCGCCCAAGACCGTGGAGAACTTCGAGAAGCTGGCCAACGCGGGGTTCTACGACGGCGTGAAGTTCCACCGCGTGATCCCCGACTTCGTGGTCCAGGGCGGCGACCCGTTGTCGCGCGATCTTCCCGACGGCGATCCGCGCATCGGAACCGGTGGACCGGGGTACAAGATCAAGTGTGAGACCGCCGGCAACCCCAACAAGCACGTCGTGGGCGCTCTCTCGATGGCCCACGCCGGCAAGGATACCGGCGGCAGCCAGTTCTTCATGGTGCTCAGCGAATCCAACACGCGCCACCTGAACGGCGTCCACACCGTCTTCGGCCGCATCACCAAGGGCCTGGACGCGATGCAGAAGATCCGCAAGAATGACGTGATGAACACGGTCCGCGTCGCGTAGCGCCGCCCCGCCCGCCTAGGAGCATTCATGACCGACTCGCACAACGCACCCCAGTCGCACACGGGCGACATGAAGGCCGGCTTCATGGGCCTCATCATCGGCGCCGTCTGCATCTTCGCCATCCTCTACGGCATCGTGCGGCTCACCAACCGCCACTTTGCCAACGAGAAGCCGGCCGCGGCAGCCACCCAGTAGGCCGCCGATGCGGGGCCGCTCCGGCGTTGGGGAGCCCCGCATCGGCTGCATCCGCCGGGCCGGCATCCGGCGGATTCCGGCCCGGCGCGCGTAGCACCCGGGCTGCGGGTTTTGCATTCGGCTATCCCTTCGGGGTCCCAACCGTCAATATTACGGGAGGTTACCAACCCCGAATTGACCAGCCGACATGTCCGATCTTCCCACCCGTGAATCCGCGCTCGCCCTGATGCATGAGTACACGGCGAGCGAATCGCTTCGTAAACACATGCTTGCCGTCGAGGCCGCGATGCGCGCCTACGCCGGAAGGTTGGGCGAGGACCCCGAGCGCTGGGGGTTGGCGGGCCTCATCCACGACTTCGATTACGAGCGATTTCCCAACGCCGCGCACTCGGCCACCGAGGAGCATCCCGCGCAGGGCGTCCGCATCCTGCGCGAGCGCGGCTGGCCCGACGACATCCTGCAGGCCATCCTCGGACACGCCACCTACTGCAACGTGCCGCGCGCGACGCCCATGGCCAGGGCGCTGTTCGCCGTGGATGAACTCACCGGCCTCGTCACCGCGACCGCTCTCGTCAAGCCCACGAAGAGCGTGTTCGACGTGGATGCTCGATCCGTGCGAAAGAAGATGAAAGACAAGGCGTTCGCGCGCGGCGTCAGCCGCGACGACGTGGTGCTGGGCGCGCAGGAGATGGGCGTGGAGCTCGACGATCACATCCAGTTCGTGATCGACGCCATGCGCGGCGCGGCCGTCGACCTGGGGCTTGCCGGGGCTCCGGCCGCGCCCTGACCGATGTTCAACGCCCGTCCGGCGGTTTGCGTAGTTCCAGATGAATACAGCCAGGACGCTGATGACGGCTGCTGCGGTCGCTCCATCGATTTCTCAGGCGCGCATACAGGTGGCTGACGCTCAGCGGCCGGAACGGGAGTTCGTTCTCGCGGCTCAGCGCGGCGACCATGATGCGTTTGCGGCACTGGTGCACCTGCATCAGCGCCGGGCCTACGCGGTGACCCGAGCGATCGTGGCCACGCACGAGGACGCGGAAGACGCGGTGCAGGAAGGGTTCCTCCACGCCTACCGGGCGCTGGATCGCTTTCTGCCCGATCAGCCCTTCGGGGCATGGTTGTACCGCATCATGGCCAATTCGGCGCTCGATCTGGTGCGGCGTCGGAAGGTGCGCGATGCGGATGAATTGACGGAAGCAGTGGCCCTCCCATTCCGGGATCCGGGCGAAGCGGACGAGTTGCGGACGCGGCTGGGCGAGGCGCTCACGCACCTCACGGAACGGCAGCGGTCGGTGATCGTGTTGCACGATGTCGAAGGGTTCACGCACGGCGAGATCGGAGGCATGCTCGGGATTCCCGAAGGCACCGCCCGATCCGACCTGCACCACGCCCGCGCTACGTTGCGCGGAATTCTGAGAGACGTACGGAGCGATCTATGAGCGATCTGCGACTGGTACACGGTCACGACGAGGACGACGTGACGCGCGGGCTCCGTGCGATCTACGCCGCACCGGGCGACGAGGCGTACTGGAGTGAACTCGAAGCGCGGATCATGCATCGCGTGGTCGGCATGGAGCTCGGGTGGTGGACCGAACTCGATCACTGGACGCGTCCCGCCCTGCTCGCCGCCGCCGCGCTGCTGCTCGCCTGCAGCGCCGCGCTCTTCCGCGCCCACGAATCCGAACAGACCACGGCGTACGAAGCGCTGCTGGCGCCGCTTCCCGGCCCCATCGAGACCGCCGTCCGTCCCATGTTGCAGGACACGCGCGACGGCACGGTGCGCTACATCCTCTCGCGGCAGTAATCGGAGACGATCATGGAGCGGCCCAAGCAGCAGGCGTTCCTCTTCCTCCTCGGCGCGGTGCTCGTGGGCGGCGTGCTGGGATTCTCCGCCGACCGCGTGATGCAGCGCCATCCGCATAGCTGGGCGGAACGGACCACCATGTACGACGACATCGGCCTCACGCCCGCGCAGCGCGCGCTGGCCGACTCCACGTTCGATGCGGCCAACTGCGCGATCTCGGTGGCGCAGCGTCCCCTGCGGCCCACCATCGATTCCATTCGCCTCGACGCGCGCCACAAGTTCCGGGCGCTCCTCACCTCGGATCAGGTCGCCAAGCTCGACGCCCGGATCCGGGACGATTCCACGCGCCGCGCGCGTGCCGATTCCACGCGCCGCGCCCGCGGCAGACCATCCAATTCGAGACAGGACTCCTGCAGACGATGAAGAAGTTCTTGCTGTTGGCGGCGTTGCCCGCCGCGCTGGCGGCGCAGCAGCCCGCTGCCGATTCGCTCCATCCGGTCACGCTCAAGGAAGCCATCGCGCTCGCGCAGCAGAATGCGCCCGCCGCCGTCGCCGCCGAAGGGCAGATCACCGCCGCGAATTCCGGGGTCACCTCCGCGTATGCCGCGTTCATCCCCAGCCTGTCCTGGTCCATGGGCCAGAGCCAGCAGAGCGGCGACCGGTTCGGCCAATCGGGCACCATCGTGCCCTATGCCGCCGCGCCCTGGTCCTACTCCGACGGCCTCCGGTTCGGCCTCACCGTGTTCGACGGCGGCCAGCGATTCGCCAACCTGCGAACCGCCCGGGCCTCGGTCACCAGCGCCGAGGTCAACGAGGTGGCGCAGAAGTTCGCCATCGCGCTGAACGTCAAGACGCAGTACTACAGCATCCTCGCCGCCAAGGAATCCGAAGCGGCCGCGGAAGCCCAACTCCAGCAGGCCGTCGAGCAGCTCAAGGTGTCGGTGGCCAAGGTCGCCGCCGGCGCCGCCACCCGCTCCGACTCGCTCCGCTCGGCGATCCAGGTCGCCAACGGCCGGCTGGCCCTGCTCACCGCGCAGAACAACGAGCGCGTGGCGGCCGCTTCGCTCACCCGGCTCGTGGCCACCAAGTACCTGGTGACCGCCACGGCCTCCGACACGCTCGACCAGAGCATCGCGCCCATCGACAGCGCCCTCATCGCCAACCTGGCCGACCAGGGGCCCATCGTACGGGCCGCCGAGGCGAACGTGGCCACCGCCAGAGCCGGCGTGAGCGCCAGCAAGGCCTCGTACCTGCCCAGCATCACGCTCTCCTACAACCGCGGCGGCAGCGGGTTCGACAAGTACTACGGCATCGGCTCCGGCTCCATGGCGTACGCCAAGACCCTGTCGATCTCGCTCAACTACAGCCTGTTCGACAACTGGACGCGGGAAAACAACTCGGTGCAGGCCGGCGTCTCGATGGCCAACGCCGAGGCCAATCTCCGCGACGCGCAGCTGGCCGCGCAGCAGAGCGTCGTCCAGTACGTGGCCAATCTGCAGACCCTGGAGCAGGAGATCGTCATCCAGCAGCAGACGATCGCCGCCGCCCAGGAAGACCTCCGCGTCCAGGACCAGCGCTATGCCGTGGGCGCGTCCACCCTGCTGGATGTGCTCACGTCGCAGACCGCGCTCAACCAGGCCCGGCTGCAGCTCATCCAGTACCGGCTGAACTACCGCACCACCAAGGCCCAGATCGAGCAGCTCATCGGCCGCG
>Ga0307372_10007384_pt1 | contig 15762 bp, 15 predicted proteins | sample OX1MG_FD_202533 | JGI IMG/M metagenome (GOLD analysis project Ga0307372, IMG submission 202533) | Soil microbial communities from Risofladan, Vaasa, Finland - OX-1 | ecosystem: Environmental > Terrestrial > Soil > Coastal area > Acid sulfate soil | place: Finland: Risofladan, Vaasa | collected... | reverse complement strand
GAAAGCGAAAGGCAAAAGCTCACAGGCTGAAGCCTGTGCTACCACGGCCCTCAATAGTATTCAACGATCCTTACAAGATTTGGAAAGGCTGCACTCAGGAGTTTGTAAGAATAGCTCGCTGGCCGGCCAAACCACCTCACATTTGGGTTTTCATTGAAGAAGATTTGCAGGGTTGAACGCGCTTGCAGTTATTTGCCGACCGGGACCTTGCGCCGCAGTTCGTCGAAGAAGTTTTCCAAGAAAATCACATGGGTCTGCGCGTTCTGCCCTTCCGGTTTCTCGACAGGCATTATCGCGACGATGCGCCATGGCTGGATAGGGGCGCGCCGAGCCTGGCAGCAGAAATCGCCGGAGAAATCGGCTGACGCAAGACTTTGTGTGATAATAGAATTGAAATTCGAAATTTCGCTCAGGATCAGTTGTGGCTCCGCCCATTTGGCGGGAATATCTTCCGAAGGAGCGCCAAAGTGAAAGATTCAGAAAATCGTCCGCAGGAATCCGCAATCGACCGGCGCGACTTTCTCAAAATAAGCGCGGGCGGCGGCGCTTTGATGACGGCGATCAGTTCCACGAAGGCTTTCGCGCAGTCCGGAGCAGGCCAACCCGGCTCTTTCGACCTCCATTCCCACTGGGTGCCGCAAGCCTACCTGAAAGCGCTTATCAAACTCCGGCCCAGCATTTCTTCCAGCAATAATCCGCTCAATTACGATCTGGATAAGCGGCGCGAATGGATGGATCAGCACAAGATCCGGATGGTCGCGTTGACGCTGGACGGCGGCATGCCCTGGCAGTGGGTGCGGCCCACCGATGGCGCGCGACTCGCGCAAATCATCAATGACGCGGCCATCGAAGCGCACATCAAATATCCGGACCGCTTCATGGGGGCCGTGGAGATGTCGATTCGAGATCCCCAGCTGGCCCTGAAAGAATTAAATCGCGTGGCTGGACAACCCGGAATGCGCGCGGTTCATATTCCCAACTCCATCGAAAATCGCGATTACGTGTTCGAACCCGCCTATGAACCGCTTCTGGCGCGCTGTGAGGAATTGGGATACCCGCTGCTTTTTCACCCGCTCGACGGAGACGCCAATATTTACGGCGGCGTGGAACGCCTGGGAAACCCGCTGGCACAGTCGGCCAACATCAATAATACGCTCGGCTTCCCCTTCGAGAGCGCCACCACGGCAGCCAAGTTCATCATCACCGGAACGTTGGATAAATATCCTAAACTGGAAATCGTATTGCCCCATTCCGGCGGTTGCTTCCCGTATATCGCCGGGCGCGTGGAACGCGGCCTGCAAGCGATGAATTTCAAGTTACAGCATCCATTTCGAGATTACATCCGTCGATTTCACTATGACTCGATCACGTTCTATCCGGAGACCATGAGGTTCCTGGTTGACCTGGTCGGGTCGGACCGGGTGGTGATCGGTACCGATGACTACGCCCGCATGAACGTGGAACGCCCGACCGATTTCATCGAGCAGCTTCATTTTCCTGCCGCCGACCAGGAGCGGATTTTGATGGGAAATGCGGCCCGGCTGTTCCGCCTCTAGACAGTTCCAGATAGCCGGATCGATGGCGTGCCCGCCCGGCGGCGCAGAATACGCCGGGGCGGGACGAGTCAAATTCAGAGGAGCATTTTCAGATGAAACTTTTCAGGTGAAATTGTCCGGCTTTGAGATTTCTTGAAGAACGCCCATAATACATCCTTCTCTATGCCACGCAAAACACGACGACACGCTCGAAAGGCGAGCAAGAAACCAAAGGGCCGCATCAGGATCGTAGCGCGAGCCAAACTTCCCACGCGCTTCGGATTATTTGAAATCCTCGGCATCGAGGGCCGCAACGAACAGGAAAGCGCCGTGGCCCTGGTGCGCGGCCGCGTGCGTGGGCGGACTCCCACGGTGCGCATCCATTCGCAGTGCCTCACCGGCGATGTCCTCACCTCGGAGCGCTGCGATTGCCGCGCGCAACTCGAGCTTTCTTTCCGCCGCATCGCCGATTCGCCCTCCGGCATCCTGCTGTACCTGCCGCAGGAGGGGCGCGGGATCGGCCTGATGAACAAGTTACGCGCTTACGAGTTGCAGGACCACGGCAGGGACACGGTCGAAGCCAACGAAGAGCTTGGGTTTGCCGCCGACTCGCGGAGCTACGCGTTTTCCGCGGCGGCGCTCAAACTGCTCGGCGTGCGGCGCGTGCGCCTGCTTTCGAATAATCCCGACAAAGTCCAGCAGCTGGAAAAGGCCGGGATCCGCGTTGTGGAGTTGGTGCCCTGCAGGCCGCGCATTTCACACGCCTCGCGCGCTTACCTCGAAACCAAACGCACGAAAATGGGGCACCTGCTCGATAATCTCTAGCCCAGCTCTGCCGCGTTCGTGAATTTTGGTTTGGAGGATTTTCAGAACCGCTGTCATCGGGAAATTCGACACGCTTCAATATAGTCGCTCTCCCCCATCCCCGTAAAACGGCTATCCCCCGCCCACCATGTGCACGATCTCGAAGCGGTCGCCAGCCTGCACAACCGTGGCGATCCACAGGGATCGAGGCAAAATTTCCAAGTTACGCTCGATGGCAACCCGGTCGGCAGGCAGGCCCAGGTGGGAAAGCAACCCCGTAACGCCCAGCCCGGCGGGCACTTCTCGCGGTTCTCCATTTACCACAATCTGGATTGCAGAGCTCATTTCGCAGCCGCCGTGGCATCCGGATCGCGATGCTTCGCGCGCAGCCGGAACCTCAATTCTCCGTAAAGGGCGCCATCGGTTGCGCGAATGACAAGCGAGGCGCCATCGGCGGCATTGGCAGGCATGGGGAATTTCAGCGTTGCCCGGCCCGTCGCATCCGTGGTTGCGGCAAAACAATGCACGCGCTCCTTGCCACGTTCCAGGAGCGCTTCGACTTCCGCATTTCCGATTTCCTGCCCGGATACTCTTTGCCGCAATTCGATTACAAGAGTCACATATCCCGAAGCCAGCCAGTTTTCCGGATTTGCCAGGCAAACCTCCAGCCCATCGCCCGGCGTCTGCTGCGCGGTTGTGGCTTGCGGTTTCGGTTGTTCGTGCAGGGGAAGGGTTCCAGCTTCCAGTTGGGCAATGACTTCGCGGTGCTGCCGGGAAAGCCGGTCGCGCAACCGTTCCGCCACGAATTCTTCCGGAGAAGCCGCCGGCACCGTATCCCGATAACCGTTACTGCATTTATAAACAACTCTGCCCGTCTGGTATACGACCGTATCCAGGAATGGGTGCGCGGGACCGCGGTCCTCGGTCTGCACATGATAGACGGTGTTTCCAACGCGCACGTTCGTATTAAAGCCAAAGTTCATGCGATGAGCTGCCTCCCCGGTCATGGCCGGACAATGAACAAAGAATAAATCGAGTAATAGAATGGGCAATGGGCCTCGGAACCCAGTGGACCGGCGAACCCAATTTTATCTAATTTCGATATATTTCTTACGCGCATTTGACCGCTTGCCTCTTCGCCGCTATTATATCTTGTGCTTCGATGACAGGAAACGACCTACAAAACTACGCGCCGCTTCTTTTACACTTCATCCTGGCGATGGGGCTTGCGGGAATTCTTTTGCTGCTTTCCTCATTCGTGGGTTGGCGGCGGCCCTCCAAGGTCAAGAACCAGGCGTATGAATGCGGCATCACGCCAACCGGCGATGCGCGCGAACCTTTTTCCGTAAAATTTTATCTCGTGGCAATGATCTTCATCTTATTTGATGTGGAAGCCATCTTCCTCTATCCCTGGGCCTATATTTTCCGGCAACTGCGCTGGTTCGGGTTTGTGGAAATGCTCCTGTACATTGGGATCCTGCTGGTGGGGTATTTCTATCTCTGGAAGAAAGGGGCGCTCAACTGGAATCCTCCAGTGGAACGCCGGGATCGCGTTTCGTGACGGATACACCTGACCTGGAACAAAATCCGATTGTAGCGAGAATACGCGGCTGGCGCCCGGAGGCGGTTGCCGGGTTGATCTCGTTTCGCGGGGAGCTGACGGTGCTGGTGCCTCGCGAACATTTATTGCCCCTGGCTCATTTTCTGGCCGGCGACGCCGACCTGGCGTTCACCTACCTTTCCGACGTGACGGCCGTGGATCGATTTCCCGGCGAGCCTCGCTTTGAACTGAATTACCACCTATTGTCGATTCCCAAGCGCAATTCGCTTCGCCTGCGCGTTCGCCTGCCCGGAGACACTCCGGTGACCGAGTCCGTCATGCCCGTGTGGCCGACGGCCAACTGGCACGAGCGCGAAATTTTCGACCTTTTCGGCATTCGTTTTGAGGGACATCCCAACCTGCGGCGCATGCTGCTGCCGGATGATTGGGAAGGCCATCCCTTGCGTAAGGATTATCCAGTGGAGGGACCCCGCTAACCGGCAAATCCAGCCGAGCGAACCTGCGCTATGACTACTGTCCAAACCGCCGTCGGTCCGGAAAAAACAATGGTCCTGAACATGGGGCCTCAGCACCCATCCACGCACGGCGTGTTGCGCGTTCTGCTGGAATTGGACGGGGAAAACGTGGTCAAGGCGGACGTGGATATCGGCTACCTGCACACGGGAATCGAAAAGACCGCCGAGGCATTGACCTACTCGCAGGCGATCACGATCACCGATCGCATGGATTATCTGGCCCCGATGTCCAACAATCTGGCCTATTGCCTGGCGGTGGAAAAGCTGCTGGGACTGGAAGTTCCCAAGCGGGCGCAATATATTCGTGTCCTGCTCACCGAACTGACGCGCATCAGTTCGCACCTGGTCTGGCTGGGCACGCACGCAATCGATCTGGGCGCGATGTCGGTGTTCCTGTACTGCTTCCGCGAGCGCGAAGAGTTGCTCAAAATCTATGAGCTGGTCAGCGGCCAGCGGATGATGACCAGTTATTTCCGGATTGGCGGCCTGTCCCTGGAACCCCCGGCCGGATGGACCGAGCCGGTCAAGAAGGTTTTGCGGACTTTCCCTTCCCGCATCGATGAGTACGAAGACCTGCTCACCAAAAACCGCATCTGGCTGGCGCGCACGCAGGGCGTGGGCATGTTGAGCGCCGCCGACGCGGTTGCTTTCGGCGTTTCCGGGCCGTCGCTGCGCGGCTCCGGCGTGGACTATGACGTTCGCAAATATTTTCCGTATTCCAGTTACGACGAGTTCGATTTTCAGGTGCCCGTGCGCACCGAAGGCGATTGCTACGCGCGGTACATGTGCCGCGTGGCCGAAATGCGCGAAAGCCTGAAAATCGTGAGCCAGGCCCTGGAGAAGATTCCCGCGGAAGGCCCGATCAAGGCCGACGCCCCCGGCATCGTCGCCCCGCAGCGCGAAAGAATGAAGACGGAGATGGAATCCCTCATTTACCACTTCAAGATTTATACCGAAGGTTTTGCGCCCCCTCCCGGCGAAGTCTACCAGCGCATTGAATCGCCTCGCGGCGAGTTGGGCTGCTTCGTCGCCAGTGATGGTTCGCCAAAACCCTATCGCATGAGAATGCGCACGCCATCCTTCGTGAATCTGCAGGCGCTGCAAAAGATGGTCGAAGGCCACCTGATCGCCGATGTGATCGCCTCCATCGGCACTCTGGATATCGTGCTCGGGGAGATTGACCGCTGATGAATTTGCCCCCGCAACTGGAAGCCAAGTTCCAAACGCTCGAAACCCGTTACCCGGTGAAGCGGTCGGCGCTGATCCCCATGCTGATTTACGCTCAGGATCAGTTCGGGCACGTCGGCGATGACATGATCGGTGAAATCGCGCGCCGCCTGGACCTGAACACGCTGCAGGTAACGGAAACGATGGCGTACTACTCGATGTTGCGCCGCAATCGCGCCGGGAAATATCACGTGCAGGTCTGCACGAATGTCTCCTGCATGCTGCGCGGAGGAAACAAGATTTACGACTTCGTCCAGAAAAAACTCGAGATCGGGCATAAGGAAACGACCCAGGACGGCGTCTTCTCGCTGGAGGAAGTCGAATGCATCGGCGCCTGCACCGGCGCGCCGGCCATGCAGGTGAATTACGATTTTTACGAAAATCTGACCACCGAGCGCACCACGCAGATTTTCGAGGCCCTCGAAGCAGGGCGAACCCCGAACACTTCCGTCCCCATATCGGGTTCGGTGAAGCCTCGGCATCCCGCCGAGGTTCCGGTGATCAGCCGGCTGTTTGGCGTCAAGGATTCCCACAAACTGGATGTGTATCTGGCGAACGACGGCTTCAAGGGCATGGAGCGCGCCCTGAAAGAATTGACGCCCGAGCAGGTCATCGACGAAGTGAAGAAGTCCAACTTGCGCGGACGCGGCGGCGCGGGGTTTCCGACCGGCATGAAGTGGAGCTTCGTGCCCAAGGAATCGGCAAAGCCCAAATACATTCTCTGCAACGCGGATGAAAGCGAGCCCGGCACCTGCAAGGACCGCCCGCTGATGGAATTGATGCCGCACCAGTTGATCGAAGGCATCGTCATCGCCGGCCGCGCGGTTGGCGCGCACCAGGGATACATCTACATTCGCGGCGAATACCGCTACGTCCTGGACATCGTGGACGCCGCGATCGCCGAAGCCTACAAGGCCGGGTACCTGGGCAAAAACATTTTGGGCAGCGGATTCGATTTCGATCTGATCACGCATACCGGCGCAGGCGCCTACGAATGCGGCGAGGAATCGGCGCTGATGGAGTCGCTCGAAGGTAAGCGCGGCTATCCGCGCATCCGGCCTCCCTTCCCGGCCGTCGTGGGACTGTACGGATCGCCCACGGTCATCAACAACGTGGAAACGCTGTCCTGCGCGCCGGAAATTCTGCGGCGCGGCGGGGAATGGTTCGCGGGGCTCGGCCCGCCGAAAAACGGCGGCACGCGCCTGTTCTGCATTTCCGGCCACGTGAACAAGCCCGGCATATACGAGTTGCCCATGGGCTTCCCGCTGCGCCGGATGATCGAAGACGTCGCCGGCGGAATGCTCAACGGGAAAAAGGTCAAGGCCATCATTCCCGGCGGGAGTTCCTGCCCGCTGCTGACCGCCGATGAAATCGACGTGAATATGGATTATGATTCGGTCGCCAAGGTGGGTTCGATGCTCGGCTCGGGCGGCGTGGTTGTGATCGACGAAGACACCTGCATGGTTGATTTGGCGCGCCGCATCATGCACTTCTACGCGCATGAATCCTGCGGCTGGTGCATTCCCTGCCGCGAAGGCACAGGCTGGCTGCGCAAGATGCTGGACCGTTTCCATGCCGGTGGGGGAACTTCGCAAGACATTACGATGGTGGGCGATCTGGCGCAAAACATGCTCGGCAAAACGTTTTGCCCGCTCGGAGACGCCGCCGCGATGCCCACGATCAGCATCGTCAAGAAATGGCGGCACGAGTTCGAGGAACATCTTTCCGGCAAGTGTCCGTATAAACCGGCCGACATACTGGCCGCGGTCCGCTGAGGGATCCGGTAAAAAATGGCAGATTCCAAAGATGTCACACTGAAGATTGACGACCGCGAAGTCACCGTTCCCCCGGGAACCCTGGTGATCGAAGCCGCGCGGCGCATGGGTATCGAAGTCCCGTCGTTCTGTTATTTTCCCGGGCTTTCTCTGCAGGCCGCGTGCCGCATGTGCCTGGTCGAAGTGGAAAAAGCTCCGAAGCTGCAAACCGCATGCACGCTGGTGGCGATGCCCGGCATGATCGTGCGCACGAGCACGCCGAAGGTGCATGAAGCGCGCAAAGGCATGCTGGAATTTCTGCTGGCCAATCATCCTCTGGACTGCCCGGTATGCGACAAGGGCGGCGAGTGCGAACTGCAGGACATGGTCTTCACCTACGGCGCCGACAAGAGCCGCTTCGCCGAGGAAAAACGCCATCAGCCGGAACAGAAATGGTCGGAGGCGGTCTATTACGACGCCCCGCGGTGCATCCTGTGCTTCCGCTGCGTGCGCGTCTGCGACGAGGGCATGGACGTCAAGGCGCTCGGCGTCGGACAGCGCGGCTCGAACTCCACGATCATCCCCAACGGTGAAGATCATCTGGACTGCGAAGAGTGCGGAATGTGCATCGATATCTGCCCGGTGGGCGCGCTCACCAGCGGCACCTACCGGTACAAGACGCGCCCCTGGGAGATGTCCTACGTCTCCACCGTGTGCACGCACTGTTCCAACGGCTGCAAGACCACGCTGAGCGTTCGCAACAACGAAATTCTTCGCGCCAACAATCGCGACCTCTCCGGCTTCAACAAGGATTTTCTGTGCGTCAAGGGCCGCTTCGGATTTGATTTCACCAAGCACCCCGAGCGCCTGAAACTCCCGCTGGTGCGCCGCGACGGCAAGCTCGTGCCGTCGAGCTGGGAAGACGCCCTGGCAGAAGTTTCGCGCCGCCTCGCCGAAACGCACAAGGCGAATGGCGCGGATGCAATCGGCTTCATCGGTTCCAACCGCACCACCAACGAAGACAATTACCTGCTGGGGCGCATCGCCCGTGCCGCAATCGGCACGAACAACATCGATCATCACCGCACCGCCGATTACGCCAGCCTGATTGCCGCGCTGGGCACGCAAGCCGCCGCCCAAAGCGCCACCATGACGCAACTCTACGAGGCTGACGCGGTCCTGCTCATCGGCAACGATCCGACCGAACAGAATCCGCTGGTCGCCTGGCAGTTTCGTTCGGCGATCCGGCATCGCGCCTCGCGGCTGTACGTCATCAATTCGAAATCGATCAAGCTGCTCCGCAAGGCTAGTGGCTTTGCAGAAGTGCCGCAAGACGGCGAATCCGCTGCCGCCAGCTGGCTTGCCAACGGCAACGCGCAGCTCGGTCCCGGCGTCACCGAACGCCTCGGCGCCCTGAAGTCCGCTCTCGAGAAGGAAAGCAACGTCGTCATCGTTTTCGGCGCGGAACTGACCGGCGCGGCCGTGCGCGACCTTGTGAAATTCGGGGCTTCCCTGCCCGGCCAGACGCGTTACATCGCGCTCGGCGATTACGCGAATTCGCGCGGCGCTTCCGACATGGGCCTGCTTCCGGACATGCTGCCCGGCTACGCGCCCGCCGACGATGCTAAAGCGCGCGAAACCTTCGGCCAGCTCTGGGGCGCAAAGCTGCCGGATCAGCCCGGCCTGGACGCCCAGGCAATGCTGGCCGCCTCGGCCAGCGGAAAATTGCGCGCCCTCTACGTGGTCGGCGCGAACCCGGTGAAAACTTTTGGCGTGGATGCTAAAGACCGCCTCGGCAAACTCGATCTGCTCGTCGTGCAGGACCTGTTCCTCACCGAGACCGCGCAGCTTGCCGACATCGTTCTGCCCGCCGCCGCGGCCTATGAGAAAAACGGCACCATGACGAACACCTCCGGCGAAGTGCAGCTTGTGCGCAAGGGCGGCGACGTCATGGGCACGCGCTCGGACTTCGACATTTTGCGCATCCTGTCGCACCAGCTGGCCAAGCACGGGCTGGGCCAGCCGATTGCCCTGCGCACGCCCGAAGCGGCCTTCGATGAAATACGCCAGGCGGTTTCCGGTTACGGCGTTTCCATGTCCACGCTGCTGCTGGGCGAAGCGGAACGCACCGCGCCGGTTTCCACGGCCAACGGCAAAGCGAAATTTGACGTTCCCGCGGGCTCGATATTCTCGGCGCACGACACGCTTTTCACCAGCGGAAGCCTGAGCCGCTACTGCACAATGATCCTCTCTCTTCCTGAAGCAGCCGAAGAGGTGGAAGTGGAGACACACTCGTGAACGAGTTTGCCGCCCACCATCCTTTTTTGCTCGTCGTGCTGCCGAAAGTCGTCATATTGCTGTTTGTTCTTCTGACGGCGCTGGCCTACCTGACCTGGTTTGAGCGCAAAGTCGTCGCGCACATCCAGTCGCGATGGGGACCCTACCGCGTGGGCCCGCACGGCCTGCTGCAGCCGCTGGCCGACGGCGTCAAGTTCCTGTTCAAGGAAGATGTGACTCCGGCCGGGGCCGACAAATTCGCCTATTTTCTTGCGCCGTTTCTGTCGCTTTCGCTGGCCATCACGTCGATTGCGGTGATTCCGTTTGGCCCGAGCGATATCAAGATCTTCGGCCAGTCGACGCCGCTGGCGATCACGAATCTGAACATCGGCTTGCTGGTCCTTTTCGCGATAACGTCCATGGGAGTCTACGGCGTGGCGTTGGCCGGCTGGTCGTCCAACAGCAAATACCCGCTGCTGGGCGGGCTGCGCAGTTCGGCGCAGATGATCAGCTACGAGCTTTCGCTGACCATGTCCGTGGTGGGCGTCGTTCTGATGGCCGGCACATTCAACCTGAGCGCCATCGTTACCTCGCAGCAGGGTTTCCACTGGGGATTCATCCCACGATGGAATTTGATTGGCGCGCCCATGCCGCAGATACTGGGGTTCCTGCTGTTTTTTACCTCGGCGGTGGCGGAAACCAACCGCTCGCCGTTCGATCTGGCGGAAGCGGAATCGGAACTGGTCGCGGGATTTCATACCGAATACGCCAGCTTCAAGTTCGCTATGTTTTTCATGGCCGAATACGCCAGCATGATCACCGTTTCCTGCCTGGCGACCATCCTGTTTTTTGGCGGCTGGCTCTCGCCTTTCCCGCAAACGCCCTTTTGGGCCTGGACGCATTACATTCCCACGGTGGCCTTGGCGGTGGCCGGGCTTGCCCTGATCGCGCACGGAGTGCGCTATATTACGGCGTTCGGGCGCGTGGTTCTGCCGGTCATTGGGCTGGCTATGCTGGGGCTGGGAATCCTGGTGAGCCTGCCCGGGGTCGTGGATTTCGTGCAAGGGCCGTTCTGGTTTCTTTTGAAGATCTCAATTTTCCTGTTTGTTTACGTCTGGGTGCGTGGCACGCTTCCACGTTTCCGGTACGACCAGCTGATGGATTTCGGCTGGAAGCTGCTGTTGCCGCTTTCGATCCTGAACGTAGTGATCACGAGCCTGGCAATTGTATTGACACAAAAATGAGCGTGATGCGGCGATGAGATTCATGTTTATGAAAATGAAACGGGCAATGCCAACCGGAGCGGGCCGATGACGCCGCAAATCGCTGTGTTCATCGTTCTGGCGGCGGTGGCGGTGGCCGGGGCAGTCAGCCTGATCCTGCAGCGCCACCCCATCCACAGCGCGCTGTCCCTGATCGTGGTGATGGTCGCGCTGGCGGGCCTGTACCTGCTGCAGGGCGCGGACTTCGTCGCGGCCGTCCAAATCATCGTTTACGGCGGCGCAATCATGGTGCTTTTCATTTTCGTGATCATGCTGCTGAACGCCGGCGAAGAGGAACGCACGAATTCGAGTTTCATGGCGCGGTACGTTGGCGTGCCGCTGGGCATCGTGTTCACCGGCGAGGTGGCGTACTGGATCGGGCGCGCGACGCTGCATCTGAACCCGACCGCGGCGGCCAGCGCCGTAACGACATCCACGCGCGACCTGTCGACGCTGCTGTTCCGCCAATACATGTTTCCGTTCGAACTGACGTCTTTTCTGATTCTGATTGCGTTGCTCGGAGCGCTGGTGCTGGCACGCCGCGGAGATTCTGATTAGCGATTCTGCTTGGCTTGGATTGGTTGAGAAGTGCTGAAGCTTTTTTGGGGGAGTTGTGGTTCCGACTTCATACTTTTTGGTGCTGAGCGCGATCTTGTTTGGACTGGGGGTTGTCGCGTTTATTTTCAAGCGCAACATCCTCACGATTTTCATGTCCATCGAGCTGATGCTCAACGCCGTTAACCTGGCATTTATCACTTTCAGCCGGGCGCTCGGGCAGTTGCAGGGGCAGGTGTTCGTTTTCTTTGTGATCGTGGTTGCGGCGGCGGAAGCTGCCGTGGGCCTGGCAATTATTATCCTGATCAACCGAAACCGGGGAACTCTCAACGTGGAACGCGTGGATTCGCTTAAAGATTGATGCCTGCTCTCACATATCTCTGGATCATTCCGCTGTTGCCGCTGCTGGGTGCGGCAACAAACGGCATTTTCGGCCGCCACTGGTCCAAGGCCGCGGTGTCGCGCGTAGCGCTTACCTCCACCACGCTGTCCTTTCTGGCGGCGCTGGAAGTCGTGCGCGAATTCATGACCCTTCCTCCCGCTCAGATTCCCTGGATCCACTCGTATTTTACGTGGATTTCCGCAGGCGGATTCCGCGCGGACTTCGCCCTGCAGGTGGACCAGCTGACCGTGATCATGCTGCTGGTCGTCACCGGAGTAGGCTGGCTGATTCACATCTATTCCACCGGATACATGCACGACGATCCCGGTTACAGCCGGTTTTTCGCTTACCTGAACCTGTTCATGTTTTTCATGCTCGTGCTGATCCTGGCCGCCAACTACCTGCTGATGTTTGTCGGCTGGGAAGGCGTGGGCTTGTGCAGCTATCTGCTCATCGGGTTCTTCTTCCTGAAGAAGTCCGCGACCAACGCCGGAAACAAGGCGTTCTGGGTCAACCGTATCGGAGATTTCGGATTCCTCCTGGGCGTGCTGTTGATCTTCCGCACGTTCAGCTCGCTTGATTTCGCCACCGTGCTGCCAGCTGCTGCCAAAATGCCCGCCGACCCTGCCGGCCACATCGGCGTGCTCACGGCCATCGCCCTGCTCTTGTTTGTCGGCGCCACGGGAAAATCGGCGCAGCTTCCCCTGTACGTCTGGCTGCCGGACGCGATGGAAGGCCCCACGCCGGTCAGCGCGCTGATCCACGCGGCGACCATGGTCACCGCGGGCGTATACATGGTGGTGCGGTCGCACGTTATTTTCCTCAACGCTCCCATCGCCATGGAAGTTGTGGCCACCGTGGGATGCCTCACCGCCCTGTTTGCCGCGACGATCGGACTGGTGCAGACCGACATCAAGAAAGTTCTGGCCTATTCGACCGTTTCCCAGCTCGGCTACATGTTTCTGGCCTGCGGCGTGGGCGCGTTCAGCGCGGGCATATTTCACCTGATGACCCATGCCTTCTTCAAAGGCCTGCTCTTTTTGGCAGCCGGCAGCGTGATTCACGCGATGGGCGGCGAACAGGACATGCGCAAGATGGGCGGCCTGCGAAAGAAGATTCCGGTAACGTTCTGGACGATGTTCATGGCCACGCTGGCAATTTCCGGAGCGCCGGGCTTTTCCGGATTTTTCAGCAAGGACGAAATCCTGAACGCGTCGCGGAACGTCAGCCCCGTGCTCTGGTTTCTGGGAGTTCTGACGGCGGGGCTCACCTCGTTTTACATGTTTCGGCTGCTCTTCCTGACGTTCTTCGGCAAGGAAAACTACGACGAGCATCACGTGCACGTGCACGAATCGCCGAAAAACATGCTCGTGCCTCTGGTCGTTCTGGCGATTCTCTCGGTGTGCGGCGGCTGGATGGCCGCGCCGCAATTCTTTGGCGGGGTCAACCATTTTGATAATTTCCTCGCGCCCGTCATGGCGACCGCCCATGCGCCCGTTGCTGCGGCGGCCGAATCCTCCGGCGGGGTGATGGAAATTCTTCAGGCCCTGCTCGGCATCCCGGTGATCTTCGGCCTGATCGGGTTCCTGCTGGCGTGGTGGCTGTACGTCCGCAGCCCGGAGACGCCCAAGAAACTGGCGGCTTCGCTGTCCGGGGTCTACAAGCTTCTGCTTGGAAAATATTTTGTCGATGAGATCTATATTGCGGCGATCGTTCGCCCTCTGGTTTGGATTTCCGACAATATTCTGTGGCACGTCGTCGATGAGGGCGCGATTGACGGCGTGGTAAACGGCGTCGCCAGCGTGTCGCGCGAATCCGGCAACCAGCTGCGGCGCGCCAATACCGGCAACGTGCGCAGTTACGCCGCATGGATCGCCGTGGGCGTATTTGTTTTCACTACCCTGCTGCTCTGGATGGTGGCCTGACGTGCAGCATTCTTACTTACTAACGGTTCTTACTTTCCTGCCCGTCGCGGGCACGCTCGCGCTGCTGCTGCTGCGCGATGACGATCACGTCTGGATTCGCCGGCTGGCCATGGTCACCGCCGTCGTTGAGTTCGCCCTTTCCCTGCTGCTTTTGCGCGAATTCAATCCGCATATGGCCGGCTACCAGTGGGAGGAATACCACCGCTGGATTCCCCAGCCGCCGATTCACTATCACCTGGGCGTGGACGGGTTGAGCCTGTTCCTGATTCTGCTCACCACGCTGCTGACGCCGATTTCGATGCTGGCGTCGTGGAAATCCATCGACCAGCGCGTGAAGGGCTTTTTCATCTGCCTGCTGGTGCTGGAAACGGGCGTGATCGGCGTCTTCGTCTCGCTGGATCTGTTCCTGTTCTTTTTGTTCTGGGAAGTGATGCTGATCCCGATGTATTTCCTGATCGGCATCTGGGGCCACGAACGGCGCATCTACGCGGCGCTCAAGTTCGTGCTCTATACGATGTTCGGCTCAATCCTGATGCTTGTGGCGATCCTGTGGCTCTACCGGATTACCGCTGCCGCCGGATATCCCACGTTCGACCTGCCCCTGATCCAGTCCATGCTTTCCAAGGGCGTGATCACGCTGCCGCATGGAACGGAAATGCTGCTGTTCGGAGCATTTTTCCTGGCTTTCGCCATCAAGGTGCCGCTGTTCCCGCTACATACCTGGCTGCCGGACGCGCATACCGAAGCGCCCACTGCGGGCTCGGTGATGCTGGCGGGCGTTCTGCTGAAAATGGGCATTTACGGCATGCTGCGCTTTTGCCTGCCTCTGTTTCCCAATGCCGCGCACCGATTCGCTCCGGCGATTGCGGTGCTGGCCATCATCGGCATCATCTACGGAGCGCTGGTAGCGACGGTGCAGGTGGACCTGAAACGCCTAGTGGCGTACTCCTCGGTCAGCCACCTGGGGTTCGTCGTCCTGGGGATCTTCGCGTTTCAGACCATTTCGATTCAGGGTGCCGTTTATCAGATGCTGGCCCACGGTATTTCGACTGGCGCGCTGTTCCTTGGCGTGGGCATGCTGTACGACCGCCGCCACACGCACTTGATCAAGGAATTCGGGGGGCTGGCGACGCCCATGCCGGTGCTCGGGGCGCTTTACCTGTTTGCCTGCTTTGCGTCGGCGGGATTGCCGATGCTCAGCAATTTCGTTGGGGAGTTCCTGATTCTGGCGGGCACATTCCAGAAACATGCGGCGTGGGCGGCCTGGGCATCGCTGGGCATCATTTTCTCCGCGGTGTATCTGCTGTGGTCCTACCAGCGCGTGTTTTTCGGAACCGTTACGAAAGACAAGAACACCGCACTGCCGGACGCGGACCTGCGCGAACGAGGCATCCTGTTCGTGATGGCCGCCATTATCCTTTGGATGGGCATCGGGTCCCCATTTTTCACGCGGCGAACCGAAGTTTCGACTCAGAATATTTTGCAATTGATGCAGCGCCCACAGGCGTATAACGCCCGGGGCGTGCACGACCATGACTTGAACAAACTGGACATGGATCACTCCACCTTGCCGGTGGCCGGCGCGAACTTTGCGGCATCCGGCATCCCGGCGGACTCGGTGAAATTGAAATAAATGTTCCCACCTCTTCAAGACCTGTATCGGATTGCCCCGGAACTCGTGCTCTGCGGGTTCGGGATGCTGGTGATGGTTCTCGCTCCGATCGTTCCCAAGGCGCGCCACGGCGCGCTGGCGTTCGTTTCCCTGCTGGGCGCGGCGCTCGCGGTGGCCGCAACGGCGCTGACAGCCCTTCATCCGGGGCTTGCTTATTCCGGGCTGTTCCGCGCCGATGCGTTCAGCCTGTTCGTCCACCTGGTCGTTTGCGGCGTGGCCTTCCTCGGGATTCTCGGCTCGATTGACTATCTCAAACGCGAGAATCTGGACGCCGGTGAATTTTGCGCGCTGAT
>Ga0307372_10007381_pt1 | contig 15765 bp, 18 predicted proteins | sample OX1MG_FD_202533 | JGI IMG/M metagenome (GOLD analysis project Ga0307372, IMG submission 202533) | Soil microbial communities from Risofladan, Vaasa, Finland - OX-1 | ecosystem: Environmental > Terrestrial > Soil > Coastal area > Acid sulfate soil | place: Finland: Risofladan, Vaasa | collected... | reverse complement strand
CGAATCGAATTCGCATCCAACAACGCGTTCAAATCTCTCGCAAAATCGTCGAAGTTCAAAATCTCCAACTTTCCCGCCCTGGCGAGGAGATTGACTTCGAGTAACGAAAACGGCGATAGCAAAAGGGCATCCTGCTCTATGACCTTTCTTGCAGGGGAATTGAGTGGATCCTTTGGGTTCAGGGCAGCGAGGAGGACATCAGTCTCGAATATCAAACATGATCACGGAATCATGATATTTGTCTGAGCAGCTCCTCTTCTGCAGCCTTTCTCAGTTTGGGTAGTTCCCTGCTCACGCTCTTGAAGTTGAACCTCACCTCACTTGCGAGCCTGTCGAATATGCGTTCGGCAGGTTCGATTGTCATCGTCCCGTTCTCGACTTTCACGCTCACCTCTTTGCTTATTCCCAATTGTTCGCGCAGTTCCTTTGGAACTTGAATTCTACCCTTCGAGTCAACCTTGAGCGCTAACCGCTTCATCCCACTTTATCGTCTTGAAGTGGGATATAAACCAGCACCCCGATATCGTTCGGCCATCTTCTGCTCCGTAGTGACCCGCGTACAGCCCGTGTGCGGTTCCACAATGGATGATAGGTAGAAGTTAACTTCAACATGAACTTCGACATCTAGGAGTACGTCCGAACCGTCTGCTACGCCTGTCCGTCGCAATGCGCCGCGAAGGCTCTGATGCCTTCCGGCGCGTCTCACGGGCTGTTTCGGAGGGTGCAGAGAACCTTAACTATAGTTTCCACCATGATTTCCCACGTTGCACAATGACCACAGGCCTGGAGAAATGGAGTGAGAAACAAGACGAGAAGCGGGGCCGCGCGCGTGAGATAGCATGGCGGCCCTTGACGTAGGCAAGCTGCGGGATGAGTTCAAGGGACCGCACGAACTCGTGAGGACCTCGGACGGAAAGACCATCTTCCTGAGGCACTGGGTCGGTGACGCCGGAACTGACGTGGCGATCCTGGTCTTTCATGGCATCACCACATACAGCGGGCCCTACGGGAAGCTGATGGCGGAGGAACTTGCACGAGCGGGTTTCAACGTCTTCGGCATGGACTTGAGGGGGCACGGGATGTCCGACGGAACCAGGGGAGACTATCCGAGCGGAGAGAGGCTCTCCAAGGACCTCTGCGAGACCTTAGCTTTCCTGAAGGGCAGGTTCTCCAAGGTGGTTGTGATCGGACACAGCCTAGGCGTATTGTCCGCGGTGATTGCCGTGAATAGTTGTGGAGGGGATGTTGACGGCCTGATTCTTCTCAGCGCGGGAAGGAAGATCAGGCCCGGCGCATTCGTCAAACCATCTGCGTCCGCCGCAATGAAGACGCTTCTCGGCATCACGCTTTTCCCCGGAAGCCCTCTGATAGAATATAATCGCCGAGGGATGACCGGCCGTGACGACCCCCTCTACAATTTCCACTACACGGCCCGGTTCTACGCGGCGGTGTACGGGAGGAGCGCTTGGTCGGTCGTCAGGATGCTTGGAAAGAATGAGATTGACTCTCCGAATCTGGTCGTCTCCGGGAGGCTGGACATCCCTGTCCTGGTCGGCGTGGGCGATCAAGACGAGATATTCCCGGTAGATTCGGTGAGGGCACTCTTCGACGGCATCGAATGGCGCAGGAAGGAGTTCATTATCATACCTGGAGGCAGACATGCAGCCTTCCCTGAAGGGTCTTTGGCGCAGCTGATAGTGTGGCTGAGAAGAAGCTTTGGATGACCGCGTGCGTTCGAGAGTCCTTAGCGACGAGAACGCAGTCCAGCCTTCTTGATTATCGATTTCAGAGTCTTCGATTCATCCGAGAGGATTGATGGGTGAGCGAAGTCTTTCCGCATAAGAATGAGAGTTTTGGCTCTCTCGACCTCGTTCCAGTCAGCATTTACACAAAGAATCCCGTTCAGTGTTGGCCCGTCGAGATAAAACTGAATGAAACCTGTTTTGGCGTCCATTTGCCCTCTTCGGACGACTGTGGTGTGCTTAGACAGATCGCCATAGGCATTTATCTCTAGGTCAAACTGATTTGAAAAGAAATACGGGAGCTCATCGAACGCCTTCTTCCGGCCCGTCATGTTCGCGCCTGCGGTCGCTCCTTGCCTTTGGGCTACGTCAACGTGCTCAACCCTCAGGTATCGTTTGAAAATCGGGCTGTAGAACCTTGCAATATCGCCCGCGGCATATATGTTGTGGACGCTCGTCTTGAGATACTCGTCGACAAGGAGCCCTTTGTCCACCCTAAGCCCGGCATTCTCGGCGAGTTCGGTGTTCGGTATGATCCCGATGCCTACTACCACAAATTCGGCTGGAATGAGTTTGCCGTCCTTGAGTTCGACCTCATGCACCCGTCCGTTTTTCCCTATGAACCCACTCACGCTTGCGTTGGTTAGGACATCCACCCCTTTCTTCGAATGGTATTCTCGTATCCAGTCTGCAGTCTCCTCGTCGATTGCAGCACTGAGCAAATGCGAAGACATCTCTATGAGCGTGACCTTCAGGCCTTTGCTCCTCAGCGTCGCAGCTACCTCACAACCAATGAACCCACCGCCTACGATTACCACTCTCTTTGAATCTGAAGCTGCTTTCCTGATGATATCACAATCTTGAAGCGTCCGTAGGTAATAGATCCCCTCGAGGTCAGACCCGCTAACTTCGAGCTTCCTGACACGACCGCCCGTCGCGAGAAGCAATGATTTGTATGGGATCTCTCTTCCATCGTCAAGTGTTATGGTTCGATGCGAGGCGTCGATGGACTCCACGCGGCGTTCTCTGAGGACCTCCACTCTGTTCCTTGGGTAATAAGAATCGGCTCTGAAGAAGAGTTCACGCCTTGTCTTTTTCCCCGCGAGGTACTCTTTGGACAGAGGAGGGCGGTCATACGGGAACTGGTCTTCTTCGTTAACGACCAGGATCGTTCCGGACTTATCGTGTTTTCTGACCACAAACACTGCGTGGCCGCCAGCGACTCCGCCGCCAACGATTAGGTAATCGATAGCCTTGGGCAATTAGTTTCGCGCTACCTTCAAATCGGAAGGCGGAGCGCCTTGTCTTAATGTTTCTTGCGGCCTTGTCAGATCCCTCGAACGATTGAGGGAAACGCTCACGACGAGGGAATGGGGGAAGCCGAATCTGGCTGCTGTGACTAACGGGACATAGTATGTCCTAGTCTCCAATGAGTTGCCGACGGGGTCCTTGAAGTAAACCGATGAAGACTGGCTCTTGCCCCGGGGATTTGCCGGGACCTTTCAAGTTGGCCGGCTGGTCGTACCTACCGCCATACAAAATGCCCGAAGCTTGAATCCTTGCGAACGCTTCTTTGAACCTCTTAGCATCCATCGCAAAGGCGTGATGGTGTGCTCCCTGTCCGCGTGGGCTGCCGGGGTCGCTGGAGTTCTCGAAGAATAGAATCGATTCTTCGTTGACGCGCACTGCATAGAGTCTCTCTGTCTTTTTCCCCAAGTTCTCGAAACCGAAAATCCTGGCGTAGAACTCCGCCGACTGCTTTTTGTTCTGAGAAGGTATTATCGAGTGATCAAAGACAACTGGCACGATCGAGGCCAGGAGCGAAGCCGACGATAAGGCTTCGTCGCTGACAAGCTAGGGACGAACCTTGACTGATTAGGAAGTGTGATTCTACCGGCCCATTTTGAGAATATATCGGGATGCCGGTAGCAAATTCTTCGGCTAGACAAGGGTTTGTGCCGCATCTCGTTCGGTCCAAAATCGAAAAGGCCCAGCGTTTGGCACGAGACAGCCAGCAGCAGAATCGTCAGATGAATTATTCTGCAGGACGTCATAAATACTGGAATATGGGATGACCAATGATAAAATTGGTATCCGAGATGGTCATGCGTTTTCAGAACAAGAACAAGGACCTCGATCAGTTGGCACAGCAAATTTCGAAACGATTACAGTCCGAGGGGTACAAGACCCAGTATGCAAATCATTTCCTGGGAAGGGTCGTGCAGGCCCAAAAGTCAGGGATATTGCGAGACATAGTTGCTGCGGACAGAGCGTTCACAATTATGATTACGGGAGATCCGGATGACTTTGGGGTTCACATAGGCATCGGCAAGTGGGTCCAAAACCTCGCCGTAGTCGCGGTAGAGACTATCCTTCTCTCGGTCCTGTTTCTCGCGGTTGACGTGCCCGAGATGCTATGGACGCGCCACGTTGAGGGCGAGATTGCGAAGGAAATCACCCAAATCGTGGGTTGACATGCTGAGATAGTTGGAGCTGGGACACAATGTGGTTCGTAGGTTCTGATGACATCCGAACCGGATCAAGAGCTGGTCCATCCTTCTCATCTCCGTCGCACTTCTATTGCGCAATTGTCGCTATGAGGCCGACGACGCTCACTCCGGCTGCACGCCCGATTTGGTGAGCAGATTTCTAATCTGAGCATCGACCATTCCGTCGACGAGCTTCGAGAACGGAATCTGACTATTGAGCCGTGAATCCGCCGTCCATCACCAGCTCCGAGCCTGTCATGAAGGACGCGTCATCAGAGAGCAAGAATACTATCCCCGCGGCTATCTCCTCGGCCTTGCCAAGCCTCCCGAGGGGATGGAGGGCTTTCAGCTCCTTGTAAACCTCCTCCTTCTTGCCGCTCGCCTTTGCGAAGTTCTGCACCATGGCCGTATCGATGAACCCCGGATGGACGGAGTTGACCCGGACCCCGTTCTTGGCGTAATACATGGCATCAGTCTTGGACATTAGTCGGACCGCGCCTTTGCTCGCATGGTATGGGGGCTGGTTCGCCGCCCCGACCAGGCCGTAGATGGAGGAGAGGTTCGCAATCGACCCCTTCCCTTGCTTTATCATTTCGGGAATGACATGCTTGGTGCACAGGAAAACGCCCTTTACGTTGATTGCAAGCACCGCGTCCCATTCGAGCTCAGAGAGCTCGTGAGTGGGCTTGATCGCCCCCACGATTCCTGCGTTGTTGACCAACCCGTAGATCGGACCAAGCTCTTTTGAAATGCGCTTGAAGACGCTAGAGACTTCGCTTTCCTTCGACACGTCCAAGTGATAGTATCTCGCGGTGCCGTCCCCTTTGCGCTTGATCTCCTTGACGACCTGCTCTCCTTGTGAGTCGGCAATGTCACAGACGGCGACCTTTGCCCCCTCCTCGGCTGAGCGGATCGCGGTCGCTCTTCCGATCCCCATGCTCGCCCCGGTGACTACGACCACACGCCCTTCCAGCCTCCTCATGCCCTTAGCAGACGGCATCGCTGACTTCACACACCGTTGTTTGCTATTAAGTCTTGTCCGTGAGATTCTGCATGGGTGACTTTCTGGTGCGCGTGAACCCCCAAAGGGTCTTTTGGGTTCTAGAGCACACCTGAGGAAGCTCTCGCTCGCTCGCCCTCAAGAATCCTCGCGATAAATAGACAGCAAATATCACCAGTTCACCGGCGACGGACCTTCTCAATTGCGCGAAGCGTTAAATCCCTCGGCGGGACAGTACCAGTGAGGAGAATCTTGGATGAAAGACCAATCGTTTGAGAGCCTCTATCGTTCATGGTTTAATCTGAGCAAGACCCTCTTCCCCTTCTTGTCTCCCCCAAAGGGGTTCCCAGCAGAGAGTCAACTTCTCGATTGGCAGAGCGAGTTCGAAAAGATATCGAAAAACATCCTCGGGCTTCCTCCGTCATCGCTTATGGAGATCGGCGTTGTGCCGTCCGTCGAGGCCTACAAGGATTATCTGGACCTGATGAGCTCGCAGGTTGAGCTGTACCGGCACTCGGCAGATATCTGGACGAAGTTTTCCACCGTCTGGGCTGAAGGGACCCAAGCAGCGGTGAGTAGGGTGGCGAGTGAGACAGCGAAATCAGACGTGGACCCCGGCAAGCGCGCCTACAACGCGTGGGTGGAAGAGCTTGAGAGGAGGTTTGACATCTTGCTCAGAGACGAGGAGTTCACCACAAAACTCGGAAGCTTCGTTTCAAGCTATCTTGAGGTGAAGCGCAGGAGCGATGGCATCATGGAGAGGAATTGCTCCCGGATGAACATCCCCACGAAATCCGAGATCAACGGGATGTACAAAAAACTGCACGATCTGGAGAAGAAGGTCGACAAGCTTTCTCGGACCGGCAAGAGCTAGGAGCGTAGTCACCGTGAGCAGCGCCGACTGGTTCAAAAATATCGAGCGAGCCATGACCGATTGGAACAAGCGGCTCGCGGAAGAGATCGCAAAGTCGGGAAGCCCGTCGGTCAGCGGTCTGAATGGTGACATAGACCTTACGCCTTCGGAGGTCGTCTACGTCAAAGACAGGGTGAAGTTGCTCCACTACACGCCGATCACCAAGAGCTCGGTACGCGTGCCATTGCTCGTCGTTTGCGCACTCGTAAACAGGTACTACATCGTCGACCTCGAACGCAATCTTAGCGTGATCAGGCGTTACCTAGAGCGGGGGATAGATGTCTACATAATCGACTGGGGTGACCCAGCCCCCTCGGATAGGTACGAGACGATAGGAGACGAGGTCGATTATATCGACGCGATGGTCGACGTCATCAGAGAGCTATCGGGACTCAAGAAGATCAACTTGCATGGCTACTGCATGGGCGGGACCCTCTCTGTGATCTACGCTTCGATGCACCCCGGGAAGATAAGGAACTTGGTGGTGCAGGCTGCACCCATCGACTTCTCTACGAACGAGGGAATATTCAACCTGTGGGCGAGGTACATCGATGCAGACGAGATCGTAGACACGTTTGGGAACGTGCCGGCGTCATTCATGAACCTCGGATTCCTGCTCGTAAACCCTGTGGGGCTCATGATCGACAAATACGTCAAGTTCTACGAGAAGATAAACGACAAGGAACATGTCCAGAACTTCCTGAGAATGGAAAAATGGATCTTTGATACTCCTGATGTGCCCGGAGAGTCCTACAGGCAATTCCTGAATGACCTCTTCAAGAAGAACCTTCTGGTAAAGGGCGAACTGGTCGTAAATGACGTGAGGGTATCCTTGAAGGAATTACGTGCGCCGGTTCTGTCACTGGTCGCCGACCACGATACGCTGATCCCTCCAAGTTCGAGCGTCCTCTTGAACGAGCTTGTCTCGAGCCGCGTGAAGAAAATCATGCGCCATCCAACCGGCCATGTCGGACTCTGCGTAAGCAAGAATGCCCACAAGGAGTTCTGGCCTCTGGTGGCTGACTGGATTGCAAAGAATTCAACGAGAAAGGAATAGGGATGAGGTATTCGGACCTCGCTCGCGAGTTCCTTACTACGCTGAGGCCTGGGTAGTTCTTGCGAACCAGGCAGCGTAAGCGTCGATGGCGGACTTCTCTGCCGCTGCGGCTACCTTCTGCCATGCCAGTGTTGCTTCTGTGAAGACGTTCAAGGCCTTGCTGGATGCTTCCTTGTTCTGCTGAACCTGATTCAGGTAGAACTGGAGCAGTTTGGAGCTGTCTTGCGAGATATCTGCGGTTGGAGCGTACTTTGCAGCGCTCGCGAGCGTGGTCAACACTTCATTCTGAGTGTCAATCGTAGCTTGCACGAGTTTCTTCATGGCTTCCATAGGCTGGTTCACTAGTAGGTCCATTGTGTCGTTCACAAGATCAGAGTAAGCGGTCTTCATTTGCTTCTGCTGTTTTTCGTTAGATGCGTTTTCTTGCCGCATTTGTATTTACCAAATGATTCCAATACCAAGACCTTATATAAGGATTGCCATTAGATGGTATCATAAGCCATTAGATGGCTCAACAAGGTTAGGCCTTCTTGATTGGAATCACGACCACTTGAACGAGGTCACCCTCCTTTATTCCAAGAGCCTGCCGCTCTGCTTCTGGTATTGATATCCTGCCGGCCTTCTGAACGCTCGTCTTGAAAACGGCGCTAAATCGCGAGAATGTGTTGAGAGAACCTAGGAAGCCGCTCACTGCCTCTGCTTGACCCGAACTTGCTTTTCTTAACGCCTCTAGCTGAGCATCAATCATGGCCTTCGCAATGTCCTGCATGCTCTTCGCGGTTTCGTTCTCGTCTCCCATCACTTGCACTCTCTGACTTTCCATGGTTTGAAATGTCACATATAACCATGTGAGTGGAGCGACGAAAATGGGCGAATCAGGACGGGAAGTGCTCGCGCCACTACGACGGTCATCGCGCATGGGCACGAGCAAAGGAATAACTACGGTATCGATTTGTCTTCGGCGAGGCAGTTATAATTTATGAAATATTTTGAAGATTTCACTGTCGGTGAGACTTTCACCACACCTGGTAGGACGATTACCGATGCTGATATTACAGACTTTGCTGGCGTGAGCGGAGACTTCCACTCTCTTCATACCGACGAGGAGTTCGCCAAACGGAACATCTTCCACAAGAGGGTCGCGCACGGAGTTCTTACGCTCGCGATAACTGAGGGTCTGTGGATGAGGCTCGGAATCTTTGAGGAGTCACTGGTGGCCTTTTACGGGATCGATAAACTTCGGTTCACAAAGCCGGTGTTCATCGGAGACACGATAAGAGCGACGCTCGTCGTGGGGGGAATGCTGGAGAAGGAGGAGTTGGGCCTCGTTACAATCAAGAATGAGGTCGCAAACCAGAATGGAGAGATCGTCCTCAAGTTCGACGCCGATCTTCTTTTCAAGAGACGCGGTCGAGAACCCAAAACAAAGTGAGCAGATCGCCTCATCCTGGTGTTCTCGATCGTGAAGAACTTGCTAGTGGGGACGCCAGTCATGTGTGACGTGGGAATCATCGGACGGCGACGGCCAAGTTTGTGAAGCGGAAGAAAACAACGTGAGCCCTTGCAGGAACAACTCGCTGAACCGATGAGGAATTCGATGAGGGAGCCGAGGAGTTCGACATCCGCCGCGGTTTCACATTCCAGCCGACAGGTTATAATGTTGCCAAGAGTCGCAGGAAGTGATGTCGTCCTCTTCTTCCGCTGGACCGACGTCTTTCCCGGCTGACCTGCAGGGCAAGGTTTCACTCGTCACGGGGGCCTCGCGCGGGATAGGCGCTGCCATAGCAATATCTCTCGCAAACGCGGGGTCCGATGTAGTAATCAACTACAGGAGCGAACAAAATGCCGCGGATGAGGTCGTGAACGTAATCAGGAATGCAGGGAGAAATGCGCAAAGGTGCAAATTCGATGTCACCAATGCCATGGAGGTCACCCGCGAAATCGACCGGGTGGCGACAGAGCTGGGACGCATCGACATACTGGTGAACAATGCGGGCATAAACAGGGACAAGACTTTCCTGAACATGAGCGGGGAGGATTGGGAGCAGGTCATATCCACAAATTTGACTGGTGTTTTTAACGTTACAAAGGCGGCGCTGCCTCACATGCTCAGTCGAGGATGGGGTAGGGTCGTCAATATTTCGTCGGCAATCGGGATCATGGGGAACATCGGTCAGAGCAATTATGCGGCGTCGAAAGCGGGCATCTTGGGATTTAGCAGATCAATCGCAAAGGAACTGGCGTCGAAGGGAATAACGGTCAACGTTATCGCACCAGGGTTTACGTCAACCAGAATGGTAAACTCACTCTCTCAAGCTGTGAAAGATAACCTCATCACCCGCATCCCTCTCAAGAGGTTTGCGACGCCGCGGGAAGTGGGGGAGCTAGTAGCCTTTGTTTGCTCTCCTCGGGCAGACTACATAACAGGCGAAGTATTCTCAATCAGCGGCGGTCTGTTCTTCTAAGGCTTCAGTTTCCTCGCGTAAACCGTAATGAACGGAGTACAGGAATTACTTTCATAGAAACCGGCGGCCAAAACATCGCGCGTCGGGAATTCCGCCGTCAGAATCTCCATAACTTGGCGGCAGCCAGACTCTCGAAAACCCGGTCGAGCAGACCGCTGCAATTGCTGCTCTCCCGTATGCTGGGACTAACATACAATTCAATAATCTTCCCGGGTTACTGGTGTCGAATAGATATGACGACCAGCTTAGGCTGATGATTGTCCGAATCACGCAGGGGGCGAGTATCTGGTAGCCTGGGTCTGGACCCATGTGGAATTTTTTCCTCGTCAACCATCTTTTGAAATAACGCTTTGGACTGATGTTTGATCGCTACGACTTTCTTTATCAGGTCGCTTGGTTTACCATCAGTTATCATCTTACCGTTATTCTGACAGAGTGAACTGCGTTGTTGCCGTATCCATGCTCGTTCCATACAGGTTCAAGTGGTTGCATATTTCCTGCGCTATCGACGGCCCTGACCATCAGCGCATATCTGCCGGGGCTCTGTGGGTGCCAAGTGAAGCGCCAGGGCGTTGCCACGTGAGGCGAGAGAGTAGTTCGAAGTCCCGCCCGAGCCCAGGAGCGCCCATTGTCCACGCTCACCTCAACCTTACTGATTAATCCGAATCCTGACCATGCAGTCCCAGCTATCTCGACCGGCCCTATTGCGACTGACATGCCATCCGGTGGATGCCCGATGACCGCACGGACTCTCATCAAGGTCACTGGCGCTCCTTCTGGAGCTCCGCCTCCTCGCTCTCCCGCATAGACATACTGTTCCCGCTGGAAATAACCCTCGAAGGGAGTTCGTAAGATAGAAATCTCGGTAAGCCACTTGACCGACGCTACTCCGTACCACCCAGGCACGACCAACCGAAGCGGAAAGCCATGCTCGGGGAGGAGCGCTTCACCGTTCATGGCCCAGACAAGCAGCGCGCCGCATTTGCGAGCCACATCTAAAGGGAGGCTCCGAGCAAACGGCTCCACCCGTCCTGGCTCCACTTCGCCCTTATCGGCGCCTACAAAGAGCACCTCATCGGATTCAGAGCGCGGAGTCGCTTGGTCTAGAAGCAGACTGAGCGGCGTACCCGTAAATCTGGCGGTTCCCACTGCGCCATAGGCGAAGGGCGTTCCTTTGGGGATCGGGACCATTCGAGTGCGCGCGTTTCCTGCGCACTCCATGGTGATTCCTGCTGTTCGTTTGGGGAGGCGTTTCAATTCCTTCAACGAGAGGTGAACCTGTCGCTCCACCTCACCACCCACCGTGAGCTGCCATGTCTCTCCATCGATTTGCGGAACATCGAAGTGACTGCGGACGTAGAAGAGGCGGGTGGGCGTGATCGGTTCAGTCAACGCTCGCATCGGGGTTTCAGCGTTGAACGGCTTGGACTCGATTGGCACCAGGGCAGATTGATCCTCGAACATTGGAACGAGACAACCGATTAAATTGCTATTTATATATCGATTAGCTCATGAATCTGAGCAGCGGCGGTCGCCATGGGTCGCCGCTTTTTGGTCCCGTCGAGGGCTCTAAGGCTGGACGCCGCTGCAGAGTCCGACCGATACCGTGACCCCGTCCAAGAGATAGATGACCATCCTTCCGAGCGAGCATTGCTACGCGGCGAAGATGCCCTCCTCAACTACATACTTCTTGCGAGCCCGAAGACCACCTCGACGATTGGCTTCGAGCGCAGGTTCAACCCTGCATTGCAGGTGTCATCTATGGGCGAATTCACGCGGCCGTCCAGTTTGCCCGCGATGCCGCCGCGGGCCGTCAACAACGACGGACGGGCATTCATCGTTGGAACCCAGTCCCATTCGCCCTGCTTATTCCATCTGGCGTCGTTGGAGTTCGCTAAGATCGGGATTCAGATCTTCATGAAGAAGTTCTCTGGGTGGTCCAGAGTGTGGTCCCTGTTCTTGTGATCGGTGCCGCATCGCTTCAGATGGCGCGCGTACCTCTGCGCGCTGATCATCTTCCCGCACTTGGGGCATGTTGGCATGGTCGTAACCATGCAAGGGGGGTGTATACGGGTTTCTCCGTCCGCGTCATGGGGGCGCGCCCTTATAGCGCCAGACCTAACCATCGCGCCGAGCGAGCTGTTCAAAGAACTCGGCGAGCTGCGCTACATCAGGAACTTCCACCGGGTCATCCTCATGATCTCCTCGGCCTTCTTCATCTACACCTTCGGGTGGGGGGTCACCTCCCCCGTGTTCTCTACTTCGACATTTAGGCGATACGTAGAAGTTAGCTTCCACCTGAACTTCGCCATCTAGAGGCACGCCAAGCGAAGCGGATGGTCTCTAGACCTCGTCAGCCCGGCTATTCAAGGTCGGCCGAGGACTCGGTCTACGTCCATAGGGACTTCCAGGGAAAGGGCGTGGGGAAGCTGCTGATGAACAAGATCCTGGCGAGAGCGGTCACCCGGGTTCGTCTACGCCGGGAACTTCAAGGAGGTGGGCTTCAAGTTCTCGCGGTGGCAGGACGTGGCCTTCTATCAGCTCTTTCTGCAATCCGTCACGACCTGAAACCAAAGCGACCCCACTCGCGGTGTTGCGTCTTGAGAGACGCGCGGCTTACGCCGTGACATAGACGCTGCTGTTCTGAATAAGGACACCGAGCTCCGGCAGGGGCGCGGGAGGCGGCCCTCCCGTGACCGCGCCTGTGTTTGGATTGTAGGTGCCCCCGTGGCAGGGGCACGATATGGCAGAGCCATTGTATTGGACGGTGCAGGGCGCGTGCGTGCAGGTCGCGCTGAAGGCCCTCCACTGCCCGGCCGAGTTCAGGAGGATCGAAAGCCCGCGCGAAGGGTGGTTGAAGTAGGCCGAGGACTTCCCCGCGAGGGCGCTCAGAGGGGCCACCAAGACGTAGCCGGGGGGAACGGCCTGGCTGGTCGAGCTCGACGTCTGCGAGCTAGTGGACGACTGCTGGCTGGTCGAGCTTTGCTGCGTCGACTGCCCGGAGACGTACTCCGTGACCGTGACGGTCTGCAGGTCGGTGATCGTCTGGGTCGTCGACTCAGAAGTGGGCGGCTGACCGCCGCTTGAAGAGCTGGCAGTCGAGTTCGCGCCGCCCTTAGGGAGCCTCTGGATGAGCTCCCACGAGCTCACGAGCCCCGTTATCAGGATGCCAGAGGCGACGACCATCCTGCGCAGGAACTCCCTTCGGTTTAGAGACAACTCTGGTCATCCCTCCCTTTTAGGACTTTGGCACCGCGCGGTTGAGGTGGTAGGTCGCGTTCGCGACCATGACGACCAAGGTCGTTCCCAGGATGGCCTCCACCAGGAAGAGCGGGATGTTCACGCTGGAGGTGGCAGCGTGAACCATGACCAGCCCGATGAGGATCGAGGACAGAGCTCCATGAAAGAAGAGAGAGTCGCGGAGCCTTTCGAGGAACGCAGTCCCGGTGAGCCAGACCGCGACCGCGACGGCGACTGAAACGTATCCCAGGTCCATCGAAACTGAGATCGGAGGGATGAACAGATACGCGATGTGGAACAGAAGGAAGACCCCTGCAAGGGCGGAGACCGCGACGTGCGTGCCCCTGATCGCAGCGATGTTCTTCGTGACCTTCAGGAGTTTCGACCGGAGCAGCATGAACATCGAGGAGAGCCCGATCAGGATGAGGGCCAGGAACCCCGAAGCGTCGCCAATGGAGATGCCTCCAAACGAGATCGCCGGGAGCGTCGACACCATCGGCCCCTGAGTCCTGCCCTGCCCGACCTTCCTACGATATCTCGCGTCAGTCAGTGCGGCGCGTTCAGTCGTCACCGTTGCCGCCATCGCCACCGTCGTCGTGACTGGTTGAGTTCGACCCAGAAGACGGCGAACCTGACACCAGGAGAGACCCGCTCCCTGAACCTGTCGAGCTCTGAGTGGACGTGGGGGTCGAGGAGGTCGAGACCGACGTCGAGTTAAGCGAAGAGGTGGTCGAGGTCACTGTCACGGTCGAGGTCATGTGGACCGTTGTCTCCGAGACGCTCCCGGCGTTGGCGCCACTACCTGCCCCGCCGGGCGCCAACAGGACTGGGACGTTACCTAGCGAGGAAGCGGAGCTCCCGCTGAAAGCGTGAGTCGCCACCACGACAGACCCCGTCCCCGCAAGGGCGATTAGAACCAGCACGGAAACTACGGATAGCCTCTGAATCATGGCTGCTCTTCGTGCACGCCGAATTTAATCCTCGACTTCCTGGAATCTAGATTTTGTTGGAACTTCCTTCCAAGCTTCCAATTAATTCAAGAATCGGTCGGGCTCGCCTGGTTTCAAGGCTGGTCCGATGCGTACCCCTTCTCTGCGAGGAACTCCCTAAAGTCCTCGATCGAGCGGGGCAGCGTCGCGTAGAAGAATTCCTTCGCCTCGTGACTCGGTTGACAGTTGGGGCTTATGCTGGCGCTCTTCGAGGGGGATGAACCTCTGGAGCTCCTTTGTGCTGCCGAATTGCTCGTAGGCGTCCTGAAGGGCTTTGGTGACCGGCTGGCGCATCTCTTCCGTGACCCGCTCGAGTACCTCGCTCACCCTCAGCGTCGAGTACAAGTCCTGGTCGATGCGATACTTCCCCCAAGCGCTCCTTTCGCAGACGAACCGCGTCATCCTCTCCCCCTGCGCTTCTTCTCTCTTGGATAGAGGAAGATGAACTCGAAGCGACAGGGCTCGCTGAGGGGCGAGTAGGCCACGCTCGCCGGGGTCTTCTTCTGCTCCGTGATCCCCGGGGCCGTGGTGATAGCCGAGACCTGAGGCTCTGCTCTATGACCTCCCCCTCTCGGTGACCGAGTCGGATGAGCAGATAGCCTACGAGCGCCTCTTCAGGTTCACCGAACTCAACAGGTCAGTCGTCTTCTTCGTCGTTTTCCGCTGCGGGCTCGTCGTCCTCGCGCACCCGCTTGATTTGCCCGGGGGGTTGGACATCTGGCATCGCATCCTTCATGGCGCCGCTGCGCGCTCTTGCTGACCCGCCGCCCTTCCTCCGTTTGGACTTGTCCCCTACGCGCGATACGCTCATGTCCTCAGACGTTTCCCTGCCGATACTTAAGGTTCGTCAGTCGGTCGTCCGGTGACCCGGAAGTCCGGCCGAACTTGGGGGCTTTGGATGACCGCGCTCTCATCCGCGCGTTCGCTATGCAGCGAAGATGCCCTCTTCCACGACATATTTCTTGCGCGCAAGGTCCATCAGGTTCCTCGTGAACGCAATCCCGTAGACGGCCACCACGATGGCGAAGAGCAGGGAGACGTAAGCGGCCGCCCCGATCTGACCGTTGGCCATGTTCGACGAAATGTAATACATCATCCCGAACTTGACCTGCAGGCCGTTCGGCGCGACCTGGGGCGCGATGTTGGGCCAATACTCCCCTATCGCGATTCCTGCCCAGGCGCTGTTTATCGTGCTCGAGATGCCGGTGATCATGTAAGGGAGACTGGCAGGGAGTATCACGCGCCTCATCCTAGTGAGGAACGGCAGCTTGTAGTTCCGCGTCACCTCTACGAACTCCGAAGGTATCGCCAGCACGCCTATCCAAAAGTCGAAGAAGACATAGTAGAAGCAGCTGAGGAATCCCAGGATGAAGATGTAGATCTCGGTGTATAGCGTAGGGAGGGCGTGCGAGAGAAAGGGGAGCGTGGCTATGAAGAGTAGCGGGAAGTATGTCGGCGCCGGGAACGCGGCCAGGATCTGGATCACTGGGAGGGCGGCGTCGCCCGCCCTGCGATGCGTGGCAAGCACATACCCGACCGTTACCGCCAGGGCGAGCGAGGCGAGGGCGATCAGGCTCACGCGGACATAGTCTGCTCCGACGTACTCGAGGAGCTGTGGGGTCTCCCTGAAGAACCCATACCAGGTCTGAGCCGAGACCGATGCGACCACCTCAGCAGACCCATACAGCAGCAATGCAAGAATGGCTACCACTATCGACAACCCGGCATATTTCGCGACCTTCACCCTCTTATCGCCGCCCGCCTCAGGTCTTCCTCCGCGAGGGGCCGCTCTCAGCCTCGACGCGTAGCCTCTGAAGACGTTCGTCTGGTTGCGGAAGGCGCGCCAGGGGCTGGTCACAAGCCTGCCGCG
>Ga0307372_10007380_pt1 | contig 15765 bp, 15 predicted proteins | sample OX1MG_FD_202533 | JGI IMG/M metagenome (GOLD analysis project Ga0307372, IMG submission 202533) | Soil microbial communities from Risofladan, Vaasa, Finland - OX-1 | ecosystem: Environmental > Terrestrial > Soil > Coastal area > Acid sulfate soil | place: Finland: Risofladan, Vaasa | collected... | reverse complement strand
CGATGAGCGAGCGGCTCACCGCACGGGGTAAACCGGCCAAGGTCGTTATCGTCGCTTGCATGCGTAAACTGCTGACGATCCTGAATGCCATCTTGCGTACCCGCCAACCCTGGAATCCGGAACACGATGCGGCGATGTCCCCTTGACATGGAACACGGTTGCTCCTGCGTGGTTTTGGATAAGACTAAAAACAGCTATTTACCTTTCGACGACTGGATGATGGGCCAGATCGTTAGGCAGAACAACATACATCAGGCAAGGCTGTAATGAAATGACAGAGCCATAATGCTTATGCACTGCCGGTTTTTTGTTGCTTTCACACTCTCGCGAAAACATGGCGTGAATATTGCTCGATGTTTACTTCAAAGCTCATTAAGAGCATGACCACTAGGGTGTTGGGAGGTTTGGGCGGCGCCGCACGATTCGGGGGGAGTCTGGCGGCGTCGTCTCAAGCATTTGCACAGCCACCACGGCACGAGTCGTAGTGGTTGTGAAATGTCGTGCGGTTGAATCGGTACTATGGTGTGGACTCCACCATGGCATGGAATGACCGATGACCCGTTCTCTTCTCGTTGTTGCAGGCGCTGTATTCGCCGCGATCCTGTTCTCTCCCGCGAGTTTCGCCGTTCCGGCGGACGCTTCCAGTGCTTCTGCCACTGCCGGCAGCCAGACCACGGAGTCTCACGGTTCAACAGCGGTGCCTGCCAAAACCTACACCTCGCAGGAAACACTCCAGGCGGCTAATGATTTTTTCGGCGGCACTACGCAGGGTCTGGCCACCGCAATCCAGAAAGTCTTTGCCGAGCTGGGGCAGCCCAATGCCTACATTACCGGCAACGAAGGCTCCGGCGCCGTGATCGTCGGATTGCGCTACGGTGCCGGTACGCTGCAATACAAGGGCGGTGGCTCGATGCCGGTGTTCTGGCAGGGGCCTTCGGTCGGTTGGGATTTCGGGGGTAACGCTTCCAAGGTGTTCATGCTGGTCTATAGCCTGCAGAGCACCGATCAACTGTTCCAGCGCTACCCGGGCGTTAGCGGCAGTCTGTATGTGGTGGCCGGTGTCGGTCTCAACTACCTGCGTCGGGACGGCGTCACCATCGCCCCGATCCGCACCGGCGTGGGTCTGCGCGCGGGCGCCAACGTCGGCTATATCAGCTTCAACCGCACACGCGACTGGAATCCTTTCTGATTCGCACTGTCATGGCGTATGGCGCCGGATCCAGTGAGCCAGAGCGGGTGCCAGAGCCGGTTCGATGCGGTCGCCAGGTAGACTGAAGCGGGCGCTCAACGGCGGCAGCGGAGACGACACCAGGGTATCGGTCATGTCCGCGAAATCAATCTGCCAGGCACGGGGGTTGGCCTGTTTCAGGCGTCTGCCGTTGCCCGGTGGCACCCGCAGATCCTTGCCGCCCTGCACGATCAGCATGGGAATCTTGACGGCGGCCGCCAGACGGGCCGGATTGAGCGACAGTTCGCTGCGCAGCAAACCGGCCTGGGGCGCCAGCAAGCGGGCCAGTGGATTGGCTGCCAATGCGCCGTTTAATGTCAATTGTCGACCGTGACTGTCGTAAATTGCGGTTAATGCCTGTTCTGCCGTCTGTCGCAGGGACTTGATTTGCGCCGCTGCCGCACCCAGCGCACGTGCCGGCGCCAGCCACTGGTCTGTCAACACCTGCGCCAGGGGTTTGCCGGGGGTCTCCAGTAACAGCAGTCCGGCCGGTTGCGGTTCCAGCCCGGTAAGCGCGTAGAGCGCAATCAGTCCGCCTTCGGCGTGGCCGGCGAGTATCAATCGCTGCGGATCGATACCGGGTTGTCGCACCAGGGCGCTGAACAGACGGGCCAGGTCCTCGGCTGCGGTCTCTACAGTGTCCGCTTCCCGCCGTCCGTTGCCGGCCGGTACGCCCGGCGGGTTGTAGCGTAGCACCGCGATACCGTGGCAGGCCAACGCATAAGCCAGCTGTTTGTAGATGTCGTTGGAGGCTGCCACCGATGCGTTGTCGGCGTTGAGGGTAAGGTCGCCGCGGTCGGGAACCAGCACTACCGCCGGCCAGGGGCCCGTGTCCTGCTGCGGCAGCGTCAACTCGGCGATCAGATCAACCGATCCGGCCGCTATCGCCAACTGTCTTGTGGTCAGGCAGCGTTGCTGCTGTTGCAGCGTTTCGGCCAAGTTGGCGACGGCCGGTTGCACCGCTTTGCGCAGAGTCATGGTGACCTGACGTTTGGGTTGTGCAAATCGCAGCAGGCGGCCGTCGGTCGGATCCAGCCACAACGTCAACGGCACGCTGTGATCGCCGACGCTGAGCCGGGCGTGGATCGAACGGATCGTCCGGCGCTTGCGATCCAGGGTCTTGTGAACGTTGTGGACCGTGTCGAAGTGCAGGGTGCCGAAGTGCTGTGCCTGCGGTACGAACACCTTTAGTTCGCTGCCGGGTTTGGGTGTGTCGTGTAGCCGGTCGAGCAAGGCCTGCAGACCGTCAAGGCTGTTGTTGTCGATGAAGTCGACGGGGGCCGGGCTTGCAAAGCTTTGCGTATGCTGCTAGCGGCCCAGGGTGACGGTCTCGACCAGTTCGGAGCGGATCCGCTTGACATCGATCTGGATCGAATGACCCTGCACATTGGCGCCGAGGCGATAGCGCAGGGGCCAACCCTGCGTGTCCAGCCACAGGCGGTCGTGCTGGACCAGTGCACCGGGCAGTTCAGTGCTGGCACTAGCCATCCGGCTGCTGTCGGATACGGCCCAGCTGACGCTGCCGATCCCCGCGGCTGCATCGCCGACGCGGATGTCATAGATCGCCATCGGGGCTGCTGCCCGTGCCGTGCACAGGCCGCTCACCAGCAGGATCAACAGAGTGCAGCAGCGCAGGCGTATCGGGGGCATGGCGTCGGCGTTCAGAAGTACAGCAACAGCATCGTCGTTGCCGTCAGCAGCAACAGCGGCAACGAGATCATGTGAAACAGGCGCAGGCTGCCGGGTTGCCGGGCCAGGCGCAAGGCAATCAAGTTGGCCAGTGAGCCGATCAGCAGGCCGAAGCCGCCGACACTGACGCCATATGCCAACGCCGGCAGGTCGTAGACATAGCCGTGCAGCAGGAGGGTAGCCGGCACATTGCTGATGATCTGCGACGCGACGATGCCGGCCAGGAAGGCATTGGCGCCGTTGCCGATGGGCATCTGCCGAAGCCAGTCGGAAACTTCGGGCAATGCGACGAATTGGCCCAGGTCGATGAACATCAATGCGATGATCGACAGCAGCATCCAGTCGAGCCTTTGCAGGACCCGGCGATCGATCAGGGCGTAGATCATGAACACCAAAGCCAGCGCCGCCAACGTCTGATGCAGGTCGAGCAACACCACGAAGGCCGGCAACAGAGCGGCCGACACACGCAGCAACCGTGTGTTCACGGCGGGTGGTGCCGGATGTGCCTGCAGTTGCAAAGGTCTGCCTGCAAACGCCAGCAGCGTGGCGCCCAGCAGCAGCAGCGCCATCACCGCGGCGGCGGGCGCCATCATCCGCACGAATGCGGCAAAGCCGAGGCCGCTGGTCTGCCACAGAAACAGATTCTGCGGATTGCCGATCGGTGTCAGTGCCGAGCCGGTGTTGACCGCCAGCGCCTCGAACACCACCAGTCGCGACAGCGGCAGCTTGACCTCGGTGGCCAGGCTGCAGGTCAAGGGCACGATCAGGAACAGGCTGACGTCGTTGGTCAGCACGGCCGCCAAGGCCGCGGACAAGGCTACCAGCAGCAGGGCCAGCCGGCGTTCGCTGTGAACCCGCATCAGCAGGCGTCGCGACAGACGCTGCAGTGCCCTGCTCAATTCGATGCCCTTGGTGACCGCCAGCATGCCCGCGAGTGCGCCGAGGGTCGGTCCGTTCACCAGATGGACCAGCGTCGCTGGCGGTTGCGGTTGCAGCAGCCACAGCAGGAAACCTGCGGGCACCAACAACCACAGCAGCCAGTTGTCGGCGTTGGGCACCAGCGCGTGTGTGATCGTGTTCACTCAGCCGTTCGGCGTCCTTCTAAAATGGTATCGGCCTTGATCATCGCTGTCATCGTCGTGACGTTCAGCCGGCGGCGCTGACGAAACGGCGGGATGAGATAATACCGGCATGTGGAAACAGATCGGTATCGACTGCGACACCCAAGGCCGTGGATTTCACGAGTTGACCGCCGAGGTCGCCGAGACGGTACGCGCCAGTGGGATGAAACTCGGGCTGTGTCATCTGTTCCTGCGCCATACGAGCGCCAGTCTGTGCATCACCGAGAACGCCGATCCCGAAGTGTTGCGCGATCTTGAACGTTTCGCGCAGCGGCTGGCGCCCGATGGTGATCCGCTGTTCCGGCACGACGCCGAAGGCCCAGACGACATGCCGGCGCACGTGCGCAATCTTTTTGCCGGCTACGAGTTGACGGTACCGATACGCGATGGCCGTCTGGCCTTCGGCACCTGGCAGGGTATCTTCATCTGGGAGCATCGCAGCCACGCGCATCAACGCGAAGTGGTGGTGACACTACACGGCCAAACTACTTGAACGGGGGCTGATCATGGAACCGACATCCTCCAACACCAACCGACGCCGGCGCAGCCGCACCACACGTTGGCTGCACCTGCTGGTGGCTGCCGTCATCGTTCACCAGATGATCATGTCGGCCCTGATGCAGGTGCCGAATGCGCAGCGCCATCGTCTAGGCAATCTCTGGTGGCACTTCCACGAATACGGTGGATTGATCAGCTTCCTCATCCTGCTGGCATTCTGGCTGTGGAGCATCAAACGCAGTTCTGGCGAGACCGGCTTTGGCGACTGGTTTCCATGGTTTTCTGCCGACAGCCGCACGGCCCTGTGGCGTGACATCGGCGACTATCTGCGCGCAGCGCGCAGCGCGCAGCGTGCAAGCTGCGGCTGCCGGCGCCCGGCGCTTCTGCCCCGCTGGCGGCGATGGTGCAAGGCATCGGCCTGCTGCTGGTGACGGTGATGTCGGCCAGCGGCTGCTTGATCTGGCTCAGTTTGCAGTTCGGCGGCGACTGGCCGGCCCGGCTGCACTGGATCAAGCAGCTGCACGGCACCCTGGGCAACGTGGTTTGGTATTACCTGGCGATCCACGCTGGCGCTGCGATCGTTCACGAGTGCTTCGGCCATCGAGTACTTAAGCCGATGGTGCCGTAACGCAGCGCGCCGAGCGATCGCCGTGTCGTTGAAAGCAGCGCGCTGTACATTGCCAGCGTTACCGATGCTAGGACTTCGGCAAGACTCTGTTCGATCCCATCCCTGATCTGGTCGTGTCCTGTAACCGCCGCGTTTTAAGGCAGCTGTTAGTCGACACATCTGATCAGAGAGCACAGTGCGGTGCTGGACCCTGTTCATAGGTTCCTTGCAACTCTCCGTGGTGTCGCTAGTCAGCATCCGTCGCCGTCACCAACCGGATGATCAGGATTGCAAGCTATTGTCGGACGCAAATTCGATGGTGACGCGCAAACCTGCGTCATTCGCGGATGAAATCACCACCAGGTTAGCGTTGTGCATGTCGACGATTTTCTTGACGATAGCCAAACCCAGTCCATTGCCTTCCACCGCGTATGAGCCGCGATAGTGACGCTCGACGATACGACTGCGCAGTTCCGAAGCGATACCGGGGCCGTCGTCCTCCACAACCAGCTGCGGCTGCGCGCCGCCATGTACATACAGTCTGATGTTACCGCCACCAGGATGGTACTTAACCGCGTTGTCGATTAGATTGTCCAATGCTTCGTACAACAACTCACGCTGGCCGCGCACAAAAACCGCCTTTTCTGTCGAGCTGAGGCTTAGCTCCAGATTCTTGCGCAGAGCCAGCGGCACCCAAGTGCCTCCAACTTCCTCGGCCAGCTCGCGAAGATTGACGGGAGCGAAGCTTTCAGGCGGAGCTGCTTTAGGTTCCGTACGCGCCAATACAAGCAACTGCCGCGACAGACGCGAAGCACGATCGACCGCACGTTCCAGCTGCGCGTAACCATGGGCGACAGCCAGCGGATCAGATTGGCGTCGTGTCTCGGCTAGATGCAGTTTTATCGCAGTCAGCGGTGTGCGTAGCTGGTGAGCGATGTCGGCCAGGAACTGATGCCGTGCCAGTAGCATTGCATCCAGCCGCGAAAGCAGGCTGTCAAGAGCTCGCACTAACGGCCGCACTTCCTGCGGCACCTCGGACGGCGGGATCGGCGGCAGTTGATGGTTATCGTAGGCCGTCAGGCGCTCAGCCAGCGCGTTCATCGGTGCCATCGCGCGCCGCACGCCGAACCAGATAACCAGTGCGGCGATCGCGATTAGAAGCAGCTGTGGAATCAGGGTCGTCAGCAGGATCGCGCGCGCCAGGGCGTCGCGCTTGTTCTCGGTCTCCGCATATTCCACCTGTACGCTCTCGCCGAAACGTTCGGCGGGCAGATTCAAGGCCGCCACCCGCACCGGACGGCCGTCCACAGTGGCGTCAAACAGCGCGGCTTCGCGGTAAGACTGGGTATCGGCAGGTGGCGGCGGCAGAGCGGCGTTACTCGCGATCAGGCCGTGGCGCGAACCGGCCACTCTGAAATAAGTCTTGTCCACGGCATCCCATTCGAACATCTTTTCGGCTGGAATTGATAGATTCACGCGTGGCCCGCTGGCGCTGGGCTCGACGACAACGGCCAACGAATGCGCGGAGTCATACAGCCAGCCGTCGTATACGAGGTCGGCGAAGTGCAGGGCAAGGAAAAAGCTGATGGCACCGCTCACTAAGAATAAGAGCAGTAGTGGAGCCAGCAGGTGCAATAACAGACTTTGACGCAGGCTCGGTGCCCCGTCGTTCAGATTCCTGGTCTCAGCTTTCAAGTAGGTAACCCAGGCCGCGCACCGTGCGGATGGTGATACCCGAGGGTTCAATCTTGCGTCGCACACGATGCAGATGCACCTCAATCGCACTGTCGCTTAGAGCTTCGTCCCAGGCGCAAAGCAGGTTCTTGAGTTGGGATTTACTGACCAGACGGTCGCTGCGCATGATCAGGCAGGCCAGCAGGTCGTATTCGCGGCGCGTGAGCGACAGCGGCTGCTCGCCGAGATATACGCGTCGCTTTGCGATATCCAGGCGCAAACTTCCGACGCAGACTTCCCCGCCGCTGCCGGCCACCGTGCGACGCACTACCGAGCGCGCACGCGCCTCCAATTCCTCGATCTCGAACGGCTTGGTTAAATAGTCGTCGGCGCCCGCGTTGAGTGCGCAGACGCGGTCTGCTACCTGGTCACGCGCACTGATTACCAGCACCGGCGTATGCGTGGCGCGCGTGCGCAATCGGTTGAGCAAGCCCAGGCCGTCGAGCTTGGGCAGACCGAGGTCCAGGATCACCAGGTCGTACTCGTTGATGGTGAGCGCGGTGTCAGCCTGCTCGCCATCGCCAACCGCATCAACGACGTAACCGCCGCGACTGAGTGTAGCGATGAGTCCTTCGGTGATTTGTATGTCGTCCTCGACGATCAGCAGGCGCACGCGGATTTGAAATCCCTATGAAAGCTTCGCGAAAGCTTATAGCACCAAACTGTCCCAAACCTATCTGACTGTTCCCATGTCCCTGCGTTCGCTGACCGCCGTCGCTTTTTTAACTGCCATGTCTGTTTCGGCCTGCCGCCGGGCGCCTGACCTGCCTCCCGCGGCTGCGGTTTCGGCAGTAACACCTGTTGCCAGTGTGCAACTGATACCGGATCAGCTTGGAGCGTTGAGCATTGCGCCGGTCGGCACTTACCGATTTGCGGTCGAAAAGGAAGCCGTGGGTAGCATCAGCTTCACCGAGGATCCAACCCTGGTGCAGGCTGAGTCCACCTTGATCGATGCCGCCGCTACGTTCGATCAGGCGCGCAAGGAGTCGGCGCGGATAGGAAGTCTCGGGACAGCAAACGGGATATCGCAGAAAGAACTGGAGCAGGCCACTGTCGACCGCCGGTCAGCTGCTGTTGCGCTCCATGGCGCCCGCGCAGCATTGCGTGCGCAGGGTATGACGGATATGCAGATGGATCGCATGATCACCACGGGGCGAATCGCACCCGCCGGCAAGGTCGGGCGCTGGGTGGTAGCCGATGTCGACGAAAGCGACGCTTCGTTCGTGCGACCGGGCCAACCCGTCTCGGTGCAGGTGCCTGCCTTTCCAAACCAGACATTCGACGGAAAGGTAGGCGAGACCTACGCCGTTGTTAATCCGAACACGCATCGTATGACCGTACGTTGCGAGATCGCCGATCCTGGAAGGTTGCTGCGCCCTGGCATGCTGGCCGAGGTGACGATTCAAATTCACCAACCGGTGGAATCTGTTGCTGTTCCATACGACGGTGTGGTGCGCGAGGGTGACGGCACCATGACCGCGTGGGTGACCACGGACCGGCACCACTTCACGCAGACAGTGGTCAAAACCGGACTGCGGCAAGACGGCGAAGTCCAGATTCTCGACGGCCTCCAGCGCGGCGAGCTGGTGGTGACCAAGGGGGCGATTTTTCTCGATAACATGTTGCATGCCCCACAGGGCGACGACTGATGCGACGAGGACTGCCAGGTAGCAGCATGCCTGCTGATGGCCGATGCTGAACTCCATAATCGCTTTTTGCCTGAGCCGCCGCGCGATCGTGATGTTCGGCCTGCTGCTGTTCATCAGCGCAGGCATCGTCGCTTTCCTGAAGCTCGACATCGAAGCCTATCCTGATCCGACACCGGTCATCCTGGAAATCACCGCGCAGGCGCCAGGTCTTTCGGCCAGCGAGATGGAGCGCTATTACACGATCCCCATCGAGAACGGGCTATACACCGTACCCGGCATCCACGTGATTTGGTCGACGTCGTTTTACGGTCTTTCGTTCGTCCGCGTCGTGTTTAAGTACGACGTGGACTATCACTTCGCCTACGCACAGACCGCGATCGCGCTGCAACAGAACGTCAGTCTGCCGGGCGGCGTGTCTCCCAACATCCAGCAGAATAGTGGCACTGGCGAGATACTCCGCTATCAGGTGACCGGACCCAAACATTTCGGACTGGCCAACCTGCGCACGGTACAGGACTGGATCGTGCGTCGACGGCTACTGCAGGTGCATGGAGTGGTCGCCGTCAACAGCTGGGGCGGACCGACCAAAGAGTTCGAAGTCAAGGTCGATCCGCACGAACTCGAGGCCTACGGCCTTACCCTGGCGCAGGTCCTCACCGCGCTGGGCAATTCCAACGTCAATGTCGGTGGGCGCCAGATTACTCTCGGCCAGCAGTCCATCAACATCCGCGGCATTGGGCAGATCAACGATGGTGGCGACGATGATCTGACTCAGGGCTATAAGGTGGGGGACATCGAAAACATCGTACTAGCCCAGCACGAGGGTGTGCCCGTGCTGATCCAGGATGTCGCCAAAGTCGTGGTCAGTCATGCGCCGCGGCTGGGAATCGCCGGCCGCGACCGCGACGACGACATCGTGTTCGGGATCGTGGTGATGGGCCGCACCTACCGAACCGACAAGGTGCTGCCGGAAGTCAAAGCCGAAATCACGCGGATGAACCACGACGGTAGCCTGCCCGCGGGTGTTCAGGTCGTTCCGTACTATGATCGCGGTGCGCTGGTGGCGGTTACCATCCATACGGTGCTGCATAACCTGATCTTCGGCTGCCTGTTGATCTTCTTCATTCAGTGGATTTTTCTTGGCGACCTGCGCAGCGCAATTCTGGTCGGCCTCACTATTCCTTTCGCTTTGCTTTTCGCCATCATTCTGCTGGTGATCCGCGGCGAGAGTGCCAACCTCCTGTCACTCGGCGCGGTGGACTTTGGCATCGTCGTGGACTCGGCGGTGATCGTGATCGAAAACATTTTCCGCAATTTCCAGAAGTCCACAGCGGAAAAGCAAAACCTGCTTCGAGGTCTTGGTGAAGGTGCCTGGGGGCCGGATCCGACCAAGACATCGAACCACACGACACCGGTTGGTGGTTGGACCGATCGCCTGAAACTGATACTGGTCAGCACGATGCAGGTGGACAGGGCGGTGCTGTTTTCGATGCTGATTATTGTGGCCGCGTTCGTGCCGCTGTTCACCATGCAGGGAGTCGAAAGTGCGATCTTCGGCCCCATGGCGAGCACGTACGCCTATGCGCTGGCCGGAGCGTTGATCGCGACTTTCACCGTCACACCGGTGCTCGCGTCCCTGCTGCTTCCCGACCGCATTGAAGAGGCCGAGACCTTTATCGTCCGAGGACTGCACCGGCTTTACCATCCCGTGCTGCGGTTTGCGCTGGCGCACCGCGTCCTCATTGTTGCGACAGGCCTCGTCTATCTCGCCCTGGCGGTATTCTTCGGGATGCGGCTGGGCAGCGAATTCCTGCCGCACCTGGACGAGGGCAATCTGTGGATCCGTGCCGAGCTGCCGATGACAACTTCGCTGCAGGACGGCGAAGCCGCCACACGCACGATGCGGCTACTGCTGTTGAAATATCCTGAGGTGGTGACGGTCGTTTCTCAGCACGGACGACCCGACGACGGCAGCGACGCCTCGCCATTTTCCAACGTCGAATTGCTCGTGCCGCTCAAGCCCTACGGTCAATGGCCGCGGGGTATAACCAAGGCCAAGCTGATCCAGCAGGTGCAGGGAGACTTCGAGCGCCACCTGCCGGGCGTGAGCTTCAACTTCTCGCAGTACATCCAGGACAACATCGAAGAGGCTCTTTCGGGTGTCAAGGGCGCCAATTCGGTCAAGATAATCGGCCCTAATCTCGAGACTCTGACGCGGCTGGCCAACGAGGTCCGGAACCAGATGGACCAGGTCCGCGGCATCACCGATCTCGGCATCTTCCCGGTTCTAGGGCAACCCAATCTCGACATCACCGTCAATCGCGCCCAAGCCGCACGCTACGGCCTCAACACTGGCGACGTCAACGCCGTCGTTCAAGCCGCATTGGGCGGCGCGGTCGCTACCACTGTGCTCGAAGGCGACCGCCGGTTCGACGTCGTCGTCCGCTATCCGCGCCAAGACCGGGACAGCATCGAGAAGATCCGCAATCTCATGGTCAGCTACACCACTAGCACGGGCTCCATTGCCTACGTCCCGCTGAGCGACTTGGCGAACATCCGGCTGGACACCGGCGCGGACTGGATTTATCACGAGAACGGGGAGCGGTTTATCCCGGTTAAATTCAGCGTGCGCGGACGTGACCTGGGTAGCACCGTGGCAGAAGCGCAGGTGAAAATTGCGAGAAACGTCAGACTGCCGCCCGGCTATCACATGAGTTGGTCCGGCGAATTCGGCGAACTGCAGGCAGCCAAAAAACGCCTGGCAATCATCGTGCCGGTCAGCCTGATGCTGATTCTCGTCCTGCTCTACAGCTTGTTCAATTCCCTGGGTGAAAGCTTGCTGTCGCTGACCGGGATTCCCTTCACAGTCGCTGGCGGCGTTCTGGCGCTCTGCGTAACGGGAACCAATTTCAGCGTTTCGGCTGCAATCGGATTTATCTCCCTGTTCGGCGTGTCCGTGATGATCGACATCCTGCTGCTCAGCAACTACAAGCAGGCCCGACAGCAAGGAAAAGCCCCGACCGAGGCGATGATCTGCGCTGCTTCCGCGCTCATGCGGCCCCTGTTGATGATGAGCCTATCCGCTGGCATCGGCCTCCTGCCCGCGGCGGTGTCCACCGGCATCGGCAGCGAGGTGCAGCGCCCGCTTGCCACCGTGGTCGTGGGCGGAATGCTGTTGGGCTCGATCCTGCTGCTGATCGTGGTGCCGGTGCTTAATATCGTCCTGCTGGGGCACGGTGATGGCACCTCGCAGGAGGAGGCATGAAGACCGCTTTTGTCGTCGCCCTATGCGTGCTACCGCTGTTTGCCGCTTGCACCGTGGGCCCCAACTTTGAGAAACCGGCGCCGCCGAAGGTGAGCGGGTACGCGCCGACGCCGCCAGTGCCCACGAGCAGCACGTCTGATGTCGCCGGCGGCCAGGCGCAAAGCTTCGTCGTCGGTGGCGATATTCCCGGCCAATGGTGGGCGCTGTTCCGTTGCAAGCCCCTTAATATGCTGATCGAGCGCGCGCTTGAGGCCAATCCCAACCTCAAGGCCGCGCAAGCGGCGCTGACTGTCGCGCACGAAATGGTGCTCGCCGGGTATGGCGCTTACCAGCCCAGCGTCAGCGCGGGGGTGGCCGCGAGTCGCAACATGACTTCGGGGCAGATCGCGCCAGTACCGAACAATAACGACTATTATTTCAGCCTCTTCACGCCGCAGATCAGTGTCTCTTACGTACCCGATGTCTTCGGGTTGAACCGACGCACAGTGGAAGCACTGAGCGCACAGGCCAGCGGAGCGCGCTTCGCGCTGGCGGCGACGGACATCACCTTGAGCTCGAACGTCGCCGTCGGCGCAATTCAGGAAGCGGCGTTGCGCGCGCAAATAGCGACTGCGCACAAGCTCGTCGCGATCAACACGAGCATGCTGCGGATCCTGCGCAAACAATTCAAGAAAGGTTATGTCGGCCGGCTCGATGTGATCGCCCAGGCGACTCAGCTCGAACAGGTGCGTGCCACGCTGCCGCCTCTGCAAAAGCAACTCGTACAGCAGCGCGACCTACTGACTGCACTGACCGGCGGCTTTCCCGACAAGGAGTTACCGGAGCAATTCACACTAGCGGATCTTAAACTTCCGCAGAGACTGCCGCTGAGCCTGCCCTCGCAGCTCGTCGAACAGCGCCCCGACGTACTCATGGCCGAAGCAAACCTGCACGCGGCGAGCGCAGAGATCGGCATCGCCGTCGCCCATCGCTTGCCAAACGTCACGCTGACCGCTGACCTCGGCAGCATGGCGCTCGCGTTCAGTCAGATCTTCGCAGGCGGCACGAATTTCTGGGATCTTGGTGTGGGCTTGACGCAGCCGGTTTTCGAGGGCGGCAGCCTCCTGCATCAAGAACGTGCTGCCCGTGCAGCCTACGTCGAGGCCGACGAGCAATATAGCAGCACGGTTCTGTCCGCCTTCCAGAACGTCGCAGATACGCTTCATGCTCTGCAACAGGACGCTGACGCCCTGAAGGCCGCCGGCGCGGCGAAAGACAGAGCGCAGCTGAGCCTGGAGCTCACAAGCAAGCAGTGGCAGTCCGGCTACACCGGCTACCTCACAGTGCTGAGCGCGGAGCAGGCCTATCAGCAAGCGGTACTCAACCTGACTCAAGCCCAGGCCGAACGCTATTTCGACACCGTCGCACTGTTTCAAGCTCTGGGAGGAGGCTGGTCGAACCGTGCGGAACTATCCAAGCAATAAATGGCGGCGCGGACCAGTGTTTTGACAGTGATATCAGCGCCGCGCAAGTCACACCCACTCCCGGAAGATCCCCAAGTGATCGGATTGTTGCGGTATAGGTTAGCTTCTGACATTGAACGACCGACAATACACAAGCGGGTTCGCTCATATCTAATTCGTTCGAGCGCAGATCGGCCGGAATCACATTCATGAAAAAATTCGTCGGGTTCTGCGTTTTACTGATGATGGTCGCTGGGGTGGCGCACTCAACCGAACCGACGCCACTGTGGTCACTGACTGAAGAGGACGCGTCCATCTTCACTCAACAGGACTGGCACTACACTGAAGGTTGGCGTATCGCGCGGCTGGCAGATCCGATCACGGATAGCTTCTGGGCGCAGCTGCTCGAAGGCTTCGGCAGTGTGCCGAAAACGCTCGGCGCGGGCTCGACTGTAGCTGAACACTACCAGTGGCCAATCATCGGCCACAGCATCTTTAATCCTCAGAACAAGAATATATCGGTGCCCGACCCGCGGGATCGGCCGTACGCTGGCTGGTTGTATCTTGGCGCCGGGTTGGCCCTCACGGCGGCCTCAGGCCGCACCGACCGCGTCGAACTGCTGCTCGGTGTGGTTGGCCCGACAGCACTCGGGCGCGAAGTGCAAAACGGCTTTCACGCTCTGGCCGGGTTCGGCAAGTCGCGCGGGTGGGACTTTCAGCTTTACGACGAACCGGCACTGTTGGCGCAGTATCAGACGATCTGGGATCGATCGTTACATCGTTTTGGCTATATTGAAACCGATGCCCTGCCAGAGGTTGGCGTAACCGTTGGCAACGTCCTAACTTATGGCGAGGCCGGCGGTTGGCTGCGTCTTGGTCACGGCTTGGCCGCTGGCGGTACCCCACAGACCAACACGCCAGGCTTGTCCGGTACCGGTGGCCTGGATCGCACTAAACTGGAGGGCATATTCGGCTGGATGCTGTTCGGGGGCATGCAGACCCGCGCGGTGTGGCGAAACCTGTTCCTTGAAGGGAATTCCTACCACGACAGCCCCGGCGTGGAAAAGCGCAACTTCGTCACCGACGAAATGGTCGGCCTGGGCCTGTTGTTTCGATTCGGGTTGCGCATTGATATCAGCTACATCAAACGCGGGCGGGAATTCTCAGGACAGGTCAACGATGATCGCTTTGGTTCAATCACACTTTCGTCACGGTTTTGAATGGACTGTGCATTCGATGTTGAGCCACAGGCCCAGGCTCAGGCGGGCTCAGACCTGTCGCGCCTGCCAGGATGCGGCGTTAACGCTGGTCTCCAGACTTAGCTGACTCACTAAACTCTCGATCAGGGCGTCGTCGCGCCCGTGCACCACCAACTCCACGCCCAGGCGTATCTCGCCGCTGCCGTCGACCAGCTCGCGGCGGATAGCGCGCAGTTGTGTCGTCCGCTTGGCGGCTTCCTGCAGCAGCAGCCCGCGGAGGTGGGTTTCCGCACGGGCGCGGCAGGTCAGCTCGACGGTGTAGGCGGTATCGACCTCGCTGCCAGCGCGTACCGGTTGGCAGTTGATGCGGTAGACGACGCGCCGCAGCACGACGTTGGTGCCCAGCACCGCCACGGCCGCCAGTACCGCAGGCAATACTGCGCCGGCGCCAGCCATGGAGCCGACGGCAGCCGAGCACCACAGGGTCGCCGCCGTGTTGAGGCCGCGCACGTTGAATCCTTCCTTGATGATCAGGCCACCGCCGAGAAAGCCGATGCCGGTCACCACCTGCGCGGCGATGCGCGTAGGATCGGCGCCGGCACTGCCCATGGCCGCCATTTTCGAGAGTTCCACGAAGATCGCTGCGCCCAGAGCGACCAGCGCGTTAGTGCGCAGTCCGGCCATACGCTGATGCCACTGGCGCTCGAAGCCAATGACGCTGCCGAGCAATAGCGCCGTCAGAATCTCGGCGCAGAAGGACCAGGGAAATGCAGTCACGAGTGTCATCGGTTATATCCTGGCGTTAACCGTCGAAGCCGAGTTGGAAGACTTTGTAGCCGACCATCGCCACGGCCAGCAACAGGTAGATGCGCAGCACCACCATGTAGCCTTCTGCAGCGGTGTGAGCACAGCAGGTGCAAGTCGATATTCCCCACCATCACGATCAACTCCGGTCCGAGGATTGCCAGCAGAGTCTTGAGCGCATGGCGCCAGCCGCGTCCGGCCGGAGCGTCGGCCGTCAGCGTGCCGAAGGCGCCGCGGATAACGCCGAGATGGGCGTCGTCAAGCACCGCTGTTACCGGATGGTGTTCGGATCGAGAGTCAGTTTCATGTCGGGTTTCTCGTGCCTAGTACTGCAGGTGCACGCGCATGCTGATCACCGACACTGGACCGCGGTCGCGGTTGTAGGCGGGATTGTCGATAAATTGGTAATCCAGGCTTAGGGCAAGGACCGGCAGTAACTGGGCGGCATAGTAGGTTTCAACGATCTTCTCCAAACCATAGTGCGGCAGTAGCCCGTCGCCGACGAGGATGCCAAGCCCGCCCGCAGCGA
>Ga0307372_10007379_pt1 | contig 15766 bp, 11 predicted proteins | sample OX1MG_FD_202533 | JGI IMG/M metagenome (GOLD analysis project Ga0307372, IMG submission 202533) | Soil microbial communities from Risofladan, Vaasa, Finland - OX-1 | ecosystem: Environmental > Terrestrial > Soil > Coastal area > Acid sulfate soil | place: Finland: Risofladan, Vaasa | collected... | reverse complement strand
AATTGAGCTAGTCGGGGGTCACGGAGTCCGGCTCCAGGGCGTAGACGGTCTCGGCCCGGCTGGCGCCTTTGAGCACGATCGGGGGGCGGGGATGGATGCCGGGCGCGGCTCCGAGCTTGGAGTAGGTGCTGTGAGATAGCAGGATCGCGGCCGGACGCTGCTTGGACAGGAAGGTGGCGTTGTTGACGGCCACCCCGATCAGCGTGTACTCGAGTCGCCGCTCGGAGCCCACGTTGCCGGCCACCACCAGGCCCGAGTCGATGCCCATTCCGACTTGGATCGCGGCCTCGCCGCGCCCCCGCCGCTCGATGTTCATGGCCGCGATGGCGCTGTGCATGTCACGAGCCGCTGCCAGGGCGCGGGGAGCGGAATCGGCGAGCGGCACCGGAGCCCCGAACGCGGCCAGCATGCCGTCACCCAAGAACTTGTCGATGTTGCCCCCGTGGGCGATGACGATGTCGATCATGCGGGCGAAGTACCCGTTCAAGACCTTGACCAGCGCCTCCGCCTCGAGCTCTTGAGCGAGCTGTGAGAAGCCCGCGATATCGGTCGCGAGCATGGTCACCTCGAGGCGCTGACCGGCGAGGAACACACGATCGCGATTGGGGTCGTTCAGCACCCAGTCCGTGACCTGCTTGTTGACGTAGAGCTCGAACGTTCGGCGCAGGTGCTCGGCGTGCTCATAGTTGTCGCGCAGCTGACTGTAGAGCCGGGCGTTGTCGATCGCGATCGCGGCCAGGTCGGCGATGGCCTGAAGGAACTCCTTGTCCGACTCCTGGAAGGCACCGCTGCGGAAGGGGTTGTCCACGTAGACCGCGCCGGTCACCTCGCCTCGCGCCAACAGGGGCACGGCGATGATGGAGCGCAGGTCGTTGAGCACCACCGAGTCCTGACTGCGGAATCGTTCGTCGGCACTGGCGTCCAGGGTCAGCACCGGCAAGCGCCGGCTGACCACCTCTTCGATCACGGATCGAGAGCCCAGGAAATTGCCGCCCGCGATCTGGTCGGGCTCCCCTCGGGAGATCCGCACGCGCAACTCTCCGGTGCCCGGATCGGTCAGCACCACGAACCCGCGGGCAGCGGACATCAACTCCACAACCCGGCTCATGACCCGGCCCAGGACCTGATCCAGCTCCAGCGACGAGGTGAGCTCAGCCGCCAGTTCATAGAGCAGCCGATCCCGGCTGGTGGGTTGCCCAGAGGCCATCGCGGACCAAAGTGTAAGCGGCCTCCGGGGGCGTCTACACTCGAGAGCCGATGCCAGCCTCGGAGCTTCAAAGGGCGGAACTGGAGCGTTTGGTGCAGGGGCTGAATCCGGCCCAGCGAGAGGCGGTCGAGCACCTGCGCGGACCACTGCTGATCTTTGCCGGGGCGGGCAGTGGCAAGACTCGAGTCCTGACCACGCGCATCGCCAACCTCCTGGCCCAGGGTGAGGTCGAGCCCTACCAACTGCTCGCAGTGACCTTCACCAACAAGGCGGCGCGCGAGATGCGGGAGCGCGTCGCGCGCCTGGTCTCGGGCGTCGACGGCATGTGGGTCGGAACGTTTCACTCCACCGCGGCGCGCATGCTGCGCCGCGACGCCGAGCGCATCGGGCTCACCGCGAGCTTTGTGATCTTCGATGCCGACGATCAGAGGGCCGCGCTGCGCCGGGTCCTGGACGATCTTCGTCTTGATCCCAAGCGGCACCCTCCCGCGCTCTTTGCCAACCTCATATCGCAGGCCAAAAACGAGCTCTTGAGCTATGACACCATCCCTCTACGCGGCCCCCAGGATGAACTCCTGGGCAGTGTGTTCCGGCTCTACGAGGAATTGCTGGCGCGCTCCAACGCACTCGACTTCGACGATCTCATCGTCAAGACCGTGGGCCTCCTGCGCTCTGAGGCGGATGTGCTCGGCGCCTGGCGGGCGCGCTTCCAGCAGGTCCTGGTCGACGAGTATCAGGACACCAATCGGGCCCAGTACATGCTCGTCAGCCTGCTCGCCGCCGAGCATCGCAACCTGGCCGTGGTGGGCGATGACGACCAGGCCATCTACGGCTGGCGCGGCGCCGACGTGCGCAACATCCTGGACTTTAAAAAAGACTATCCGGACGCCACGGTGATCCGGCTGGAGCAGAACTACCGCTCCACCCAGGCGATTCTGGACGCCGCTCACGCGGTCATCAGGCACAACTCAGAGCGGGCCGACAAAAGGCTCTGGACCGATCGTCAAGGCGGCGAGCTGATCGCGGTGGCCCAGCTCTACAACGAGGTCGAGGAGGCCGAGTACGTGGCCGACGAGATCGCCCGTCTGATCCGAAGTGAGAATCGTCGACCGGGTGATTGCGCCGTTCTCTATCGCACCAATGCCCAGTCGCGAGCCTTTGAGGATGTGTTCGGGCGCCGCCGCATTCCCTATCGGCTGGTCGGCGGCGTCCGGTTCTGGGAGCGGCGGGAGGTCAAGGACTGCCTGTCCTACCTGCGCTTCATCTTCAACCCCGCCGATGCCGTCGGTTTCGCCCGCATCGTCAACGTGCCCCGGCGCAAGATCGGGCCCGTGAGCGTGGAGGCGGTGGTGGCCCAGGCTCGAGCCGAGGGCGTGGATCTGCTCTCGCTGCTGGGCCGCCCCGAGGGGGTACCCGGTCTGCCGCGTGCGGCCCAGGCGCCGCTGGCAGTCCTGGGCGCCGATCTGCGGGCGCTGCGGCTCGAGATGGCCGGGCAGACACCGGCGCGACTGCTCGAGCTCACGGTGGAGAGGATCGGACTTGATCGAGCCTATGAGGAGGCAGGACCGCAGCGCGAGGCACGTCTTGAGAACCTGCGCGAGCTTCGCGGGTTGGCCGAGGAGTACGACGAGTACGGCCCCGGAGAGGAGGCTTTGGGCCGGTTTCTGAGCGAGGTCAGCCTGCGCAGCGACGTGGACGCGCTCGACGAAGACGAGCAGGGGGTGACCCTGATCACGCTCCACATGGTCAAGGGGCTCGAATTCCCGATCGTGTTCCTGGTCGGGGTGGAGGACGGACTGGTGCCGCACCGCCGGGCGATCGAGGATCCGACCCAGATGCCCGAGGAGCGGCGCGTGTGCTACGTCGGGATGACCCGGGCGCGGGACCGGCTTTACCTCACCTGCGCCTTCCGCAGGCACCTCTATGGCCAGTCTCAGGCCGCCTTTCCGAGCCGGTTCCTGAAGGAACTTCCGGCTTCGCTGATCGCCCCCCAGAACCGCGGGGCGGCGGCGGTGTCCCCGCCGCGCGCAAGCTTCAGCGACCGGCTGCGGGAGCAGCCGATCGCTCCGGCGGCGCCCGCGCCGACCAGTTCACGCTATGCCAGCGGCGATCGAGTGAGCCACCCAAGCTTCGGTTCGGGGACGGTGGTGAAGAGCACGCTGACCCGCAGCGACGAGGAGCTCGTGGTTCGTTTCGAGGGCGCGGGGGTCAAGATCCTGAGCGCGACGCTGGCTCCCCTGAGCCGCCTGTGAACGAGGATCTCGGGGCTCGCCTGGAGCAGCTCCGGGCGGAGATCAGACAGCACGAGGAGCTCTATTACGGGGCCGACGATCCGGTCTTGAGCGACGCCCAGTTCGACGCTCTGTTCGCCGAGTTGCGCGACCTGGAGGCGCAGAATCCGGATCTGATCACCCCCGACTCTCCTACCCAGCGGGTGGGCGGAGAGCCCGGCGCCCGCTTCGCCAAGGTCGCCCATCGCGCGCCCATGCTGAGCCTTCAGAACGCATTCCAGGAGGAGGAGATCCGGGCCTTCGACGTCCGCGTCCGGCGCGCGCTGGAGGCCGAGGTGACCTACGTCTGCGAGCTCAAAATCGATGGCCTGGCGATGAGCCTGGCCTATCATCGCGGTCGCCTGGTTCGGGCCGCCACCCGCGGCGACGGGCTCGTGGGCGAGGACGTGACCGAGAACCTGAGCCGGCTCGAATCGGTGCCGCGGCGGCTGCGAGCGCTGCCTGGCTTGCCCGAGGACTTCGAGGTCCGGGGGGAGGTGTACATGCCCCTGGCCGCCTTCTCCAACCTTAACCAGCAGATGCAGGAGCGCGGTCTGCGCAGCTTCATGAACCCGCGCAACGCCGCCGCCGGGAGCGTGCGGCAGCAGGATCCGGAGGTGACCGCAGGGCGCGGACTTACGACCTTCATGTACGCGCTCGACCCGAGCGGTTCGGCCAGTAGTCAGTGGGAGGTGCTGAAGGGATTGGCCGAGATGGGATTTAGGGTCAACCCCAACCGCGCCCGATTCGAGCAGATCGAGGGCGTGATCGAATACCACCGGCACTGGCTCGAACACCGGCACGATCTCGATCACGAGATCGACGGGGTGGTGGTCAAGGTGGACCGACACGATCAGCAGACCGAGCTCGGATTCGTCACCCGCTCCCCGCGCTGGGCGATCGCCTACAAATACGCGGCGGCCGAGGTCGAGACCCAGGTGCTTGCGATCCAGGTCTTCGTCGGCCGGACCGGGGTGCTGACCCCGGTGGCTCAGCTGCAGCCGGTGATTGTGGGCGGGGTCACCGTGCGCAACGCCTCGCTGCATAACGAGCAGGTGGTCAATGACAAAGGGGTGTACGCGGGCGCCACCGTGCTGGTGCGCCGGGCCGGGGATGTGATTCCAGAGCTGGTCTCCGTGCGCGACCCGCGACCGGGCTGGCGCATGCCCGATCGCTGCCCCGTCTGTGCGGGAGCCGTCGTGCGCGAGGAGCCCTACGTCGCCCATCGCTGCATCAACCCCTTCTGTCCCGCCCAGCGTCTGGAGCGGCTGATCCATTTCGCCTCGCGGGGCGCGATGAGCATCGATGGGCTGGGCGGCGCCACGGTGGCGCAGCTGGTCGAGCAGCGCGGCGTGCTCGATCCCGCCGACCTGTACCGCCTGAGCGAGGCGGATATCGCCTCCCTCGAGCGCCACGGCCAGCGCTCGGCCCACAACCTTTTGGCTCAGATCGAGGCCAGCCGGCGAGCGCCCCTGGCCCGGTTCTTGAACGCGCTCGGCATCCCCCAGGTGGGCGCGGCCACCGCCACCCTGCTGGCCGACCATTTCTTGAGCCTGGAGCGCCTCCGCGCGGCCGATCCCGATGAGCTGCAGCAGGTGGCCGGGATCGGCCCCAGCATGGCGGCGGAGATCGCCCAATTCTTTGCCGGGGAGGGTGGCCGGCTGGTCGATCGCCTGCTTGCCGCCGGGGTCGAGCCTCAGGCGCCGACCGGCGGCGCCGGTCCGGGGCCCCTGAGTGGACGCGTTTTCGTGTTCACCGGCACCCTCGAGGGGATCAGTCGAGGCCAGGCCGAGGCCAGCGTCCGCGCCCTGGGCGGCCGAGCGGTCTCCTCGGTCTCGGCCAAGACCGACTACGTGGTGGCCGGTGAGGAGCCGGGAAGCAAGTTGGAGAAGGCTCGCCGGCTCAAGGTGACGATCCTGAACCAGGAAGAGTTCCGTCGCCTGGTGACGGGTTGATCGGGCCCGCCGGCGGCCCGCCCTCCGCCGACCAGATTTGGCGCCGATGTCCTGTCTGCGGGCTCGAGCTGCCCAGCCGGGCTCGCTTCTGCGCCCGCTGCGGCTCGAGCCTCAGGGCGCGCTCGGGCGCGGCGGGCTGGCTGATCATGGCTCTTTGGGCCGGGTGCGGCCTGGAGGCGGGGCTGGGAGCGATCTACGGCTACATCTATTTCAGTCCCCAACTCCTGGTCGCTCACGCCACCGCCTCAGTCAGCGCCTCGGATCTGCGCACGGCGTCGGCGGTGATCTCGATCTCGGCTCTGGCCGCCTTTCTTCTGCAGGCGACCGGCTGTCTGCTTCTGGTCCGCGGAAGCCTGTGGGGGCGCGTCATCCTGAGCCTGGTCTGCGTGCTCTGGAGCGTGACCCTGGTGGGCCTGCCCGTATCGCTTTTCGTCCTCGTCAATATTTGGCGCCGGGCCCCAGACCAGGCGTTGGCTACACTCGCGCGATGACCTTATCCGGCTCCGACGTGCGCCACGTGGCCCTCCTGGCTCGAATCGGGTTGCGGGCTGGTGAGGAGGACTACTACGCCACTCAGCTGAGCCGGATCCTCGAGCACATCGACAAGATGTCCGAACTCGACCTCGACGCCATCGCGCCCACCGCCCAGGCGGTCGAGATCCAGCCTCGGCTGCGCCCGGACCGGGCGCGAGCCGGATTGGGCCAGGAGCTCGCGCTGGCCAACGCGCCGGCGACTCGGGACGGATTTTTTCAGGTTCCCGCCATCCAGGAGGGTGAGGCCTGAGCCCCAGCATCGCTGAACTCCACCGCCTGCTCGAGCGAGGAGAGGTCTCATCCGCCGAACTGCTGCAGCGCTACCAGGCGGCCGCCTCCGAGCTCGAACCCGGCCTCGGCTCCTATCTGCGCCTGACTCCAGATCTGGCCCGGGCTCAGAGCCAGGCCGCCGACGCCCGCTATCGGGAGGGCCGCTCGCTGGGTCCGCTCGACGGCATTCCGATGGCGATCAAGGACGTGCTCAACCTTGAGGGGGTCGAGATCACTGCCGCATCGCGCATCCTGCAGGGGTACCGCTCGGTCTACGACGCCACCGCGGTGGCCCGGCTCAAAGCCGCGGGAGCGGTGGTGGTGGGCGTCACCAACTGCGACGAGTTCGCCATGGGCAGCTCGACTGAGAACTCGGCCTACGGTCCCACCCGCAATCCTCGCGATCCGACCCGGGTGCCCGGAGGCTCGAGCGGGGGCAGCGCGGCGGCGGTGGCGGCGCAGGAGGCGGTCTACGCGATCGGGACCGACACCGGCGGTTCGATCCGCCAGCCCGCCGCGCTCTGTGGCGTGGTCGGCATGAAGCCGACCTACGGCCGGGTCAGCCGCTACGGTCTGATCGCGTTCGCTTCCAGCCTGGACCAGATCGGCGCCTTCACCGGCAACGTGTCCGACCAGGTCCCGGTGCTGGAGGCCATGGGTGGGTTCGACGAGCTCGACGCGACGAGCTCGGAGCGCCCGCTCGAACTCGGCTCCGAGCTCGAGCGCGGGCTGCACGGGTTGCGTTTAGGCCTACCCCGGGAGTACTTCCAGGTTGACGGTATGGAGCCCGGGGTGAAGCGAGCGCTTGAGGCCGCGCTCGACCTCCTGCAGGCGCAGGGGGCGGAGTTGGTGGAGGTCAGCCTGCCCCACACCGAGTACGGTCTGGCTGCCTACTACATCATCGCCCCGGCCGAGTGCTCGTCCAACCTGGCCCGCTTCGATTCAGTCCGTTTCGGGGCTCGAGCGGCGGGGGCGACGACCCTTTTGGAGTCCTACTCGCAAACCCGACGCGAGGGATTTGGATCCGAGGTGCGCCGGCGGGTGATGCTCGGCACCCACGCCCTGTCGAGTGGGTACTACGAGGCCTACTACGGCCGGGCCCAGAAGGTCCGGACGCTGGTCGCCCAGGATTTCGATCGCGCCTTTGAAGAGTGCGACGCCATCGTCAGCGCCACCTCGCCCGTGGTGGCATTCGAGCTTGGCAGCAAGCTCGACGACCCCTACGCCATGTACCTGTGCGACGTGCTCACCCTGGGCGCCAATCTGGCCGGACTGCCCGGCATCAGCGTGCCCTGTGGGGAGGCGATGGGCCTGCCCGTCGGGCTCCAGGTGATCGCACCCCAGTGGGCTGACGCGACCGCGCTCAGGGTGGCACGCGGCTACGAGGTGGCGCGTGGCGCCTGAGCCCTGGGAGGCGGTCATAGGGCTTGAGATCCACGCCCAGCTGGCGACCGAGTCCAAGATGTTCTGCGCCTGCCCCGCCGACTACCTGCAGGCACCACCCAACTCCAACACCTGCCCGGTCTGTCTGGGGCTGCCGGGGGCGCTTCCGGTGGCCAACGCCCGCGCGGTGGAGCTGGTCGTGAAGACTGGCCTGGCCCTGGGCGCGACCATCGCGGCCAGATCCAAGTTCGATCGCAAGAACTACTTCTACGCCGACCTGCCCAAGGGCTACCAGATCAGCCAGTACGACCTCCCGCTAGCCCGCGGCGGGACGGTGGAGATCGACCAGCGCGTGGTCCGCATCACCCGTGTCCACCTGGAGGAGGACACGGGCAAGCTCGCCCACATGGGTGATCGGTTGCACAGCGCGAGCGAATCGCTGGTCGACCTCAATCGGGCCGGGTTGCCCCTGATGGAGATCGTGACCGAGCCTGACCTGCGCAGCGCCGACGAGGCTCGCGACTGCGCGGTGGCGATCCGCTCCATCCTCCGCGCCATCGGTGCCTCGGAGGCGGAGATGGAGAAGGGGCAGCTGCGCGCGGAGGCCAACGTGTCCGTGCGGCCGGCGGGCTCCAGCCGCCTGGGGGTCAAGACCGAGCTCAAGAACATCAACTCCTTCCGTTCTCTGCAGCGCGCGGTGAGCTACGAGGTGGAGCGCCAGATCGAACTCCTCAAGTCCGGTGGGGAGGTGGTGCAGGAGACGCGTGGCTGGTCCGAACCCGAGTCTCGCACCTTCTCTCAGCGCTCCAAGGAGGAGGCCCAGGACTACCGCTACTTCCCCGAGCCCGACCTGCCCCCGATGGAGCTGGCGCCCGAATGGGTCGAGGCTTTGCGGCGGGGGCTGCCCGAGCTTCCACGCGCCCGTCGGGCGCGCCTCATGGATCAGTTCGGGCTCTCCGCCTTTGACGCCAACATGCTGGTCCAAGAGGGCGCCAGCGCTGATCTCTTCGAGTCCGCGGTCACCTCCGGCGCTCCCGCCAAGCCGGTGGCGAACTGGATCATCGGCAACTCTCCGCGCATCCCGGGGCCCCAGCTCGCGGCCCTGGTCAATCTGGTCGTGGAGGGGCGGCTCAATCGGGAGCAGGCGCAGGAGGTTCTGGCCGCGGCTGAATCGAGCGGGGGAGATCCGGTCGAGCTGGCCGCGGAGCTGGGGCTGAACCAGGTCAGCGACGAGGCTCAGCTGGCCGCGATCGTGGACTCGGTGCTGGCCCAGGAGACACAGGCGGTGTCCGATTACCGGGCGGGCAAGACCCAGGCCCTCGGGGCCCTGATGGCGGGGGTGAAAAAGCGCACCGGCGGCAGCGCCAACATGAAGCTCGCCAACCGCCTGATCATCGAGCGGCTGAGCTGAACCGCCGCCGGCACTCGGACTGGGAGCGATGAGAGAGCCCACCTGCGAGGAGGGCCCGCTGCCCACATCGGATCAGCACGTGCACAGCCAGTTCAGCTGGGATGCGCCCGCCGGCGACATGGAGGCGAGCTGCCGGCGCGCGCTGGAGCTCGGTCTGCGCGGCATCGTCTTCACCGAGCATGCCGACTTTGTGCCCGAGGTCCACCACGACCTGCGACCACTCGACATCCCCGCCTACCGAGCCGAAGTGGAGCGCTGCCGGGCGATCTTCCCCGAATTGCGCATCCTCCTGGGGGTCGAGCTCGGAGAGCCCCATCGCTTCCCGGCCGAGGCGGCCGCAGTCCTGGCCGCCAGCCAGCCCGAGCGCGTCCTGGGATCGGTCCACTGCGTTCGATACGAGGACGGGATGCTGGACGCAAGCCAGCTCAGGCGACTGCCCGCCGAGGCGGCGCCGGGATTCATGCGGGCCTATCTGCAGGAGGTGCTGCTCCTGGTCCAGAGCTCCCAGCCATTCGAGGTCCTGGCCCACCTCGACTATCCCCGGCGCTATTGGCCGGCGGGCGCCGCGGCGCTCGCTGAGACCGACTTTGAGGCTGAATACCGCGCCGTGCTCGCCGCCCTGGCCCGGCGTGATGGAGTGCTTGAGATCAACACCACGCGCGGAATCGAGCCCGCGCGGGGCCTGTGCCCGGGCCCGATCGGGGTTGGCTGGTGGCTGCAGGAGGGCGGGCGGGCGGTGTCGTTTGGCAGCGACGCCCACTCCCCCGAGCAGGTTGCGAGCGGCCTCAAGGTGGCCCGCGATCTGGCGCTCGGCCTCGGCCTGCGGCCGGAGCGGGAGGACAGCGGCCTCTGGCGCAGGTGATCGTGGACACCGGCGGGGTGGCGCACGGGGGCGCGGTGATCGCACACGATGACCAGGGGCGCACGCTGCTGGTGCACCACGCGCTGCCCCAGGAGAGGGTGCTGGCCGAGCCCGGTCTGCGCCGGGCCGGGGTCGTGCACGCCGACGCGATCGAGATCCTGACGCCATCGGCCGATCGGGTGCCCGCACCCTGTCCTCACTTCGGGGTTTGTGGCGGCTGCTCCTGGCAGCACGCCCGCTATCCGGCGCAGCTCGAGCTCAAGCTGCAGGTGGTGACCGACGCCTGGCGCCGGGCCGGATTGCGTCTGCCCCCCGGCACCACCATCGCCGGTATGGACAACCCCTGGCGTTATCGCATCCGGGGCGAGTTCGAAGCCATCGGGGAGGGTGGGGAGATTGAATTTGGCTTCCACCGGGCGCGCTCTCATCGCGCCTTCTCCATCACCACCTGTCCCCTCCACGACGAGCGCATCGAGCGCGCGCTGTTTGCCTTCCGCGACGCGCTGCGGGAGAGCGGGGTGCGCGGAGTGGTAAACCTTCTGCTCAGCGTCGAGCCCACCGGCCACGGCCTGCTCTGGCGCCTGCGCCGCCGGGGCCCGGTGGACGCCCAGCAGCAGCTTGATCTGGCGGGGCGAGTCGCCGAGCGACTGCCCGATCTGGTCCTGCTCGACGACTCCATGAGCCTTGAATTCTTCGGTCTCACCTTCCGGGTTCGCAGCGACACCTTCATCCAGACCAACTACGAGCAGATGCTGGTCCTCTACCGCACGGCCCTAGGAATGTTGGGAGCGCGACCGCAGGAGCGGATCCTGGATCTGTACGCGGGCATCGGCACCCTGGCCCTAAGCGTCGCCCAGGCGGCGGCTCGCGTGACCGCGGTGGAGGAGAACCCGGCCGCGGCCCAGCTCTCCCTGCTCAGTGCCAGGATCAACGCGGTGAAGAATTTCAACGCCCTTCCGGGGCGGGTGGAGAGCGTGCTCAAGGGGGTTCGCCTGGGGTCCTACGAGGCAGCCCTGATCGATCCGCCGCGGGCGGGCTGCGAGCGTGCCGCCATCGCCGAGCTGATTCGCCTCGGCTTAGAGCGGCTGGTCTACGTCAGCTGCGAGCCCTCCACCCACGCCCGCGATCTGGCGCTCCTGGTCCAGGGTGGTTACCGCGTCCGCCGGGCCGCCCTGGTGGACATGTTTCCCCAGACCTATCACATCGAGACGGTGGCCCTGCTGGAGCGCGCGTGAACCTGTTAAAGGGCGCCCAGGGGCATTGGTCGCGGCTCCGAACCGACCTACAATCCGGGCCGGGGGACCACCACCCGGAGCCATCCAAGATGCCAGCTGAGCCATGCCCTGCCGATCCCCGTCGAGTCCCGGATGAGCCTGCGTGAAGGGTCCCGGCGGCTTCGTCCACCTGCACAATCACACTGAGTTCTCGCTCCTCGACGGAGCCAGCCGGATCCCCGATATGGTGCGCCGCGCGGCCGAGCTGGAGATGCCGGCGCTCGCCCTCACCGACCACGGCGTCATGTACGGCGCGGTCCAGTTCTACCAGGCCTGCCTTAAGGCTGGGATCAAGCCCATCTTGGGCTTTGAGGCCTACGTGGCGCCGCGCTCCCTCCATCTCAAGGAGGGGCGGGCGGACAAGGATCCCTACCATCTGACCCTGCTCGCCGCAGACCAGGCGGGGTACCGCAACCTGATGGCGCTCTGCACCATCGGGCAGATGGAGGGGCGCTACTACAAGCCCCGCATCGACCGCGAGGTCCTGGCACGTCATTCGGCCGGACTGATCGTGCTTTCCGGCTGCCTGGGGGGCGAGGTGGCGACCAAGATCTCAGGCGGCGACCTGGACGGCGCGCGCGAGACCGTGGCCACCTATCGCGACATCTTCGGTCCCGAGCGCTACCTGCTCGAGGTGCAGCGCCATGGCATCCCCGAGCAGGAACCGGTGAACCAGGCCCTGATCGGCCTCGGGGCCGAGTTCGGGCTCCGCCTGGTGGCGACCAACGACCTCCACTACGTGCACCAGCACGACGCCCAGGCCCACGACGTGCTGCTCTGCCTGCAGACCGGCGCCACCTACGACGATCCCGACCGCTGGCGCTTTGCCTCAGAGGACTTCTACCTCAAGTCCGGGGCCGAGATGGGCCAGGTTTTCTCCGACCTCCCTCAGGCCCTGGCCAGCACGCTCGAGGTGGCGTCGGCCGTCGACCTGCGCCTGGAGCTGGGGCACTCGCTGCTTCCTCCCTTCGAGGTCCCAGACGGCCTCGACGCGGACAGCCATCTGCGCCGACTGGTCGAGGCCGGGCTGCTCTGGCGATACGGCGCGCAGCCCAGCGCCGAGGCCCAGGAGAGGATGCGGACCGAGCTTGAGGTCATCGGTCAGACCGGATATGCGTCCTATTTCCTCATCGTGGGTGACTTCTACAAGTACGCCCGCGACGAGGGCATCGTCACCGGCCCGGGACGCGGCAGCGCCGCCGGCTCGCTCGTGGCCTACTGCCTGGGCATCACCGATCTCGACCCCCTGCTTCACGGTCTGATCTTTGAACGGTTCTTGAACAAGGACCGGGTGTCGATGCCCGACATCGACTGCGACTTCTCGGTCGAGGGTCGCGAGCGCGTCATCCGCTACGTGAGCGAGAAGTACGGCAGTGACCGGGTGGCGCAGATCATCACCTTCACCACCATGGCCAGCAAGGCCGCGATCCGCGACGTCGGACGCGCGCTCAAGGTGCCCCTGGCCGAGACCGACCGCCTGAGCAAACTGGTCCCCGTCCACCAGGGCCGGTCCAAGTCCCTGGACGCCGCCTTGGTGGAGGTGAGCGAGCTGCGCCAGGCCTATGAGAGCGGCCCCGAGATCGCGCGATTGATCGACGTCGCGCGCTCCCTCGAGGGCGTCTCGCGCAACGTGAGCACCCACGCCGCCGGCGTTGTGATCGCGCCCGAGCCCTTGGTCAACTTCGTTCCGCTCCAGTTCGGACCGGGCAGGGATTCGGTGATCACCCAGTACGACATGAAGGCCGTGGGCGAGATCGGGCTCTTAAAGATGGACTTCCTGGGCCTGCAGAACCTCGACATCGTGAGCCTGGCCCTGCGCCTGATCGAGGAGCACCGCCAGGAGAAGATCGAGCTGAGCCGGATTCCGACCGCGGACGATCCCCGGGCCAAGGCGGCCTATGAGCTGATCAGCAGCGCCGATACCCATGGCGTCTTCCAGCTCGAGGGCGCGGGCATGCGTCGAATGCTCCAGGAGATGAAACCCTCGCGTTTTGAGGACATCGTGGTCGCCAACGCGCTGTTTCGGCCCGGGCCCATGCAGGATATCCCCGCCTACGTCGCGCGCAAGCACGGCCGGGAGCCGATCGAATACCTGCACGAGAGCCTGCGGCCCATCCTGCAGGACACCTACGGGGTGCTCACCTACCAGGAGCAGGTGATGATGGCGGCCCGCGAGCTGGCCGGGTTCACCCTCTCCGAGGCGGACACCCTGCGCTCCGCGATGGGCAAGAAGGACAAGGTCAAGATGGCCCAGCAGCGGGAGAAGTTCGTCCGCGGCGCCTCCGAGCGAGGCATCGACGGTGACATGGCCGAGACGATCTTCGAGCGCATCGCCAAATTTGCCGAGTACGGATTCAACAAGTGTCTGGCGGGCGACTCCGAGATCGTCGATGCCGTATCCGGCCAGCGCTTCCAGATCCGGGATCTCTACCGGCGCCCGCGCCCGATCAGGGTCCACAGTCTGGGCCCGGATGGGGTCCTGCGCCTGCGCCCGGTCGAAGCCGTGATGGCGAACGGACAGAAGCCGGTCTTCAAGGTCCGCTGCGGCTCCGGGCTCAGCCTGAGCGCGACCGAGCTGCACCGTTTTAGAGTCCGCGCCGGCTGGCGCCGACTGGGGCAGCTTGGGATCGGGGATGAGATTTTGACCGTGCCCCAACTGGCGCGCGAGCCAAGTGGAGTCGGATCCGCGCCGCGCTCCTTCGCCTCGGCGCCGGAGCCGGTCTGGGACCGGGTGCTCGAGATCTCCCCGGCCGGGGTCACCGATACGTACGACCTGAGCGTGGCGGGTGATCACAACTACGTCGCCGACGGATTGGTGGTGCACAACTCGCACGCCGCCGCCTACGCCGTTATCAGCTATCAGACCGCGTATCTGAAGGCCAACTACCGGCTCGAATACATGACCTCACTGCTCTCCCACATGCAGGGCAACGCTGAAAAGGTGGCGACCGCCATCGTCGATTGCCGCAGCCATGGCATCGAGGTCCTGCCCCCGGACGTGAATCAATCCCAACCCGGGTTCTGCATCGCCGAGAACCGGATCCGATTCGGGCTCGGCGCCATCCGCAACGTCGGTCAGCGGGCGGTGGAGCTGATTGTCCAAGCTCGAGATCAGGACGGGGTGTTCACAACCCTGGAGGATCTCTGTGAGCGCGTGGGAGGATTCTCGGAGGTCAACGCCAGGGCCCTCGACGGCCTGATTCGGAGCGGGGCGTGCGACACCCTGGGTGAGCGCAATCAGCTCCTCTCCGACCTCGACCGGACGCGACAGCGGGCCGAACGGAGCCGGCGCGATCGCGATTCGGGTCAGACCAGCCTCTTCGGGCTCGTGGCGTCCGAGTCGGTGGTGGTGGCGAGCTCGGGACCCGTGGTCGCGGCCATGAGTGATGAGGACAAGTTGCGCAACGAGAAGGAGCTGCTCGGGCTCTATCTCAGCGACCATCCCCTGAATCGCATGGAGTCCGAACTGGCGCGCCTGATCGACACCCAGCTGTCCGAGGTCACCACCGATCTGTCGGGTTCGGAGGTAAGGATCGCCGGCCTGGTGCGCGAGGTTCGCCGGGCGGTCACCCGGCGCGGTCAGATCATGGCCTATGCCACCCTCGAGGACCTCACCTCGAGCCTGGAGGTGACCCTTTTCCCGATCGCCTGGGAGCGATATCGAGACCTGTTTCAGCTCGACCGGGTGGTCGTGGTCCAGGGGAAGGTCGATGCTTCCCGAAGCAGCATCGGCCGGCGCCCGGTCCAGGCGGTGGCGGGAGCCGACGAGGACGAGGTGGGGGGGGAGGAGATCGAACCCGACAAGGCCGTCGTGCTGGCCGACCTGGCCTGGGCCTGGGATGATCCGGACTGTCAGCCGGTCGCTCGCCAGCGCATCGTCCACGTCGACGTGCCGTCGGGCTGGCCCGGGGCCCTGGACCAGCTTCAGAGCATGCTCGGCCGCCATCCCGGAGCCGACGAGGTGATGCTTCACTTCGAGGTTCAGGGACGGGAGGTCACCGTCCATGCCGGCGAGCGTTTCCGCGTCGAGGGTTCGGGTCCGCTCAAGTCGGAACTAGACTCACACTTCGGCAGCGAGGTGGCCCGGCTGGAACTGGTCCGGCCCCGTGCGAGTGAGAACACCAGCCCCAGAGGAGGAGGCCACCGGAATGGAAACGGAAGAGCGACCCGCGCCTGATCAGGACGTCCAGGGCGGAGCCGGCGGACGCTACGTGGTGGTCAAGGCGCTGGAGGACGGAGTTGTGATCATGGGCCTGACCCGGGGCCGGGATACCCGTTCGCACCACAGCGAGCGTCTGGATCGGGGAGAGGTTCTGATCGCCCAGTTCACCGGCCTTACGGCCGCGATAAAAGTTCGCGGCCGCGCTGAGATCCTGACCGAGATGGGGTCAATCCAGTCCGGTCTCACAGCGCCCTGAGATTCGCGGGCCGGGATCCGGCTCCCGGAGGCGAGCTGGGGCGAGCGATTAGAATTCGGGTCCGCGCCCGCCTACGTAGCTCAGTTGGCAGAGCACTTCCTTGGTAAGGAAGAGGTCCCGAGTTCGAATCTCGGCGTAGGCTCCAAACTCACGATCTTCCTCCGCGTTGGCCATATAGCTTT
>Ga0307372_10007378_pt1 | contig 15768 bp, 15 predicted proteins | sample OX1MG_FD_202533 | JGI IMG/M metagenome (GOLD analysis project Ga0307372, IMG submission 202533) | Soil microbial communities from Risofladan, Vaasa, Finland - OX-1 | ecosystem: Environmental > Terrestrial > Soil > Coastal area > Acid sulfate soil | place: Finland: Risofladan, Vaasa | collected... | reverse complement strand
GAGCTCGGGCAGCTGCCGCGCGCGGTCAATTTTATCTCCGGGCCTTCGCGCACCGGGGACATCGAGCAGACGATCATTCTCGGCGCGCACGGGCCCTACCGCGTGCACGTGGTGCTGGTCGGCTGACTCGCATCGGCCGGAACTCCGCGGGCGCGCGCGGGGTCTGAAGGGTGCGGCGCGTCCTGCGCCGCCAGGTTTCCTGGACGGCTGCACGGCAGGATCGGGGCACGATCGGCCGGTGCAGGGTTTCCGCTCAGGCAGGGAGGAAGCGCAAATGGCCTCGAGACTAATGCATCAGGCGTCCGCGCAGCTGCGCTCGCTGCGTGGCTTTCTCGCGCGGCGCCTGCCGCCCGGCACGCTCAAGATCGGGATGTCGGCGCGGCTGTACCACCCGGCGCCGGACGCGAAGGGGCTGCGTTCCAAGACGATGCAGTATCTGGAGCAGTCGGCTGCGCACTGGGTCATGTCGCGCGACGTTCTGGTGTTCATGGTGCCGACCGTGGACCGGGAGGGCCTGCTCCATCGCAGCAGCATCCGCGTGGCGGACTACGCGCGCCATCTGGACGGCCTGGTGCTGCAGGGCGGCGCCGACGTCAATCCGCTCAACTACGGCGAGGAGCCGCTCTCCGCGCAATGGGAGGGAGATCGCATGCGCGACGCCTACGAGATGGAGCTGCTGCACGAGTTCGTCGAGGCGCGCAAGCCGGTGCTCGGCATCTGCCGCGGCCTGCAGATCATCAACGTCGCGCTCGGCGGCACGCTGCACCAGGACATCGCCACCCAGCTCCCCGAGGCGCAGGCGCACGTCACCGAGCATTACGACCAGCACGCGCACGAGGTGCGCTTCGAGCCTGGCGGCGGCGTGGCGCGGCTGTACCCCGGCGTCGAGCGCGCCCGCGTCACCTCGATTCACCATCAGGCGATCAAGAGCCTCGGGCGCAACCTCGCGGTCGAGGCCTGGTCCGAGCCCGACGGGCTGATCGAGGCGGTGCGCGGCACCGGCGCGGGCTACCTGTTCGCCGTGCAGTGGCACCCGGAATTCCACGTCCCGGGCGAGCGCGGCCTGCTCGATTGCACGCCGATCCTGGACGAGTTCCTGGCCGCGGCGCGCGATGCGGCCTAGCGCGCGAGGCGAGCGCACGTGGACCTGAGCTTTCTGCCGCGCCTGCCGATCGCGCTCTCGCAGCCGGTGCTCTTCGGCGCGTTGCTCGCGGCGGGCCTGCTCGGCGGCGAGATCCTGCGGCGCTACGTGGGCTTGCCGCGCATCATCGGCTACGTGCTCGCCGGGGTGGCGCTCGGCCCGCACGTCACCGGGCTGCTCGACGCCGATGCGCTCGGCAAGGCGCGGGTGCTGATCGACTTGTCGCTCGGCCTGATCGTGTTCGAGCTCGGCTTCCGGCTCGATTTCGCCTGGCTCAAGCGCAACCGCTGGCTGTTCGTGACCGCGATCGCGGAGAGCGCGTTCTGCTTTCTGGCGATCCTCGGCGCGCTGACCTATCTCGGCTACCCGGTGCTGCTCGCCGCCTGCGCGGCGTCGATCGGCACCGCCACCTCGCCCGCGGTGGTCCTGCTGGTGGCGCACGAGCTGCGCGCGGAGGGGCAGATCACGGAGCGCATGTTGCTGTTCACCGCCGTGAACAGCGCGTTCGCCTACGTCTCTCTGACCTTGCTGCTGCCGTTTCTTCACCTGCAGCACTCGCTCGACTGGGTCGCGGCCTCCCTGTATCCGGTCTACATCCTCGCCGGATCGTCGCTGGCCGGATTCGCGGTGTGCATGCTGATGCTCGGGCTGGCCGGCTGGCTGGGCAAGCGCGAGGACCGGCAGTTCGTGCTGCTGGTGGCGCTGGTAGTGCTGACCGTCGGCGGCGCGCGCGCGCTTAATCTGTCGGTCGGACTGGCGCTGCTCACCCTCGGCATGCTGGCGCGCAATCTCGACCGCAAGCACGTGCTGCTGCCGCTGCGCTTCGGCTACGGAGGGCAGCTGTTCTTCGTGATCCTGTTCGTCCTCACCGGAGCGAGCCTGCAGTTCGGCGCGCTGGCCTCCGCGACGCTGGTGGTGCTGGCGTTCGTGGTGGCGCGCTTCCTGGGCAAAGCGCTCGCAATCCTGCTGTTCGGCCATCTTTCTGGAATCCGGCCCGGCGGGGCGGGGCTGCTGTCGATCGCTTTGCTGCCGATGGCCGGGCTGGCGGTCGTGATGGTGAACGATACGGTGGCGCTCGATCCGGCTTTCGGCGCGCAAATTGCCCCGGTCGTACTCGCCGCGATCGCGCTGCTCGAGCTGCTCGGACCGCTGGCGACCCAATTCGCGCTGCGGCGCGCGGGCGAGGCGCATCCCGAGGCGCCGGGCGTCTAGCGTCGCCGCGCGATCACCGGGAGCCCCATGGACGAGATGCAGTTCACCCCATCGCCCGAGCTCAGCATCGGCGTCGAGCTCGAGCTGCAGCTCGTGCGCGCGCACGACCTCGACCTCGGGCGCGACGCCGAAGACCTGCTCGCGCGGCTCGCCAAGCGCAAGCTCCCCGGTGCGGTGAAGCCGGAGATCACCGAAAGCATGATCGAGCTGAACTCCTCGGTGCACACGCGCTACGGCGCGCTGCGCGAGGAGCTGGCCGTGGTGCGCGACGCGGTGGTGAAGGAGGCCGGCGTGCTCAACCTGCGCATCTCGGGCGGCGGCGCGCATCCGTTCCACAACTGGGCCGACCGCCGGGTGTTCCCGACCGAGCGCTTCCGCAGCGTGCTGGAGCGCTACGGCTACCTCGCCAAGCAGTTCACGGTGTTCGGACAGCACGTCCACGTGGGCTGCCCAAGCGGCGACGACGCGGTCTACCTGGTGCACATGCTGACGCGCTACGTGCCGCACTTCATCGCGCTGTCGACAGCCTCGCCCTTCTACCAGGGGGAGGACACTTCGTTTCAGTCCTCGCGGCTGAACGCCGTGAACGCGTTCCCGCTGGCGGGCCACATGCCCTTCGTGCGCGACTGGGCGCAGTTCCTGGAGTATTTCGAGAAGATGCGCGGCTTCGGCATCGTCGCCGGCATGAAGGACTTCTACTGGGACGTGCGGCCCAAGCCCGAGTACGGCACGGTGGAGATCCGCGTGTGCGATACCCCGCTCACGGTGGCGCGCGCCGCGCTGCTGGCGGCTTACGCGCAGGCGCTCGCCGCGTATTGCCTCGACGAGCGGTCGCGCGTTCCGTCGGGCGCCATCTATATGGTCAACGCCTTCAACCGCTTCGAGGCGTGCCGCTTTGGGCTGCGGGGCGAGCTGGTGGACCCGTTCGAGGATCGCAAGAAGCGGATCGGCGAGGACATTCTGGACACGATCGCGGACGTCATGCCGCACGCCGAAAGGCTGGGGAGCGCGGCGGCGCTCGGGCGGCTCGCGGCGGACGTGCGACGCGATTACTCCGACGCGGACTGGCTGCGCGCGCGCCACGCGGCCAGCGGTTCGCTGCAGGATGTGGTGCGCGAATCGAGCGATCTCTGGGCCGCGCAGGACTGAAGCAGCGCGGTGGGGTGCCCGCAAGGCCCCCGTATAATGCCGCCAGAAAAAATGGGGGAGAGGAGAACGTGTCGCCGGTCGTGCAGGCGCCCGCCGTCTTCGGCATACCGCTGGATTTCATCCTGTTCGGGGTAACGCTGGTCGGCGTGGCGCTGTTTCATCACCACACGCTCAAGGTCGCGCTGGCCGGTCTCGCGCTCATCACCCTGTACAAGCTCGGCTTCGCCGGATTCCACGAGGGCCGCGGGCTGGCGGGCCTCGCCGCCCACATGCGTAACGAGTGGGTCGTGCTCACCAATCTGCTGCTGCTGCTGCTCGGCTTCGCGCTGCTGTCGAACCATTTCGAGGAAAGCCGGGTTCCGGCGCTGCTGCCGCGCTTCCTGCCGGACGACTGGAAGGGGGCGTTCGCGCTGCTGGTGATCGTGTTCGTGCTGTCGTCGTTCCTCGACAACATCGCCGCCGCGATCATCGGCGGCACGATGGCCGCGGCGGTGTTCCGCGGCCGCGTGCACATCGGCTATCTGGCCGCCATCGTCGCGGCCTCCAACGCCGGCGGCTCGGGAAGCGTGGTGGGAGACACCACCACCACCATGATGTGGATCGACGGCGTGAGCCCGCTCTGGGTGCTGCACGCCTACGCTGCGGCGGGCGTGGCGCTGGTGGTGTGCGGCATTCCCGCCGCGCGCCAGCAGCAGCGCTACTCGCCGATCGTGAAGGACGCTGCCGCCGATGCGCGCGTCGACTGGGCGCGGGTCGCGATCGTGGCCGCGATCCTGCTCGCGGCGATCGCGGCCAACGTCCTGGTAAACGTGGCGTACCCCGAGGCGTCCGACCGCTTTCCGTTCATCGGCGCCGCGGTCTGGGTGACGCTGCTGGTGTGCGTGCCGTTGCGCCGCCCGGCGTGGAAGCTGCTGCCCGGCGCGTTCAAGGGCAGCGTTTTCCTGCTCTCTCTGGTCACCTGCGCGTCGATGATGCCGGTGGAGAAGCTGCCGGCCGCGTCCTGGCATACCGCACTGGGGCTGGGCTTCGTGTCGGCGGTGTTCGACAACATTCCCCTCACTGCGCTGGCGCTGACCCAGGGCGGGTACGACTGGGGGATGCTGGCCTACGCGGTGGGCTTCGGCGGCTCGATGATCTGGTTCGGCTCGAGCGCTGGAGTGGCGCTGTCCAATCTCTTCCCGGAGGGGAAATCGGTCGTCGCCTGGCTGCGCGGCGGCTGGCACGTCACGCTCGCCTACGTGGCCGGCTTCACCGTGCTGATGGTCACGCTCGGCTGGCAGCCGCATCCGCCATACAAGGTGAAGCCCGCAGCCGCGGCGCTGTCCGCGCCCGTGCGCGGCGCAGCCTAGCTCGCGCGGGCGCCGGCGCGCAGCGCGCTCAGCTCGGCGCGCAGCGTCTGCAGCTCGGTGCGGTCGCTGAACGCGAGCACCCAGTGGGTCAGGCGACCATCGGCGTCGTACAGTGGCCCGATGGCAAGCTCCACGACCAGCGGGGTGCCGTCTTTCCTGCGCGCCGTCGTGTGTACCCGCGCGGGGGCATCACCGGACACGCGGTTCGCCGGGTCGTGCGAGAACGGTACCAGCGCATCGAGCGGCTCGCCGTGCGCCTCGCCGGAGCGATAGCCGAAGAGCGCTTCGAATGCCGGGTTCACGTAGGTCAAAGGGTGGGCAGGCGAGAGCGCGTCGGCGAGGGCGATGGGAAGGCCGCAGGCCGACAGGGCGGCGCGGCTCAGGGCGCTGTCGCTGAGCAGACGAAACAGCGCCGAGGCCGCCCCCAGCTTGGTCGCGCTCGCAGGCGCTCGGCACGCTTGGCCGGCGGTCGTGCGCAAGACCGGCCCGCGCAGCGCTCTGTCAGAGATCGTCATGACCGCACTTGTGCCATGGCCGACCCGCAGCCGGCAAGGGGCGATGGCGGCAGGAAGCCTGGAATTTTCATGCAAGTGTGACAAAGCCCACAGTCGCCGCGCGAACCGAGCGCGCCGGGTCCCAGCGGGCCGCGCGTGCGCTCGCAGCGTCAGGCAACCGCGCGCGGGTGCACGCGCACGGCGACGATCGCTTTTGCCTCGCTGAAGTCGTCGGTGTAGCCCGCGGCGTACAGGCAGCACGCGAGAAGGTTCAGGATCGGCTGTGGCACGGCCACCTGCCCGGCGAGCGCCAGCCCGATCCAGCGCGCCGTGGACTTCGCGTCGGCGCTCTCGGGCAACCCCGGAGCGTGCGTGCCCCGCGCAGCAATCGGTGCCGGGTCGGCATCGAACAGCAGCTCGCGCCCGAATTCGCCGACGTGCTCCATCGCCGGTCGCTGCGACGGGTCCGGGTAGGCCTCGCCCTCCGCGCCGACGAATACCAGCGCGTGCTCGCCTTGCGCGGCGAGCACCGCCGCGAACGTCTCCCGCTGCGCCGCGTCGCTCGCCGGAACCAGCTTCAGGGCGGCGCCGTCGAATGGATCGAGCAGCGGGGCGATCAGCTGCGCGCAATTGGGCACGCCGAGCCGGGCGCGAAGCGACAAGAGCTGCATCAGCCCCGGTGCGAGCAGCGCGGTCGGCACGAACGCGATGCGGCGCTCGGCGAGCGCTTCCTGCGCCTCGCTCAGGGCCGCGCACGGCAAGATACCGAGCTCGCGGAATACGGTCGCGCTGGCGACGCGGCCCTGGCCGTCGAGCGTGCCGTGCACCAGCACCGCCATGCCGAGCCGGGCGAGCAGCAACGCCACCAGCGGCATCAGGTTCGGCTGCTGCAGCGCGCCGGCGTAGCTCGGAATCACCGCCGGGCGCGTTGCGGCGGGAACGGGAGCGGGCAGCGCGTGAAGCCGGTTGAGCCTCGCCTGCGCCGCGCGGCGCAGGCCCGCCAGCTCCGCCGCGGCGAGAGGCCGCATTCCCAGCGCGGCCAGGACCGCGCCGGTCTCGAGCTCGGCCACTCCATGATCGAGCAGCGCAGAGAACAGCTCGCAGGATTGCGCTTCGCTGAGCTCGCGCTCGTTTGCGCACGGGCTGGCCAGCTGGCGGATGAGTCGGGCGATGAGCATGGGCGCTTGCTAGCCGGCCGGCGGCCGGTTGCCTGACATGCTGCAACCAACGTGCCAGATCGAAATGCGCGGGCAGCGTGCCTGCCTGCGCCCCGGGCCGGCCGCTCCCGGTGCATGCGCGCGCTCACGCGCATCGCAATGGTGCGTCTGGCGGTGGAAGTACGCGCACGCGGTCGCAGTGCGCAAAGTGGGAGCCGGCCGATAAGCCGGGTTCTGTCCGAGGGGAAAACCCCTCCGGGCAGCCATTCCTCTGGGCCCGGAGTTGCCTCGCGGGCTCGTCGGAGGCGGGGGCTTGCGCCCGCGCACCCTGTTGCCACCTACCCGCAAGCTCGGCCGAGCCGGCCTCGAGCGCTTGCCTATTTGGTGTTGCTCCGGATGGAGGTTGCCGCGTTTCACCCGTGCGGCCCGGTCGCTCGAGCTGAGCTTCCGGTACCGCACGACTCGTCTCTGTGGCCCTATTCGTCGCGTCGCCGCGCCAGGGGGTTACCCTGCATCCCGCTCTACGGAGCCCGGACTTTCCTCTGCGCTCTCGCGCGCAGCGGCTGCCTAGCCGACTCCCGCTGCGGATTCTACCTGAGCGCGGCGCAGCGGCCGGAAGTAGCGCGTGTCGTCGTAGAAGTCCGCCCGCTCGTTCCCCGGTATCCAGCCGGGGTAGCCGAATATCGGCAATGCCGCGAGGGCGCGCGGCGTGCCGGTCGCCGCGTGCGCGCCGAGCCACTGCGCGGCGCGGGCGTCGAGCGCGCCGACCAGCTCGGCGGCAGGGGCGTCGAGCAGTGCGCGCTCGACCTCGACGAACAGTGCCTTGCAGGTGATGCCGGGCCATGGCGCGAGCGCCATCTCCAGCACGGCGTGTCCGAGGACCGCGAAGCGCAGGTGCGAGCGCACGCGCGCGCGCCGCTGCCAGAACAACTCGCGCCAGCGGAAGGCGCGGATCAGCTCGGCGAGGTCCGGATCGGCGCACGCCACGATCGCGCCGCCTTCGTCGAACAGCGTGAGCATGTCGCGCAAGGGCCCGCGCCGCCCGCACTCGCGCGGAAGCTCGGCGGCGTGCAGCGCGTTGATGCGCGCCTTGCTGCGCGGGAAGGCGATCCAGGCCAGCGCGTTGAGCAGGTCGTGCCAATTGTGCGGCCGCGTCTGCACGCCGCCGCTATCGAAGACGCGCTGCTCGTAATACGTGCGCTCGCTGGCGCAGGGCGCGACGAAGCGCACCGGGATGCCTCTGTCGGTGCGCGGCGCGGCGCCGAGCTCGGCCGCCAGCCGGTTCAGGCGCTCCGCATCGGGCCAGCCCGGCTCGCGCAACAGCGCCGCGAGCGCCGGGCGCACGGGTTCGAAGATCGGATGCGCGAGCGCCGTCGCGCTCAGGGCAATGGAAAAGCGTGTGCCGTCCCCCGGGACGCTGCGCACGCGTTCCCCGCCCTCCTTCAGGCGATTTTCCAAGCCACTGTCTCGCCGGCGCGCAGGGGCACCAGCTCGTCCGCGCCGAAGGCAAGCGTGGCCGGCACCTCCCAGGCCTGGCGCACGAGGGTGACCCGGTCGCGGTTCACCGGCAGGCCGTAGAACTGCGCCCCGAACACGCTCGCGAAGCCTTCGAGCTTGTCCAGCGCGCCCGCCTCCTCGAATGCGGCCGCGTACAGCTCGAGGGCGGCGTGCGCGCTATAGATGCCGGCGCAGCCGCAGTCGCTCTCCTTGGCCTGGCGCGCGTGCGGGGCGCTGTCGGTGCCGAGAAAGAACTTGGGGTTGCCCGAGGTGGCGGCTTCGACCAGCGCTTCGCGGTGCTCCTCGCGCTTGAGCACCGGCAGGCAGTAGTGGTGCGGCCGCAGCCCGCCCAGGAACAACGCGTTGCGGTTCATGAGCAGATGGTGCGCGGTGATGGTGGCCGCGATGTTGGGCCCGGTCACCTCGACGTAGTGCACCGCGTCGCGGGTGGTGATGTGCTCGAGCACGATCTTCAGGCCCGGAAAGCGCTCGACCAGCGGCCCCAGCACCGTCTCGATGAAGGCCCGCTCGCGGTCGAACACGTCGATCCCGGGATCGGTCACCTCGCCGTGCACCAGCAGCGGCATGCCGATCGCCTCCATCTTCTCCAGCGCGTGGAAGCAGCGCGAGATGCGCGTCACGCCGGCGTCGGAATGGGTGGTGGCGCCGGCCGGATAGAGCTTGACGCCCTGCACCCTGCCCGAGAGCTTGGCGCGCGCGATCTCCTCGTCCTGGGTGTCGTCGGTGAGGTAGAGCGTCATCAGCGGCTCGAACTTCGCGCCGCGCGGTAGCGCGGCGACGATGCGCTCGCGGTAGGCGAGCGCGTCCTGCGTGGTGCGCACCGGCGACTTCAGGTTCGGCATCACGATGGCGCGCGCGAAGCGCTGCACCGTGTGGGGCAGCACCGCGGCCATCTCCGCGCCGTCGCGAAGATGCAGATGCCAATCGTCCGGGCGGATAAGGGTGAGGGTGTCCAAGGTCGCTGGCAGGGCGGGTTCGCGCGCATTCTAACCCGCGTGCTCAGGCCTCCTTCGCCCGGCGCAGCGCCGCGGCGTAGAGCGCGTTGCGCGGCGCTCCGGTGATGCGGGCCGCGAGCCTAGCCGCCTCGCTCGGCGGCAGCGACTCCAGCAGCACGCCGAGCACGCGCTCGGCCTCGGCCTGCGTGTCTTCGGCGCGAACCGCCCCGGGGCCGAGCACCAGCACGAACTCCCCCTGCTGGCGGTGGGCGTCAGCGAGCAGCCATTCGCGCGCTGCGCCCAGCGGCTGGCGCGCCAGCTCCTCGAACTTCTTGCTCAGCTCGCGCGCGATCACGATCTCGCGCGCCGCACCGTATTGCTCGAGCAGATCCTCGACGGCCTCCAGCACGCGGTGCGGCGCCTCGTAGAAAACCACCGGCCAGGGCACGTCGAGCGCGGCAAGCGCCTTGCGGCGGGCGCCGCGCGACGCAGGCAGGAAGCCGGCGAACAGGAAGCGCTCGGCGGCGAAGCCCGAGGCGCTCAGCGCCGCGAGCCCGGCGTTCGGGCCGGGCAGCGGCACCACGCGGATGCCGGCGCCATGCGCCTGCGCCACCAGCAGCGCTCCGGGATCGGAGATCGCGGGCGTGCCGGCGTCGCTCACCAGCGCCACGCTCTTGCCCTCGCGCAGCGCGGCGAGCAGCTTGGCGCTGGCCGCGCGCTCGTTGTGCTGGTGCAAAGCGACTGTGCGCGCAGAGATGCCGTGGTGCGCCAGCAGCGTGCGCGAGGTGCGCGTGTCCTCGCACGCGACCAGATCGGTGCCGGCCAGCGTCTCGAGCGCGCGTGGGCTCGCGTCGGCGAGGTTGCCGATCGGTGTGGCGACGACGTAGAGGATTCCGCTGGCCATGGGACGCGAGTCAACGCCGCATTGTGCTGGGCCGTTAAGCGGACGGCAACCGAGCAGGAACATGAACCCGACGGGCGCCCGAGCCGAGGACCTGTGCGCAGAGCTGCTGCGGCGCGCTGGGCTGCGCATCGTGGCGCGCAACTGGCGCTGCCGGCACGGCGGGATCGATCTGGTGGCCGAGGACAACGGCACGCTGGTGTTCGCCGAGGTCTGCTTGAGGCGCAACGCGCGCTTCGGCGGCGCTGCGGAGAGCGTCGGCGCGCACAAGCGCGCCCCTGGTCGCTGCAGCCCGACAGTTTCTCGCCAGCTGGCCGCCGGTGCCGTGCCGCTTCGACGTGCTGCTGCTCGATGCGCTCGAGCTGCGGCGCATCGAGTGGATCCGCGACGCTTTCGGCGCGTGAGCGCGTCGCGGCGGCGCCGGCGCGCGGTGTAGAATCACACCTTTGCAAGCGCTTGCGCGATGGGCCACGTGGAACACAGCGTCAGTCAGGCCGAGCTCGCGGCACGGGTCGCGGAGCAGTTTTCCGCCAGCGCGCGGCTCAAGCTCGCGGCCGCGCAGCCGCTGGCGGCGCCGATCGCGCGCGCGGCCGCCCTGATGGCGGCGGCGCTGCGCGCGGGCGGCAAGATCCTCGCCTGCGGCAACGGCGGCTCGGCGGCCGACGCACAGCATTTCGCCGCCGAACTCGTCAACCGCTTCATGATCGAGCGCGCGCCGCTCGCCGGGCTCGCCCTCACCACCGACAGCTCGACGCTGACCTCGATCGCCAACGACTACAGCTACGAAGAGGTGTTCGCCAAGCAGGTGCGCGCCCTCGGCCGGGCGGGCGACGTGCTGCTCGCGATCTCGACCAGCGGCAACTCGGCGAACGTGGTCGCGGCGATGCGCGCGGCGCGCGAGCAGGGGCTGCGCAGCGTGGCGCTTACCGGCCGCGGCGGCGGCCGCATGGCGGCGCAGCTCGGGCGCGAGGACGTCCACGTCTGCGTGCCCGACGCCGACACCGCGCGCACGCAGGAAGTCCATCTGCTGGTGCTGCACTGCCTGTGTGATGGCATCGACTATCAGCTATATGGAGCCAAGGAATGACCCAGACCAGATGGATGCTCTTGATCGCGCTTACGGCCGTGACGCTGTCCGTGCAGGGATGCTTCGAGATGGCCGCGGTGGGGGTCGGCACCGCGGTCATGTCGGCCCAGGACCGGCGCACCACCGGAGCGCAGATCGACGACCAGGGCATAGAACTGAAAGTCTCCAACCGGGTGAGCGACCGCTACGGCAACAGCGTGCACGTCAGCGTCACCTCTTACGACCGCAACGTGCTGCTCACCGGCGAGGTGCCGGACGAAAAGACCAAGACCGATATCGCCAAGATCGCCTCCGGCGTGCAGGACGTGCGCGGCATCGTGAACGAGCTGCAGATCGCGGGTGTTCCCTCGGATCCCTCCATTGCCAACGACGCTTACCTCACCGGGAAAGTGAAGGCGCGCTTCCTCGACGCGGGCAAGTTCAACGTGCTGCACGTGAAGGTGGTGACCGAGGCGGGCGTAGTGTACCTGCTTGGCATCGTGACCCCGCAGGAAGCGGCGGACGCGGTCGAGATCGCGCGCACCACCGACGGGGTGCGCAAGGTGGTCAAGATCTTCGAGTACTGCAAGCCGGACGACGCCCGCTGCCGGTCGGCCGCGCCTGCCCCCGCGCCCGCGAAGAGCTGAGCGTCGACGGCGAGGCGCAGGCCTTGAGCGGCAGCGCGCCGGTGCCGGATCGGCCTGCATTCGAGCGCAAGCTGCGCACGCCGCAGGACGCGGCGCGCTGGGCCGCGGCGCTGGCGCGTCCGCTAGTGTTCACCAACGGCGTGTTCGACCTTCTGCACCGCGGCCACGTCACCTATCTCGCGCGCGCCCGCGCCCTCGGTGCCGCGCTGGTGGTGGCGCTCAACGGCGATGCATCGGCGCGCCGGCTCGGCAAGGGGCCCAAGCGGCCGATCCATCCGTTAGAGGACCGGATGGCGCTGATCGCGGCCCTGGAATCGGTCGACGCGGTGACGTGGTTCGACGAGGACACGCCGGCCGCGCTCATCGAAGCCTGCCGTCCGGACGTGCTGGTCAAGGGCGGCGACTGGCCAGCGGACAAGATCGTGGGCGCGCGCGAGGTGCTGGCGCGCGGCGGGCGCGTGTACTCGATCGCCTTCGAGCACCAGCGCTCGACCAGCGCGCTGCTCGAGCGCATCCGCATAGGCTAGAGGACACCGCGGCGGCCCGGTCGCGCCGTATGCGGACAGTCGAGCTATGATTCCGGCATGCGTCTGCATCAGATAAAGATCGACTACCACGCTGAGCAGGACCGCATCCTGATGCTGATCTCGACCAGCGACAGCATCGAGGTGCGCGCCTGGCTCACGCGCCGCTACGTGATGCTGCTGTGGCCGCTGCTGGTCAAGCAGGCCGAGGAGGCGAGTCCGCGCATCAGCACGCAGGCCAACCCGGAGGCGCGCAAGGCGCTGCTCGGGCTGGAGCACGAGCAGGCGGTGGCGAAGGCGGACTTCTCCAAACCCTACGACGCCTCGCCGCAGCACAGCCAGCCGCTCGGCGACGCGCCGCTGCTGCTTGCGCGCGTGCGCACCGGGCGCGACCGCAACGGCCACGCGGTGGTGGCGCTGCATCCGGCGGACGGGCAGGGCCTCACCCTGACCCTCGACCCGGTGCTGCTGCATTCGGTGTGCCGCCTGCTGCAGGCGGCGGTGAAAAAGAGCAACTGGGACATCGAGCTCAAGCTTCCGGGACTGCAGCCGCAGCAAGTCGCGGAGCGCGGTCGGCATACGCTCAACTGAGGGACGGTGCCGGGCACTTGCCTGCAAACTTTTCCGAGGGACAGGACATGAAATACATCGTCGACAGCAAGAAATCCGTCGCGCAGGCGGTGGCCGACCTGCAGGAAGCCGTCAAGCGGCACAATTTCGGCGTGCTGCACATTCACAACCTGCAGGAGACCATGCGCAAGAAAGGCGTGGAATTCCCCGAAGAGTGCCAGATCCTCGAGATCTGCAACCCTCACAGGGCCAAGGAGGTGCTCGCCAGCGACATGAGCCTGAACATGGCGCTGCCCTGCCGCGTCTCGGTGTACTCGCAAGCCGGCACGACCAAGATCGGCATGCTCAGGCCGAGCGCGCTGCTCGCGACCCTGTCCGATTCGCCGGCGCTCGCCGCGGTGGCGATGGAAGTCGAGGCCGCCACGATACGCATGATCGAAGAGGCGAAGTAAGCCGGGCGCCGGCGCGCCGGGAGCGCAGCGCTCGCGCCCGTTTCAGGCGGCGCGCTCGTCCTTGAGCCGGGCGCGCAGCGCCTCCAGCCGCGCCGAGGCATGCAGCCAGTCGTCTTCCGCGGCCGCGAGCGTGTTGCGCAAGCCGGCTTCGGCGAGCACCGCTTCTCTGAGCTGCTCGCGGCGCGCCTCCGCGTACAGCTCCGGATCGGCGAGCGTCGCGCGCGCCGCCTCCATCGCGCGCGTCAACTCGCCGACGCGTGCCTCGATCCCCGCCAGCTCCTTCTCGAGCGGCTTCAGGCGCTGGCGCAGCTCGGCGCGCCCCTCGGCCTCGACGCGACGCTCGTCTCTGCGGCTCTGGCGCGCCGGCGCCGGGCGGCGCGCGCGCTCCTCCTTGAGCCTGAGCTGGCGGTAATCGTCCAGGTCGCCGTCGAACTCGCTCACGTGTCCGTCGCCGACCACCAGGATGCGGTCGGCGCAGGTCGCCACCAGGTGGCGGTCGTGCGAGACGATCAGCAAGGCCCCGGCATAGCCTTGCAGCGCGAAGGCGAGCGAGCGCCGCATCTCCAGATCGAGGTGGTTGGTGGGCTCGTCGAGCAGCAGCAGGTTGGGGCGCTGCTTGATCAGGGCGGCGAGCGCCAGGCGCGACTTCTCGCCGCCGGACAGGGGCCCGATCGGCCTCTCGGCGCGCTCGCCGGAGAAGCCGAAGCGGCCGAGGAAATCGCGCAGCTGCTGCTCGCGCTCGCCGCGGAACAGCCGGGCGAGCATGGCGAGCGGCGTCTCGTCAGCGCGCAGCAGCTCGACCTGGTGCTGCGCGAAGTAGCCGATGACGACGTCGCGCGCTGCGCTGCGCCGGCCCGCCTGCGGCGCGAGTTCGCCTGCGAGCAGACGCACCAGCGTGGTCTTGCCGGCGCCGTTCGCGCCGATGATCGCCAGCCGGTCGGCGCCGCGGATCGCGAGCGACACGCCGGACAGCACGCTGCGCGCGCCGTATCCGGCCGACACGTCCTCGAGCGCCACGATGTGCTCCGGCAGGCGCGCGGGCTCCTCGAACTGGATGCGGAAGGTCTCGGCGGCGTACAGCGGGGCGACGCGCGCCATGCGCTCGAGGCTCTTCAGCCGGCTCTGCACCTGGCGCGCCTTGGTCGCCTTGGCGCGGAAGCGCTCGACGAAAGAGGAGATGCGCTGGATCTCGCGCTGCTGGCGCGCGGCGAGCGCCGCCTGCTGCTCGAGCTCGGCCGCGTGCAGGTGCTCGTACTGCGAATAGTTGCCGGCGTACAGCCGCAGCTGCTCCGCGGCGATCGCCAGGGTGTGGTCGGCGACGCGGTCGAGAAAGTCGCGGTCGTGCGACACCACCACCAGCGTGCCGGAGTAGCCGCGCAGCCAGTTCTCGAGCCACAGGATGGTGTCGAGGTCGAGGTGGTTGGTGGGCTCGTCGAGCAGCAGCAGCTCGGAGGGCTGCATCAGGGCGCGCGCGAGATTGAGCCGCATGCGGTAGCCGCCGGAGAACTCCTTCACCGGCCGCTGGGCATCGGCGCTCGCGAAGCCCAGGCCCGCGAGCAGCGCGAGGGCGCGCGCCTGCGCGGTGTAGCCTTCGGCGCGCGCGTAGCAATCGTGCGCGAGCGCCAGGCGCTCGCCGTCGCCCGCCGCCTCCGCCTGCAGGATCTCGGCCTGCGCCGCGCGCAGCGCGCCGTCGGCCTCGAGCAGGTAGTCGATCAGCGGCTGCTCGAGCGCGGGGGCCTCCTGCTCGATGCGCGCCACGCGCGTGCCGGGCTGCAGCTCGCAGTCGCCGGCGTCGGGGGCGAGCTCGCCGGCGAGCAGCGCGAGCAGGCTCGACTTGCCGCTGCCGTTGGGGCCGATCAGGCCGACCTTCCAGCCGCGCTCGAGTGTAAGCGAGGCGGCGGCGAACAGGCGCTGCGGCCCGCGCGCCAGTGCGAGATTGCGGAGCAGAATCATGCAGGCGAGCGCAAAGGGATCGGAGTATAATGCGCCGCGTTGCAGCTTCACTCTTCCGCAGAGTACCCCGTCATCAGTTCAGCGTTCGAAAAGCTCGGCCTCATCCCGCCGCTTCTGCAGGCAGTGCGCGACCTCGGCTACGACCAGCCGACGCCCGTGCAGGAGCAGGCCATTCCGCTCGTGCTCGAAGGGCGCGACCTGATGGCCGGGGCCCAGACCGGCACCGGCAAGACCGCGGCGTTCGCGCTGCCCATCCTGCAGCGGCTCGCGCCGAACGCCTCGACCAGCGCGTCGCCGGCGCGCCACCCGGTGCGCGCTCTGGTGCTCACCCCGACGCGCGAGCTGGCGATCCAGGTCGAGGAAAGCTTCCGCGGCTACGCCAAGCACCTGCCGCTGCGCAGCGCGGTGGTGTACGGCGGGGTCGACATGAACGCGCAGATCGAGCAGCTGCGGCGCGGGGTCGAAGTGCTGGTCGCCACGCCCGGAAGGCTGCTCGACCACGTGCAGAACAAGACGGTGATGTTCAACCAGGTATCGATCCTGACGCTGGACGAAGCCGACCGCATGCTGGATATGGGCTTCATGCCCGACATCCGCCGCATCATCGCGCTGCTGCCCCAGGTGCGGCAGAACCTGATGTTCTCGGCGACCTTCCCGGACGAGATCCGCAAGCTGGCCGCGACCATCCTGCGCGACCCGG
>Ga0307372_10007376_pt1 | contig 15770 bp, 8 predicted proteins | sample OX1MG_FD_202533 | JGI IMG/M metagenome (GOLD analysis project Ga0307372, IMG submission 202533) | Soil microbial communities from Risofladan, Vaasa, Finland - OX-1 | ecosystem: Environmental > Terrestrial > Soil > Coastal area > Acid sulfate soil | place: Finland: Risofladan, Vaasa | collected... | reverse complement strand
CGCGACACGCCGTCCTCCGGCATGCCCACCGGAAGGGAACTACCCGCAGTAACCACAAACAGGAACTACCCACAACCGGTCAAACAGCTAAAGCCCATGGCATTGAGGGATACCCCGCACATGCTGACATATAACATGATGCTATTTTTTAATTAAATACTTAATGCTATTGACTTTGCTAATTCCGCAGGGGCTCATTCCGGAGTGATGCCTGTCGTCCGCGCCGGGCTGTTCAGTTCGTGACCGGCGGCTCGCCCGCATCGCGCAGGACCAGGTCCAGGGGCGCGATGTCGTAGAGTCCCGCAGGGACCGGCGTCGGCGGGGCGAGCCCTTCGGCGGCGGCCTGGCGGGCCTGCCCGGCCAGTGAGGTGCCAAGCGGGTCGTCGGTGAAGGTAACCTGCGCCATGGCCAGCGCGAGGAGGCTGGACGATACGGGCTGGCCGGCCGCGGCGAGCTGGGCTTGGATGGCCAGGGTGGACTGCAGGAAGTCACGGCGCAGGAAGTCGTTGGCCTCCACCTGGCCTCTGAGCAGCCCGTAGACGGCGGCGGAGTCCGCATCGAGGAACCTGCGCGTGACCACCAGGTTCGCAGCTGCGGTCCTGGTGGTGGCGGCCGGGCCAGCATCGCCGGTCAGGATGCGCCCGCCCGCGGCGGCGAGTTCGAGATCCCATGGCGCGGGCTCGAACGCTCCGGCGATCCTTCCTGACCTGAAGGCGGCGACTACCGCGGGACCCTGCGCGATGGCGGTGACGGCGACACCGGGCCGGGTTCCCGTGCTGAGATGCCGGCTGGCGAGCCAGCCCCGCAGCGTGACGTCCTGGGTGCCGCCGGCAGCGGGCACGGCGATCGTGTGCCCGCTGAGCGCGGAGGGCCCGCCAAGCCGGCGGCTGATGACCAGTTCCGCGCCGGCCGCCGAGGCGCCCGAGATGACGACGATGGGGCTGGCCCGGTGTGCCGCCAGGACCGCGAGGATCGTGTCGGGGCTGGCGTAGGCGGCGTCGAGCTTGCCCGCCGCCAGCGCCGCGGCCTCGGCGCCCTCGGTGGCGAACAAGACGGGCCGGATGGCGGTGCCCCGGCCCAGGCTGGCGGTGAACAGGCCCTCGCGGATGCCGACGATCGCCGGGGCCTGGGTCACGTCCGCCACGTACCCGAGCCGGACAGTCACCCGCGGCGTTCCGGAACCAGATCCGGGCCCTCGGGAGCCGGAGCCAGCGCCCTGGCCCGGGTTTCCCGGGGAACTCGTGCAGCCCGCGACGAGCAGCGCGGCAGCTGCGGCTGCGGCGGCGAGGTACCTCATCGGGCGGCTCCTATCCGTGGATGGCACCATTTCAGCCGTAAGGTAACGGTAAATGCTATGCGAGGGAATGCCTTTACCGGGCAAAACGGGCGGCATCAAGGTGTCTGACACGTTCACACCAGCCCGGATTTCTTGTCCCGCGTGCGGTCGGCGATCAATCATCGCCTCACGGCGGGGCGCTTGTGAGCGTCAGCCACGCGCTCGTTGCGGAGCGCGTGCGTGCCGACTGTCGATCTGCTGAGGGATGGGTCCATGGCCTGGTCTGGCACGGGTAGCGGCGTTACGAACGGTGCGGCGGCCTTCCGCCGGGAAAGCCGGAAACGGAGAGCTGCCCGCCGGGGCCTGCGCCGGGCGAGGCGCGCGGTGGCGGTGCTCATGGCACCGGTCCAGGGAGTGCTGCCGTCCCTGCCGGCGGTGGCCCTGACCGCGACGGTCACCACAGCCGCCGCCGTGGCCGCGGTGCTGGCCGGGCCGGTACTCCCGGCGAAGGCGTCGGCGTCCGGGTCGGTGCTGATCTTGTCGACCTCGGTCAACGGCGGCACGTCGAGCGCGGAGGCGCAGCAGGCGTCCGCGCTGGGGCTGTCCGTGACCGTGGACACGCCGACCCAGTGGGACGCGCTGACCGCCACCCAGTTCCAGGCCTACAGCGCGATCATCATCGGTGACCCGTCCACGTCGACGTCGTGCGCCACGGCCGTTCCGCCGGACGCGCTGTCCACGGCAGGGACGTGGGGGCCGGCGGTGACCGGCAACGTGGCCGTGCTGGGCACCGCCCCGGCGCTCGCGGGAGCGACCGCGCTGATCAGGGACGCGATCGCGTACGCGGCGTCAGGCAGCGGCACCGGTCTGTACGCGTCGCTGAACTGCGAGTACTCGACCGCGTCCGCGGGAACGCCGGTGCCGCTGCTGGCCTACGTCGACGACCCGGCGCAGGCCAGCGCGAACTTCACGGTGACCGGGCAGAACGCGAACTGCCCGTCTGCCGCCGGGACCGTGAACACCTGGCAGGCGCTGGCCTACTCGCAGTTCAACGGCCTGACTTCAGCGAACCTCGGCCCGTGGCCGTCACCGGACTGCTCAGTGCAGGAGACGTTCAGCGCGTGGCCGGCCGGCCTGGGCGGCCTGGCGTATGACACGGGCGCGTCCCCGGCCACGTTCACCGCCTCGGACGGGGCGACCGGGCAGGCGTACATCCTCGCGGGCCCGGCGGCGGCGGCCAGCACCACGGCCTACGACGCCACGACGGCGCTGGCGCCGGCAACCGGAGGCCAGGTCCCGGCCATGGCTGCGGCGGACGGCGGGTCTAATCCGGCCGCCCCGGGCGTGTCCCAGCCGCTGGCCGGGGGCGCGAACACCGAGAACGGCGACTACTCCGCCTCCAGCACGGATGCGTCGGTCCCTACGTTCGGGCCGTCGCTGGACTTTACCCGGTCTTATGACTCCCAGGCGGCGCAGCAGCAGACCCAGACCGGCACGCCGGGGCAGATGGGGTACGGGTGGACCGACAACTGGGCGTCCTCGCTGTCGACGGCCAGCCCGGTACCGGGCGACATTTACACGACCGACGGGCTTCGCACGGATACCGGCGACGGCGGGCCGCCCGCCGGGGTGCTGGGCGCGCCGGACACGGTGGTGCAGAACGGCAGCGATGTCTACATCGTGGACCTGGCGGACAACCGGATCGAGGAGATCCCGGGCACGTCCAAGACGCAGTGGGGCCGGTCCATGACCGCCGGGGACATGTACACGGTGGCCGGCAGCCCGTCCGGTCAGCAGGGCTCCACGCACGGCGGTTCGGCGCTGTCAGGGTTCCTGATGTTCGCGCCGGCAGGGCTGACATTCGACTCGTCCGGCAACATGATCATCTCCGACTCCGGGAACGACCGGATCCTGGCCGTGCCAGCGGCCAGCGGTACCTACTTCGGCGTCAGCATGACCGCGGGGAACGTGTACGAGATCGCGGGCCACGACAACAACCCCGGGCACTCCGGCGACGGCGGGCCCGCGGTGACCTGCTTCCTGAACGACCCGCAGGGAATCTCGGTCGGCCGGCACGGCACCGACCTGTACATCGCGGACGCGGGCAACAACCGGATCCAGGAAATCTACGGGAACGGCCAGTCCTGGGGGCAGTCGATGACCGCCAACGACATCTACACGGTCGCGGGCAGCGCGACCGGAACCTCCGGGGACTCCGGTGACGGCGGCGCGGCCAGCTCGGCGCTGCTGAGCACGCCCGAAGACGTGGTCTTCAGCGGCACCAGCGACATGTACATCGCCGACACCGGCAACAACCAGGTCCGGGAGGTCGCGAACGCCGCCGGCACCCAGTGGGGCATGTCCGCCTCGATGACCGCCAACGACATCTACACCATCGCCGGGCAGGCCAACGGCACCGCCGGGACAAGCGGGGACGGAAGCTCAGTGGCGTCCGGGGCGCTGCACCTGAACAGCCCGGTCGGCATCGCGCTGAACAACGGCGCGCAGCTGTACATCGCGGACGCGGGCAACAACCGGATCCAGGAGATCGCGCAGACCACCCACACCGAGTGGGGCATCGCCATGACCGCGTTCGACATGTACACGATCGCCGGGCAGGCCAGCGGCGCGTGCGGGTTTTCCGGCAACGGCGGCCCGGCGACGGCGGCGAAACTGTGCTTCCCCGTCGGCATCTCGGTCGGGTCGTCGATGTACATCGCCGACGAGAGCAACAACCGGGTCCGCTTCGTCGACTCGGCCGACACCATCTCGGCGTACGCGGGCAATGGCTGGCAGGTGGCCACCGCCGGGAACGGCGGCCCGGCGATCGACGCCGGCCTGTTCAACCCCGAGGGCGAGGCGTTCGACCCGGCCGGCGACGTGTACATCGCCGACGCGTGGAACAACCGGATCCAGGAGATCGCGGCGCACAGCCACACCCAGTTCGGGATCGCCATGACCGCCGGGGACGTGTACACGGTGGCCGGGAACGCGCAGGCCGGCAGCGGGCACGGCGGCGACGGCGGCCTGGCGACGGCAGCGTTCTTGTTCCTGCCGCAGTCGATCGCGGCCGACGGCGCGGGGAACCTCTACATCGCCGACAGCGACAACTGCCGGGTGCAGAAGGTCTCCGCGTCGACCGGGGACATCTCCACCGTCGCGGGCGGCTCGTCCGGGCCGTCCGCGTGCGGCACCTACACCAGCTCGATGAACGGCGGCGCGGCGACCTCAGCGAGCCTCAGCCAGCTCCAGGGCGTCGCCGTGGACGCCCGCGGCGACCTGTACCTCGCCGACACGTTCAACAACCGGGTCGAGGAGGTCTACGAAGGCGGCCAGAGCTTCGGCCAGCCGATGACCGCCGGGGACATCTACACGATCGCCGGCACCGGCACGCAGGGATTCAGCGGCGACCGCGGCGCGGCCACCTCCGCGACGGTGAACGACCCGGACGCGCTCGGCGTGGACGGGACCGGGAACCTGTACATCTCCGACTGGGGCAACAACCGGATCCGGGAAGTCCCTGTCACCACCGGCACCCAGCGCGGCCAGGCGATGACCAGGTACGACATCTACACCATCGCGGGCAACGGCGGCACCGGCACGGCCGGCAACGGCGGGCCGGCGACCAGCGCGAACCTGAACGGCCCCGGCAACGCCACCGTGGACCCGGCAGGGAACCTGTACATCACCGACACCGCCAACAACCGGGTCCAGGAGGTCCCGGCCGCCAGCGGCGTCCAGTGGGGCCAGTCGATGACCGCGAACTACGTGTACACGGTGGCCGGCAGCGCCACCGGGACGGCAGGGAACTCCGGCGACGGCGGCCCGGCGACCTCCGCGCGGCTCACGGTCGCGGAGAACGTATCGACCGACCCCGAAGGCGACCTGTACATCACCGACCACAACAACGACCGGCTCCGCGAGGTCGTCTCCGCCACCCCGGCCACGATCGCGCCCGCGCCCGGGCTGACCAGCGCCCTGTACCCGGCACCCGGCGGGATCACCGTCACCCAGCCCGGCGGCGCGCAGGTCACCTTCTACTCCGCCTCCGGCGGCAGGTGCGGCACCGCCCCCTACACCCAGGTCGCCGGGCAGTACTGCGTGCTGCCGCAGGACGTCGGCGCATCACTGACCCTCAGCAGCGGAACCTACACGTTCAACCCGGCTCCAGGGAGCGTCTACACCTACAACTCAGCAGGGCAGTTCACCAGCGAGTACGGCCAGGACGGCGAAGCTCTCTCACTGTCCTACGGCAGCCCGTTGCCAGGTCAGAGTGACCCCCAAGGCGTGACCTGCCCGTCGGGCGCAACGTCATGCATGACGATTACCGCTGCGGTCGGCTCTGGCGGAACCGCTCGGACCCTGGTGATCGGCCTTAACTCCTCCAGCTTCGTCACCTCGGTGACCGACCCGATGGGCCGCACCTGGAATTACGGCTATACCACCACCAACGGCATGACCGACCTGACGTCAGCGACTGACCCGATGGGCAAGGCCACCACTTACACCTACGACAGCGGTAACGCCAACCCACTGCTCGTCAACGACATGGTGACGATCACCGACCCGAACGGCCAGCCAACCGGCGCTGACCCCGGGGTGCACACCACCGTGGCATACGACTCTTCGGGCCGGGTAATGTCCAGGACCGACCCGATGGGTTACCAGACCAGCTACAACTGGACCACGTTCAATCCGTCGACCGGTTCCGGGTTCATCACTGTCACTGACCCTGACGGCAACAAGACGGTGTACTACTACATACAGGGCACTATCGCCGCCCAGTCCGAGTGGACAGGACCGACTCTTACCTCCGAACGCGACTACGTCCCGGACCAGACGGTCACCCCCGGCGATAACAGTGCCGGCACCCAGCTCGACATCGCCACGGCAGACGGTAACGGCACGGTCACCATCAGCTACGACGCTCGCGGTAACCGCGTGTCGACGACCTCGCCGAGTGGCACAACGACCATGCAGGCCACCGCGCTGAACGGGCCGGACTGCTACTCGGGAATTACGTCGTCGAGCACGTGCTCGCAGGCGTCCGGTCCATCGCCGGTCACCCATGGCGGGGTGATCACCCCGCCATCATCAGCGCCGCCCCAGGGAGTGACCTGGACTCTGTATGACGACTACGGCAATGAACTGTACACCACTGCCGGCGTATACGAGCCGGGCAGCAATGCCGCCGCCTACTCCCAAACCACCTACCAGCTGTTCAAAGGCAACACCGTCACCCTCAACGGGAACAACATCTCCTGCACCGCTACGCCACCGTCGGCGTTGCTGCCCTGCGCGACCATCGACGCGAAAGGAGTGGTCACTCAACTTGCATACGACGCCCAGGGCGACCTCATCTCCAGTTCCACCCCGGACGGAAACGGCACTGAGCTTGCCACCACCACCTACGCCTATGACAGCGATGGTGAGCAGACCAGCACCACCAGCCCGGACGGAAACCTGCCCAGCGCGAATGTCGGCAACTACACCACCACCGCGACCTGGAACGCCGACGGCGAACAGACGTCGGTCACCCACGCCGGCGGCACCGGCGCCACCGTCACCCCCCGCACCACGAACTACGGATACGATGCAGATGGTAACCGGATCAATGACATTGATCCGCGCGGCTACGAGACGGTGACAGCGTACAACGCAGCCGATGAGGGGACCCTTGCCACCGACCCGGACAACAACTCCGCGCTGACCTGCTATGACGGCGACGGGCATGTCACCCAGGCCGTGCCGCCCGCTGGCGTAGCTGCCAACTCACTTACGGCCGCGTCGTGCCCCTCTTCTTATCCGGCCGGTTACGGACAGCGGCTGGCAACGGATGCGACGACGTACACGTTCAACGCGCTGAACGAATTGACCCAGCAGACGACCCCGGCACCGGCCGGGCAGTCTGGGTACGAGACCACCAGCTACGCCTACGACGGCAGTGGGCGCCTCATCCAGACAACCAGTCCGCCCACGATCAACGGCGGGCCGAGCCAGGTCACCGTCGGCACCTATAATTCCGAAGGCCAACTGGCATCGGAAACAACCGGCTACGGCACATCCGCCGCATCGACAGTCAGCTACTGCTACGACCCTGCCGGTCACACTACCTCGGTGGTCTACGCCGACGGAAACACCTCCGGCGTCGCCGAGTGCGAGACAACCTCGCCGTGGGTCATCAACTCATCCTCATACCCCACACAGGCCTCCTACCAGACGACCTACAGCTATGACTCGGTTGGTGAACTGGTATCGGTGACGCGCCCGGCCACCTCTGCGGCACCGTCAGGCGCCGCTACCAGTTTCACGTACGACCCAACAGGAAACCAGTTGACTGCGACCGATCCGAATGGCGTTACGGCCACCATGACCTACACGCCCGCCGGAAACGAGGCCAGCGTCACCTACTCAGGATCCTCCGCCCATTCAGCCAGCTACGCGTTCGACGCTAACGGAAACATGACGTCGATGACCGACGCCACCGGGACGTCCGCGTACTCGTACGACCCGTTTGATGAGCTGACCTCGGCGGAGAACGGAGCTAGCCAGACGGTGGGATACGGCTATGACGCGGACGGTAACACGACTGCGATCACGTACCCGCTGCCTGCAGGCGCCACCTGGGCCGCCAGCAGCATCGTGAACTACACCTACGACAACGCCAACCTGCTGACCAAGGTCACCGACTTCAACGGCAACCCGATCACCATAGGCAGCACCGCCGATGGCCTTCCGAACTCGGCTGGCCTCGGATCCACCGGGGATACGGTTACTACCAGTTACGACAATACCGACGCCCCGTCCGTGATTAGCCTGACGAACTCCAGCACCACGTTGCAGTCGTTCAGCTACTCCGACGCTCCGGCCAGCACCATCCTGTCAGAGTGCGACACCACGCCGTCCTGCTCCCAGCCGTCAGCCGCCTACACCTACGACGCCAAGGGCCGGGTCGCCTCCATGACCCGAAACGGCGGGACCGCCATGAACTATGGATTCGACCCGTCGGGCAACCTGACGACCCTGCCAGACGGGGCTTCCGCGACCACGGGCTACGACAAGGCCGGAGAACTCACATCAAGCCTGCTCAACGGCGTCACGACCAGCTATTCTTACAACGCCGGCGGACAGCGACTGACCGCCACCCAGGGCAGCACCATCGCGTCCGGCACGTGGAACGGTGCCGGGCAGCTCACCGGCTACACCAGCCCGGCGGGCAGCATGACCGGCGCGGCCTACGACGGCGAAGGGCTGCGGGCCTCGGCCACATTCACCCCGTCCGGCGGCTCCCCGGTTACCGAGAGCTATGTGTGGGACACTACCTCCGACACCCCGGCCCTTCTGATGGACTCGGCCAGCGCCTACATCTACGCCGGTGGCAACGCACCCGCCGAGCAGGTGAACCTGGCCACCGGCGCGGTGACTTACCTGGTCACCGACTCACTCGGTTCGGTCCGGGGTACCGTCAACGGCTCAGGTGCTCTGACCGGCACGACCAGCTACGACGCCTGGGGCAACCCAGTCACGTCCGGCGGCCTCACCGCGTCTACGCCTTTCGGCTACGCCGGCGGCTATACGGACCCGACCGGGCTGGTCTACCTGATCAACCGCTACTACGACCCGTCCACCGGTCAGTTCACCTCGCTAGACCCGCTTGTCGACCAGACGCTTCAGCCATACGCGTACACCGCCGGTGACCCGGTGAGCCAGACCGACCCGACCGGCTTGTACTTGCCGCCGGAGGGCGGGGGGTCGCCCTCGCCGCATCATCACCGCAAGCCGTCTCCTGGGAGCGGGGGAGCCGCATCAAAATTTAACCCGTACCCCTGGCTTAAGCGAGAGCATGATACGGCCGTGGCCGCGACAGCATTCAATGTGGGGCTTCAATTCCGGGAAGACTTCGGCCTCAGTACAGCCGAACTCCTGAAGGGCTTCCGGGTCGAGCACTACATCGAAGGTGTCAGCAAGACAGAAGGCGCGAAGTATGGTCGTGCTGATCTCACCTTCGCTTACCACCACATAGTGTGGGTCTGGGAGATAAAGTCTGACGGATATCCTGCAGATATAATTCGGGATGAAGTTGAACTGTACGTCGCTGGCCTGCATGCGGCAGGTAGGAATGCCGTCCCCGGCATCCCTCTCGACCCTGGCGACGTGGCTGTGCCGACGTGGCGAGGAGTGATGACCGTGCGCAACGCGCTGCCGGGAGATGGCAGCACTGGTGCCGTCACGTACACGAAAATCAGCCTTCGGGGGCTAAAGCCAGGTGAGGAGCCGAGGTCGGTGCCGGTGCGGGTACTGGTTCGCCTTGCTGTACGCGATACGGCCGAGGTGGCCGCCGGAGTCGTGGGCGCGGCTGGGATTCTCCTTGGGCTCGCGCGAGTGGCTCTGGAACTAGAGCCGACCTTCGGCTGAGTGGTTCAAATCCTGTGTGCGTGGGATGATCGCTGGGTCGAGGCGGAAAGAAAGGAGCGGGCAGAGGGTGCGGCTGAACGCGGAACTGATGGCGGAGATCCCGCCTGGCGGGCGGCACGCGGAGGCGGCGCGGGGCTGGCTGGACGGGGTGCTGGCGGAGGTGTTCCCTGACCTGCTGGAGGGCTTGCGGACCCGGCCGGTCACCCGGGCCGTCGATCGTCATTTCGATACCGGCCCGTTGGGTGAGCCAGGCCAGATGCTGGGCGAGATCTGGGTGGGCGTCACTAACCCGGTGCCCAGGCGGGGCGTGCTGTATTCCAGGGCTTCCTGGCAGAGGATGCTGGGTTCGCTGGGCAAGTCCCCGATGACCGTCTCGATCTCGATCCGCCCTCTGGGCGGGAACGGGTATCCCAGTGACCAGTCCGCTTACATCCAGGTCCGGCGCCATATCAGCGAGCCGGAGTGGCTGCGGTTCACGTTCCGCGCGCCCGCGTCCTTCACCTGGCATCCCCGGCCCCGGCCGGGCGCGACGGCCGCGGAAGTCCTGTCCTTTCCTCCCGGCGGCGGCGTTCCGGTGGTGGCCGGGCGGGACGCCGGCGAGGAGGTGCCGGGGCCGGGGAACGGCTGGCCAAAGTCACCTGAGCTGCAGGACCGGTGGGCGGGGTTCGTGAAGCGGCAGGCGGCGCGGATCGGGGCGTGTGCCGGGCTGATGACCGAGCGCATGCCCGCCGGCTCGGACACGGTGCTGCAGAAGCCGGGCTGGCCGCCGAACACGGCCATGCTCGGCACCCGCCGCGACGCGCTGTACCGGTACTTCTGGGTCACGATCATCCCCCCTGAGCTCGCGGTTCGCCTCGGCGGCGCGGAGGCTGCAACGGCCAGCGGGGCGTTCTGCGAGGTCAGCGAACTGCCGGACGGGTCACTGTGGCTGCGGGCCACGCCCACTCTCACCGAGTTCACCCGCGACCGGCTCCTCGCAGTGTCCAGGGCCCTGACCCCGGTCCTCGGCATCAGCCAGGCTAGGTGAAGGCCGGGCGGCCGGTCATATCCCGCTGCCAGCCCGGCAAATTGAAGACGCCGGTGTAGCTCGCCACTGCGGGCCAGGCTCGCGGTCCGGTCGCATCGGATTGCAGCTGAGACCGGCTGGCTTGGCTGGCGCCGCTCGGGAGTCGCGTTCCTCCTGGCCGGAATGGCAGCAGGGTGCTGCGGGGCCATGACGATCCGGTCTGCAAGTATCAGGCTGAAGAACTGTGCCAGAAGCTTGACGCGGGACACGGAATCACCAACGGAAGTCTCTGCGGTTTCGGGGATTGCGACAGTTCGCGTGTACCGCTTCAAGACTGGCATGGATGCCGTGACCTGCGGGTTTGCCCGGATGGGCTGGTTGCGGCAAGATCGCGGTTTGTGTCCCTTCGCCTGCACCACCACCTGGTGAAATGCCGCTGGCGTCCGGTCAGGGCGGCTTCCTACTGCTGTCCGCGGGGGAGTTATGCGAGCAGCTCGGGGTTAGCTCCGCATGTTACTCCTCTGCCCTGGCTGCGAAAGAGGGCACGGTTGGGAGGTCGTGGTCGGCATGTCGGCCGAGTTCATCAACGCCTCCGGGCTGCGGCTAGCGTGCAAGGCCTACCTGCGTCCTTATACCGAGGCTAATGAGCAAGGGCCAAACATTGCGCAATAGCTAAACTTCGGACTTATTAGACATCGCCACAGTCCAGCAAGATCAGCCCCTAAGCTTGCCGTTTAACCTCGGCTGTCCCGTCTTCCGGGCTTGCCGGGATTTGGTGATCTTGTCCCGGCGCGTCGCCGTGACGTGAGACGGCCACCGCGTGATCATTTCCGGGTTCCTTCCAAAGAGCCCGGGGATGATGGCGGTGGCCGTGGCATTCAGTATGGCGTGGCCGGAAGCCGGGGCCGGGCCGAAGCCGGAAACCGGCCGGGCGCGGAACCGGCTGACGGCGTTCCGCGGCGAGCTTTACCGCTGCTGCACGGCGCGGGCCGATGCGCTGTTCGAGCTGGCCGACGCGGTGCTGTGCGCGGAAGGGCCGGTGAAGACCCTGGCAGGGTTGTCGCTGGCGCCGGAGCACCGGCGCGGGCACGGGGCGCTGTATGACGCGGTGAATGCTGGCCGGGTCGAGATCGGGCGGCTGCGCCGGGCGGTGGCCGGGCTGCCGCTGCCGCGGGCTGCCGATGGCCGCCTGATGCTGGCGGTAGATGTGAGCAACTGGCTGCGGCCGGGCGCGGCGACCAGCCCGGACCGGCTGTTCTGCCACGTCTACGGGCGGGGGAAAGGCAACGCGCAGATGATCCCGGGCTGGCCGTACTCGGTGGTCGCCGCGCTGGAGCCGGGCCGCACCTCCTGGACCGCGGTGCTGGACGCGGTCCGCCTGGGCCCCGATGACGACGAGACCGAGGTGACCGCCGCGCAGGTCCGCGACGTGGTTACCCGGCTGATCGCGGCCGGGCAGCATAAGGAAGGCGACCCGGACATCCTGGTCGTCTTCGACGCCGGGTACGACGTGACCCGCCTGGCGTTCCTGCTCGCGGACCTGCCCGCGGAACTGCTGGGCCGGCTGCGCTCGGACCGGGTTCTGTATTTCCCCGCCCCGCCGCGCGCGCCCGGCGCGAATGGCCGCCCGTCCCGGCACGGCCCCGAGCTCAAGCTCGCCGGCCCGGGGACATGGCCGGACCCGCCAGTCACCACGGTGACCGAGACCACCCGCTACGGAACCGCCGTGGCCCGGTCCTGGGACCGGCTGCACCCCCGGCTGACCAGCCGGGCCGCCTGGGAACACCACGACGGCGAGCTGCCCGTCATCGAGGGAACCTTAATCCGGCTCACCGTAGATCACCTGCCCGGCGACCGCCACCCGAAGCCGGTGTGGCTGTGGTGGTCCCGCACCGGCGCATTCCCCGCCGACGTGGACCGGTGCTGGCAGGCGTTCTTGCGCCGGTTCGACATCGAGCACACCTTCCGCCTGCTCAAGCAGGTCCTCGGCTGGACCGCGCCGAAGATCCGCGACCCCCGGGCAGCTGACCAGTGGACCTGGATCATCATCGCCTGCCACGCCCAGCTCCGCCTCGCCCGCGGCCTCGCCGCCGACCTGCGCCGCCCGTGGGAACGGCCAGCCCCGCCAGGCCGGCTCACCCCCGCCCGGGTACGGCGGGGGTTCCGGAACATCCGCGCGACGGCAGGCTGCCCTGCCGGTGCGCCGAAACCCGGCAAGCCCGGACCCGGGCGGCCGCCCGGATCGAAGAACCGCCGCCCGGCAGCACGCCATGACGTGGGCAAGAACCCGAAAAAGGCCATAACCAAGAAGACCGCCAGGAAACAGGCAGGTTAAACGGCAAGCTAAGCTTGGGCGTATGGGTGAAAGGGGCGCACCCACTGGGCATGTCTTCATCTCCTACGTCCGCGAAGACTCACGCCAAGTGGATGCACTGCAACGGATCCTCCAAGCCGCCGGCATCCCGGGTCTGGCGCGACACTGCAAACCTGTGGCCAGGCGAGGACTGGCGCACAAAGATCCGGCGTGCGATCACCAGCGACGCGCTCGTCTTTATCGCTTGTTTCTCCCGGCGGAGCACCGCCCGCCGCAAAAGCTACCAAAACGAAGAACTCAATCTGGCCGTCGAGGAACTAAGGCGGCGGCCTGAAGACCAGCCATGGTTTGTGCCGGTGCGGCTCGACGATTGCCAAATCCCCGATATTTACATCGGCGGCGGGAACCGCACGCTCTCCCACATCCAGTGCGTGGACTACTTCGGTAAGCACGCAGACGAAGGCGCCGCCCGTCTCGTCGCCGCCATCCTGCGGATCCTCGCTCCGGTCCCGGTGACAAGCCGCCCAGCGAACTGCCGGGACGCTCACCCGAACCCGCTACCGCCGCCTACCAGCCCAAGCCCCCCGTTCCAGGTGCGACAGCTGGCCCCAGCCTGTCAGCTCACCTGACGACGCTCACCCACCCTGCTTCCCCACGACAGGGGCCGCCCCGCGAACCCCAACCCAGCGCCACAGCGGCAGCACATGTGACCACCTATCCGCCAGCAACAGGCCGAGACCCATCTCAGCCAATGGTGGCCGACGCCCAGGTGCCCACCCGACCGCCGGATGACGGTTCCGCAGCAGCGGCAACGTCCCTTACCCTCACCGCCGGTATAACAGTCCCCCCAACCCACCGCGCGTCCCTGAACACGCAGGTACTGAGCGCCGAAGCCTCCGAACGCGCAGGGGAACCGGCGCGCCTCAAAGAACCGATCGCCAGCACCCGGCCGCGGACCGCCGAGCAGCAACGCCAAGTCCCGCGTGCCCTCGACGAAACCGCCCGCCAGCTGAACGGCACGCGGGCAGCACAAGGTGGTGCCGCGGCCGCCTCGCCCAGCCCGCGGCCATGCAAGGCGATAAGGAGTTCCCCGAACCGCTCCTCCCGCCGAGGCAGGCATCCCAGTCCAGGACTGCCGCGCCAGCCGGGCCGCATTCAGATGATCTTCCTCCGGGCGGTCAGGACACGAAGCCGCATCTCCCTTGGCGCCGGTGGCCAGTCTTGCTGGGTGTAGCCACCATCACGGCGACGGCAGCCATTGCCGCTAGCATCTTGTCCCTGCCCAGCGGAGGTAAGCCGTCACCACGCACCCATTCCCCGGCGGCGGGCCTGAGCGCGGGCGCCCGCCGGTTTGTCAGCGATATGCGGAGCACCTTCCAATTTGGCGGCGGCGTTCAGAACTCAGACATTGCGTCGTTCGGCGAGCGGGTTTGCGGCAGACGTAAGGTCGGCGCGTCGATCGCCAGCGAAGCGCCGATCGTCCAGAAAGACTGGACGAACACCGCGCCGGGTGAGGCCATCCAGATGATCCTCCTGGCCGAGAAGGACATCTGCCCTGCAGAGAAGGCAGCGCAGACCGTGACGTATGTGGTGACCGGCAGCAATGCAAGTAATGCCGATGTAACGTACGGCCCAGCCGGGTCCAGCTACCAGGCAACCGTCCCAATGTCGGTCACTCGGCCGCTCCGCAACCCGCCGTCCGACTCTTACGAGGTCGGCGCCCAACTCCAGGGCGGCGGAAGCGTGAGCTGCCAGGTCAAAGTAGACGGAGTGACGATCGCATCGGCATCAGCCGCGGGCAGTTACAACATCGCGCATTGCCAGATCGGCCAGGACGGGACCGGAAGCTGGGAGAACGCTTTGGCGGAGAACGCTGACGGTACGATAAACAGCGCCCGCCCCAGCGCAGGGTACTCCGTTACCCTGCCACCAGTACTGGCTGACGCCGGCGCGAACACGGTGTCGTTGCGGATCGTGCTGTCAGCCACGCCGTGGCGGCGGTCCTGGGTGAGTGTGCTTGCTGGACCGCCGGCATCGATCGCGTGAGTTATGTCGGCCGTCCGGTTGGCATCAGTCGACGAATCTGCCGGGGTCGGCTGACGACCGCCGCCGCCACGACGGCCCGGTGACATGTTGGGGCCCGGCGGAGCCAGGACTCGACGAGAACAGCTGGGCTCGTGACCAGCGCCTGCAGCGGCGGCGGAGAATAGCCGGAGAAATCCGCGCATCGGAAGCGTTAGTGCAGGTCAGGATGCATATCGGAGAGGTCTGTAAAACCGTCGGCTCAGCCTACGTTGGTTCGAACCCAACACCTGCCACTACCTGCGGAAATAGCCCCTGGCCTGGGTGTATGACGGTCAGGGGCTGTTCTAGTTCTGGTCCGGTGGCGTCCGACTGGATCCGGTAGTTTGCGGCTGATCGTGGTTGAGCGGTGGTTGAGGATTCGTCGGGTCGGTAAGCCTGGACGAGAGTTCGTGCGTGGCGTTGACCTTGGCACGAACTGCTTCCGGACTCCTGGTGCAGGAACATGGCTGCCTTGCTCATCGGCCGCGACAGGCAGAGCCAGAGCCAACTGCCGACCTAGTGGGCAGGCAACTCGATGCTCCGACAGGACGGACCTCGACGGCAGTGGTGTCGCCCGCCAGGAGCATGGGGCCGGCGTGAGCTGAGTTTCGCCAGGGGGATGGGACCGCCGGTCCGCCAGTTATGGGACCGTCGCCGTGTGGGGCTGTGCTGGCTTGCGCTGCCCGGTTCACACT
>Ga0307372_10007371_pt1 | contig 15774 bp, 14 predicted proteins | sample OX1MG_FD_202533 | JGI IMG/M metagenome (GOLD analysis project Ga0307372, IMG submission 202533) | Soil microbial communities from Risofladan, Vaasa, Finland - OX-1 | ecosystem: Environmental > Terrestrial > Soil > Coastal area > Acid sulfate soil | place: Finland: Risofladan, Vaasa | collected... | reverse complement strand
ACGCTCTCCGGCGGCCAGAAGCAACGAGTCGCGATTTCCCGGGCCATCATCCGCGATCCGCGCATTCTGATTCTCGATGACGCACTCTCGAGCGTCGATACCTACACCGAAGAAAAAATACTGCGGCGCCTGACCCAGGTGATGGCCGGAAGGACCACGATCCTGATCTCGCACCGCGTCTCCACCATCCGCAATGCCGACGAGATTGTGGTGCTGCACGACGGCACAATTGTCGAGCAGGGGTCCCACGAAGAATTGCTGGCCATGAACGGCCATTATACAGAGTTGTACAACAAACAATTGATCGAAGAATCGCTTGAAAAGGAAATGTAGCTCAACGACCTGATGGCAGACGGCTTACACGAAGAGGAAGTTCTCGGAAAAGCGTATGACGCGCGGCTGATGCGGCGCCTGCTGGGATATCTGCGTCCTTATCGCCGGGTGGTCTTCTTCGCGCTGATCGCCATCTTTTTCTACGGACTGCTGCAAGCGGTCCCGCCCTACCTGCTGGGAGTGGAAATCGACCGGTATCTCGATCCCACAAAGCGCCACCAGATCCCACAATTTCTGCTGCATTTTCTCAGCGCCAATCCTCGCGAGGGCATCCTTCAAATCGCGTTTGTAATATTCCTGCCGACGGTCCTGCTGACGTTCATCCTGCAGTTTGTCCAGACGTTTGCCATGCAACTGGTCGGGCAGAAAGTCATGTACGATCTGCGCAAGCAGGTGTTTGGGCATCTTCAGCGGCTGCAGATGGGCTTCTTTGACCGCAATCCTGTCGGCCGGCTGGTCACGCGCGTCACCACGGATATTGACGTCCTGAACGATATGTTCGCTTCCGGCGTGGTGGCCGTTTTCGGCGACTTCTTCACCCTGGTCAGCATCATGGCCGTCATGCTGGATCTCGACTGGAGGCTCGCGCTGCTGACCTTTGCCGTTTTGCCGCTGATTGTTCTGGCCACGGCGCTGTTTCGGAAAGCGGTGCGGGAATCTTACCGGCGCATCCGGCTTACCATCGCCCGCATCAACACCTATCTCCACGAACATATCACCGGCATGCCCGTGTTGCAGCTTTTCAATCGTGAACAGAGAAGCTTTGCCGAATTCGAAAAGATTAACGGGGACTATTTAAAAGCGTACAAAGACTCCATCCTGGCCTATGGGCTGTTTTACCCCACGGTGGAATTTCTCGGCGTGCTGGCCATGGTCATCATCCTGTACAAGGGCGGCGGCATGATTATGGCCGGAACGCTGACCGTGGGAACAGCAATTGCCTTCATCCAGTATTCGCAGCGGTTCTTCCGGCCGATTCAGGACCTGAGCGACAAATACAACATCCTGCAGGCGGCCATGGCCAGTTCTGAGCGGATCTTCAGGTTGCTGGACACGCCGGTAAAGATCTCCGATTCCGCCCGCCCGACACGGCTGCAAAAGCCTCGCGGCCGTGTGGAATTTCGCAACGTGGGTTTTGCCTACAGAGACAATCATCGCGTGCTGGAAAACGTTTCGTTTACGATTGAACCGGGCGAGACCGTTGCCGTGGTGGGGCACACGGGCGCCGGCAAAACCACCCTGACCAACCTGCTGCTGCGCTTTTACGACGTTCAGGAAGGGTCCATCCTGTTCGACGGCGTGGACGTGCGAGAGCTCACCCTTTATGAACTGCGGAGCAACTTCGGAATCGTGTTGCAGGACCCCTTCCTCTTTTCCGGAACCATTGCCAGCAACATCCGGCTCGGCACCGATGGCATTTCCACCGGGCAGGTCCGGGATGCGGTCCGGCGCGTCAACATGCTGGATTTTGTCGAAAGCCTTCCCGGCGGTTTCGACGAGCCCGTCAAGGAACGGGGAGCGACGCTATCCTCCGGCCAGAAGCAACTGCTCTCTTTCGCCCGGGCGCTGGCCCACGACCCAAAGATCCTGATTCTTGACGAGGCCACGTCGAGCGTGGACACGGAGACTGAACATATGATCCGCGAGGGCCTCCGGCGGCTCCTCGAGAATCGCACATCCCTCGTCATCGCTCACCGCCTCTCGACCATTCAGAACGCCTCGAAAATCATCGTGATGCACAAAGGACGCGTGCGAGAGGTGGGGACCCATCAGGAACTGCTGCGTATGCAGGGAATCTATTTCAAGCTCTATCAGCTCCAATACAAGGATCAGGAGTTGATCGCCTCTTCCGGGCCGGCCAGGGGACCATGTCCAGAAACCGTTTCATGATGGTTGCCGGAGAGCGCTCCGGCGATGTGTATGGCGCCGCTCTGGCTCAAGCACTGAAAGCCAGGGTCAACGATGCTGAGGTTTTCGGCTGCGGGGGCGAGGCCATGCGCGCCGCCGGCGTCGAAACCGTCGTCGATATCCACCAGGTCGCACTGATTGGAATCTCCGAGGTGGTCTCCGGCCTGCCCAAAGCCTATCGCGCCATGAAAAGCCTGATCGCAGAAGCGGCCCGGAGAAAGCCGGCGCTTGCGGTCCTGATCGATTCGCCATCTTTAAATCTGCGCCTGGCAAAGCGGCTGAAACAGCAGAACATTCCTGTCGTCTATTTCGTAAGCCCGCAGATCTGGGCCTGGAAAAAATGGAGGATCAGGAGGATCAAGGCGTGCGTCGACAAGATGCTCTGCCTTTTCGACTTCGAAACTGAAATCTACGAGAAAGCGGGCGTGCCCGTCGAATACATCGGCCATCCGCTGGTGGATAGGGCAGCCCCAAGCCAGACTCGCGAGGAATTTTTCAGCCAGGCAGGGCTTGATCCGAACACTCCCACCGTCGCCCTGCTGCCCGGAAGCCGCCGGACCGAGGTTGCGTTCAATCTCCCGGCAATGCTGGATGCCGCCGCTCGGGTGGGATTGTCCCGCCCCATTCAATTTGTCATCGCTTCCGCCCCGACAATTGATTCCCAATGGCTGGAATCCCTGGTGGCGCGCGGCTATCCAGGCAAAGCCCCTTTGCGCACGCTCAGCAATGCAGCGCACGCGGCCCTGCAATACTCCAACGCCGCCGTGGTCGCCAGCGGGACCGCCACCATCGAGGCAGCTTTGCGGGAATGCCCCATGATCGTCGTCTATCGGGTTTCGGCTTTCACAGCCCTGTGCGCCAGGGTCATGATCGATGTTCCGTTCTACAGCATGGTCAACCTGCTGGCCGGCCATGCCGCGGTCCCGGAACTGATCCAGAACGACTTTAACGCCGCCCATCTGGCATCCCGGTTGCAGTCATTGCTCGATGACGGCGAGGCGCGAACCCAAATGGTCCAGGACCTTCGAAGCGTCAGGCTGCGCCTGGGCCCGGAAGGCGCAATCGAGCGTGCCGCCGATGCGATCGTGCTTCATCTTGAGGGTCCCAAGGCATCCCTGAAGGGCCAATAAGGCATCCTTGAGATAGGGCACATTGACGCCTGGGGCCATCGCAGTGTAATTTTTTTGTGACCGACTGTTCCAGCGCCCTGCCGGGAATTGTATTATCAATTGTATTGCCGTTTTCTCTTGAAAGGCTTGAATCATCTATGAAGCACGCCGCATTGTTTCGCCGGATAAGGGGTGCCCTGGCGCGCCGTCCCTGGGGCGCGGGGCGCTCGAAAACGGCCGGTTTCCTGGGTCTTGTTCTTCTGGCCTGCCTCTCCAGCGCCTGGGCCGCTGGTCCCGCGCAGTTTGTTGTCAAGAAGTACGAAATCAACGTCCAGTTGTTTCCCGCAACCCACATTCTTGACGCCAGCGCCAGGATTGATTTTGTGCCCCAGACCAGCATCAGCCAGCTCAATTTTGAGCTGAACAGCGCCTTGCGGGTCCAGAAGATCGTGGATCCGGCAGGAAAAGATGTCCCTTTCCAGCAGAACGGCTTGAGTCTCCAGATTAATCTTTCCAGCCCTGTCACCGGAGGCCAGGCCTCCTCCATCACCGTCAGCTACAAGGGCGGCATGGGAACCGCGGAAGGAAGTCCCGTCGAGGGCCTCCAACTCTCCTATGTTGGACCCGAAGGCTCCTATCTGCTTTATCCTGGACGCTGGTTTCCGGTTGTCAGGTCCGGGCTCGATCGCTTTGCCGCAACCCTGCACATCACCGTGCCCACCGGCGAGACGGTGATCGCTTCGGGCACGCCGTCGCCTCCTGTGGAACAGGCTGGCAATACGACCTATTCATTTGAGTTTGACCAGACCTCGTTTCCCGGCACGTTTTATGCCGGCAACTATTCGGTCCAACATGAGACCGCTTTGGGAGCCAACGTATACCTCTACCTGAAACCAGGAGACGAAAATTACGCTGCGGATTACGGAGCTACGGCGGCAAAGATTTTGAGCTTTTTCTCCAGCAAGTTCGGATCTCTGCCGAATGGCAACCTGGCCGTGGTCGAGATCGCCAACGACACCGTAGGCGGTTATTCCTCGCCCGGCATTGTCGCACTTGCGTCGCGCGGCTTCTCCGAGCCGGTCAACGCGCAACTGCTGTCCCATGAAATCTCCCGCCAATGGTGGCGATGCTTCATCAGTCCCGCCACTCCTGACGACGCCTTCCTCGACGACGGTCTTGCGCTGTACTCATCGGCGCTCTACATCGAGCAATCGCAGGGCGAAACAGCGTTTGAAAACTTCATGCACACAACGGCCATCGGGGCCCTCACTCACGAAGAGACGGCCCCGATCGCCCAGGCCGGATCGCTCCAGCCCTACACGCCGCAATACCATTCCATCGTGGCGCAAAAAGGCGCCATGGCCTTCCATATGCTGCGCTGGGTTATCGGCGACGAGGCCTTCACCACGGCCCTGCATGACATGGTTCAGCAATACGCATGGAAGTCCATTAGCACCCGGGATTTCGAGAAAATCGCAGAGGCGGCCAGCCATCAGAAGCTGACTTACTTCTTTGCGCAGTGGGTAAGTTCCACCGGGGTGCCCCAATTCAAAGATTCCTGGGCCATCTATCGCGTCAAAAATTACTATCAGGTGGTTGGCAAGATTCAGCAGGACCTCGATATCTTTCGAATGCCCGTGGACGTTCGTGTCAACTCCGAGGGCCGCAGGCCCGTCAATGACCGTATCCAGATGGTTGGGACCACGGCGGACTTTACGGTGAACACGGTCACCCGGCCAACCCATGTGGAGATCGATCCCGGCAGCCACATCCTCAAAATGACCGACGCGATCCGGACCGAAGTGGAAATCGCCCGGGGCGACCAGCTTGTTGCCGAGCAGGCCTACCTGGAAGCCGTCAAGCAGTATCAGATGGTCGTCGGCCAGAACAAGAACAATTCCCTGGCCCACTACCGGCTTGGACAGATTTATTTCCGGCTCCACAACTACAATGCCGCGGCAGAGGAAACGCGGGCCGCTTTGGACGGAAACCTTGAACCCAAATGGATTGAGGTCTGGGCTCACCTGACTTTGGGAATGATCTTCGACGCCACCGGGCAGCGGGACCGCGCCTTGAATGAATACCAGCGGGCCTTGCAGACCAAGGACGACACCCAGGGCGCTCTTGAAAAGGCCAATCAGTATATCAAGAAGCCTTACGCAGACCAGAGCCGCGCCATCGGATAGAGAGAATCCTTACCGAAAGGATTTCCTTCGCAGACCCTCATTGCGCCTCAGGTTGCTTCGCCGGCCGGGGGGCGGGCGCTGAGTTCCCTGTAAGTCTCCTCAAATGCCTTGAGCGCCGCATCGTCATAGAGCACAAAGTAAATCTTCTCCAGGCTGGTGCGCGACTTGAGGTGCTCAAGCACTTCGCTGATCATGACAGTTGCGCATTCGTCCATCGGAAAGCCTGCGATCCCGGTGCCGATGGCCGGAAAGGCAATCGTCTTGAATCCCTTTTCCTCGGCGCGGAGCAGGCTGTTCCGGGTCGCGTTCCGCAACGACTCCGCGGTGGTCCTCCCGCCCAATTGCATGCTGGCCGCGTGAATCACATAATACGCCTTCAGGTTGCCCGCCGTGGTCACGGCAGTTTCACCCAGGCGGATGGACCCGATGCGGTCGCATTCTTCCTGGATTCGCGGACCGCCTTGGCGCCGGATAGCTCCGGCGACTCCCGCCCCCAACGCCAAATCGTTGTTGGCCGCATTGACAATCGCGTCCACTTCAACCTCGGTGATATCACCCTTCGTGAAGTAAATCCTGGCCGGCATATTCCCTCAGATGGATCGAGCATAAGTTACTGCAAGAATAACTGAGATGGCAGCCGCTGGCCAGTGCTTCCACCACCGTTACATCAGACGGGCCTGTAGCGCAGCGTTCGCCTTCGAACACTGCGGACTTTTCGAGACCCCTCACGCGCCGCAGGGCTAAACGGCGGGCCCTGCGCTACAATAGCGACCCATTCCCCAATTTTTACGGGACCCCAGTGTTTCCACTTACTCCGGATGAAGACTGGCCGCCATCGTCATCGTAACGCCGCCACGGCTTCACCCCAACCAGCGTTCAAGCCGGCGAAAGTAACGGAGCTTTTGGGAGCGCGAAAGGCTGCCGTTGCGTCCGCTCGTCGAGGGCAGGACAAAAATCCGTGAGCGCCCAAACAGGGCGCGTTGCGCTCCCAGTTCCGCCTTACGGCCCTGGAACTTCTCAAACCCTGTCTTGCCGTTGAATGCAATGGCGCCCGGAGACGCTTGCAGGAGCTTCGACTTGAGGGCGGGGACGCCCTGGCGAAAGTCTTCTTTGTGCAAGCCGCTGATGGAATTGGACCAGCGTTTGACGAGATCGGTCAATCCGAAACCGAACTCCAGCATGCGGTGGTCCTCTTCCGGGCTCAGGCGGACCGGCGTCAGCCCCGCCTCGAAAAGGAAGGTCCAGAACGGGTTGCCCCGGCCGGCATAATAGTGCCCGATCCTGGCCGAGCGCTCGCCGGGATTGAAGCCGACAAACACAACCTTCAGCCCGGGACGCAAATAGTCTGGCAAATCGGGATACACTATCGGCCCTCATCCGAACCATAACAGGGATGTCCGGGGAAGTCGCTACGGGGACGGAGTTCTCTTCCCTGCCCGCTCCCGGCACTGCGCCACAAACTGCTCAAAGATTTTGCGCTGCTCAGGACGCTCGCCGAACATTTCCTCGGGGTGCCACTGGACAGCCAGAAAAAACGGGTAATCGCCTGCCAGTTCGACAGCCTCAACCAGGCCGTCTTCCGAACGGGCCGTGACCTTCAGTCCCCTGCCCAGTCGCTTGACCGCCTGGTGGTGAAGGCTGTTGACCCGGCAAATGCCCGTAAAAATACCGTGCAGCAGCGAGTCCGGTTCCGTCACGGTTACGGAATGGGTGGGTTCGCCACGGCTGCCCTGCTGCTTGTGATCGCGTTCGAGCGCCGTGTCATTTTTCAAGTCCTGGTACAGTGTTCCGCCGAACCGGACATTGATCATTTGAATCCCCCGGCAGATACCCAGAATGGGCAGGCGCGATTCGATCCCATCATCGAGCAGGGCCATTTCAAAATCATCGCGCGCGCGGTTGACCTTGACGTTGCCGTACTTGATCTCCTCATCATAAAGTTTGGGATCAACATCCTCCCCGCCCGTAAAAAGAATCCCGTCAAAAGCCTCACTCGATACCCGCCCTTCGTCAGCGGCCGACACCATCTGGATTTCTTCCGGCCGGACTCCCGTGGCCGCCAGCGCCTTAAAATAGGGCGATTCAGGCCCCTTTGCTCTTTCCTTTTCCGAAACCGAAACTGCAATTTTCATAATGTCAGTCCCTGCAGAGTTCAAACTCCTTCCGTCGTGTGGCCGCGCCTCGCTTGCCAGGCACTATTTTCCCTTGACAGGACCCGCCGATTCAAGTAAAAACATAATTATGCGCGCGATGCATAAATATTCCCGCTGGGTGGCCGAGTGAGGGCGATAACCGAGGCTGAAACCTTTAGCGATTCGAGCAAAAACGAGGGGCCGGTAAGGGTTGTCCGGGTGGCTGTTGCGGGAGCAACGGGCTATGCGGGTAGGGAGTTGTTGCGCCTGCTCGCCCGCCATCCGCAGGCCCGCGTTGCCCGCCTGATGTCTTCCGGACGGGACGGGAAGAAAGGGTTCCCGATTGAGCATTCCCACCCCGGCCTTCGCGGAAAGTTCGCAGTCCCCTGCGAGCCGCTCTCGGTGGACGCTCTGGCGCCTTCCGAGGTGGACCTGGTTTTCCTGGCCACTCCGCACCAGACGGCCCTTGAGGTTGCCCCAGCGCTCATCGAGCGAAACCTTCGCGTGATAGACCTGAGCGGCGCTTTCCGGCTGAAGGACCCGGCGGCTTATCCCCGCTGGTACGGATTCGAACACCACGCCCATGCCGCTTTGGAAGAAGCCGTTTACGGCCTGACGGAACTGAACGCCGGGAACATCGCAAAGGCGCGCCTGGTCGCCAATCCGGGCTGCTACGCCACCTCGGTGATTCTGGCGCTTGCCCCGGTGCTGCAGAAGGGCTGGATCGATACCAGGGCCGGCATTATTTCCGACTCCAAGTCGGGCGCCAGCGGAGCGGGCCGCTCGTTGAGCGAGAAGCTCCACTTTGTGGAGGTCAACGAAAATTGCCGGGCTTACAGCCTTTTCAACCATCGCCACTTACCGGAGATGCTTCAGTCGCTGGGTCTTGCGGAAAAGGATTTTACCTTCACGCCCCACCTGCTCCCGATTACGCGCGGCATTCTGAGCACCATCTATGTCCGTCTTGCCGGGTCCCGCTCGCAGGAGGAAATTGCCGCGCTTTATCATGGCTTTTACGCCCAGGCTCCCTTTGTCCGCGTGCTGGACGACGGTGTGCCGGAAATTCAATCCGTCGCCCACACGAACTATACGGACATCGGCTTCTCGCTTGACCGCGACGGCGTCCGCATGATCATCGTATCCGCGCTCGACAATCTGATGAAGGGAGCGGCGGGGCAGGCCATCCAGAACATGAATCTGATGTTTGGGTTCGCCGAGGGAACGGCACTGACGTGAAAATTGTTGTCAAGATAGGAGGGCAGTCAGCGGAGGAAAAGGTTCGGCGGCGGCATCTGGCCCGGCAGATTGCCGGACTGTCCCGGGCCGGCCATCATGTGGTGGTGGTCCACGGAGGAGGCAAGGCGCTGACCCAGACGCTCCAGCGCCTGGGAATTGAGACGGAATTCCATAACGGCCTGCGGGTGACCGATGCCGCAACGCGCGACGTTGCGCTGATGGTTCTGGCCGGAATCATCAACAAGCAGTGGGTCGCCGAACTTGAAGGACAGGGCCAGCCGGCCCTTGGGATCTGCGGCGGCGACGGCAAGCTGGTGATGGCGCGCCGGCTGACGACCACCGTCAACCGCTCAAAGAAAGATCTGGGATTTGTGGGGCGTCCGACAAAGATCAACACCGCCATCCTCGACATGGCGTTCTCAAAGGGCTTCGTGCCCGTTGTGGCAAGCCTGGGACTCAGCGCCGCGGGCGAATATCTCAACATCAACGCTGACGATCTTGCGGCAGCGCTGGCAGTGGCCCTTGAAGCCGACCGCTTGCTCTACCTCACGGAGTCAGGCGGCGTCTGGGATGCAGAACGGCAGTTGCTGCCTCTGGTGCGGGTCAAGGATATCCGGAGCCTGATCCACAAGGGAACGGTGCGCGACGGAATGATTCCAAAACTGCGCTCCTGCGCGCGGACCCTTCAGCACGGCGTCCATGAAATCGACATCATTTCTCCGGACACGCAAAACTCTTTGCTGCGGACTGTCATCAAACGTGAAAGCGTGGGAACAAGGATTGTAAGGTCGTCATGAACTACGAGCAGGTTGCAGAACTCGAAGAACGCAGGCTGGTTCCCACTTACAATCGCCTGCCCTTTCTGGCGGTCGCTGGCGAAGGTTGCTACCTTTACGACGACCAGGGCAGAAAGTACCTCGATTTCCTGGGAGGCTTGGGGGTGAATGCCCTCGGCCACGCCCATCCGGAAATCATGGCCGCGCTGCGCGATCCCTCGGAAAGCCTGCTTCACGTCTCAAATCTCATCTATCACCGTTTTCAGGCCCCGCTGGCCGACAAGCTGGCGAAGCTCACCGGGCTCGACCGCGCCTTCTTTGCCAACACCGGGACCGAAGCCGTCGAAGGGGCCCTCAAGCTGGCCCGGGCTTACGGCCGCGAGCATTCTTCAGAGCGCACCGGAATTCTGGCCATTGAGAACTCCTTCCACGGACGCACCATGGGCGCTCTTGCCGCCACCTGGCCGGAGAAATATCGCAAGCCCTTCGAGCCGTTGCCGCCAGGCGTGAAGTTCATCCGCCAGAACGACGTCGGCCATCTCGAAAGCAACTTTTCCCCGAACACCGCCGCGTTGCTGGTGGAAGTCATTCAAGGCGAGGGCGGCGTGGTCGAACTCGACGAGGAGTTTCTGAAGGCCGGGCAGGAGCTCTGCCGCAAGCACGGCGCCCTGTTCATCTGCGATGAGATCCAATGCGGTCTGGGGCGCACCGGGAACTTCTTCGCCTATCAGCGGTTCGGCCTCAAGCCGGACATCGTGCTGGCGGCGAAACCTCTGGCCGGCGGGTTGCCGCTGGCGGCCATTCTGGTCCGCGAAGAGGTGGCCCTGGCCTTCCATCCCGGCATGCACGGCACCACCTTCGGCGGCGGTCCGCTCCAGTGCCGCCTGGCCTTGAAATTCCTCGAAATTCTTGAGCGGCCGCAATTCCTGGAGCACGTCCGCCAGACCGGCTCGTATTTCCGGACCCAGTTGTTGAATCTTCAGAAGGAACTCCCCGTCATTCGCCAGGTCCGCGGCCAGGGGCTGATGCTTGCCGCGGAACTTTCAATGCCCGGCAAGGAAATCGTCGAGCAGGGCGTGGAAGCCGGGGTTCTGTTCAATTGCACTCAGGAACAGGTTTTGAGATTTCTTCCTCCGCTGGTCATCGAGCGGCAACAGGTCGATCAATTAATCGAGGCGCTGCGCTCGATTTTAATTTCTGTCTCAAGCATTGAAAAGAAGGGGGTGCGCGCATGACGCCCGTGGCAACCATGGAAAAACAGGAACAACTTAGTGTGCATGATTTAATTGCGGACCAGGACCTCACTGCGAATGACGTCCGCATGATTTTCGATCTCGCCGGGCGCGTCAAGGCATCGCCTGCGGCCTACGCTCGTGCGCTGGCCGGCAAGCAACTGGCGATGATCTTTGAGAAACCGTCGCTCCGCACCCGCGTGACCTTTGAAGTGGGCATGACCAGCATGGGCGGGTTCGCCGTCTACCTGGACCACTCCAAGCCTCGCCTGGGAGAGCGGGAATCGATCAAAGACGTGGCCCGGAACCTCGACCGCTGGGTGGACGGCATCGTGGCCCGCACCTATTCGCACCAGTCGGTCGTCGAACTGGCCGGGAACGCTTCCATCCCGGTGGTCAACGCCCTGACGGACCTGCTGCATCCCTGCCAGGCGCTCGGTGACTTCTTTACCCTGACGGAAAAATTCGGCCGCCTGAAAGGGCTGAATCTGGCTTTTGTTGGCGATGGCAACAATGTCTGCCATTCGCTGATGCTGACCGGCGCCAAGCTCGGCGCGACGGTCCGCGTGGCCACGCCCTCCGGCTTTGAACCCAAAGCGGAAATCGTTGAACAGGCCAAAGCCCTGGCGCACGCAACCGGCGCAAAGGTCCAACTGTTTCGCGATCCTCTGGAAGCCGTTGCCGGCGCGCAGGCCGTCTACACCGACGTCTGGGCCAGCATGGGCCAGGAATATGCCGCGCATCTGCGGACCCAGGTCTTTGCTCCTTATCAGGTAACCGAAAACCTGATGAAGACCGCAGGCGCGGACGCCGTTTTCCTCCACTGCCTTCCGGCTCATCGCGGGCAGGAAGTCACCGACGCCGTGATCGACTCTTCAAAGTCGCTCGTCTACGACCAGGCCGAGAACCGTTTGCACGTTCAGAAGGCGCTCCTCATCCTGCTCCTGCAAGCCCGTCGGGCGTAGAAGGTGACGCCAGCGGGCACTTTACCCCAAAGCGCTTGTGACGGCGTCCGCATCCCTGGAGAGGACCAAATTGCCGACCCTCCGCAAGGCCCGTCCCAGCGACGCTCCCGCTCTCTTCAAGCTGATCCATCAGTACGCAATTGAAGAGGTGATGCTTCCGCGCGCGCTGCCAGAACTTTACGAGGACATCTGGGAATTCACAGTGGCGGAAAAAGACCGCCAGGTGATCGCCTGCGGAGCGCTCCGCCTGTACAACGAGGAGATCGCCGAGATTCGCTCCCTGTGCGTGGACCCTGGACAGAAGACGGGCGGGCTGGGGCGGGCGGTTGCAAGCAAGCTCCTGCATGAAGCCAAAGGGCTTGGACTCAAAAGCGTCTTTGCGCTCACCGTGGTGCCCGGCTTTTTTTCAAAGCTGGGATTCTATCCTGTCGAACGGGGCGCGCTGCCCCAAAAAGTGTGGCGCGACTGCCTGCAGTGCGAAAAGTATTTCCGCTGTAACGAAAAAGCCATGGTCTTCGACCTCGCCAGCCTGCCTGCCAGGAGCGCTCAGAGCGCGCCCGCCCGCTCCCGGACCGCGTAAGGGCGTTTCAGGATGCGGTCCCGCCGGCCGGACTTTCCGCCTCCTCACCCGATTGAACGGGACCTTCCCCCGCGAAATAGACAATAAGCATTCCCAGGGTTGCGCCGATGGTGTCGATGCCGCAATCCACAATCGAGGGGCCACGGCCGGGCACAAGCCTCTGATGGAATTCGTCCGTCAGAGAGTACAGACCCGCCAGCAGGATGCAGGCCAGGGCTTTTCTCGGGTCCCAGACGCTCCGATGATCGTCACCGAGGGCGTGGTAGAGGAAAATGGCAAAAATGGAGTATTCGGTGAGGTGACCCAGTTTTCTGGAACCAAATTCGAGCAGTCCAAAAGTGTGGGGAGAAACTTCCAAATGAAGGATGGCCAGAATGTCAGCAAGCAGACGGTTGGTGAATGACGCTCCAAAGGTCGCGGTGGACATGTAAAAGATCACGCCGGCCCAGACGGCCACCGGGACCCACCACAGCAAGGCGCGCAGGCGCATCTGACCTTGGAAGCTGGAAGACGAATTATTCGAGGCGATAGTTGGGGGCCTCCTTGGTGATGATGACATCATGCACGTGGCTCTCCCGCAGGCCGGCGGAGGATATCCGGACGAACCGGCCCCGCTGCTGAAGCTCAGGGACCGTGGCGCAGCCGGAATAGCCCATGCCGGAGCGAAGCCCGCCCACAAGCTGCTGCACCATATCGGCCAGCAGGCCCTTGTAAGGCACCCGGCCCTCAATCCCCTCAGGAACCAGCTTGGAGGCCGCCTCTTCCTGGCCGTAGCGGTCCCTGGATCCCTCCTGCATCGCGCCGAGCGATCCCATCCCGCGGTAGGATTTGAAGGTCCGTCCCTGATAAAGAATGGTCTCTCCCGGACTTTCTTCCGTGCCGGCCAACAGGCTTCCGATCATTACCACGCTGGCTCCGGCGGCGATGGCCTTGGTGATATCGCCTGAAAACTTGACGCCGCCGTCTGCGATCAGCGGAATGCCCGCTTCGCGCGCCGCGCGCGCACACTCTGCGACAGCCGTGATCTGCGGGACGCCGGCGCCCGACACCACGCGGGTGGTGCAAATCGATCCGGGTCCGATCCCGACCTTCACGCCCGCCACGCCGAGTTCAATCAGGTCGCGGGCCCCCTCAAAGCTGGCCACGTTGCCCGCAATCACCTCGGCCTCCGGCAGGTTCTTCCTGATGGTTTTCACGGCCTCCAGCACGCGCTCGGAATGGCCGTGCGCCGTGTCCACCACAATCACGTCGGCCTGGGCGCGAACCAGTTCCTGCGCCCGCTCCAGAAAATCGCCCGTAACGCCAACAGCGCCTCCCACTCTCAACCGGCCCTGCTCGTCCTTGGCGGCCCGCGGATACTCGATCTTTTTCTGAATGTCCTTGACGGTGATCAGTCCTTTGAGAACGTAGTTCCCATCCACCACCGGGAGCTTTTCAATGCGATGCTGGTGAAGGATCCTTTCCGCCTCTTCCAGCGTCGTTCCCACGGGGACCGTGATGAGGTTCTTCCGGGTCATCCGCTCTTCCACTTTCAGGTCGGTGCGGGTTTCAAAACGCAGGTCGCGGTTGGTGAGAATGCCCACCAGCTTGCCGTTCTCCGTGACCGGCACCCCGGAGATCTTGTACCGGGCCATGATATCCAGCGCATCGGCGATCTTCTGCCGGGGGCCGATGGTGACGGGATCGACAATCATGCCGCTCTCGGATCGCTTGACCTTGTCCACCTCAATCGCCTGCCGGTCAACCGGCATGGTGCGATGAATGATGCCCAGGCCGCCCTGCTGCGCCAGCGCAATGGCGAGGCGCGATTCCGTCACCGTGTCCATAGCGGCGCTGACAATGGGAATATTGAGCGTGATTCGCGCGGTCAGTTGGGTGCGGGTGTCAGCCGTCGCCGGCAGGACCCCCGACCGGGCAGGCAAAAGGAGAACATCGTCGAATGTGAGTCCTTCGGGGATCGGACCATCGAGCATGGCGCCTCTTGTTAGAAACCTTTCGGATGGGTGAAAGTTCCATTTTAGTTTGCTTCACGGGGAGCGTCAAGGTAAGGCGTCGGGAAGACTTTTCGCGCGCGGGTGGCGCACACATCGCGATTTTTGCGATGTGTGCGGAAAATGGGGATCGTGCTATCGCAGTCCCGTTGTGGCGCCTCACCATGCTAAACCCACTCGGCTTTCCTGATCGCAGACATTAAAAATCAATGTCTGCGCCACCCGCGAAAAAGCACGAAGTTTGCGCTACGCCATCCCTGGTGATGCAGCAACTTGGTCAATAAATCGCTCGACCAGCGTTGCGCAGTGCGGAGGAATTGTGCTGACAACGCGGCGGCCTTGCGAGAAGAGCATTTTGTCGGGGACGGCGGCCATGCCCTCCAGGGTGTCCGCGATGAACATCTGAGCGAGCCAGCCCCACGCTTCGGCGAAGCCGCCGGCGTTCAACTGAGCGGCAAACTCCGGGTCGGTGACGCCAAGAATTTCACTCCACCGGTCGAGCACCTGCGCGTGCGCTTCGGCCGGGTCTTCGGAATAGCCGGTCTGGTCCAACGTGGCAGGAGCGGAACGGTCCAGGCGATGGTTGACGTCCCCCAGAACGAAACCTCCCCAAACTTCCGGCAGGCGGATGACCAACTCGCGCGGCAGCTTGAGCCCGGGATCGAATGCCGGGCAGGTGCATGACCACAACAGGGCCATCAGCGCTTCATCCGTGAGCTGCGTCCTTAAGGCGGCGGTCAGTCCGATGCCCGCGGCCGTCGAGGCGTGAGGGTTTTCCCTGAGGAACGATTCCACCGGCCCGATAAGTTTCTTCTCCGCCTGCTGCCGCAGAAAGTCGTAGGAACACAGGGCTGTGGCCACCGTCCGCCGCCGGGCCTTGCCGAGGCGCGAAGCCTTGTACCAGAGCGGATTGGAAAATCTGTCCAGCAGCCACATCGCCGATTCTCTCTCATCAATCCGATGCCCTTGCGCCGGATGCGGTTTGACCTGCCGCGGGTCCCAATGGCGGCAGGCGAAGCCGCCCTGATCGCGGTGAAGGGACACCGGCGTTTGTCTTGGGCCCAGTATTCAGTGGCCACAAGAAGCCCAACACAGAGGGCACTAAAAGGCTCCAGGTCCAAGCTTCAGAGACATAGAAGACACAAAGACCCTTCGCGGAGCCTGCCCTGAGCGCAGCGAACCGGCTCAAGATGACATGCGCCTAACGGCCGCGCGCTCACGGCGCGATGGAGAGCACGGCGGCAGACGCGTTGGGCAGCGTAAAGGTGTAATCACCATTCTCGCCCGGCGCGACGCTGGTGGCGTTGGGAGCGCCGGGGTCGCCCA
>Ga0307372_10007370_pt1 | contig 15777 bp, 15 predicted proteins | sample OX1MG_FD_202533 | JGI IMG/M metagenome (GOLD analysis project Ga0307372, IMG submission 202533) | Soil microbial communities from Risofladan, Vaasa, Finland - OX-1 | ecosystem: Environmental > Terrestrial > Soil > Coastal area > Acid sulfate soil | place: Finland: Risofladan, Vaasa | collected... | reverse complement strand
CACGGCGCGGCGCTTGACAAAAACCGGAACCTCGTCTACCCTATTCCCGCGGTTCGATTTTATTCTAAGGAGATTTCAGATGATGAAGAAAGCACGCGCCGTCATCGCCGGGCTCGCCGTCGCGGCCTGCGCATCGTGGGCCCAAGCGGCCGGCCGATCCCCGGCGCCTCGGACCAGAAAAATCGTCAGCGTGACTCGGGCGCTTAAGGCGGAGCGCGCGCGGCAAGAGGCGCTTCGGGACTGCGCGGCGGGTGGCCGCGACGGGTCCTGCGCCAAGGACTGGAGTTACTTGAGCCCCGCCGAGGCCAAGCTGGCGCCGCGCATGTCCGACCGGCAGTTGGAGCAATTCTCCGGGCTGCGCTACGACTACGCCCAAAACTGCAGGAAGCTCTCCAAAGTCATGGGCAAAGACGCGAAATCCCCCGCCCTGTGCGGCGCGGACTGGAGCTGGCTGGCCGCGGCGTCTTTGCGCGAACGGATGAAGGATGGCCAGGAGCAGGCGCTCAATGTCGTTGGGCAGCAGGACTGGGCGCGATAAGACCTAACCGGCCAAGGCCAGCGTCAAATCCTGGAAGATGACGCCCACGCCCCAGTTCTCGCCGCCGGGACCCCGCACCCGCAGGGTGCTATATCCAATCGTCATGCGCGCGTCGCCATGCATGATGGAAACCTCGGCGCGCCGCACCACGCGCCCGGAGTCCAGCGCGTCCTTGATGACCGCGCACAAAGCGGGGTAGGGCTCGAGCGCCTGGGAGTAGGGCTTGCCCATCATAACGGGGGCGGGAATGTGCAGGATGCGCCCCGCGGTGGCGTTGCCGTAGGCCACGCGGCCCGTCTCGTCTACGCCCAAAAATCCGCCGCCCAGGTTGTCGAGCACGCTGCGGTAGTACTGCCCCTCCTGCGTCATTGCCCGATTGTAGCAAACGTCCCGTAGCGCTGGGCGATGAGCTGGGAGAGCCCGCAGGGCCCGAAGCAAGGCGGCATCAAGAGAAAATCAGCGGCGGCATTTGGACCGGAGCGCCGCAAGCCCCCAATTTGCTATCTTGCCTTCGGACGCAACGGAGGCAATAGTGAAAAAAATATTCGGATTGACTTTGTGCGCGGCTTTTATTCTCGGCGCCGCCGGCGCCGGCTTCGTCTCGGCCCAGGCGCCCGCGGCGGCCAACACCCAGGACGACGGCGTCGGAACGCTCGGCCTGGGCCTCAACTGGACCCATCGGGAACTGGGCGGCGATCAAAACGTCCAGGACCCGGGCAACGTGACGGCGCGCTATTGGTTCAACGGCCGCTGGGGCCTGGACGTCGGCGCGGGCCTGGGCTTTCCGGTCATCTCCCACAACTCCATTTTCGCGGCGGACTTCGGCGTTGAGCCCCTATTCGCGCTCAAGCGCTCGGGACGCTCGGTGTTCTACGCCGACTTGCAGGCGCTGCCCTCAATCTCCTGGATCACGGGAGGCCAAAGCGGCAGCACGCTCACGCATGACGGCCAAAACGGCAAGGCCTTCGTGCTTTCGGTCTCGGCCGGCCTCGGGTTCGAGACGGCCCTGGCGGACTTTCCGAGCCTGCGCTGGTTCGCTCAGTTCAATCCCGTGGGTTACGAGCACGTCGCGCCCGCGCCGGGCTCGGTGGCCAAGGGCGGCTCCGCCTTCGATTTCCTCGGGTCGAACGCGATTCTGACCTTGGGCTTCCACTACCAGCTCTAGCGCCGTCGGCGCCGGAAAGCCGCGTCAGTTCCCGAAGACGGAGTGGATTTTGTCCTGGACGCTCTGGAAGAGCGGCGCGCCGTAATGGAGGGCCGCGGCGCCCGCGAAGCAAGTCACCGCCCCGACGGCCGCGGTTCCCGCCGCCGCGGGAGCGGCCACGGCGGCGACGACGAACCCGCCGCCCACGAGCACCGCGCCGCCCGCGATGACGTCCATGCGATCCTGGATATTGCCGTTGACCCACTTGTTGCGCAGCTTGTCGCTAAGGCCGGAGACTTTTGAGCGGATGCTGCCCGCGAGATTGCCCAAGACCCCCGAGGCGCCCGCGCCCTCAACGGCGCCAGCCCCCAGCAGGGGAACGTTAAGCGTCTTCTCGGAAAGCCCGGGCTTGACGGCAAGCGCCGTCCGGGCGGCCCGCCGAGCCAGAGGCCTCTCCGCCGCACGTCCCGCGGCCACGGCGCCCGGGTTGGGCTTGACCCCGAAAAAGGCGTTCAACTCGCTGAAGGCTTTTTGAACCTTGGGATTCTTGACGCCTTGCGCTTCCTGGGCCCGCAGCGAAGGGCAGGCGAGGGCCGTCAGGCACGCGACAAGCAGAAAAGAGCGGCGCATACGAGTCTCCTTGGAAATCAAAAATTTTCGTCTCACGACCCAATTATGAGGCGCGGACGCTCCGAAGTCAAGGGATCCGCGGCGTTCTCCGAAAAGTCTTTTTGTTAGAATAGGCGCCCAAGGGAATTTCCAATGCCCGTCGCGACCGTCGCCTTCACGAAAAAAAACGCCCGAGAACTCTCCACGCGCGCGCTGCGGCAGGTCCAAAGAGCGATGGACAAGGACGGCGCGGTCGCGCTGAAAAATCTTTTTTCCTTGAGCCTCCTCAAGCGCCTGCGCCAGGACGTTCTGCGCCGCCACGAATCCGGGGAGCTCCGGCGGCGCGGGCTTGTCCGCGACATCGGCGGCCGCTACGCCGCGCTCATCCCTTTTTCCGGCCCGTTCCTGGACCCGCGCTTCTACGCCGACGGGCGCCTGCACGGCATGATGGCGGCGCTTTTGGGAAGCGACTACTGCATCGGCAGCCTCGAAGCCGTCGTCTCCCTGCCCGGCTCGAGCCCGCAGCACCAGCATATCGACGGGCCCGTGCGCTTCGACCGCGTCGCGGGGAGAAGAAAAGAAGTTTTCGCGGGCGACCTCTCGGGCCTGCCGCCCTACGCCGTCACCCTGTGCGTGCCGCTCTGCGACGTGGATGAGGCCAACGGCCCGACCGTGCTCTGGCCCGGCTCGCACAAGACCGCGCTGCTGGCCAAGCCTCCCGGCGAGGCCGCCATCGCGCGCCGCTTTCCCGCCGCGGCGATGACCGGGAAGTTCGGGCAGGCCTTTCTCTTCGACTACCGCACCTTCCACCGCGGCACGCCGAATTTCTCCCGCGAGCCGCGGGCCATTTTGATGCTCGTGTTCACGCGCGGCTGGTACCGGGACCCCAACCTGGCCGAGGTTTACCCCAGCGTGGTCATCGCCAAGCGCGACTTGGCGCGGGTGCCCGAGGGCCGCCGCGGCCTTTTCCGGCTGGCTCCGGCCGCGCGCCGGGCGCTGTGGGACGACCGGCCTAGATGAGCAGCAGCGCGTGGACGGCCAAGAGCGCGCCCGCGTAGACGCCGCCCAGCAATAGCGCGTACTGGATGGCGGGCCCCGCGTGCGGGTTTTTGGAGAGATGGTCGCCCAAAGCCAAGCCGAGGCTCGATCCCGCCGCTATTGTCGCGGCGACCACGACTCCCCCCGCCAAAAATCCCGCGAGCGCCATGGCCGCGACGGGAATACCGTAGAACAGAACCGTGTTGACGGCGTCAAGCAGCGCCTCCCGCTTCGGGCTGGCCGGGCGCCCGGTGAGGAGAGCCTGCTTGCCTTCGATGACGCGCTGCGCCGCGACGGCGCCCAAATCCGAAACGACGAAGCCGCCCAAGAGCCAGGGCGCCAGGCGACCGGCGGACAAGGCCGCGCGGGCCGACGTCATGTGGGCCGCCAAGGCCGCCATGACCGCGGGCAGGGCGGCGGGATGAAGCGCGCCAAAAAAAGCGCCGGCAAGGGCTCCGGCGACCATGGACAAAACGGCGCTCCGCGCCTGAACGGTGATGCCCAGGCCCCAGGGATTATGCCGGGTGGGGTTGCTCTTCATGAAATGGCCCAGCGTTCCAAAAACGATGCCGCCCGCGACGGTCGCGAGCGTCCCGCCGGTAAGGCTCCAGCCGAAGACCGGGGCCAAGGCGCTGAGAAGGGAGTGGTGCGCCGCCGCGACGGCCTTGGGCGCGAGCGCGATAACGGCGTGCGCGGCCACGGGTGTGTAGGCCAGCGCCCCCAGGATCACGCCGGCGCCGGCGGCTAGCGTCAGCTCCAAGCTGACAAGCAACACCATCCCGGCCAAGTTGGCCAAATACTCGCCGGTCTTGTTTTTAGAGTCGGCGACGCCCGGCAGAATGGCCGTCACGCCAATCCCGCTCATGACCAGCATGGCAAAGCCTATAATCGGGAACAAGCGGGGCATGAACGCCGCGCTGACCGCCGTCGCGGCCATGGCGGCGATGGGAATCAGGCGTTTTTTCCAGCTCTTCCGGCCGAAGGGCACGCCGATGTCGAGAATCTTGTCGGGAAGGGTCTTCCAAAAACCGGCCGCTTCCGAGCCTGCCTCCTGGCCGGGCGCGGGAACGGCGTCGGTCGATGGGCTCCGCGCCTTGGCGATGACCCAGTAGTCCTTCGGAGCCCGGCTCGAAGCCAGGGAGACAAGCGTCATATACAGCGCGGTTCCCTTTTTCCCGAGCTGGCTCTTCGTCGTGCCGGCGACGTCGATCTTTATCTCGATTCCGGTTGGGCCGCCGTCGGACGAATAAGCCCGCCGCAGATAGATATTGCCCAATTCAAGCGTCCAATCTCCCTGTGCGGACTTTCCCGCGGCGTCCTCGGCCGTGAAAGTGTAGTTCTCATTAAACGTGATTCTTCCTTTATAAGACTTCCCTTGGCGAATCACATCGATGGCGTAGGTTCCCGGCAGGTTCGCCGCGGTCAAGACGTCGTCCTGATTGTCACCCGAGCCGGGCTTGCCCAACGCGGCCCCGGTTCCTTTAATAGCCCCGATTTCCGCCGTCACGGGCGAGGCGTCAGCCGTCTTCGCGGCCAAATCGAACTCCACGCGGCCCTGCGCGACTTGAGCCGAGAGCCCTTTCTGCGCGCCGCCGGACTTGTTCCCGGCCATCGCGCTCTTGCTCCATGCGCTCACGCGGCTCGCCGCGGCCTGGACCGAGATCGCCTCGGCGGCCGATGCGGCGTCGGCAGGAGCGGCGGCGGGTTCAACCGCGGGCCGGGACGGCTCCACGAAAGCGGCCCGCACCGAGGGGACAGCGTGCTCCGGCGCCGGGGCGCCTTGGTTCAAATCGGCTCGTGAAAGATCGCCCGCGGGAAGATTGACGCCGGAAGCGCCCAGATTTTCCACGTTCAAATTGGGCAGGCTCTCCCCAACGGAAGCGTTGACGGGCATGTTAAGCGCGCCGACGGCGTCCATTCCGCCAGCCTCCGCCTCGAAGCCCCCCGCCAGCGCGGCGTAGCAGCCCAGGCCAGGGGAGAAAACAACCAAGCCCCCGCAGAGAATCGTGGAAATTATTTTTTTCACGTTCATGGCAGAACCTCCGAAATGATTGTGAGCCGCGGATAAGGCATTTCGGACATTATAAATCCGGAGGGAAAATAACGCCTGGGCCTAACGGGCAGGGCAAGCGAAGCATTGGGCCTAAACGGGATTGCCCCCCATGGCCCCGGGAGCGCGGGAAATTACGGCAGCCGACGCAGCGCGCGCTCGTAGACGGCGAGCGTGCCGGCGTCGAGGATGACGAAAATCACCTCGCGGATGGACGAGGGGCGACGTAAAAAGCCGCTCACCGCCTTGAGCGCGACTTCGGCCGCCGGCTCGACCGGGTAGCCATAGATGCCGATGCTAATCGACGGGAAGCTGACGGACGCGGCCGCCGCGCCGGCGCGGTGGATGGCCCCGGACGAGCTTCAAGGCCGCGGTCCCGATTTTAATCTCAGCGCCCATGGCCCCCATGATACCGTTTTGCGCGCTCGTCTTGCGGACTGCAAGACCCACCCCAAAAAGGAACCAAGGACCCTGGCCCTCGCGCCGGGAATGAGGCACAGTGTATTAGGAATGAACTCAAAACTCCGGATTAAGAAGTTCCTGGCCCTGGCGGCCGCATTCGCGATTTTGCTGCCCCAGATGTCCTGGGCGGCGGCCGTCGCGGGCGGCGCGCCGGAGGCCGACATCGGCGCCGCCGTGGGCGCGCCCGGAAACCTCGTCCCGAACTTAAGCGGCGTCCAGAGCCTGCCGGGCGATTTCTCCCAGCTTTCCTTTGATTGGCCCGATACGACCGCGTCTGGCCCGCAAACGCTCAAGTTCCAAGAAGCGTCGGCGGCGCCCGCCGCGAGAGAGTCCCCGGTCGTCCAAGCCGCCGTCACCGCGCCAATTCCGGCCGCCGCAACTCCTGCGATTCCCGCGGACGTCCCGCCGCAAAAAAACGCTTCCGACGCGTCCGTTTCGGAAAACAGCGCGGCCGCCGCCGCCTCGCCCTTCGCGGCGGATCCCTCGGCCGAAGGCACCACGACGGTCAACCCCGGCGCCCGAACGGAGAAAATCCTCAAGCGCGGCTTTGCCGAACTTGAGCGCGCCTTCGAGAATGAGAGCGCCCAGGAGCCTTCCGCCGTCCCGCCGACCGAGCGCGCCCAGATCATCGGCCGCGTGCGGCGCGGGCTTCACGCCCAATTGGACGCCATGCGCCACCTGGAGCCCGCCGATCGCCCGATTTTGAGCCAGGTCCGCGCCGAGGGAGACGATTTGCTCAGCCACATCAGCCGCGACATGGCGGCCGGAAAAATCGATCCGCGCGGCGGCCTGCGCGTGTCCGAGAAAGACCCGGCCGGCGACGCCGGCGGCCGGGAACTCCGCGTCGGCATCTACCCCGTCGCCGCCGATCCGTTCCAATGGGGGCACCTTCTTATCGGCCTGCGCGCCGTGGCGGCCTTCGGCCTCGACAAGGTCGTCTTTGTCCTGGCCGGGGACGATGCGCGCAAGCCCGCCATGACCCCGTCGGATTTCCGGCATCCCATGGGCCGCGCGGTCTTGGACGCCTTCGCCCCGTTCTTCGAGTATTCCCCCATCGCCCTGGGAACCGACTACGACGGCGAGACCAACTTGTTCCGCATCCTCTCCTTGAACGCCGGGCGCCGTCTCAAGGCCTTCTACCTGGCCGGCGGCGACCATTACCGATTAACGGACAAGAAGGGCAATCCCGACACTTTGCCCAAGCTCGAAAAGAACATCGCCAATCCGGTCCTGGGCTTCGACGCGGCGCATCATTCGGTCGAGGCCATCTTCATCGCGCGCGGCGGCGGCGAAGAGCGCGTGCCGACCGCGATGCAGGTGCACTTCCTGCCGCCCGTTCCCTTCGAGGCCTCCTCCACTTTGGTGCGCACGGGCAATCACGCCCTGATGCCCTACGCCGCTTACGATTTCGTCCAGAGCCACCGCCCCGGGCTCTACAACGTTCCCGAACGCGGGCAAAGCGCCGCGCCCGCGCCGTTGTCCGCGAAACCCCCGCTTAATTGGCGCGCGGCCGCGCCCAACGCGCTGACGTTGATGAACCTGGGCGCCGGCGTGCTCGCGGCCTTCTTGGCCTCGCAGGGACTTTTTCTCCACGCCTCCCTAGCCATCGGCGCGGCCGCGCTCTTCGACATGTTCGACGGGCGCGCGGCCCGCGCGCTCAAGGCCGACAATCCCCTGGGCGTCGATTTGGACTCCCTGGCCGACGTCGTCTCCTTCGGCGCCGCGCCGGCCCTGCTGGTGTTCAAGGCCGCGCTTTTCCCCGCGCTGGGCTGGCTGGGCTTCCCCGTCGCCGCGGCCTTCGCGGCGGCCGGCGCCTGGCGCCTGGCGCGCTTCAACGTCTCGGCCAAGGCGGAAAAAGACGCCGCGCCTGCGGCGCACGCCAAGGAAAGCGATTTCTTCACCGGCATGCCCATCCCGGCCGGCGCCGGCGTGGTCGCGGTCATGACGCTGGCCCTGCTCCATCTGCCCGCGGCTTGGGCGGCCGGCGCGCTCGGGCTCGCGACTTTGGTCGCCGCCGCGGCCATGGTGTCGCGCTTTCCCTATCCCGCCTTCAAAAAAGGAGGCATGAAGTCCCTGCTCATTCCCGCGGCCGTTATAGCCGCCATCGCGGCGATATGCGGCCTCCTTGGCCTTAAGTTCATGATCGGTCCCGCCGTCGTCGGCCTTTATCTTCTCAGCGGCCCGCTCATCCGGACCCTCGCCTCCAAAAAAATGTTAGGCTAGGGGCCGCTCATGGCCCTCAAGCGCCCCAAAGGCCCCGCCGGAACCCTCGTCGTCCTCGAACACGACTCGAAGATTCTAAAGGGCAACCGCTTGGGCGATCCGCACGTCCGCAAGCTGGCGGTGTGGCTGCCGCCCGGCTACGAGCAAAACAGGAGCCGGCGATATCCCGCGCTCTACGACTTGGTGGGATTCACGGGCTCGGGCCTTTCGCACGTGAATTGGAAGGCTTTTAGCGAGAGCGTGCCCGAGCGCGCGGCCCGGCTCATTCACGAAAAGAAGATGGGGCCGGTCCTCCTGGTTTTCCCGGACTGCTTCACGGCTTTGGGCGGCAACCAGTACGTCAACTCCTCCGCCGTGGGCAATTACGCGGACTACTTGACGCGCGAAATCATTCCTTTCGTAGACGCCGAATTCCGCACGCTGGCCGACCGCCGCCACCGCGGGTGCTTCGGCAAGTCCTCCGGGGGCTACGGCGCCATCATCCACGCGATGGAGTACACGAAATATTGGGGCGCGATCGCGGACCATTCCGGCGACTCCTACTTCGACTTCGTCTACTGGAATGACTGGGCCAACACCTTGAACGAACTGGCCAAGCACCGCCGGCCCAAGCGCCGGGCCGGCGTCTACGACGCGCGGCGGGAATCGGACCGCAGGGGATTGGCCCTAGGCCGGGACGACGGGCGCATCAAGCGCTTTTTGGAAAGCATTTGGAAGAAAGAAACCGTGTCCGGGGCGGAAGTCCACGCGGTCATGAACCTTTGCATGGCCGCCACCTATGACCCGGACCCCAAGGAACCATTGGGGTTTCGCGTCCCGTTCAACCTGGAGTCAGGCGAGGTCATCCGGGAGCGCTGGCGCCGCTGGCAGGCGCGCGACCCCGTCAATTTGGTCGCGAAGTTCAGCCGCAATCTTAAATCCATGCGCGGCCTCTATCTCGACTGCGGCTGGAAAGACCAGTACCACATCCATTACGGCATGCGCATCTTATCGCGGCGGCTGTCCCAAGCCGGCGTCGAGCACGTCTACCAGGAATTCGACGCCACGCACTCAGACATCGACTACCGGATGGACGCGAGCCTGCCCTTCCTTTATAAGGCCCTGTCCTAACTCCCGGCTTTTCCCGGAGCCCCGGAGAAATAGAACCTGACTCCGATTCCTCCGTCGCTGCTCACGCCCCCGCTCGGCGAAAGGCGGAAGACCGGGCCCGCCTCCGCGAAAAGCTCGATGGGATGGTTGGAAATCCAATAATCCAGGCCCACCATGGTGCGGATGGCGAATTCGTTCGCGCCGGCGTCCTCGAAGTCGAGCCGCGGCCCGAGCCCGGCATAAACCCCGAGCTTCCCCTGCCGGGGCTGCGGCAGGATGTCCCAGCCGTGCCATAAGTAGTCCGCGTAGAGCACCGTGCCGTCGGCCGCCCCGATTCCCCCGTCCACGGCTTGGCGGCCGCTCAGCCAATACTTGAGCGTGCCGCCTATGGGATATCCCAAAACAACGCCTCCGCCCAATTCTCCGGCCTGCTGGGCCCAGGAAGCTCCGGCCACCGCCAAAATCCCAATCGCCAGGATTATTTTTTTCATCGGCCCCCCTCCGTCTGACCGTTTTGCGTTCCCTATTCCTCGCAGGATAACTCCGGTTCTGGCCCGCGGCAAGATGGCCGTTGTCACGGCAGTCACCGGCGGGAGCCGGCTTTCAGGCGGCGGAACGGACCAGGACCGGAGTCCGGCTCCGGCTGTACCCAATCGAAAGGCCCTGGGTCATTTCCAGGCTCTGACCGGGGTTCTGCAGTTCCAGCCTGTGGCGGATGAGGTGCCGCAGGCCGATGACGGCTTCCTCGAGCGCGAACACGCGGCCGATGCATTGCCGCCGGCCGGAGCCGAAGTTGACGTCGATGTCCCGGGTGACGTAGGGAGAGAGCAGCACCTTGGCGTCCTTCGGGATGCGGTAGCCCCCCAACTCCAGTTCGCGGTTGGTCTGCCGCACGGTGAATGGGATGGGCGGGTGATCGAGAAGGACCTGGGTCAGGTAGTCGTCGGTCGCGGGATATTTTTGGAAAAGGAACTGCTCCTCGCCGATCATGTCCCCGGCGCTTTCCAGCTCCGCCACGACCTCTTTCGGCGTTTCGCCGCGCGCGTGCTTCCAAATCAAGGTCATGAACAGGTCCGAGGTGGTCTCGTGGCCCGCGACGAAAAAGGTCGCGGCTTCGTCGATGACGGCCTCGTCGGTCAGCCAGGTGTTTCCCGGATCATTCTGGAAGCGCAGTAAAGACGACAAAACGTCGTTTTTATCCAGCGAGCCCGGGTCTTTTCTGCGCCGCTCGATGATGCGCGCGCATATCCCGCGCATCTGGGTCGATATCTCATGGGCCTTCGCGTCGTTCTCGGCGGCGTAGGCCTTCCAGGCCGCTACGGCCTTGGCCATCTCGCCCGCGCCCGTCACGCTGCGCAATAGCGCGCGCTGCCAGGAGCGCAGGACCGGCAGGCGGATGTAGCGGTCCTCGATGGAGCGCAGCATGGGCTCGGCGAAATCGGCCGACTGCAGCTGGGCGAACCAATCCTGGATGAAGACCAAGCCCTTGCGGAACTCCCGCGCGAGCTCGGTCTCGCCGCCGATGCCGAAAAAGGCCCGCGCCGCGATGGACATGGTCAAATCCACGGACACGTCGGAGACGTTGAACGGATCGCCCTTGGCGCGCGCTTGGGCTAGGCCCTCGTCGATATAGCTCTTGACGTCTTCCTCGATGATGCGCCGGAACTCGGCGAAGTACTTCTTGCCGAACGCGCTTTTGACCACCCGCTCCTGCCGGTCGTAGAGTTCGCCCTCGGCCGTGAACAGACCCTCGCCCGCCAGGATTTTAAATATCTTGATGGAGTCCGCTTTCCGGTAATCCTTGGTGTTGCGCAGCGCTTCCTTGATCATCGCCGAGGGCACGAGCAGGAAAAGCTCCGGGGACAAGGACACTACGTCGCCGAACTCGCGGCTGATGTCCTTCAAGAAAACGTAAAAATTTCCGGTTTTGGCGAGCGCGCGGGCCGCCGGACAGTCGGGCCTGGACAAGAGGCCGGGCGGCAACGGAAGTTTTTGACGCGGCGCGGCGGGAGCGGCGGGAGCCTGCATCACGGCGTTTTCCATGAACCCTCCAGAAATTCTTCCCATATTATACCTGCTGCGGACCGGAAGCGGCTCCATGCTCCATGTCGCTCTTGACGCGCGGACCCAATCCCGCTATCGTTGAGCGCGTGAAGCTGGGCCCCTACGACGTTACTTTCCGTATGCTCCAGTCGCTGGCTTTTAACGCGGCCGACTCCGCGCGGCTGGCGCTCCTAGGCTGGCCCACGCAAGAAGGGGAGCCCGCGGACCTGGCCCGCGCGGCCCTGCGCGCCAACGCCCGAAAGGACGAACTCTGGGCCGGCAGCGGCCACTTCCACTTCATGTGGACCGCCGACTTCGGGAAATCCCTGCGCGGCGCCGCAAGCGCGCTGCCGCAAGCTTATCTTGGCGGGCTCATCGACTTCATGACCGACGAATCCGCGCGCCTGGGCCGGGTCCCGAGCTGCTTTCGCGGCGGACGCGGCTTCGACATGCCCTGGCCGCGCGCCGACGGCCTGCCCTGGCTGGTCTTCGCGCACGCCTGGCGCCGGCAAAAAACCGGACGCGCGCCGGATGAGGAGCGCCGCAAGGCCCTGCAGGCGCTCCTGGACTCCTACGGAGCCAGTCATTTCGAGGACGGGCTTATCGCCCCGCGCGTCATCGGAGACTGGGTCGACACCGTGCGCCGACCCTCCTCCACCTACAATAATTTGTGCGCGCTCATGATGCTGCGCCTGGCGCCGGGCTTGGGCCTGCGTTCGCGGCGCAACGCGGACCGGCTGGAGGCCGCGCTCATCGCGCGCCGCTGGCGGGGCGGCTATTTCGCGGACGCGCACCAAAGCGAGGTTCCCAGCGCGGACGGCGCCGTTCTGGCGCTCTACTTGGGCTTGGGGCCCGCGCCCGTGCGCGAACGCCTCGCGGACTGGCTCCAGAACTCGGGCCTTCTCGACCCCATCCCTATGAGCTGCGCCGTCGGGCGGGAAGGCGCGCACGTCCCGCTCTTGACCCGGCTGGCGGGCGGCTATCACTTAAGCCGCTGGCCGCACCTGGGGCTCATGGCCCTAAACGGCCTCAAGCGCCAGGGCCGGGACGTGTCCGCGCGGCGGGCCGTCCTGGAAAACTTGTTCCGGCGCCGCGGTCAAATCGTCGAAGCGGTCGACGCGCGAGGCGAGCCCTACCGGAGCTTGTTCTTGTCCTGCGAACGGGGCCTGAGCATGGCCGCGGGGCAGTACTTGGAGCTCGCCGCGGTTGATTTCCCCGTCTCAAAACTGGCATAGTCAACCTTCACGCAAACGATTGGCGCAATTGAGGAGGACGGCGAACAATGGCATGGAGCGATTGGTCCAAGCGCAGCGCGTACCTGCTGGTCCAGACGGACTGGGGCGCGGGCGAGAAGCTGTGGAAGGAATCTCAGGCGTGGAAGGAAACCATCGGGTCGTGGCTCACCACAGGACCGTGGGATTTAGTCGTTTGGCTCGACGCCAAGAGCTGGGAAGACGTCTACGAGAAGGCCTCGTGGATCCGCGCGCAGAAAGGCGTGCGCGCCACGTCCTCGCATTTCGTCTACAAAGGCACGAAGAACGGCAAGTGGTGGTGGGAGTGGCCCGTGGGCAATTGGGTTTTCGCCCGCACGCCGCGCCTAAACGGCGAAATCAAGGAAATGCAGAAGCTTCCCTGGGCGGCCTCCGCGGCGTCCATCCCGGGCGACTGGGACTACATGGTCTGGGTCGGCGGTCAGAAATGGGAAGAAGTCTGGGATCACGTAGGCGAGCTCAACAAGGACGGCTGGCACACGCAGACCTTGATTCCGATGAAGTCGTGGTGGAACCAGGCCTGGAAGAATTCCTGGTGGGCCAAGACCCAGGAGGGAACCGCGGCCGCCGCCTAGCGCTAGGCCTCTTAGCCCCGGAATCCGTCCCCCAAAGGCCCTTCCCCGTCGGGAAGGGCCTTGCTATTCTATCCGCGGATGAACGCCTCCGTCGCCGCCGAATTCGAGTTCAAGAACCGCTTCTGGTTCATCGGAGCTCTATTTTGGCTCTCGTTCTCGCTCTACGCCGTGGATCCCGTGCCCATGGCCGAGGCCGTCGGTCCCTGGGTCCTCCCCGTGGGCGCGGCGCTGGCCTTCGCGGCGGCCGCCCTGCGCACCTGGGCCGCGGCGTACCTCGATTCCAACGTGGTGCACGACCGGGCGCTCCACGCGGAAACCTTGGTGGCCGACGGGCCCTACCGGCGACTGCGCAACCCGCTTTACTTGGGCAACATCCTCATCGCCGCGGGGCTGGGGATGGCGGCTTCGCGCGCCGGATTTTTGGTCCTGACGGCCGGCATGATCATCATCGTCGTGCGGCTCATGGGGCGCGAGGAGGCGCACATCGCCGCCGCGCGGGGCGAGAGCTACCGCGAGTTTTGCCGCCGGGTGCCCAGGATTATCCCCGCCCTTTCTCCCAAAGTTCCCGCCGGCGGGCGCGCGCCGCGCTGGGCCCAGGCGTTTTGGGGCGAAATTTTCACTTGGGGTTTTTTTATCGGCATGGCTTTGTTCAGCGTCACGCGCCGCCCGCGCGACTTGTGGATTCCCGTCGCGCTGGGCCTTATCGCCCGCGGCTTGCGGCCCGAGGAAAAGCAGGAGGCCGAGTGAACCCGCGCTTCAAGGCCGTCCGGATTTTGTTCGCGGCCGCGGCGCTTTGCGGCTCGGGAGCGCCGCTGCGGGCGGGCTCGTTTTCCAAAAATTTGGCAGCCATCGAGGCCGGAGCCCGGACGCGCGCGGCCGGCGCTTTTGGCTTCTCGGGCGTAGCCTTGGCGCCGTCGCAGATGCAAATCCGCGTGGGCGATCCGTGGACGCCGCAGAACCGGATGAAGGAGTACGGCTTCAAGGCCCTGCCGCCCGCCCGCAGCGATCTTTACGATTTGCCCATCCCCCTCGTTCCGCTCATCAACGCCATCCTGGATCCCGTCGATCACGCCCTGACGCGGAAAATCGCGGGCGACTGCAAGGCCCGGTTCTCGCGGCCGTGGGACCGCATCGCCTGCGTCTCAAACGCAATCAACCTGCATTTCCTGGGCGCCACCTTCACCGGCACGCGCAGCCCCTGCCGCACCATCGCCGAAACCTTCGACGCCGCCTTCGACGATCTTGATCTCCCCAACACCTGGGCCATGCACGTCGACGCCAGCGGCGGCGCCCCGGACGAGGGGCACGTGGCCAACGAAATCCTCATCACCGCCAACACCGGACAAGTCTTCTCCTACGTCATCGACAGCGGCTGGTTCCCGGCCGTGGCCTTTCCCTTGAACCGCAACGCCAGGCGCTTCCATGACCGCGACGGCGACGGCCGCACGGATTATTTCCGCCTGCCGGCGATTTTGCCCGCGCGCGTGCCGACCCGCTACGAAGCCGCGCCGAAACCATCGCGATGAAGGGCGGCGGCCTCTCCGCGCGAGCCGCGATAGTCTGCCTGGCCTGCGCGCTGGCCGCCTCGGCGCGGGCGCAATTAGCCCCCGGGCTTCCCTCGCTTTCGGACGCGGTGCGGCTGGTCCGCGCGCGAGCGCGGCGGACGACGGCCGCGCCCCTGCCGGACGATCAAGACCTGCGGCAATACCTGCGCGGGCTCATGGACGCGCGGCAAAAGAGCGACGCTGCGGCCAGCCCGATCCATGCGGGGCTGCCCGCGAGCCTGCCCGCCGATTGGCCGCGAACTCAAGGCTTTGTGCCTTTCCATGGCATCCCGGGCGACTTTTTGGTGGCCGAGGTCAACGGCGGCCAAATTGCCTTTGAAGACGGACAGGTCGCGCCCGGGCTCAAGCTTTCGCAAGTTGTCGACCAGGAAGAAGCGGCCTTGCTGCCCCCGGGGCGGACCATCCGCCGCATCATCAAGCGTGTGCGCTACCAAGACAAGTCCTGGAGCTACGAGGTCTGGCATTACCCCGCCGGAACGCGAGTCATCCACCTCATCGCCGACCATGCCACCGCGAAAATCATCGAGCTACGCCTGCTGCAAAAGCGCCCGGACGGACCGCGCGGCGAGGGCGGTCCCTGGTCCTTCGGCATCTACCGCCCGCGGCCCAGGAAAAATCCCGCCGAGCTTTATTTGTACGCGCCAAAAAACGAGAAGTCGCCCGAATCCGAGGAATTCGCCCTGCCCGGCGGCGGAAAATTCCGCTGGACCCGCTTGCCGCCGTCTTCCTGCCGCTCCTGCCACAGCTCGATGGGCGACGGCTGGTACCAGTATCCGGACGCCTCCCGCGCGGGACCCTGCGGCTTCGTGCCCGCCAATCCCAACCTGCTCGGCGACTGGGCGCGGCGTTATCGGCAAAGCCGCGGCTATTTCCCGTTCTCCGGGCCGTCTTGAGCCGCCAAGACGGCTTCTAGCCCGGCCAGCAATTTCATAAGATTTTTCCATGAAGCCGAAAAGCCGCGGCGCTTTGCGGGCGGCCATCGAAACCGTCGCCGCCCTGCGCTCGCCCAAGGGCTGCCCGTGGGACCGCAAGCAGACGCACCGCCAGAAAAATCGAAAGTAGAATTTGGGCGCGTCCTGGGCCGAGGTTGAAATTCTCGTCGTGGCGGCGCCTCTGTTGAGGCGCGCCGGCCGCGCGCTACTTTCGACGACCCGTCAGCCCGGGGTCATG
>Ga0307372_10007369_pt1 | contig 15779 bp, 13 predicted proteins | sample OX1MG_FD_202533 | JGI IMG/M metagenome (GOLD analysis project Ga0307372, IMG submission 202533) | Soil microbial communities from Risofladan, Vaasa, Finland - OX-1 | ecosystem: Environmental > Terrestrial > Soil > Coastal area > Acid sulfate soil | place: Finland: Risofladan, Vaasa | collected... | reverse complement strand
TGGCGAACTTGGCGTAGCCGTCAATCTTGGTCTCATCGAAGCGAGCGTCCTGGTTCCCCATCGCCACGCTCGCGCCCCAGGCCCGGAGAGCGTCCGCTCCGTACCTGTCGACCATCTCCAGCGGGTCGACCACATTGCCCCGGCTCTTGGACATCCGAGCCCCGTCGGCGCCCAGGATGGTGGCGTGGAATAGGACATCGTGAAAGGGGACCTGATCGGTGAAGCGCAGCCCCATCATCACCATCCGAACCACCCAGTGCTGGAGGATGTCCCGGGCGGTGCTCAGGACCGAGGTGGGATAGAACTTTTCAAGCGCCGGGTTGTGCTCAGGCCACCCGAGGATCGCGAAGGGCCAGAGCGCACTGGAGAACCAGGTGTCGAGCACGTCCGGGTCAGCGGTCAGCTGATCCGTCGCACATTCCGGGCAGGTGGTCGGCTCGTCCACCCAGGCGAACACATGACCCCTGACACAGGTGGAGACCGGGATCCGGTGCCCGAGCCAGAGCTGGCGACTGATACACCAGTCCCGCAGTCCCGCCAGCCAGTCCAGGTACTGACCCCGGAACTGCCCAGGATGGATGGTGATTTGTCCCGACGCGACCGCTTCAGCAGCCGGGTCCGCCAGCGCGCGGACCCTCACCCACCATTGCGGCGTGACCAGCGGCTCGATGATCGTGCCGCAGCGATCGCAGTGGCCGACCTGATGGACCACCGGCTCCTCCCGAACCATGGCACCCCCGCGGCGGAGCAGCTCCGCGGCCAGTTCACGGGCCTCGATCACCCCCTGGCCGTCCAGGGAGGGGAAGTCGGGCGCGAGCATCTGTCCGTCGAGGGAGATCACCGTCCGGACCGGAAGTTGGTGTCGCTCCCCGATCTCGTAGTCCTCAGCCGAGTGGCCCGGCGTGATCTTGAGCACCCCGGTGCCCAGCTGCGGGTCCACCGCCGAGTCAGCGATCACCGGTATCTCCCGTCCGCCGAGGGGCTCCCGAACCATCCGACCGACCAGCTCAGTGAACCTTTGGTCACCGGGGGAGACCGCCACCGCCACATCGGCCAGGATCGTCTCCGGTCGGGTGGTGGCTACCACTAGGGCGCCTTCCCCGTCGGCCAGCGGATAGCGGACGTAGTAGAAGGGGTCCTGCTGCTCCTGATACTCGACCTCCTCATCAGAGATGGCAGATCGGCAGCGCGGACACCAGTTGACGATCCTGGGACCACGGTAGATCAACCCCTGACGATAGAGTTCACCGAAGACCGTCCGGATCACCCGGACGTAAGGTTCGTCCAGCGTGAAGCGCTCACGAGCCCAGTCGCAGGTGGCGCCCAGCCGGCGCAGCTGCTCCTGAATTCGACCCTGGTAGGTCTGGTACCAGTCATCCACCCGCCGGGCGAAGGCCTCCCTGCCTAATTCCTCCTTGGTCGTGCCCTCGTCAGCCAGCTGTCGCTCGATGACGTTTTGCGTGGCAATCGCAGCGTGGTCGGTACCGGGCACCCAGCACACTTCGTAGCCGTTCATCCGGTAGAAGCGGCAGAGGGCATCCTGCACCAGCGCGTTGAGGGCATGGCCCATGTGCAAGGAGCCGGTGATGTTGGGCGGCGGTTGGGCGATCGAGAAGGCGGGCTTGGGGCTGGCGGAGTCCGCGTGCCCGAGACCGATCTCCTCCCACCGATCGCGCCAGCGCCGCTCGGAAGTCGCCGGTTGGTAGGCAGTTTCCACCGGTCCTTCCCGGCGGCCGGCTAAGAGCTGGCCGGAGAGACCGCGGCCAGCTCGGCCGCAACCTGCCGCGCCGCCTCAACCAGGTTACGCAGCGACGGCTCCACTTCCGCCCACTGCCTTGTCTTCAGGCCGCAGTCCGGATTGGCCCAGAGTCGATCGGCGGGGATCACCGTGACCGCCTTGCGCAGCCGAGCCGCCATCTCCTCGACCGAGGGCACCAAGGGTGAGTGAATGTCATACACGCCGGGTCCCACTTCGTTGGTGTAGCCGTGGTCGGCGAACGCCTGGAGCAGGGACATCGCCGATCGGGCTGCCTCGATGAAGAGGACGTCGGCGTCCAGCTCGGCGATGGCATCCATGATGTCCTCGAACTCCGAGTAGCACATGTGGGTGTGGATCTGGGTCTGGGCGCCCGCCCCGGCCGCGGTCAACCGAAAACTGTCCACCGACCAGCGCAGATAGGCGGGTTGCTTTGTCCGGTGCAGCGGTAGTCCCTCCCGCAGCGCCGGCTCGTCGATCTGGATCACGGTGATCCCGGCGGCCTCCAGGTCGCTCACCTCATCCCGCAGCGCCATGGCGATCTGGGCGCAGGTCTGGCTGCGCTCCAGGTCGTCGCGAACGAACGACCACTGCAGAATGGTCACCGGACCGGTCAGCATGCCCTTGACCGGACGGTCGGTGAGGCTCTGGGCGAATACCGTCCAGCCCACCGTCATCGGATGGGGCCGGGAGATGTCCCCGTAGGCGATCGGCGGTTTGGCACACCGGGACCCATACGACTGGACCCAGCCCTGCCGGGTGGTCGCATACCCGTCCAAAAGCTCGGCAAAGTACTCCACCATGTCGTTGCGTTCCGGTTCGCCGTGCACCAGGACATCCAGGCCGATCTCCTCCTGGAAGCGCACCACCCGGCGAATCTCCGCCTCCATCAGCTGCGCATAGGCGGCCTGGTCGATCTCTCCGCGGCGGAGTCGGGCCCGCGCCTGGCGGAGTTCCGCCACCTGAGGGAATGAACCAATCGTGGTGGTCGGCAGGGCTGGCAGCGAGACTCCCTTGCGCCAGATCATCCGGCGGGCGGGTCCGTCCCCGGGACGGGTGAGCTGCTCCGGAGTGACCCTGGCCATCCGGGACCTGACCGCCGGGTTGGTGACCCGGGGGGATGCCCGGCGCCCGGCGCACGCCGCCCGACTGGCCTCCAGTTCAGCCTCGACCTCGGCCAGGCCCTGGTCGGCCCGAGCGAACATGCTGACCTCGGTCAGCTTCTCCTCGGCAAACGCCAGCCACGATCGCAGTTCAGGATCCAGGTCAGTCTCCGGCTCGAGGCTCACCGGGACGTGGAGCAGGGAGCAGGAGGGGGCCACCAGCACTCGGCCTTCGCCCAGTTTCGCGACCGCGCGCCGGATCTGGCGCAGCGCCCGGTCGGGGTCGGTGCGCCAGATGTTGTGCCCGTCCACCACCCCCAGCGAGAGCGACATGCCCTCAGGAACCAGGGCCAGAGCGGGGTCGAGATCGGCTCCCCCGTGGACTAGGTCCAGGTGGACCGCATCTACCGGCAGGGCCAGGGCGGTGGCCAGGTTAGCCCCCATCTCCGAGAAGTAGGAGGCGAGCAGCAGCTTGAGGCCGGGCGCGGCCTGGCTCAGCACCTGATAGGTGCGCTCGAGCGCCTCCAGCACCTCAACCGGAAGGTCCTGGCTGAGGCAGGGCTCGTCGATCTGGACCCAGTCGGCACCCGCCCGGCGAAGCTCGGCCAGGAGCAGCCCGTAGACCGGCAGCAGCCGCTCGAGAAACTCCAGCTTGGACCCGCCCTGATCCGGTCCCTTGCTGAGGCGCAGGAAGGTGACCGGGCCGAGCAGCACGGGACGGGTGAGGATCCCCAGAGCGCGGGCCTCCAAGAACTCATCGATGGGCTTGCGCCAGGCGAGTCGGAAGCTCTGATCGGCAGCCAGCTCAGGGACCAGGTAGTGGTAATTGGTGTCAAACCACTTGGTCATGTCCAAGGGCGCGACCTCGACCTCACCCCGGGAACCCCGAGCCATGGCGAACATCAGGTCGAGGTCGGGGGTCCCTCCGGTCCAGCCGAAACGGGCCGGCACGGCGCCCACGACCAGGGCCTGGTCCAGCACGTGGTCGTAGAGCGAGAAATCATTGCTGGGAATCTGTTCGATGCCCGCCTGCCGCTGCTGGCGCCAGCGCTCGGCCTTGAGGCTCGCGGCTTCGGCGAGCAGCTGATCGGACGAGATCCTTCCCGACCAATAGCCCTCCAGGGCTCGTTTCAGCTCGCGGGACCGCCCGATTCGAGGATAGCCCAGGATGCTAGCGATCGTCATGCAGAAGATCCTTTGGAGGTTGGGGCGCGCCCGGGCGCACCGCAATTGAAACGGTCTTCCAGTCTAACTGGAGAGCACCGGATCGAGATTTTCGGGGGTCAGGCCGTCGCGGCCTGCGGCTCCTCCTCGCGGAACAGCTCAGGCTCGGTGGCCTCCATGATCGAACGCTCGCTGATGACGCAGCGCTTGATCTCCGGATGAGAGGGAACGTCGAACATGCTGTTGAGCAACACCGACTCGAGGATGCTCTTCAGCCCCCGGGCCCCGGTGCCCAACTCCAACGCCTTGCGGGCGATCGCCCGCAGCGCCCCCTCCTCGAAGACCAATTCCACATCGTCGAGCGAGAAGAACTTTTGATACTGCTTGACAAACGCGTTCTTCGGCTCGGTCAGCACTCTGGTGATGTCGTCCTCGTCGAGGCAGTCCAGGGTGACCGTGATCGGCAGCCTGCCCACGAACTCGGGGATCAGGCCGTAGCGAAGCAAATCTTGGGCTGAGAGTTCGTGGAGAATCTTCGCGTTCTCCTTGTTTCGGGTGCCTGCTTGCGCGCTGCCAAATCCGATCGTGCGCTGCCCCACCCGCTGATCGATGATCCGCTCCAACCCATCGAAGGCACCGCCGCAGAGGAACAGGATGTTGGCGGTGTTGATCTGGATGAAGTCCTGGTGAGGGTGCTTGCGCCCACCTTGCGGCGGGACGTTGGCGACGGTGCCCTCGAGGATCTTGAGGAGAGCTTGCTGGACCCCCTCGCCGGAGACATCCCGCGTGATCGAGGGATTGTCCGATTTGCGGGAAATCTTGTCGATTTCGTCGATGTAAATGATCCCGCGCTCGGCCCGCGCGATGTCGAAATCGGCCGCCTGAATCAGCCGCAGCAAGATGTTCTCGACATCCTCGCCGACGTAGCCCGCCTCGGTCAGGGAGGTGGCGTCGGCGATCGAGAAGGGTACGTCGAGAATCCGCGCCAGCGTCTGGGCCAAGAGGGTCTTGCCACAACCGGTCGGACCGACCAACAGCACGTTGGACTTCTGCAGCTCGACGTCGCCGACCTCGCGGGAACTGTTGATCCGCTTGTAGTGGTTGTAAACGGCCACCGAGAGCACGCGCTTGGCCTGGTCCTGGCCCACGACGTACTGATTCAGCGAGGTCCAGATCGCCTGCGGGTTGGGCACCACGCTGCTTCGCGGGCGCCTGACCGGGGCGACCCGGGAGTCTTCCTCGAGCACCTCCTGACAGAGCTCGATGCACTGGTCGCAGATGTACACCCCGGGCCCGGCGATGAGCTTGCGCACCTGCTCCTGGCCCTTGTTGCAGAAAGAGCAGCGGGTATGGCGCCGCCGATCCTCGCGCTCCGTCATGCGGCGTCCCCACCTCCCGGTCGGGTCAGTTGCTGGGCCGCCCGCTCCACGCAGCGGGGGCAGATCACCGCGTCGGACGCCGGATCTCCCGGGAAGACGGCGGCCGTGCTGGTCAGGTTGCCGCAGAAGTCACAGCGCTGGCCCGGCCTGCGCACCAGCAGGGGCGCGCGCCGCGGCTCCCGCCGGGAACTGGAGCTCCGCGTGTCTCGCACTCTCACTGCTACCTCTGGGCCCCAGTTTACTTAGCGCGCGCTTGAACTCTTCTCAGGGGCGGGGACTGCCCCCGCCTCCACTCGCTCCGGCTCCGGGGACTGGGTCTCGGCCTCCTCGGCGGCCACCACCCGGTCGAGTCCCCGATGCCCGGTGATGATGTGGTCGATCAGGCCATATTCCTTCGCTTCATCCGGGCTCATGTAGAAGTCACGGTCAGAGTCGCGGGTTATCTGGTCGACCGGCTTACCGGTGTGATGGGCCAGAATCTGGTCCAGGATTCGGCGCAGGCGCAGGATCTCCTGGGCCTGGATTTGGATATCGGAGGCCTGGCCCTGGAATCCTCCTGAGGGCTGATGCATCATGATCCGAGTGTTGGGAAGGCTGAAGCGGAGCCCCTTGTCACCTCCGGCCAGCAGCAGGCAGGCAAAGGATGCGGCCAGCCCCATACAGAATGTGCTGACCCTGGGCTTCACGTACTGCATCGTGTCGTAGATCGCCAGCCCGGCGGATACCGACCCTCCCGGACTGTTGATGTACAGGTTGATGTCGCGCTCCGGGTCCTCGCTCTCCAGGTAAAGCATCTGGGCCATCACCAGGTTGGCGATCTGATCATCGATCGGGGTGCCGACAAAGATGATCCGGTCCTTCAGGAGCCGCGAGTAGATGTCGAAGGCGCGCTCGCCCCGGCTGGTTGTCTCGATGACCATCGGAACGAGGGCCATGATCTCCTCCTGGTGTCGTGGGATGTCGAGCACGGCTCTCGCTGGCCGGCATCGCGAGTATACCCAGGGGTAAGGAAACTATCCCTCGCCGGGTTCCAGCCCTGCTTCACCTCGGGCCAGGGCCGCGACCCGGCGCCGGGCCTCCCCCAGCAGCAACTCCCGGCGTAACGGCTCCCGGGCTCGCCGGCGGCTCTCCCGGGAAGCACCATTGGCAAAGATGCGGGCGAGGTTCTCGTCCAGCTCACGGTCTGAGACCTGCAGGCCCTCGACCCGTGCCACCTGCTCCAGGATCAGCTCCAGCTGGACTCTCTCCACCGCCGGCTGACGCCGCTCGCCCCGCAGCTGCTCGAGCTGTTTGCCATCTGAGGCGAGCAGCTGTTCCAAGGAGATGCCCGAAGCCGAGAGACGAAGCTCCAGGTCCTTGATCTGCCGGTCGATCTCGGTCTGAATCATCACCTCGGGAACCTCGACTCGAGAGATCGCGACGAGCTCCTCGAGCGCCTTGCTCTCCTGGGCCTGCTCGCTCTCCAACCGCGCCTCCGCGGTCAGCTGCTCGCGGACGTACTGCCGCAGTTCAGCCAGATTCTCGCCATGGCCAGCGATCGCCGCCAGGTTGTCGTCCCGGGGCGGGAGCTCCTTGGCCTGGATCTGCTTCACCTCCGCGGTGATCACCACCATCTCTCCACGCAGCTCCTCTCGACCGTACTCCTCGGGCAAAGTGATGGTTAGATCGACCGTCTCCCCCACCCTCGCCCCCAGCAGTTGGTCCGCCATCCCGGGGAGGAGATCACCGCGCTCCAAATCGAGGGTTTGCAGTTGCGCGGGGGTTCCCACCAACTCACCGTCGTGGCGCATGGTCAATTCGGCGGTGAGCACATCGCCCAGGCGGGCCTCTCGCTCGCTGGCGTCCTCCAGCTGCGCGTAGCGCTGACGGAGCGCTTCCAGCGTGCCGTCCACGCTCTCCTCCGAGACCGCGGCTGGGGTCACCGGCACCCGAATCTGACGGTAGTCCCCCAGATGAACCTCGGGGCGGAGCACCACGGAGGCGGTGAATTGGAGGGGTGCTCCCCGCTCCAGGACCACCTCGCTCACCTCGGGGGCGGAAACTGGCTCAAGATCGGCCTGCGCGATGGCCCGGGACCAGACGTTGGGCAGCAGGTCTTCGATGGCATGCTGACGGAGCGCCTCCCACCCGACTGCCCGCTCGACCACCGCCGCCGGCGCCTTGCCTGGTCGGAATCCGGGGAGGCGGTACTGTCGCCCGAGATGACCGAGCGCCAGTACCAGGGCTCGATCCACGTCAGAGGCGGGTGCCTCGATGGTCAGCTTGACCTGGGATCCGGCCAGCCGTTCGACACTCACCGCCAGCTCTGTGACGTCAGTTTTACTTGGACTCATCCTGCTCTGGGTAAGCGTAGCGGTGCGCGGACCGAGGGTCGAACTCGGACGGGTTACCCCACGGGGTTCTAAGCCCCGCGCGTCTACCATTTCGCCATCCGCGCCAGCCGGTTGCGGGGCAGTCGCAGCGCGGCGCCGAGTATAGCCAATCCTGGGGGTGTGGCTTCTGCGGCGGGCCAGCGGCAGGGCCGACTAGGACTCGGAGTTGGCCAAGGCGACCGGGCGACTGAAACGGTGGGGTCCTGAGCCCGTTATCAGGAGCGAGGGTAGGCACCCACCGTCGACCGGAACCAGCCTGCCTGACCTGGGAGGTACGCCATGAGCATGGAATTGCAAGCACCGCCGGAGCCCCAAATCAGCCCGCCGGACTCGAGGCCGACCGAGGTGCAGCCAGCGGTCTCCCCAAGAGCCGCTGAAACTCCCCGTCGCACCGCCAAGGCCAGCGGCCGGCGCAGCTACCGGGTGGGTGAGCTGGTCATCCTGAGCGTGGCCATCGTGGATGCCTTCCTGGCGCTCGACTTTCTCTTCCGCGCCACAGCCGCTACCAATGACGGTTTTGTCTCGGTCGTGGACCGGGTCGGATCGGCCTTGGCACACCCCTTCGCCGGGATCTTTGGGCCAGGCGTGCCCCAGGTCGGCCATACCACCTTCTGGGCGGCGCTGCTGGCACTGGCCGTTTACACCCTGGCCGCCCTGGTTCTGGTGCGGCTGATGCAGCTGCTGAGCGGGCCTTTCCGCGGTCGGCGAGGGAGTGCCTGAGTCGAATCCTGAACCTCCCCGGCCGGGCCCGAAACCCCACCCCCACCTGGCTCAGGGCCGGCACTCGCGGCTGCTGGGCCAGGTTCAACCCGATCTCGTCTGCCCGGGCCGGACCACGTCGCTGAACTGTTAGAACCGGTCAGATTCGCTGAACTACAAGACAGGGCGAAAACGCTTCTCGACAGCCGCACGCAGCAGCGATAGCATGACCCCAAGAGCTGCTGCGCTCTGGGGCAGCACTTGACCGGGGCCAGATGACCCCTCCATGGAGGGCGGCATGGTGGAATTGGTGGGAACGCGGTCGGAGCTGGGGCAGGATGCCCGCCAAACGGTGGCCAAGATCGAGCAGAAGGCTCTCCAGCTATCTGCGCTGCTGCGCGAACTGGACAACCATCCTGTGAATTTTGAGCCTGGGCTCCGAGATGAGCTTGACGCTGTCCTCGACCAGCTGGGGTGCCGAATTGCCGCGACGAGGGCGCTGGAACAGGGGCAGACGAATCTCGTGACGGACTGACCAAGGCCGCCCAGGCACTAGAATCGAATTCGCGCGGGCGCCCATAGCTCAGCCCGGATAGAGCACCAGACTACGGATCTGGGAGCGGGGGTTCAAATCCCTCTGGGCGCGCCATTCCACTCCCGCTTCCCGGCGACGCGCGTGCTCGCTATCGCTCGCGGTGGGGAGCGCCGGCGTCGCGGTTGTTCCAGCGGTAGACGCCGTAGACCAGGGCCAGGGCGAGCAGGATGACTACGATGTAGCCGACCGGCTGGAGCACCTTGGACACTTCGGAGAGATGCTTGCCCAGCTCCATCCCAGCGACCGCCAAGGCACTGTCCCAGACCAGAGCCCCGACCAGAGTCGCTGGCAGGAAGCGGCTGAGCGGCATGCGGCCGAAACCGGCGGGGAAGCTGGTGTAACTTCGGATGATCGGCAGACACCGTCCGACCGCCACCGCCACCACCCCCCGACGCTCGATCCAGCGTTCCGCCGCCTCAAGATGGCTCTCGCGGAAGTGGACTCGGCGACCCGCCGCCAAAACCGCCGGTCGCCCCACAAAGGCCCCGATGGCGTAGGCGATCAGAGCTCCCACCAGCTCACCGAGGACGGTGACCAGGATCACCAGGGGCAGGGACAGGGTCCCGTTGGCGGCCAGCAATCCGGCGAAGGGGATCACGATCTCGCTGGAGACAGGGATCCCGGTGCACTGGGCCACGGTGAGGATGAAGAGAGCCACGTAGCCGAAAGACGTCAGAAACTGCTCGAGCGAGTGAACCAAGCGCCATCCTCCGAGTTCTAGGTGGGAGCGAGTTTGGTACGGGAGTGCGGCACCCAGAGGGGCCTTGGCGAGCCAGGATAGCTGGGCGCAGGTAGGCTGGACCGCAAATGGGATCATCGCAGCTGCCCGAGCACGCGGACTCGGAGGTCCTGGGCCGCTGGCTAGCGGATTCGCCGGTCCTCCGGGTGGACCGCATGCCGTGGGGCAGCAATGCCGTCTTTCTGGTTCGGTTAGGGGCTCCTCAGGGAGAACTCCTAGCGGTCTACAAGCCCGCCCGAGGCGAGCGACCCCTGTGGGACTTCCCGTCGGGAACCCTGCACCGCCGCGAGGTCGCCACCTCGGTCGTCGACCGGGCCCTGGGGTGGAGTCTCACGCCCACCACAGTCCTCCGCGAGGAGGCACCCTACGGGGAGGGGTCGGTCCAGGAGTTCATTCCCGACCCCCCTCCGGAGCTCGACCTCAACACCGACCAGATGGAGAGCAGTCTGCGCGGTTTGGCCGCCCTCGACGTGCTAATCAACAACGCCGACCGCAAGCAGGCCCATCTGCTGGTGGACCCGCAGGGCGGACTTCGGGGGATCGATCATGGGGTCACCTTCCACACCGATTTCAAACTTCGCACCGCGCTGATCGATCTCGGCGGCACTCCGGTGCCGCCAGCCTGGCTCCGGGACATCTCCGACCTGCTCGAGGATCAGAATCGGATGACCGCCCTACGGCGCAGACTCGCTGAGCTACTCGAACCCGCCGAGGTGAGCGCCTTTGAGGGTCGGGCCCGAGCGCTGCTGGCCCGGGGGAGCTACCCGGAGCTGCATCAGTGGCATGGGCGGCCCTTCGAGTGGTGAGGCCGAGCTAGCCAGCCTGAAACGGCCAGCTGGCCGGGCAGGGATAGCGGTTGGGTCCACCATCGACGGCGACCGACTCGAGCAGGGCCAACCGCTGCGCCCGAAAGCCGATCGATGACTCCTGGCGGAGTTGGTCGATGAGCTCGGCGAGGAGGAGCCCAGGGCGTTGTCCCAGCGGCTGGGCCACTCGCGCCAAGGTGCAGTGGGCTCGAAAGGGTCGCCGCTCCGGGGACCATCCCGCCCTGACCAGCTCTGCGCCGAGCGCCCCGGCCAGTCGATCGAGCTCCGCCACCCCGGCCCTGACTCCCACCCAGACCACCCGGGGCTGGGCCAAATTCGGGAAGACGCCCAGGCCACCGAGTTCGACTAGGAACTCGGTGGTGCGGCGCGCGACTCGCTCAGCGGCGATCCGCAGCGACGGTTCGGCTTCGGGCTCGACCCGGCCCAGGAAGCGCAGCGTCAGATGCAGCCCGTCGGCTCGAGCCGGTCGCACCCCGGGGTCCAGAGCCGCCAAGCGCCCGAGAGGGGGGGTCAGCCGTTGGCGCGCTTCGTGGGGAAGTTCCAGGGCCAAGAAAAGGATCGGAGCCCCACTCAACTAGGGTCCGCGACCTCGGCGGGGAAGGCTCCCTCGCCGGAGAGAAAGCTCTCCAGCACATCCAGTTGGCGCCGGATCAGCTCGGCGTCCCAACCGTGCCCGGCCGAGGTGATCACGGAGATCGCGGTCTGCGGTCGGTGGGCACAGAAGTCGGTCACTCGGTCCATCTCCAAAAGCCGGTCGTCGGCAGCCGCCAGGACGGCAACCGGGCCCTTCCAGCCGTCCAGCAACGGCCGAAAGTCGGTCCCCAAGCCGTCGCGCAGCCATTCTCGGGCCGCGCGGGGATCGGCCCGCTGCTGGTTGGCGAAATTGATGTCGGCCGACCGACGGTCGATCTCGGCCTTCCCCTCGACCGCGACCCGCCGGTAGAAGTCGGCCAGCACGCGCCGGCGGCCGAGGAAGGAGATCAGCTGGAAAACGCCGGGCGCGGTCCCGAGCCTCACCTGGAGTCGGAAACTGCGGGAAACGCTGGTGGGGTCGAGCAACGGCGTGTGCAGGATCATCCGCAGCGCCCGTCGCGGCGCCAGGGCGAGCATCTCCAGCGCGACCGCGGCCCCGAGGCAGAGACCTCCCAGCTCGTAGCGAGGAAGCTCGAGTTGATCCAAGAGCACCAGCAATTCGGCCGCCAGAGCCCGGCTCGTGTGTTCGGTCGGAAGTGGCGCCGAGCTCCCAAAGCCGGGGAGGTCAGGGATCACCAACTGCCGCCGCCGGGCGAGCCGCGGAACCCAGGTCTCAAAATTCTCGGCGGAGCCGATGAAGCCATGGCAGAGAACCAGGGGAACGCCGGCTCCGGCGGTCACGTAGCGGAGACGGCCCTGCGGTCGATCGATCCAGTGCTCCTGCCAGCCCGCCGCCAGCGCCTCCGACATCGGTTGAATCGGCTCCCCGGCAGGGTTCAGCGCGCGGCCCTCGGTATCGCCGCCGGGGCCTCGTCCTCGTCGGGCCAGGCCGGCAGGGGGTGGGCCAGGGGTCGGTCCTGGCGATAACCGAGGGCGTATTCGGCGGCCAGCTGGGTCTGCACCTCGCGGGTGCCCTCGTAGATCGAGGAAGCCCGACTGTTCCGCAAGTAGCGGGCCGCCGGGCACTCCTCGCTGAAACCGGTGGCGCCGTGTACCTGGAGGGCGTCGTCGGCGGCGCGGTTGGCGCGCTCCGAGTTCACCCACTTGGCCAACGCCGACTCCCGGGAGCTACGCTGCCCTTGGTTCTTGAGCCAGCCGGCCCGCAGCCACAACAGACGGCCGATGTCGTAATCCCGCTGCATCCCGGCGATCATCTGCTGCACCAACTGCAGTCGGCCGATCGGCTGACCCTGGACCGTCCGCGCGCGAGCGTAGCCGACGCTCAGGTCGAGGCAGGCGCGGATGGTCCCGGTCGCCCCGCTGGCGACGCAGAAGCGTCCGCTATCCAGGCAGCTCATGGCCACCTTGAAGCCATCACCCTCCTCTCCGATCCGGTTGACCGCGGGAACCACGGCGTCGTCCAGAAACACCACCGCGGTGTCGCTCGCCCGAAGTCCGTATTTGTCGTGGATCGGTTGGGTCACCAGCCCTTTCCCAGCCAGCTCGCGGTCCAGCGCGAAGGCGGTGATACCGGCCGCTCCCCGAGCCGGATCGACGGTCGCGAAGACCAAGAGGATGTCGGCGAAGTCCCCCATCGAGATCCAAACCTTCTGGCCCCGAAGCCGGTAGAGATCCCCCTCCCGGGTGGCGCTGGTCTGCAGGGCCCGGACATCACTGCCGGCGTCGGGCTCGGTCAGGGCGAAGCAGCCCTGGCGACTTCCCTCAGCGAGGGGTCGGAGCAGCCGCTGGCGTTGCTCCTCGGTGCCCCACTGGTAGATCCCGGTCATGCAGAGTCCGGCGTGGACGGAGAGGGCGGTTCGGCAGGAGGCGTCCACGTACTCCAGCTCCTCGCAGGCGAGCCCGAGCGCGATCCAGTCCAGCCCCGCCCCGCCGTAGCGCCGGGGCGTCACCACCCCGGGAATCCCCACGCTGGCAAGCTTGGCGAAGAGCTCCGGGTCGGGATCGGCGTCCCGGTCGCGGCGGGGCACTTCCGGAGCCAGCTCTCGACCGGCAAACTCGCGAATCATCTGTTCGAACTGGTGCAGCTCGTCGCCGAGATTGAGGTCGAGCACAGTTCGCCCGGTCAGCCAGCGTCAGTGTCGATCTGGGCGCGCTGCAGGCGGCCGGAGTAGTCGATGTAGACGGTCTTCCACTCGGTGAACTCATCAAGCGCGGTGGTCCCGGCCGCCCGATGGCCGTTGCCGGTGGATTTGACCCCCCCGAAGGGCAGTTGAATCTCGGCCCCGATGGTCGGGGCATTGACGTAGACGATCCCCGCCTCCAACCGATCAACCGCCTGCAGAGCCTGGTCGATGTCCTTGGTGTAGATGGCGACCGAGAGGCCGTAGGTGGTGCCGTTGGCAATCTCGATCGCCTGCTCCAGGTCAGTGGCGGAGATGATCACCGCTGTCGGACCGAATATCTCCTCCTGGGCAATCCGCATCTGGGCGCGGACATCAGCGAAGACGGTCGGCTCGTAAAAGTTGCCCTCGGCGAGCGTCCCCGCAGTGGCGATCCGACCCCCAGCGAGAAGATGGGCCGACTCCTGCTGCCCGACCTCGGTGTAGCTGTGAATCCGGCGCAGCTGAGAGTCATTGATCACCGGCCCCACATCGGTCCTCGGATCCAGCCCATCCCCCAGCCGCAGCTGGCCGACCCGCTCGGTCAGCATCTCGGTGAACGGTTGGAGGACCTTCTCCTGAACGATCAGCCGGGAGGTGGCGGTGCAGCGCTGCCCGCTGGTGCCGAAGGCCCCCCACACAGCCCCCTCCAGGGCCAGCTCCAGATCGGCGTCGGCACTGACCAGCATGGCGTTCTTGCCCCCCAGTTCGAGCGAGACCCGCTTGCCCAGCCGCCCGCAGGTGGCCGCGATCTCCTGCCCGACCGCCACCGACCCGGTGAAGGAGATGGCTCGAACCGCGGGATGCGCCACCAGCGGACCGCCGGCTTCCTCGCCATAGCCGGTCACCAGGCTAAGCACTCCCCCGGGTAGCCCCGCCTCGAGGAGCACCTCGGCCAGCCTGATCGCGACCAGGGGCGTGTCCTCGGCCGGCTTGAAGATCACCGCGTTGCCGGCCAGCAGCGCCGGCATGAGCTTCCAGCAGGGGATCGCCATCGGAAAGTTCCAGGGGGTGATGCAGCCCACCACTCCGATCGGCACCCGCTCCGCGAAGGCGCGCTTCTGGCGCAGCTCGCTGGGCACCACCTCGCCGATGGGATTGCGTCCCTGGCCGGCCATGTATTTGGCCATGTCGATGCCCTCCTGGACATCGCCTCGGGCCTCGGTGAGCACCTTGCCCATCTCGCGGGTCATCAGCTGGGCCAGCTCTTCCTTTCTCTCCTCGAGGAGGCGGCCCGCCCGGGCCAGGATCTCCGCGCGGGCGGGGACCGGAGTCCGCGCCCAAGCGGGCTGGGCGGCGAGCGCCGCCTGCACCGCCAGATCGATGTCGGAGGCCGAACTCCGGGCGAAATGTCCGATCACCTCCAACCGATGCGCCGGGTTGATCGAGTCAAACGTCTGTCCGCCTTGCGCAGCTCGCCACTCCCCGGCGATCAGGTTGCCGTAGGTGCGGGCCGCGACGGCCGCGGCGGTGCTCATCTGCTCCCCCCGGTCTGGCTCACCGCCGCTTCCAGAATGTCGAGTCCCTCGCTGAGCTCGGCATCGCTCACGGTCAGCGGAGGGAGCAACCGGATGACGTTGTCGTCGATGCCACAGGAGAGCACCACCAACCCCTTCTCCAGGGCGAGGTGCTTGATCTGAGCGACCCGGTCGGGGTCGGGGCAGCCGGTCTGGTCCATGAACTCCATTCCGATCATGGCCCCTCGGCCCCGCAGGTCGGCCGGACCATAACCCGCCTGGCGCCAGAGCTCGACCCGGGTCCGAATCGCTTCGCCGAGAGCGGTTGCCCGCTCCCTGAGATGGTCCCGTTCGATCACCTGCAGGGTGGCGATAACCGCGGCCCCGGCCACCGGATTGCCGCCAAAGGTGCTCCCATGACTGCCCGATTCCCAGCGGTCCATCAGCCGGTGGCTGGCGACGATGGCGCCCACCGGCAGGCCGCTGCCCAGCGCCTTGGCCAGGGTGACGATGTCGGGCACCACCTGCTCGTGATCGACCGCCAGCCAGCGCCCGGTCCGGGCGACCCCGGTCTGGATCTCATCACAGATGAGGAGAATTCCGTGCTCGTCGCAGATCCGCCTCAAGGTGGCGAGAAACCCGGCCGGAGGCACCACGTATCCGCCCTCTCCCTGAATCGGCTCAACCAAGATGGCGGCGACTTCGTGGGCCGGCACCACCTGGCGGAAGAGCCGCTCCAGCTCCTTCCCGGCGGCAATCGGACAGGGCTCCCCCGCCGCGTGTTCGCAAACCCTGAAGCAGTACGGATATGGGGTCACTTGCACGCCCGGGAGGAGGGGGCCGTAGTTCGCTCGGTACATCGCCTTGCTGCTGGTCACACTGAGCGCCCCCAGGGTGCGCCCGTGAAAAGCTCCCCGGAAGGAGATGATGCCCGG